>Ga0209368_1000022_pt1 | contig 330811 bp, 290 predicted proteins | sample EBPBio242008_DNA_FD_185862 | JGI IMG/M metagenome (GOLD analysis project Ga0209368, IMG submission 185862) | Wastewater treatment Type I Accumulibacter community from EBPR Bioreactor in Madison, WI, USA - Reactor 1_4/24/2008_ DNA (SPAdes)... | ecosystem: Engineered > Bioreactor > EBPR >... | reverse complement strand
TTGAGTAATGAATAAAAAAAATATCGCCTCTAAGATATTGGTTACAATTCAGCTTTATCTCTAATTGCAAACATAGGATGTTCCAAAGGGCATCCCGAACCATAGATAAAATAGGATTTGCAATCCGATAAAATAAAAAAATAGAAATTGGCGTCACTCGTCCTTTTTATTATTTGCTCACCCATAAAACCAAAACGAAAATAAAAAAAAGAGACAAGGGACAGACGGCTCACGCACAGGGCTTCCGCACATTTTTTGAAGGCACTGTTAAATGGAAAGATATAAACCATTTAAGACCAGCCCTTCCATTAGATGGAAATACTGGAGGTAGTATACCAGAATTCATAATTAATAATGCTTCAAAGAAAATTAATAACCCAGTGATTAGCCCTTTAAAAAACCCACTATAATGAATTTGTATATTGTATCTGGTGACTATATTAGTTTTGAGAAGCCAATTAAAGTAATTGCATTTGAAAAGCTAAAAATTTTTGGCAAAAAATGCTTATTAATAGATTTGGAAAGAGCTATTGATTATATAGATTTTGGTATTCTTGAACCAGTATCGCGATTTATTTTGCTTGATAGACATGTTCCTAATAGTAGTAGACTTCATGATTTGAATAAATTTTCGATAGGAGTTCATGTTTTAATTCCTAAAGACAAAGAACACCCAACCGAAGGGTTTACTAAGTTTTCAGAATTATTTAACGCGGCTTGGGCAGATTTGTATGATAGTTATGAATCCGCATTAGCTAATGAAGGACTTGGGTAATGTAAATAGTAAAAAAAACAAAAAAGAAAAAATAGAAAGCGGCGTCACTCGTCCTTTTTTATACTTCCTAAAGCCCGCTATCCGAAGTGTTGCCGTAAAAAACCAAAATAAGGCTCTCCAAAGTTTGCAACTTTGGAGTAACGCTACAAGTAAAAAGCTCTATAAAAAGAAAAAAGCCAATTGCGCAAGCCGCCCATTTTAAAAAAATAAAAAAAGAAACAGATGGCCAACGCCTAGGCTGCAGAAGATGGCGCACATAAAAAGAGGCCTGCCTCAGATTTTTGAGACAGCCTCTTTTGTAAATAAAAATCATTGGTACCACAACGGCGATTGTGCGGTGCACAATCGTAAACAAAAGAGCCTCAACTTTCGTTGAAGCTCTTAAAATAAATATCATTAGTATCAAAACGGCGATTGTGCGGTGCACAATCGTAAAAAAAAAGTCCAATCTTTCGATTGGACTTTTATAAATAAATATCATTGGTATCAAAACGGCGATTGTGCGATGCACAATCGTAAAAAAAAAAAGTCCAATCTTTCGATTGAACTTTTATAAATAAATATGGCAGCTACCTACTCTCCCGCATTGTTGTGCAGTACCATCGGCCATAAGGGGCTTAACTTCTCTGTTCGGAATGGGAAGAGGTGAACACCCTTGGCAATACCACCATAAGATTTTTATGGTCGACTTGATTAATTCTCACCAATCAAGGCCAAATAAGTTAACATATTGGGTCAGCAATTATTACGTAATAAAATAAAGTTAAAGCTTACGTGCAATTAGTACTACTCGGCTTTGATGTTACCACCTTTACACCTATAGCCTATCAACGTCATAGTCTTTGACGGCACTTAAAAGTAAACTCATCTTGAGGAAAGTTTCGCGCTTAGATGCTTTCAGCGCTTATCTTGACTGTACATAGCTACTCTGCACTGCTCCTGGCGGAACAACAGATACACCAGCGGTACATACACTCCGGTCCTCTCGTACTAAGAGCATGTCCTCGCAATTTACTAACGCCCACCACAGATAGAGACCGAACTGTCTTGCGACGTTCTGAACCCAGTTCACGTGCCACTTTAATGGGCGAACAGCCCAACCCTTGGGACCTTCTCCAGCCCCAGGATGTGACGAACCGACATCGAGGTGCCAAACCTCCCCGTCGATATGAGCTCTTGGGGGAGATCAGCCTGTTATCCCCGGAGTACCTTTTATCCTTTGAGCGATGGCCCTTCCATACAGAACCACCGGATCACTTTAGCCGACTTTCGTCCCTGCTCGACATGTCAGTCTCACAGTCAAGCGCCCTTATACTAATACGCTCTACGTACGATTACCAACCGTACTGAGGGCACCTTTGCGAGCCTCCGTTACTTTTTAGGAGGCGACCACCCCAGTCAAACTACCCACCATACAATGTCTCGCCGTAGCGATTAGACTCTAAGCAACAGAAGGTTGGTATTTCAACGGTGACTCCACAAACACTGGCGTGCCTGCTTCGCAGTCTCCCAACTATGCTACACATCTGTTACTCAAAATCAATGTAAAGTTGTAGTGAAGGTTCACGGGGTCTTTTCGTCCCGTGGCGGGTAACCGGCATCTTCACCGATACTACAATTTCACCGGGCTCGCGGAGGAGACAGTGTACAACTCATTAGACCATTCGTGCAGGTCGGAACTTACCCGACAAGGAATTTCGCTACCTTAGGACCGTTATAGTTACGGCCGCCGTTTACTGGGGCTTCGGTCACAAGCTTTGATTTGACTCGAACAAGCTTCCTTAACCTTCCAGCACCGGGCAGGTATCAGGCTCTATACGTCATCTTTCGATTTTGCAGGGCCCTGTGTTTTTGCTAAACAGTTGGTTGTACCATTTTACTGTGACCACATCACTGTGGTACGCTTTATCCCGAAGTTACAGCGTTAATTTGCCTAGTTCCTTCTCCGCGGCTCACCCGAGCGCCTTAGAATACTCATCTCGACTACCTGTGTCGGTTTCCGGTACGGGTTGTAATAACCATAACTTAGAAGTTTTTCTCGTGAGCATGATTAGGGTCACTATCTATCCAGCCGAAGCCTTTTAGTACTATCAGGTTCGACAAGTCGAGCGGATTTGCCTACTCAACCTATATCTACACCCTTTAACGATCTATTCCGTAAGATCGCGGACCTTTCACTTCCCCGTTACTCCATCGAAGTTATTACAAGTGTTGGAATATTAACCAACTTGACATCAGCTGCACCTTTCGGCTTCGCCTAAGTACCCGACTAACCCTGATCTGATTAGCATTGATCAGGAAACCTTAGTCTTTCGGCGACAAGGTTTTTCACCTTGTTTATCGTTACTTATACCTACATTTTCTTTTCCAAACGCTCCAGCATGCTTCACAACACACCTTCAACGCTGTTTGGAATGCTCCCCTACCAATTCAGCTTACGCTGTATTCTACAATTTCGGCACTATGTTTGATGCCCGATCATTTTCCGTGCCCGGACCCTCGACCAGTGAGCTGTTACGCACTCTTTAAATGAATGGCTGCTTCCAAGCCAACATCCTGGCTGTCTTAGGATCCGAACTTCGTTTGTTCAACTTAACATAGATTTAGGGGCCTTAATTGATAGTCTGGGTTATTTCCCTCTCGGCCATGGACCTTAGCGCCCACAGCCTCACTGCCACAGATATTTATGAGCATTCGGAGTTTGTCAGGGTTTGGTAGGCGGTGAAGCCCCCTAGCCCAATCAGTAGCTCTACCTCTCATAAACTTCTTATATGTGACGCTGTACCTAAATACATTTCGGGGAGAACGAGCTATCTCTCAGTTTGATTGGCCTTTCACCCCTATCCACAGGTCATCCCATAGCTTTTCAACGCTAATGGGTTCGGTCCTCCAGTATGTGTTACCACACCTTCAACCTGCCCATGGATAGATCACAAAGTTTCGCGTCTGCCCCCACTGACTAGTCGCCCTATTTGGACTCGCTTTCGCTTCGGCTCCGTTACTTAAGAACTTAACCTCGCCAGTGAGGAGCAACTCGTAGGTTCATTATGCAAAAGGCACGCCGTCAGGATTGCTCCCTCCGACCGCTTGTAAGCGCACGGTTTCAGGTACTATTTCACTCTCCTATTCGGAGTACTTTTCACCTTTCCCTTACGGTACTGGTTCACTATCGGTCAATAGTTAGTATTTAGCCTTACCGGATGGTACCGGCAGATTCATACAGGATTTCTCTGGTCCCGCACTACTCAGGATACTGCTCGTCCTCATTAATTTGTACCTACAGGGCTATCACCCGCTATGGCTCTCCTTTCCAAAAGATTCAGTTTGATAATGATTTCTAAATGCAGTCCTACAACCCCAAAGAGGCACGCCTCTCTGGTTTGGGCTCTTCCCCGTTCGCTCGCCACTACTTAGGGAATCATTTGTTATTTTCTTTTCCTCCGGTTACTTAGATGTTTCAGTTCTCCGGGTTGGCTCTCTCTCGAGTAATACACCTTCAGTGTACTAGGTTGTCCCATTCGGAAATCTTCGGATATATCGCTTGTATGCAGCTCCCCGAAGCTTATCGCAGCTTACCACGTCCTTCATCGCCTTCTATTGCCTAGGCATCCACCGTACGCCCTTATTCGCTTTAAATATTGTTTTGAATTGCCATTTCTGGCAATATTTGTTCTTTACTACGTTTGTTTTCCTGCAATGAAGCAGGATCACATTAATTTTGCTTTCCCAATATGTCAAAGATCTGTTTTCAATTGTTTAATAATTAACTTTTAATGGCTAATGATTAAACGTCTATTGAAATTGTGATGTTAAAAGGATTTGAACCTTATTTTCGCCTTTACGAACATCGTCAGTATTTAATTTGATGCATTTGCTCCACCTTTGTGGTACATCTGTTGAATAAGTGGAGGATATCGGAGTCGAACCGATGACCCCCTGCGTGCAAGGCAGGTGCTCTAGCCAGCTGAGCTAACCCCCCAATTTTAATTTGAAAATGTATCGATTTGAAAATTTGAAAATGAACAACATCTTCAAACCATTTAATCTTCAAATCTTCAAATCAAATGAGTAGTCCCGTCCAGATTTGAACTGGAGACCTCTACATTATCAGTGTAGCGCTCTAACCAACTGAGCTACGAGACTATTTTGTCTAATTTGACAATTCGATAATGTTGACAATTCGACAATGCTCTTGCGAACATTTATCATCCCGTTTGTTTATTGTCAAATTGGCTAATTGTCAAATTGGCTAATTGTCTCATCGCCCTATCAGAGCTTTCTTATAAAGAACTTTATCCTATAAAATATCTTGAAAAGAAATGGAAGCAAATAAAACAGCGCTTTATTTAAAAAATTCAGGTCGTATGCTCTAAAAAGGAGGTATTCCAGCCGCACCTTCCGGTACGGCTACCTTGTTACGACTTAGCCCCAGTTACTAGTTTTACCCTAGGCGGCTCCTTGCGGTTACCGACTTTAGGTACACCCAGCTTCCATGGCTTGACGGGCGGTGTGTACAAGGTCCGGGAACGTATTCACCGTAGCATTGCTGATCTACGATTACTAGCGATTCCAGCTTCATGGGGTCGAGTTGCAGACCCCAATCCGAACTGAGAGAAGGTTTTTGAGATTAGCATCCTGTTGCCAGGTAGCGACCCTTTGTCCTCCCCATTGTAGTACGTGTGTAGCCCTGGGCATAAAGGCCATGATGACTTGACATCATCCCCTCCTTCCTCACGCCTTACGGCGGCAGTTTCTTCAGAGTTCCCAGCATTACCTGTTGGCAACTGAAAATAGGGGTTGCGCTCGTTGCGGGACTTAACCCAACACCTCACGGCACGAGCTGACGACAGCCATGCAGCACCTTGCTTTGTGTCTATTGCTAGAAAAGTTCCTTTCAGAACCGGTCACGCGCATTCTAGCCCAGGTAAGGTTCCTCGCGTATCATCGAATTAAACCACATACTCCACCGCTTGTGCGGACCCCCGTCAATTCCTTTGAGTTTCATCCTTGCGGACGTACTTCCCAGGTGGATTACTTAATGCTTTCGCTCAGACACTCACTGTATATCGCAAATGTCCAGTAATCATCGTTTAGGGCGTGGACTACCAGGGTATCTAATCCTGTTTGATCCCCACGCTTTCGTGCCTCAGCGTCAATAATTGTTTAGCAAGCTGCCTTCGCAATCGGTGTTCTATGTCATATCTAAGCATTTCACCGCTACATGACATATTCCGCCTACCTCAACAATATTCAAGATAAATAGTATCAATGGCAGTTTCCGAGTTGAGCTCGGAGATTTCACCACTGACTTAAATACCCGCCTACACACCCTTTAAACCCAGTGAATCCGGATAACGCTTGCACCCTCCGTATTACCGCGGCTGCTGGCACGGAGTTAGCCGGTGCTTATTCCTCTGGTACCGTCGGCTACCTTAGAAAAGGTAGGTTTCTTCCCAGATAAAAGAAGTTTACAACGCAGAACGCCTTCATCCTTCACGCGGCATGGCTGGTTCAGACTTGCGTCCATTGACCAATATTCCTCACTGCTGCCTCCCGTAGGAGTCGGGCCCGTGTCTCAGTGCCCGTGTGACTGGTCGTGCTCTCACACCAGTTACTGATCGTTGGCTTGGTAGGCCGTTACCCTACCAACTACCTAATCAGGCGCACGCCCATCCCAAACCGCCTCAGCTATTATATAACAATGATGCCATCGCTATATCTTACGGTGTATTAATCTCCTTTTCAGAAGGCTATTCACCTGTTTGGGGTAGGTTGCGTACGTGTTCCGCACCCGTTTGCCGGTCCAGTATTGCTACCGTCCCTCGACTTGCATGTGTTAAGCCTGCCGCTAGCGTTCATCCTGAGCCAGGATCAAACTCTCCATTGTAAATGAATTGTTCGATCTGACTAATAGTTTCTCTCGAAAAATTAGACGAATCGTGTTTTTTGTATTTTTGATACTGAATCAACTACCTAAGTAGTTGTTCTTACCTGCGGTGCAGAAATTCTTCTGCACCCGCTGCTTTATTTTTTTGCTTCCATCTTTTTCAAAGAACTTGCTTAGCTTTATCTATACTCTTTAGTATAAATAACTTATCGCTAATCTTGTTGCCAGCTCAGGACTTGAACCTGTCTTCTCGTTGCCGTTTCAACTGCTGTTTCGTTTTTAAGAACTTCCCGATTTTTTCGTTGGGGTTGCAAAGGTAAGCGCTTTTTTCTTCCTGCCAAATTTATTTTTAAAAAACTTAAAAATATTTCTTTCGAACCGAATCACTCAAATCTCTTTATCAACTTCCCGCATTTTTTCGTTGGGGTTGCAAAGGTAAGTGCTTTTTTCTTTCTGCCAAATTTATTTTTAAAAACCTTAAAAATATTTTTAACCACACATAAACTCTACTCCCTTTACAATCAGTATCTTATATCGCTTAAAGAACTCTTTCCCGCATTCCGTTTTCGTCGTTGGGAGTGCAAAGGTAAGCCCTTTGTTTTAATTACCAAATAAATTGTTGAAAAACTGTGGAAATACTCAAAAATATTTGGCGAAGAATAGGCGAAAACCTTGTCAATAAAAGGTTTAGCCTTAAAAAGTATTTTCTTGATACGGGTAGCAATTTCGACTTTTCTCATTCAATCAAGCGCTTATAGTCGTTTTAGTGTAATTAAAGAAGTGCTTTTTTTCAAACGAAAAGAGGGCGTCTCAAAAGCAAAATGAGCGCTTTGAGAATCGCTTAAACGAAAACCGTTTCCACCCCCGTACCGAATAAAAAGAGGCTGCCTCATACTTTTGAGACAGCCCCTCTATAACACACTATATAATTTGCGCTTAACGCTTCTTCGATAAATAGAAGTTAAACACCAAGCTCATCAATAAACATATAGCCACCATTTGGTGCAATTCAGCAAACCATTCAAACCTTAAAAACTTATTCTGCGTCATTAAGGGCGCGTTCAAAACCGTTAAAATGCCTAATAAGACTTGTAAAGCGGTAAAAATTAAGGTGCTCAATGCTCCTTTTTGCAAAAGAGGATTAGCATTTCTATTAGCATATTGGCGAACTTTCACAAACCAAACCAATACCAATACAATAAGCAAGTACGCTAAAGAGCGATGAATATGATGCACAACAATGGGGTGATCGGTAATAATGTCCAATCCTTTATATACCTCAGCACCAAACTTGTTTACATTCTTTGGCAAATAACTACCATTCACATCGGGCCAAGTAGGTGCCGCTGGTGCCGCTTTTAGCCCTGCCATAAAAGCTCCATATATTAACTGAATAGCCAAAAGTGCTAACAAGCCTAATGTAAATCGATTCAAACTGATACTTAAAACCCTTTTATCATCGGGCACCCAAAGCTTTAAGGCAAACCAAAAGGTATAACAAAGCAGAACCAAGGCAAACATAAAATGTAAGGCCAACTTTATATGGCTCACGTGCGTATCGTCGGGGTTTAGGCCACTGGCCACCATTATCCAGCCAACTGCACCTTGCAATGCACCTAATAGAAACAAAATAACAAATGGCTGAATCATCTTCTTGTCGAAATATTTTTTTGCCAAAAAGAAAGCAAAGCCTATCAAAAACACTACACCTAATAGCCTTGCCCACTCGCGGTGCATCCATTCCCAAAAGTAAATAGCTTTAAAATCGGATAAAGTATAATCGCTATTGTGATTGACAAATTGCCCCGAAGCTTCAGTTTTATAAAGCTCGAAAGCTGTATTCCAGTCTTGCTCATTCATTGGCGGAACCGCGCCCAATATGGGTTTCCACTCGGTAATGGATAAGCCCGAACCAGTAAGGCGCGTAATGCCGCCCAACAATATTTGTATCATTATCATCATAACGCCGAGCAATAACCACTTGGCTACGGCTCGGCGTTTTTTGTTTGCGATGTATTCGTCGGTATCTATAAGATGTGACATTGTTGTTTTTTTTGACCTAGACTCTTTTTAACCCACCCCTAACCCCTCCAAGGAGGGGAAGCACACGATGTGGTTTTATTTTCTAATCATAACACGAAAAGCATTTTCAATTTTCACCTTTCAATTATTTATTCTTACACACTTTCAATGCTGCCTCTAGGCAATCCATTGCGTGGTTAATGTCCTCTAGATTGAGTACATAAGCCAAACGAACTTCGTCTTTGCCCTGACCTTTGGTAGCATAGAAACCCGCTGCGGGAGCCATCATCACCGTTGCGCCCTCGTGCGAAAACTCTTCGAGCAACCATTGACAAAACACTTCGGTATCCTCCACAGGCAACTTGGCCATTGCATAAAATGCACCTCCAGGATTAGGACAAAAAACACCGTCCATTGCGTTCAATCTTTTTACCAAAAGGTCTCTACGGCTGTTGTATTCGGCGTGCACTTCGTCGAAATAATTAAGCGGCAAATCCACAGCAGCCTCGCCCAATATTTGTGCAAATGAGGGCGGACTCAATCTTGCTTGTGCAAATTTCATTGCGGCATCTAATACTTGTTGATTACGGGTGATGAATGCTCCAATACGTCCACCACAAGCACTGTAGCGCTTACTGATGGTATCCATTAGTATGGCATGATTTTCGAGGCCTGGAATGCTAAGTGCTGAAATATGCTTGCGACCATCATAACAAAACTCACGATAAGCTTCGTCGGAGAACAAGAACAAATCGTGCTTAATACAGATATCGCGCAATATTTCCAATTCTTCCATGCTGTACAAATAACCAGTCGGGTTATTCGGGTTGCAAATCATGATGGCCTTGGTGCGTGGCGTGATGGCTTTTTCAAAAGCCTCAATTGGTGGCAATGCAAAACCCGTGTCAATGCTGCTTGGAATGGGTACTACTTTTACACCAGCGCTAATCGCAAAACCATTATAATTTGCATAAAAAGGCTCGGGAATAATTATTTCGTCATCTGGGTCCATACAGCTCATCACCCCAAAAAGAATGGCCTCGCTACCACCAGTGGTCACGATAATTTGGTTGTGATTCACATCAATATTATTGCGCTTGTAGTACTCTACAAGCTTCTTGCGGTAGCTTTCAAAACCCGCGCTATGACTATATTCTAGCACCTTCATATCGGTGTGGCGCACAGCGTCCATCACCGCTTTAGGCGTTTCAATATCAGGCTGACCAATATTGAGGTGATACACTTTGGTACCGCGCTTTTTTGCCGCTTCGGCAAAGGGTACCAATTTACGAATAGGAGAAGGCGGCATCTGCTCGCCACGTAAGGCTATTTTCGGCATGGCGCAAAGGTAATTCGGCAATTCGACAATTCGGCAATTTGGCAATTCCATAATTTGCCAATTGGGCAATTGTAGAATTCAATAATTGCTTCAATTTTTTTGAAGTCATCTTCTCATTTTCTTCAACTATTAAGGCGTCGCACCGTCAGGGGCTATCATTTCTTCGGCATTGCTTAACGTATTGGCCTCATCCTCGGTCCTTCTCCAACTGGAGAAGGAGGCCAGCGAGTACTTTTCGCATGTTTGGCCGGCTCGCTGCGCTCGCCGCAGCAGCAACTTTTTGTACAACATTGCGATTACTTCTTCAATATTGGCAGGTCACATCTGAAATCATAAATCATAAATCATAAATCAAGTTTACCTTTGATTGCGACAAAAAACAAATTGGATTATGCTCAAAAACATTTTATTCATTGGGCTGGGTGGTGGCATAGGCAGTATTTGCCGTTATGTTATGGCCCTTGCCATCGGCAAATGGATTGATGCTTCCTTTCCTTGGGGCACATTTGTCATTAATGTTTTGGGCTCCCTTTTGATCGGCTTGTTCTTGGGCATGTTCGACAAAAGTATCTTCAACGACACGTGCAAATTACTCTTGATAACAGGCTTCTGTGGCGGCTTTACCACTTTCTCAACCTTTTCATTCGAAAATGTAAACTTGCTGCTGGCAGGGCAATGGCTTACTGCACTTACCTATAGTGCATTAAGTGTGGTATTGGGCATTGCCGCCGTGTGGCTGGGTTACAAATTGAGTGCTGCCTTTTAATTCATAACCAGAATCATAAATCATAAATCTGAAATCCACAATCCGGATTTACCTTTGCGCCATGTCATTATTTGCTACCATTGCGCCCATCACCATTACTTGTCACAACAGGCTTGCTCCTTACCTCGAAAGAGAAGTAAAAGCGCTGGGCTTTGAAGTGAAAGAAACTTTTGTCACTGGTCTAAAATTAGAAGGTACGCTCAATGATTGTATCCGGCTTAATCTCAACCTACGTTGTGCCAGCCAGGTTTTGTATAGTTTGCTTTCTTTTGAGGCACACAATGCCGATGATGTGTATCACAATTTGAGCGATTGTCCTTGGGAAGAAATCATCCCAAAGGATGGCTATTTTTCAGTGACCAGCAATGTACAAAATGACACGATTAACAACAGTATGTTTGCCAGTCTGCGGGTCAAAGACGCCATTGTTGACCGTATGCGCGAAGCCACTGGCATCCGCCCCAATACGGGCGCTGAGCCCACAGGTGCAGTGATTCACTTATACTGGAAAAATGACGAAGCCGAAGTGTTTGTCGATACCTCGGGCGAGTCATTAGCGCGCCACGGATACCGAAAAATTCCTGGTCGCGCACCGATGCTCGAAGCACTGGCCGCTGCCACTATTATGGCTTCTCGTTGGGATGGCGCTTCGCCTTTTATCAACCCCATGTGCGGCTCGGGCACTTTGGCTATTGAAGCTGTACTTTGGGCGACGAATACTCGCCCGGGTATTTTCCGCAGCAATTATGCTTTTATGCACCTTAGCGATTACGACCCCAAATTTTATCACAAGGAAATGGATTATTTGAGGAGGCAAATAAAACCTTTGGCACAAGAAGCGCGCATTATTGCGAGTGATTATAGCAATCAAGCCATCGCCAATTCCCAACAAAATGCACGTGCTGCAGGCGTAGAAAAATTGATAGAATTTATAGAATGTGATTTTGCCGAAACGCCCGTGCCCGCAGGCAAGCCAGGCGTATTCTTCATCAACCCCGAATATGGCGAGCGCCTAGGTGATGTGACAGAATTGGAAGGTACTTATGGCCGAATTGGCACTTATATGAAACAGAAATGTGGTGGCTATTATGGCTATGTATTTACGGGCAATCTTGACCTTGCCAAAAAAATTGGCCTCAAGCCCAAACGCCGAATCGAGTTTTTCACAAGTACTATTGACTGTCGCTTATTTGAGTATGAACTCTATGCAGGCAGCCGAAGAACCACCGAAACGAATCATGATACAGCCTAGTGTTGCGAAAAAAATAAACTAGGGCAATATGATAAGTATTGAAAAACAGATTGTACTATTGCGCCCACATTCAAAAATTGCAATACATCTTATGTTTTTCAACAAGAACTTTCTTTATTTAACAGTCGCACTTTTGTTGTCTTTAGAGAGCCAAGCTCAATATGGCCGTATGGGTGGCTTTGGCGGAATGGGCGGCGGTATGTCAATGATGGAAAGGGATAGGCAAAACAGGAGATACTTCGAAAGCTACAGAAAGAAAAAAGAAAACGGAGATAATGTTGACAATTTCTACCGTGGTCAGCAGGGTTTAGTGTTTGGCATGATGAATGCCACTTATAAAATTGATTATACCTACGCCAACGGCACATCATCAAACGGAAACAACAATTACTTTTCAGGAAACTTAGAGCGAAAAATAAAAGGCAAAGCCTATGGTGTTAGTGGCGAACATTATTTTCCTTTAGGGAAAAGCAGCGAAGAGTCTTTATTCGCCTTAACGCTTGGCGTAGAGATGATTTATATGAAATTTGAATTTGAAGAAACACGCCTCAATGGCGGTCAGCGTTTTACCCCTGAGCACGTCTTCTTGCAAGGAAATATACCAATTGGGTTGGCTTACAAAAGTGGCACCGATGTGGTCTTTCGCCGAAACATTAAAAGTGGATTTTCATTTGGCGCAGGCGCATTAGTCAACAGCAATTTTGATTTAGCAGGCTCGTTTCCTTCCTTCAATTTAAGACCTTATTGTATGGCAGAAATGGCATTCTACACTGGTTTTTGCTGGAAAATAAGAGGCACAGCGCAATTGGGCAAAACCACCCTGATGAATGCAGCCGAAAACATAGGGCTCGATGGCAGTGAAAACGAGGCTACTGCTACAATAGAAACAAAAACCAACTTTTTACTCTCTCTTATTTTTATGGATTTCTCTTACGACTGGGAAGAAGATTAAACAATGTTGAGAAAGCAAGAAACGCCACCAGATTTTGGTGGCGTTTCTTTTTTAGTGTAGTTTGTTGCATTTAATAGCTCAATAAATTCTTAAACACTGGTACAAAAACCTCAGCACGAACATTACTAAGGCTACAAATTTACCAATGCGGCTAAACATTCTTTTTACAGCAATGATGCTTTAATGGTCTTGATTGGGTTTCCTCTTTGTAGCTCGTTATGATTTTGCCAAAGGCTTTGTTGTTGCTGCATTTCGCGCGTTTTCGTTTCAAAAAAGACTTTTGCTTTTAGCCTTTCGATGCAGTGTTTTTTATTCTCTAACTGCGAACGACTATCCATTGCCAACACCTGAATGCCCGTGGGTAAATGTGTACCACGCACTGCGGTTTCTACTTTGTTTACATTCTGTCCGCCCGGCCCAGATGCTCTTGTTGTTTCGAAACGAACATCCTTATCATTCCATTCCATTTGCTTCTTTTCTTCAAATGAATCAATACCAACAAACCAATTTTTTCTTTTGTGCATTGGTCTATAAGGGCTTTGAGCAATCCACAATACAGAACCTACCCAAGGTTGCAAAAAGCTCATTGCGCCATCACCTTCCACACTTATCATTACAGAAGAAAAACTATTCTTTTGTTTGGAAGGAGTTTCGTCAAGTAAAGAAACTACTAAACTGCATTCTTTCGCTTCGTGGCACAAAAGCTCTAAGCATTTATATACCACTCTGCAGCATTCTTCGGGTCCACGCCCGGCACTTATTTGTACTATTTGTTTTTCCATTGTTTTTTAATCTTTATTCATTCTTACAATTTTTGGTAAAAATTTTCCTTGAATTTTTACCAGGTCTTTTTGAGCCATCATTACTTCATCAATGTCTTTGTAGGCCAGCGGATTTTCTTCAACACTGCCGCCAATAAGGCTTACGCCCGCATCGGCCAACATTTTTTTCAAAGCAGAAGCAGTCATGTTTTCTTTAGCTCTTTGGCGGCTCATTGCCCTCCCTGCACCATGAGAAGCAGAAGATAAAGACTGGGCCGAGCCCACGCCTTCTACTAAATATGCCGCAGTGGTCATACTACCCGGAATAATGCCCAACTCACCAAGGTGTGCTGGTGTGGCACCTTTTCGATGCACAATCACTTCATCGCCATTTTCCAGTACATCCTTCCATGCAAAATTGTGGTGGTTTTCTACCCTGGCCATTACTTGCAGACCAACAACTTTGAGTACATTGCTGTGAATCTGTTCGTGACAAGCTTTCGCATATTCACCAGCCAAATTCATACTGAGCCAATACTCTTGACCTGCTTCGCTATTCATATCTAACCATGCCAGCTGTTGTGCCTCTCGTGGAAGCTTGCAGGTTTCCATGGCTATGCGTGTATAATGTTGGGCCACGTTTGCACCCAAACCTCTACTACCAGAGTGTGACAATAAAGCCATATACTTTTTTGCTGGTAGCTGCAATGAATTTCCTTCATGCAATTCGATAACACCAAATTCTACAAAGTGATTACCTCCGCCAGAGCTGCCCAATTGCTTGGCTGCTTTTCCCTGCAATCGTTTGAGCAATTGTGTTGCTTGAAAATTCTCGTTGTCCAAAATCGGATGCTCTTGTTTCATTTCAAGATTGCCCTCCATTCCAAAATGAGTCATTTCGCGCAGAGCCATTTTCATTTCATAGGAATGGCTTTTCAAAAAATGTTCTCCTTCGTCGAGAATAGACAATGACATTCGGCACCCAATATCCACGCCAATAGCATATGGAATCACTGCGTTTTTTGTTGCTATTACACCGCCTATGGGCAATCCAAATCCAGTGTGCGCATCTGGCATCAATGCGCCCCGAGCCACTACTGGCAAGGACATAGCCATTTCCATTTGTTTGACCGCTGAGCGATCAATATGCTTGGCACCATAAATTTTAAACGGTGTTGCATCAGACGCGAGTTCATGAACATCGTAATTTCTTTCAAACTCTTTTTCTAAAAAGCAATCGGCGATTTTACCAAGAGTTTCATGTTGTTCAAACTCCTCTGGACGGTGTTTTACCTCCATCAATAATTGAATAATTTCTTCTTTGGTATGATGCTTATAATGCTTGGCAATAATATTGATAACTAAGCTTCGCAGTTGATTATTTTCGAAACCTAGTTTATCTAATTCTTTAGTTTTTAAATTTCCCATCGGGTTTTATGTTTTTCGCTACTCTAGTAGCCTTTAGATTTTAAATAATTGTGTTTGTGTTTTGCACAAGAAAACAAGCCTGCATAAAAATGCAAGGGCAAGTCAGGGCAAATTCGTCGGCATTAAAAGCCTTAGCAAGATGCTGAATAAAAAATGAGTTGTAGGGCAGAAAAAGCAATGCAAGGATTACGAATTAAGTAATCCCGAAAGTCAATTTATAATAAAAAAGAAATGCAAGGCTGTTCTGCCTAAGTTAGGCAGCGCCGAAAAGGGATGATATGTAGAATCGCTGAGTCATGGTTATTGTATTTAAAAGGGTGAATACAATATTTTATTTGATAGTAAATGTATGCTCATCAATTTCTATTTTCCAAAAAAATTGTTTCCACCTTTGTTTATAGCATAAAAAATCGCGATTTAGGATATCCCAAACCGCGATTTAACTCAAAACTATTCTTTGAAAATTACTTAGTATCGTAAGCCCATTTGAGGTATGTTGCACCCCAAGTAAAACCGCCACCAAATGCCGCAAGAATAATATTGTCGCCCTTTTTCAATTGGCTTTCCCATTCCCAGAGGCATAAGGGCAAAGTACCATTAGTGGTATTGCCATATTTCTGGATATTAATCATCACTTTTTCTTCGGGTATGCCCATACGTTCTCCCGTTGCAGAGATGATGCGCATGTTAGCTTGGTGTGGCACTAGCCAGGCCACGTCCTCGGAACTGAGGTTATTACGTTCCATAATTTCGGCACTGACATCGGCCATGTTTTTTACTGCAAATTTGAATACCGTTTGCCCCTCTTGATGTACGTAATGTTCTTTATTCATCACGGTTTCGATAGTGGCTGGCTTTACAGAACCGCCTGCCTTCTGATGCAAAAATGCGCGCCCTGCGCCATCGCTTCGTAGGATAGAATCTTGCAAACCGAAACCTTCGGTATTTGGCTCTAACAACACTGCGCCAGCGCCATCACCAAAAATTATACAAGTGGCACGGTCTTCATAATTCATAATCGATGACATTTTATCGCCACCAACAACCACTACTTTTTTATACTTACCTGTTTCGATAAATTGAGCGCCAGTAGTGAGCGCATACAAAAAACTACAACAAGCCGCATTGACATCATAACCAAAAGCATTTCTCATTCCAGTTTTATCAGAAATGATATTGGCTGTTGCTGGAAACTGCATGTCGGGTGTAGTGGTGGCACAAATAATCAGATCAATTTCCATCGGATCGATGCCGCGTTTGCTCAACAATTGATTAACGGCGTGCATGGCCATATCGGATGTGCCCAATCCTTCGCCCTTTAGGATACGTCTCTCTTTGATGCCAGTTCGGGTGGTTATCCACTCATCATTGGTATCTACCATTGTTTCGAGTTCTGCATTTGTCAGAATATACTCGGGTACATATCCGCCAACAGCCGTAATGGCTGCGTGTATTTTTTGCATTGATTGTCTTTTATAAAGAATTGTAATCTTGTCTTTTTAATAAATTCCACCACAAGTGTTGATGACTTGCCCTGTTACATAGCTACTCATATCTGATGCCAAAAAGAGTGCCACAGTAGCAACTTCTTCTGGCTTGGCAAAACGACCTAAGGGGATTTTATGCAACCATTTTCCTCCACCGTCACCATCATTGAGGTAATGGGTCATATCGGTTTCTACAAAACCAGGAGCAATAGCGTTGACACGTACATTGCGACTACCCAATTCTTGTGCGATTGATTTTGTAAAACCAATAATCCCTGCTTTCGATGCCGAGTAGGCACTTTGACCAGGATTACCCATCACACCCACTATTGAACTAAGATTAATGATACTGCCTGCGCGGGCTTTCATCATTGGTTTGATTACTTGACGGGTAAGGTTATATACACTTTTGAGGTTGGCATGCATTACTTCATCCCATTGTTCGGGTGTTACGCGTAGCAAAAGATTGTCGCGAGAAATGCCTGCATTATTGACACAAATATCAATCGCTCCAAAATCCTTCAGCACATCGGCAGCCAATTGTTCGCTTGATGCATAGTCAGCCGCATCGGATTTATAGCCTTTGGCATTTACCCCAAATGCCTTTAGTTTTTCTTCGAGCGCTTTCGCACGTTCTTCTGAAGACAAATAAGTGAAGGCAATATGAGCGCCTTGCTCGGCAAATTTGAGGGCAATTGCTTCGCCAATTCCACGGCTGGCGCCAGTAATAAGTGCTGTTTTATTTTCCAATAACTTCATTGACAAACAAGATAATTAGTGGGTAAAATTAGTAAAAATATTGGAGGGAAGTGATTTTATAAATTGTTTTTCGGATGCCCATAAAAAAGCCCCTTCGATTGAAAACTATAGGCTACAATCGAAAGGGCCATTCAAATGCTCTAATGCGTTAACTAGGATTTTGTTGCATAAAATCCCATTGAGCCACATCTTGTTCTTTTTCAGAAATCATATCATGCAAAAAGTAGTATTGGGTAGCCACAACAAGAGGAATTGTAATCAACAATCCTATGCCACATAAAACCAAACCCAATATTGAAAGACCCAAAGCGACGAATGCAAATAACACCACCTGCCCGATATTATTTCTACCTATTTTAAAACTATAACTCAATGATTCGGAAAAGGAAAGGTCTGTAAACTGAATAATATAAGGAAACGCAAACAGCGCGATAGAAACGATAATGACAAATAACAAAACAGCAAGTACCAAAACCAAAATAGTACTGCCTACCAAAAGGCCTCTAAGGTTTTCGGGGTTGCTAGCTATATCTGTAAAAAAACTAAGGCCTAAAATAGCAACAAGAATAAACGCAAAAGGAATAAGCAGGAAGATGACAAGGATTCCTAACAGTAAATTACCCAAAAATAGGCGACCAAATTTTGGAGACCACTTAAAAAAATCACTAAAGTCTAAGCTCTTAGTACGGTCATAAACATTTAGCGCTGAAAAAATAGAGGCCGAAAAAATAAAGCTGAACAAACTAGCTAAATTACCTAGGATAGGAATGACAGACAAAATACCGCTAATAATGGCGTACACCAAAGCGAATCCTGCAAAAAGCCAAACGTTGGATTTGACATTGTCCCAGGCATTACCCAAACTTTGAATGATACTTTGCGTACCGATAGTAGATTGATTGCTCATAGATATTGTGTTTGAGCAACAAAGATAAAAATGTAACTGTTAAATATTAAATGTGAAGGCACAAGTCGGCGAGCTTTCGGTTAACAAGTCTATTCGTTCAATTACGAGCGACCCAATCCAAACATTAGCTTTTTACAGCATTTACCCAGCGATTTTATAAAGCAGATTATATTCCGGCAGGCAACAAAATTTGAGGAGCAATACCGATTACAATGACAAGAATAGCCGTTAACACCAAAAGGAACTTATCTGTACCCGAAACTTCGGTAGCCAATTCGGGCTCGCCAGCTTTAAAGTACATAGCAATAATCACTCGGAAGTAGTAATAAGCACTGATGGCTGCCATTAATAATGCAAAAATTACTAACCATAATAAATTGCCTTGGCTCATTGCCGCTTGCAACATCATATATTTAGCCATAAAACCCGCCGTGAGCGGAATACCTGCTAAAGAAAAAATAAAAATTGTCGCAACAAAAGCCAACAAAGGTTCTTTCTTGGCCAAACCATTAAAACCATCAAAAGTGAAATCTTTTAGTTTCAACAACACAGCGAACATCCCTAAGGTAGCAACGGTATACGCAACACTATACACGATTAAACCTTGCCAAGCCAAAGCGCTAATAGATACGACAGCAAAAAGCATAAAACCTGCTTGAGCTATAGACGAATAAGCCAACATTCTTTTTACACTTTGCTGGAAAACAGCTGTAATGTTTCCGATAAATAAGGTAGCCGCTGTGATAATAGCCAAAACCATTGTCCAACTATCGCTGACAGAAGCAAAAGAAGTATGAAACAAACGAATAAAACCAACGAAAGCTGCGGCCTTGGCGATTGTAGCCATAAATGCCGTGAAAGGAGTTGGCGATCCATCATACACATCGGGGGTCCAGAAATGCATAGGTGCTGCCGACACTTTGAAGGCAAAAGAAATAATTAAAAAGAGAATTCCCGTAAGCACCATCGGATTAATATGCTCCATTTGCATAAAACTGAACTTACTGATGTTGAATTCTCCAGTTGCTCCATAAATGAGGGTAATACCCATCAACAAGATACCAGTAGAGAATGCCCCCATCAAGAAATATTTTAAAGAAGCTTCGCTACTTTTCAAGTTGCGTTTGTCGCTACCTGCCAAGATATATTGCGGTATAGACAAAATTTCAATGCCAATAAACATCAACAACAAGTTGTTAAACGAAGACAATAAAAAGGCACCAACCAAAATGAAGAAAAATAAAGCAAAATATTCGCCAACATGCTTACCTACTTTGATAATGTCATTCCCCATTAAAAGTACATAAAGCAAGGTTGCGGCAGTCAACAAGGTATTGAACCAAATACTAAAGGGACTGATGATCAACTGAAAATTAAACAATGGCTGGGTAGCGCCCCACTCTGCAGCGCTTAACTCCCAAACATTAACGCCCAATAGCAACACAAACAATAGTGTAGCAATAGACAAAATTGTTTTCTTTTCTTTTATTACAAAACCCACATACATCATAATGATGCCCAAAATAGTTGCCGCAATAATTGCCTTCATAATATTTCTTAAATGATTTATATAACGCTTACTTTCTTTATTTCTTTTTTTAACCTCTTGGCTTATTTCAATATTACCAAATCGAGCAATGGCTGAGGGAAAACACCCAAAGTAATGATGAATGCCAGTAAAATAAGTACGGAAATCAATTCGGAACTGCTCATTTTAGCAACACTTAGTACACCAGAATTATTTTCACCATAAGCTACTTTCTGCACCATAGACAAAGTGTATACTGCACCAAGAATGATACCCAAACCCGCTACTGACATAAAAATTAAATGATAAGGCGATGCACTTTGGAAGATACCCGTGAACAACATAAATTCACCAACAAAGCCATTAGTTAGTGGCAAAGCAATATTGGCAAAAGAAATGATGACTAAAGCAATCGTAATTCTTGGAGCTGTGGTGGCCAAACCGCCCATCTTTTTAAAATCTTGCGTGCCATAGCGCTGTTCTACCATAGCCACGATCACCCACATGCCGGTGATATTGATTCCATGATTAAACATTTGCACCAATAATCCATGTTGAGATAATTCGGTACCCGAAAAAGCTGCAGCACACATCAAACCCATATGAGCAATTGAAGAATAAGCTACAAGGCGTTTTACATTGCTTTGCACCATTGCAATTAAAGATGCATAAACGATACCAATGATTGACAAGGTCATTATCAAATCGGACCAATAAAGGGTAGCGGATGGCAAAACAGGAATTAACCAACGAAGAACTGCATAAAGACCCATCTTTACCATTAACGCACTAAGAATAATGGTTACCGGAGTAGGCGCTTGCTCATAAGCATCGGGCTGCCAGGTGTGAAAAGGGAAAATGGGCATTTTGATAGCAAAAGCCACAAAAAGCAACCAAAAAATAATGTGTTGTTGTAGCAATGGAAGGGCTTTGCCTGCGGCAATAATATTCTGCCAGCTCATTGCATTCACACCGTTGGTTTGCATGGACAAATAAATCAAAGCCGCCAACATCATCAAACTTCCCACAAAAGTGTAAACAAAGAATTTAAAAGTAACTGCAATACGACGCTCGCCACCCCAACGAGAGGATAGGAAATAGACGGGTATCAAGGCTAACTCCCAAAAGAAATAAAACAACAAAGCATCCGATGCCAAAAACACACCCATCAAACCAGCCTGACTAAGCAAAATAAGACTATAATAAGCCGCAGGACTTTCTACTTCTTTATTTCTATTGAGCAAAAACACTACGGGGAAAATAATACCCGTTAGCAAGCACAACATCGCAGCCATCCCATCTGCCGACAAGCTGAAAGAGGCTCCTATGGCTGGCATCCAAGGGAAGGAAATAGGAGCTACTTGCTCTGTGCCGCAAAAAGCAGCAACATAAACAGAGATTGCTAAGCTGACTAAAGAGCCAAATAGTGCAACATTTTTAGCAGCATCTTTTGCAAGAAAAGAAACAATACCTGCTACAAAAGGAATAAGTATAAGTAAAACCAAAATCATATTACCTGAAGCTAAAATTCTGAATTAAAAATTGACACAAAAAAGTCCTATCACAAATATCAACACAATACCAATGACCATTGTAAATAAATAAGCACCCACTTGCCCGTTTTGCAACAGACGCATTCTGTCGGCACCCCAACGCACTAATTTACCCACTCCATTTACACCACCATCAATACCTTTTCTTTCAATAATTCTGTCTAAAAAACCGCTAAACTTCACTAGAGGATTTACCACTAGTGAGTCGTACAATTCATCAACATACCATTTGTTTTCAAGTACTCTTGCCAAACCGGTGTTCGCAACAAAGTTGGGTGCTTTGGTACGAGCAAATGCTATAGCAATCATCACCGAAACGAGTGCTACAGATATACCCATCAACATCAATTCTGTGCTGTGATCTAAATGATGTGCACCAAAATTGGTAACTGCCTTTTGCAAAAACGCATTTAAAGAATGATGCTCGCTGAACACTTCGGGCAATCCGACAAAACCAGAAACTGTCGCAAGAATAGCCAACACGATTAGAGGAAAAGTCATAGCTGCGGGGCTTTCGTGCAAATGATGTTCCTGTTCGTGTGTACCACGGAATTTCCCTGTAAACGTAAGAAAATACAATCGGAACATATAAAAAGCAGTCATCAGTGCAGCACCTAAAGCAGCAACATAAAGAACAGGATTATGAGCAAATGCTGAAGCCAATATTTCATCTTTCGAGAAAAAACCTGCAAATGGAGGAATGCCCGCAATTGCTACGCAACCAATTAAAAATGTAATTTGTGTAATGCGCATTTTCTTACCCAAGCCACCCATTGAGCGAATGTCTTGTTCGCCACCCATAGCGTGGATTACAGAGCCCGAACCCAAGAACAACAATGCTTTGAAAAATGCATGTGTCATTACATGGAAAACAGCTGTGGTGTATGCGCCGCAACCTATAGCCAAGAACATAAAACCTAATTGGCTGACAGTAGAATACGCCAAAACCTTTTTGATGTCATATTGTTTAATAGCAATTGATGCTGCTAAAATTGCTGTCAACAAACCTACAATCGCAATAAAATTCAAAGCGAACTCTGATTGGTTATAAATCACCGAACTGCGTGCTATCATATAAATACCTGCTGTTACCATCGTAGCAGCATGGATCAATGCAGATACCGGCGTAGGACCAGCCATCGCATCGGGAAGCCAAGTGTATAAAGGCAATTGTGCACTTTTTCCCATTGCCCCAATAAAAAAACAAATGGCAATCCAAGTATAAATACCATTATCTACAATAACTTGATTACTCAGAACCTGACTGAACAAATCGGCGTAGCTCAAAGTGCCAAAATGATACAAAACCAACATCATCCCTACCAAAAAGCCCAAATCACCAATACGGTTCATCACAAAAGCTTTCTTAGCAGCATTGGTGTAGTCGCGATTTTTGAACCAAAAACCTATTAACAAATAGGAACAAAGACCAACGCCCTCCCAACCGATAAACATAATCAGATAATTGGCGCCCATTACCAATAACAACATTGAGAAAACAAAGAGGTTGAGGTAAGCAAAATATTTTACTACGCCCTCGTCATCATGCATATAACTAGTAGAATACACATGAATCAAAAAACCTACTCCGGTGATGATAAGAAGAAACAAAGAAGAAAGCGCATCAATTTTGAACGCAAACGGAATCAACAACTTGCCCGACTGAATAAAGTTGAACAAATGAATGGTTTCGGATGCACCAGCTTTTACTTCGAAGAAAATAGTCAATGAAAGCCCAAAAGAAACGAGCATCATTAAACTGGCCAAAAATCCAGCAGCTTGTTTGGGCATCGATTTCCAGCCAAGACCATTGATTAAAAAACCAACCAAAGGAAACAAAGGAATTAAGTATGCTAATTGTATCATATTATCGAGTAAGAGAAATTTCAAAAGAGGAGTTTACACTCCTATATAATGTTGATTATATGGTTGTTGATTAATGCTTCAATCGATTGAGAACATTTACGTCCACCGAATGTACTTTGCGGTACACCATTACAATAATAGCCAAACCCACTGCCACCTCTGCTGCTGCTACTACCATAATAAAAAACACAAAAATCTGTGCTGCACTATCATTGTACATTTTCGAGAATGCTGCCAACAATAAATTCACAGCGTTCAACATCAACTCGATGCTCATAAAAATAATGATGGCATTGCGGCGCATCAAGGCACCCATAATTCCAATGCAAAACAAAGCAAGGCTGAGAAATAAATAATATTGAATAGGCATTGTATAAATATCTTTTGTTAAATGAATAATTTTTTATTCCATGTCTTTTTTACCAATCACAATGGCGCCAATCATTGCGCTCAAAAACAGTACAGAACTGATTTCGAAAGGCAACACATATTCTTTAAAGAGCACCATCCCCAAGACTTTAATCAAACCTATGCTGGAAACCTCTGGGCTAATCATACCCAAAAGCTGTGCTTTGCTGATGGCCGCAATAATCACCAAAAACAAGGTGCCGCCCGAAACTACGCCTGCCAACTGAACCAGCCAGCTTTTTTGGGGCTCCGTATCAGAATTAAGGTTCATTAACATGATGACAAAAAGGAACAAGACCATAATTGCCCCGGCATAAACGATAATGTTGACAATGGCCAAAAACTGCGCATTGAGCAAAAGGTAATGACCTGAAATGGCAAAAAAAGTAAGAATCAAAAAGATAACACTGTTCACTGGGTTACGGCTCAACACCACGCCCAAAGCGCAACCTATAGCCATTACCGTGAGTATCCAAAAAAGTACTTGTAAAATATCCATTGCTATAATTATGCTTTTTGTTCTTTTTTAGGGTGAGGAATCAGCATATCTTCTTTTTTGTAAATAAAACTTTCACGGGTAAAATTTGCGGGCATTACTGTTTCTGAAAGATAAATAGCATCCTTGGGGCAAGCTTCTTCGCAAGCACCGCAGAAAATGCAACGCAACATATTAATCTCATAACGAGCTGCATATTTTTCTTCGCGGTACAAATGTTTTTCATTTGATTTGCGCTCAGCGGCTTCCATTGTGATAGCTTCGGCGGGGCAAGCCACAGCACATAAGCCACAGGCAGTACAGTTTTCTCTACCTTCTGCATCACGGTTGAGTACGTGCAATCCACGGAAAACAGGACTGAAAGAACGAGTTTCTTCAGGATATTGAACGGTAGCTTTCTTTTTAAAAATATGCCCCACAGTGATGCTCATCCCTTTGAGCAAGGCAGGCAAGTATATGCGCTCTTTGAGCGTCATCGGGCTGCGATCGATAGGTGCGGCGCGTTTAGTAAGTTTTTCCATTTCTCTTCTTTTCCTCTTTATTATTTAAAAAGCCAAAGTACAGCTGCCCCGGTGAGCAACATATTTAACAAAGCCAATGGTATTAATGATTTCCAGCCAAGGTTCATCAACTGATCGTAACGGAATCGAGGTAATGTCCAACGGATGAACATTATCAACAAAATCATTCCCGTAATTTTTGCAAAGAAAACAGCAATACAAATAATGCTGAATAAAATAGGCGAAACAGCAGCAGCTACGGCATCCATTCCTGGGAAATTATAGGAACCAAAATAAAGCGTAACCATAACTGCCGAGCCGATAAACATGTTGATGTACTCAGCAAACAGGAATAAACCCAGTTTCATCGAAGAATATTCCAGATGATAACCCATATTCAATTCCGAGTCACATTCTGCAAGGTCAAATGGAGCACGGTTCATCTCGGCCATCGAGCAAGTGAAAAAGATTATGAAGCCTAAAGGTTGTTTGAAAAAATTCCAGGTAAAATATCCATCTTCCCAAAAACCATGTTGTTGCTGAGCAATATCGCGCAAACTCAGCGAGCCCGCTAACATCAATAAAGCAATTAAACTAATGCCCATAGCCAACTCATAAGAAATGGACTGAGACGCTGAACGAATGGCACTCAACAAAGAAAATTTATTGTTAGAAGCCCATCCGCCAATCATTACACCGTACACACCAAGGCTCACCACACCAAACACAAACAAGATGCCAATATTCACATCTGCTACTTGCAGCGAAAACACTTTACCACTTTCCAACAAAATATCTGGCCCCCAAGGGATAACAGCACTCGTCATCAATGCCGTAACCATAAACAAGAACGGAGCTAATAAAAATAGAAATCTGGTAGAATTGGTCGGGATGATTTCTTCTTTCATAAAAAGCTTTAATCCATCGGCCAAAGGCTGCAACAAACCAAAAGGACCCGCGCGGTTGGGGCCATAACGGTCTTGCATAATTGCCGCCACTTTACGCTCGCCCCAGGTAGCATAAGCCGCTACACCAAATGAGGTGAGGAGGATGGCTAAAATGAGCCCTATCTTGCTCAAAATAAAAAACCAATCTATTTCTAATAAAATCATTGTGCGCAAATGTAATTAGTTCGTAAAAATTATGAGTCGTTTACTTTTATTTAAAATCATCTGAATGTGCAGGACCTTCTATCTGACTCAAATGTCTTTCGGGCTTGTTGACATCACTGATAGTGTGAATATCCAATTTCATAATTGGTTCCTTTCCGATAACTTCAGCAAGTAAACCAACTTGTCCTTCGTGAACATTCTTGTTATAATGACCTTGCGAAATGACACTGTGGCGACTAATATTACTTGGTCCTTCTATTACCCAGTCGCTCGCTTTCTTTTTGTCAAATCGGCACTCGTTGCATATCCAGCCCGGATTTCCATTGCTTGCAATCGCTACTTCACCCCATTGATCTTTGCGAGCAGTTACTCTGTACACTTCATCTCCGTGCATCCACAGGCGAACCTCACCACAACATTTTGGGTTGGTACAATTGCGATGAGCATCTACAGGCTTTGTAAACCAAACTCTTTGTTTGAATCGGAAAGTTTTGTCTGTCAGGGCGCCTACAGGGCACACGTCGATCACATTGCCAATAAAGTCATGGCTGAGCGATTTGCTAATACAAGTGCTGATACGGGCATGTTCGCCTCTGTCGAGGATTCCGTGTTCGCGGTAATCGGTCAATTGCTCGGCGGTAAACACACAACGGAAGCACATAATGCAACGGTTCATGTGTAGTTGAATCTGTGGACCGATATCTTCGGGCTCGAAAGTACGGCGCTCAAATTCGGTACGTGTACCTTCTTTGCCGTGCTCGTATCCCAAATCTTGCAAATGACATTCACCAGCTTGGTCGCACACAGGGCAGTCTAAAGGATGATTCAACAAAAGGAATTCGGTAACCCCTTTTCGGGCGTCAATTACCTTTTCAGAAGTCATACTTTTTACTTCCATTCCGTCCATTACACCCGTACGGCAGCTTGCCACTAGCTTCGGCATTGGTCGCGGGTCTTTTTCCGAACCTTTGCTTACTTCTACAAGGCAAGTGCGACATTTACCACCACTGCCTTTTAGATGGCTGTAATAGCACATTGTTGGGGGAGCAACTTCTCCACCAATTTTACGTGCTGCCTCAAGTATTGAAGTTCCTGCAGGGACTTCAACGGTAATATTGTCTATTGTTACTTTAATGTTTTGTACTTCAGACATTTTTTAATGTATTTATATCTGCGTTTCGATTGTTTTCAACTAAGTATTTTAACCAAGAACTCAATAATTCTATTGTTTTACTTCTTCCATTTACAAGCGACACACATAAATTTTTCAAATTCTCATTTTCGTTTGCAAGCTCTGACTTTGTATATTTTTTAAGTCGTTTTAAATCTTTTGTCAGTCCAAAATTTTCAAGATTAACATTACTTTCTTCACTTACTTGTAACAGCCACCTCTCTATTGCAGGAGCCATTTGAATAAAATAATGCTGCTTATTCTTATGTTTCCACAAATGCAAATGCTCTGTTTTTATCTCTTCGTTACATTCATCTCTTAAATAATCCAATTCCTTTTTGTCCTTATCAATAATGCCCACGGCAAAGTCATCTTTTAATCTGCTTTTCGTAATCCCTAATACAACATTATTGCAGCCTTTCTTGTGATTTAGTCTATTCTTGGTTTTTAAAATTGTTTTTATTAGTACAGTATCAAAATAGCATTCAGGTAAAATATGTTCTTCCATTATCCTAAATAACTTTCGAGATTAAAAAATAAATCCATCCCGAACTGGTATGCCTGATGAACATCTTCGTCCGACAATCTTTTTACTATTGTTTCTCCATTTTTATAATCCACCACATAAATAGCTAAATCCTCTTTCGCATTTTCCATAAAGTCGTTCAATACAAAAGGGCTATGCGTTGCTAAAAAGTATTGATTACTGTCATTGTCCCAAATCTCGCTTGTAAACTTGCTGATGTAAGGAGGAAACATATGTGCTTCCGGTTCTTCAAAAATTAATACCGAATCAGTGTTTGTTTGTATTGCTGCTTTGTAAAAAATAAGACGCTGTAAAGTGTCTGCTATTTGAAAAAACGGTATTGAAAAAACAGTTTCGTCATTTAGCGTTTTCATTGCTTTCATTGAATATTTATTGCCTTTATCAAACAATAATTTTAATCCGTAGAATGATAATAAGTCAACAACATCCTTTCTTAACTGTGGATTTCGTTCAACAGTATAAAATAAATTTTGTCCATCAGGGAAAAACAAAGACGGATACCCAGAAACATCCTTTTCAATACTACTTTTATATTGATACTTTTTGACTACCACCTGTTTTAAATCTGACGTCTTAATTAGCATTTCTGCAATAGAGGTGTCTTCAATATTTGAGATTGGAGTAGAATCTATTGGAAATCTAAGCTTTTTGAGTGTTCTAATCCTACCTGCTGAGTCATTTTTGAGTTTAACCGACTGTTCGAACAATAAACTATAATTTGATTCGAATTTTAGGCTTACGGTATCTTGACTTGATATTTTAATAGAAACTGGCTCATTAATATTTCCATCAAAATATAATTCAGAAAAATCTTGAATTCTACAAAGTTGAGTAATCTTTGCGTCTGCTTTTTGAGTATACGATAGCATCGACAATGCCTCCAAAATATTACTCTTACCAACATTAGGATACCCAATAAACACATTTATGCGTTTACAACCCTCAATTTTTTGATGGCGTATCGACTTAAAGTTGCTTATTTCTATGTCCTTAATAAAGTTGTTCATAATATTCTTCGTCTTTGCGTGAAATGCTTAAGCCACCACAATCTCCAACGGGTCAGCGTAATGTGCTAATCCATAATTCCTCGTCTGGCTTTCTTCCGGGTTCAGGATATGCCATTCAAACTCATCGCGGAAATGCCTAATGGCTGCTGCAACTGGCCAAGCCGCTGCATCACCCAATGGGCAAATCGTATTTCCTTCAATTCTTCTTTGAATATCCCATAGCAAATCAATATCTGCCATCGTTCCTTGTCCGTACTCTATCTTTTTCAAGATGCGGTACATCCATCCTGTTCCTTCACGGCAAGGGCTACACTGTCCGCAACTCTCGTGTTTGTAGAAACGAGCCAAAGTCATTGTATGACGCACCACACACTGGTCTTCGTCCAGCACAATGAATCCGCCAGAACCTAACATAGAACCTGTGGCAAATCCTCCGTCCGAAAGACTTTCGTAATTCATATAACGAGTTTCGCCTTTGGCTGTTTTGAGCAAAAGGTTTGCTGGCAAAATGGGCACTGAAGATCCTCCGGGAATACAAGCTTTTAATTTTTTGCCATTGGCAATCCCCTGACACCATTCATCGCCAAAAATAAACTCCTCTACCGAAAGGTCGAAGGGGATTTCATAAACTCCGGGGCGTTTTAAATTTCCGCAAGCCGACATCAACTTCGTTCCGGTAGAGCGACCAACGCCGATCTTGCCATATTCTTCGCCACCCATATTGATGATGGGCACAACTGCTGCAATCGTTTCCACATTATTTACCACCGTAGGGCGCATCCACACTCCTTGTATCGCTGGGAATGGTGGTTTTATCCGCGGATTACCGCGTTTACCTTCTAGGCTTTCGATCAAGGCTGTTTCTTCACCACAGATATACGCACCCGCGCCACGATGGACATAAATTTCGCAATCAAACCCAGAACCCAAAATGTTTTTGCCCAACCAGCCATTAGCTTTCGCTTCGGCGATGGCTTGCTCCAAAATGTCGGGAATCCAAGCATACTCGCCACGGATATACACGTAAGAAGCATTGCTACCCAAAGCAAAAGAAGAAATAATCATTCCTTCGATAAAAAGGTGCGGCAAAAACTCCATCAAGTAACGGTCTTTGAAGGTTCCAGGCTCACTCTCATCAGCATTTACCACCAAATGGCGGGGCACACCTTCTGGTTTAGCCAAAAAGCTCCACTTCATTCCCGTAGGAAAACCCGCACCACCACGACCGCGCAATCCACTCTTCTTCACTTCTTCCACCAATTCATCCGGTGTCATTTTCAGTGCTTTCTCCAATGCTCGGTAACCACCGGTTTTGCGGTAGGTTTCGTAATAACGGATGCCCTCAACGTGGGCGTTTTCTAATAATAATTTCATACTCAAAATACCAATTTAGAATTAGCTCTAGCTTTTTCTATTCATTTCTATTAATCCACCTTCACACTCTGCCTACTCATCAAAATCCATTTCTTTCTTTTCCATTCCCAAATCTGTGTGACTTTTAAATTGAATTCTAAAACAGAATTACCCATTATCACTACAAATTGGCCTTTGCTTTTTGCTAACCCCACTTTATCATCTATCGCTGTTTCTATTTTATCGAGCTTTATCGACTTATAGGTTAGCGTGCCGTCGTGCAAATGCTTGATCATCTGTTTCCTCGTTTCAATCCACCCATTTGAGTGTGCATATTTTATCCGCTGGCTCACCAGTTTTTTTATGGCCTTGTTGTTTTTCGTTACCAAAGCCAAGTTGAGCCGATAGACTGCATTTGTCAATCCGACTGTATCCCTGTGCTGAGCCTTTGCAAAAAAGCTGCAACAAAGCAATACCAAAACTAAAGAACTACGCAAGCACATTTCAATTCTATTCAGCATTATAGCGCACCATCAAATAATCTTCAAGAGGCGTGAAAAAGAAATCGTACCAACCGCTTGTGTGGCTTTTTACTTCTTCTTCATTCGGCAAATTTGTGTGGTTCAACACCAGCAATGTTTGCTCTCCACTTGCTTTTAATTTAAAATGTACCAAGGAGTCTGCTGTTTCATCTGTCCATTCTGCCGTTCGCCAAGTATAACTCAATTCGTCTGCGCTCATACTCTTTACCTCGCCACTCATCCAACCACCAAATAGATTCACTTTGCCTCCTTCTTTTGCCTCAAAAACCACTTCTTCGCCACTCCAGATTTCCATTTGCTTTTGCTCTGTAAGCATTTGCATCACCTGTGCGGGTGTTGCCGGAAGCAATATTTCTATGTTTATGTCGTGACTCATTTTAATTGCTTAACAAAATACAGTTTTCTTCTTTTTCCCAACCCTGCCCATTGCTTCTATCTTTTCGATATAAGGAATGACTTCAGGCACTTTGCACGCTGTGCCACCCATATCCACACTCACTTTGCCAATTGCTTTAGCCACTTTTTTGGCTTCGTCACTCAGTGGCAAATAATAGGCACCCACCGAAATCAAAAAACCATTCATCGTATATTTTACTCGGTTTGCTTGCGAATGAATGGTTTTGCCAATTCGCTGCAACAAAGCTTTTATTTCTTTCTCATTTAATTCCTCGTCATTTTTCAAAGCCAATAAACCACTGTAGGTATTCCAACCGGCAGAAGCTATTAATTCATCTTCAGATTCAATCCATTCCATCGCCAATTCTCTTCCAAAATTACTTTCGGCAGCCGCCCATGCTACTGTGTATTCGCTCAGCATAGACCAACTTGCTTTCTCCGCCCAATGTTGCAAATCTGCTTTGCTCATTTTCTTCGGCTCCGAAATGAGACCTGCAAAATACATTGCATCTGCATTTCCTGTATTGTAAAGAGCTAATGCCAACTCGTGGTTGTGCTTTATTTTCTTTTGAATGACTTTCATATCGCCAATCTTCACACCCCAAAATTCACCTTTTGCACCGTGTTTTGTCCAGGTTTTTCGGGTTTGTTCTGTTCCGAGCTTTTCCAGCTCTGTCATTACTTCTGCGAAAGTCATTTTCTCATTTTAGTTTTTTGCAGCTGCGCGCAATTCTTCAAGAATAGCATCTACTTTTTCAATCGTCAAATGCTCTCTGTAATGTTTACCCAACTGCATCATTGGCGCATATCCACAAGCACCCAAACATTCGGCAGGCTTCAAGGTAAACAAGCCATCTTCGGTTGTTTCTCCTTCTTTGATACCCAATTTGTTTTTGATATGGCTGATGATTTTATCGCTGCCACTCAGCATACAAGGCCCTGTCTGGCACACTTCCAATACATATTTGCCCACGGGCTTCATATTGAACATCGTGTAAAAAGTAGCCACTTCATATACTTCGATTGGTTTGATGCTTAGTATCTCGGCAACATAATCCATCACTGGCACGTCCAACCAACCGCCAAATTCTTCTTGCGCCAAATGCAATACAGGAATCAAAGCGCTTTTATGCTTCCCCTCGGGGTAGCGGGCAATGATTTCTTTTACTTTGGTCATTTTTTCTTGTGAAAACTGTATCATTTTCCTTTATTTCTAGCTTTAAGTTTTGCAATATCAGCAATATCTTGAGGTCTTCCTGCAAGTGCTTTCATTTGCAATAGTTCATTATAACCTATAAAGTGAATAGGCGCACCTTCATAGTTAATCGTCCTTTTGTTTGCCCAAGCCACTTCGTAGTCTATTCCGTCAATATCATTCATAATATCTATTCGAACAGGCTCATATCCCAATTGAGTAAATAACCCCTTCCTTAAAAAATCTTCTTTTGTCAATCCTAATGAAGCAAAGCCAAAATCCTTCAAAATCTCGACCATTTTTTTTGCATTTTCCTCAGTGGATTGAATGCAAACATCCAAATCTTTGGTACTCCGAGGATAACCGTGAACACTTACAGCAAACCCGCCGATAACTAAATATTTTAGATCATATTGATTACAAAGAAGTACAAACTCTTTGAAGTCATCTGTTAATATTGGTTTGTTACTCTTGCTCATTTATTTTTTTTATAAATGCTACTTTCTGAATCGGCTCATTAACTCCTTCAAAAAAAATCTGTCGCATCTCTAACATTGCTGTCAAACGCTCCTCCTCTGTTTTTTCACCCCAGTAAATATTATCCCGCTCCTCCGCATCTTCAAATGTACCTTGCCAAAATACTTTTTCCATTTTCATAGTCCTATCTTTTACGCATCCAACTCTCCTGCTATCACATTCAAGCTACTGAGGGCAATAACAGCGTCGGACAATAAGCCATTCGCAATCATCTCGGGGTAAGCCTGATAATAAATAAAACAAGGACGACGGAAATGCAAACGGAAAGGCGCTCTGCCCCCATCACTAATCAAATAAAAACCCAATTCGCCATTCGCACCTTCTACTGGGTGGTACACCTCTCCCGCTTTGATATCAATCTCACCCATCACTATTTTGAAGTGATAAATAAGTGCTTCCATTTTGGTGTACACTTCTTTCTTCTCAGGCAAATAATATGCAGGAACATCGGCGTGATAAACGCTCGGGTCAAGGTCTTTTAGTTTGGTCAAAGCTTGCTGAATAATGCTGTGGCTCTGCCACATTTCGGCGTTCCGCACCATAAAACGGTCGTACACATCGCCATTAGTGCCTACCGGAATCTCAAATTCAAAGTCTTCGTACGAGCAGTAGGGGCTGTGCACACGCACATCATAATCTACACCCGTAGCACGAAGGTTTGGACCCGTAAAACCATAGTTCAAAGCACGCTCGGCAGAGATAGGACCCGCACCAATGCAGCGATCCATAAAAATGCGGTTGCGATTGAGGAGATTTTCAAACTCTTTCAATGCTTTGGGGAAAACAACCATAAACTCGTCGATTTTCTTCCAGGTATCGTCTGTAAAATTTCTTTCGAAACCACCGATACGACCAATATTAGTTGTTAATCTTGCTCCACAGATTGATTCGTAAATTTCGTAAATACGCTCACGAATCTGGAACACATAAGTAAATGGTGTCAAGGCGCCAGTATCTACTCCTACTACCGAATTGCACACCAAATGGTCGGCAATACGGGCAAGTTCCATCAAGATAACACGCAGATAATCAACGCGCTTGGGCATTTTCAAACCCAAAAGCTTTTCTACCGTAAGCTGCCAGCCTATGTTATTAATAGGCGCCGAACAGTAATTCAAACGGTCGGTCAAAGGCTGTATTTGTCCGTAAGGACGGCGTTCTGCGATTTTTTCGAAGGCACGATGAATGTAACCCAATCTTTGGGTGGCGCTTAATACCTTCTCTCCATCAATCTCCAGCACGTTTTCGAAAATACCGTGCGTGGCAGGGTGGGTCGGCCCAAGATTGAGCGTTGTGGTTTGCTTTTGGATAGACTCCTCGGCAAGTTGTATATGTTGTATGTTTTGGTCTGACATTGTCACATTTTTTATAAAAAACCACCTTTACTGTGGCTGTCCATTTTTATATTTAATAATGTCCTTTTGCAGACATAATTACTATTTTATATTGCTCTACTTTATAAACAAGCCTATGCTCATCACTAATTCTTTTGCTCCAATATCCTTTATAGTTTCCTTTCAATCCTTCCGGCTTTCCTAAGCCTTCAAAAAGCGTTTTGTTCAAATTTTCTATTAGCTCAAAAATTTTTTACCAATAGCTTAGGTTTGTTTTTCACCCACCAGTTTATATCATTTAATGCAGTTATTGATAATTCAACGTTACGCATCTTTAATTTTTTTTAAAAATGCTTCTTTATCAAAAGGAACTGTTTTTGTTTTTCCACTTTCGTAATTTTCAATTGCTTCTATTAATATAGGATTGGTAATAACACCTTCCTGTACTTTTTCTTTTTTTGTTTTCACCGTCAAGCCCAATGCTTTTGCCAATTGTTTTAGCAATTCTGTAGTGCTGTTGTCGGCGTGTTCAATTATAATTGTATTCATACCTTTCTATTTTTAGCCTTTAACCCCTTCCAAACATTTCATCATCTTTATCAGTGCGGGTAGGGTCTTCCATTGGATATTCCTTACGCATCGGGAAATAGTTCATCTCATCAGCATTCAAAATGCGCACTAGATTTGGATGCCCAACAAAGTTCACACCAAAAAAATCATAGGTTTCGCGCTCCATCCAATTGGCACTCGAAAACAAGTTGGTCATCGTAGCAATATCTGGTTGTGCGATAGATACAGAAGCACGAACACGGATACGCTTGTTGGCCACCAAATTGTGCAGATGATACACCACACAAAGTTCTTCGCCTACTCGGTCGGGGTAATGAACCGCTGTCAAATCAGTGAGAAACTGAAAAGATAAAGAAGCTTCATCATATAGAAACTGCATTACTGCGGTGTTCACCTCTGGCTTCATATTGAAAGAGAAGATGCCAAAAGTTTCTTCAAAACCCCAAACAGCTGCACCAAATTTGTCGCTGAGTATTTGTTGGATGTATTCGTTGGTCATTAGTAAATGTTGTCAGTAAAAATGTAAACAGCTAAGCTTCCTTATTCGATTCCGTAACTTTCCATCAATTCTTTATAACGGGGATGATTGCGGCGACGCGTACTTTCTGCTTTTACCAAATCTTGCACACGCAAAATGCCTTCAATAATGCCTTCTGGCCTTGGGGGGCAACCTGGCACATACACATCTACAGGTATTACTTGGTCAATACCTTGCAACACCGAATAGCTATCAAAAATACCACCACTTGAGGCACAAGCACCTATAGCAACTACCCAGCGGGGCTCTGCCATTTGTAAATATACTTGGCGCAACACTGGCGCTAACTTTTTAGAAATGGTACCTGCTACCAATAGCACATCACATTGGCGCGGTGTAAAGCCCATACGCTCTGCACCAAAACGACCCAAATCGTAATTGGAACCCATTGTACCCATAAACTCGATACCACAACAAGAAGTAGCAAAGGGCAAGGGCCATAATGAATGTGAACGACCCAAGCCTACCAATTGATCCATTTTGGTGGCCATAAATCCTTCGCCCGAATATCCTTCGGGAATAAGAGCTGGTTTGTTATTTGTATTATACTGTACCGGACGAGACATATTCTATAACGTTTTACAAAAAAATTGATGATTCGAAAATAAGCATTGGCCTATTCCCGAGGTATCAAAATTATTTATGCGATTAATCTTCCCACTTAAGTGCGCCTTTCTTGATGATGTAAGTAAAGCCGAGCAGAAAAAATGCCACAAACATCACTACAGCCAAAAAGCCTTCCTGACCCAATTCTCTAAAATTGACAGCGTAGGGGTAAAAGAAAATAACCTCTACGTCAAACAGAACAAATAAAATAGCAATCAAAAAATACTTAATCGCCATCGGTTGGCGTGCATTGCCGATGGCTTTGACCCCACTTTCGAAGTTAGCCAACTTGTCTTTGGTTTTGCGTTTGGGGCCCAATAAATGAGACCCCCCCATCATAACCGCCACAATACCAATGGCCAAAAATATTTGCAGCAAGATGGGCAAATAGTCAGATAAAGAATTGGTTGCGGCATTCAACAAAAACAAATTCATAATATAAACTATGGTTTGGTAAACTAGTGTAGCAAAAGTAGGACTAAGCAGCAAATATACAATCAGAAAAATGGCTTTTTAATGACAATTTTAAGGAAATAAAAAACGCAGCTTTGCACTTTCCTTTTTTAGAGGAACAAAACTAATATCTTTGCGCCTCAATCTCTTATGCAAAAACCCTTTTCAATAGCACTCGTTGGCAACCCTAATAGCGGCAAAACCTCGCTGTTTAATTCGTTGACGGGCCTCAACCAGAAAGTGGGCAATTTTGCCGGGGTAACCGTAGATAAAAAGACGGGAATCTGCCATTTACGCAATGGCGAAAATGTTCATATCATCGACCTGCCAGGTACTTACAGCCTCTACCCAAAGGGCGAAGATGAGCAGGTAGCCTACGATGTGCTGCTCAATACCAAAAGTGCGGACAAACCAAATATGGCCATTGTCATCGCCGACGCCTCAAGCCTCAAACGTAATTTGCTGCTCTGCACCCAGATTATGGATTTGAACTTGCCCGTGGTGATTGTGCTGACGATGATGGACATTGCCAAAACAAAGGGCATTCAGATAGACATTGAGGCGCTGGAAAGACATTTTGGCGTACCCATCGTGGCCGCCAACCCCCGGAAAAACAAAGGGATTGAAGAGCTAAAAAAAGTAATTGAAGATTTTCAGAAACAAAAAACGCCCAACAACCGAGCTGGTTTTATTGATATAGCCGCCCTTAGTGGTTCGTGGATTTCGGATGTAAAAACCATTGCCGAAGCCAATAGCGACTATGCCGCACTACATCTGTGCTGCCAAATGCCCGATATTCCTTTTCTGCACGCAGCACAAAGAATACAAATTGCGGGCCGCATGGGCGAGGCCAAATTCAACAAATCAAAAATACAGGGCGAAGAGATTTTGTTGCGCTACCGCCGTATCGGCGACATCCTCCAAAAAGCAGTGGTTGAGGAAACGCCGACACAAAAAGCTATGCGCAGTGAGCGTTGGGACAGGATATTGCTACACCCACTCTATGGCAATGTGATTTTGCTGGTTGTTCTCTTTATTTTGTTCCAAAGTATTTTTTCGTTTTCTACTTACCCCATGGATTGGGTAGAGGCCTCATTCAGTTGGCTCAGTGTTCAACTTTCTGAAATCCTTCCTCAGGGGCTTTTGGCCGATTTGCTCATCAATGGGGTATTGGCAGGCATTAGTGGTATTGCCGTATTTATACCACAAATCATGATTCTTTTTGGTTTTATCACCATCCTCGAAGATAGTGGATACATGGCGCGCATTTCTTTCCTTACCGACAGATTGATGCGCAGTGTAGGCCTGAATGGCCGTTCGGTAATGCCACTCATCAGCGGAATGGCTTGTGCTGTGCCTGCAATTATGGCTGCCCGCACCATCCAAAACAAAAAAGAAAGGCTTATTACTATTTTGGTGACACCACTGATGAGCTGTTCGGCACGGCTTCCGGTGTACACAGTGCTCATCGGGCTCGTTATTCCAAACAAAAGCTTCTTAGGATTTTTCAATCTGCAAGGCTTGGTGCTGATGGGGTTGTACCTTTTGGGCTTTGCGATGGCGCTCATTGTATCCAAAGTAATGGATATGGTCATTAAAGTAAAAGAGAAAACCTACTTCTTGATGGAATTGCCTGTGTACCGTGCTCCTCGCTGGAAAAATGTGGGCATCACCATGCTAGAGAAGGCAAAAATATTTGTCACCGATGCTGGTAAAGTCATCCTCATTATTTCTATTATCCTTTGGGGCTTGAGTAGTTTTGGGCCTCCAAGCCGCATGCGTGCACTGGAAAAAAAATACGCCACTTTGCATCAATTGCAACCCACCCGCACGGCTCAGCTCAACAACGAGTATGCCACCGAAAAACTAGCCAATTCTTATGCCGGCCTTGTGGGGCACGCTATTGAGCCTGCCATTAAGCCTTTGGGCTACGACTGGAAAATCGGCATTGCGCTCATTACTTCTTTTGCTGCCCGCGAAGTTTTTGTAGGCACAATGGCCACTTTGTACAGCGTGGGAGAATCCGAAAATATGGACAGTTCGCTGCGCGAAAAACTGGCAGACGCACGTTGGCCCGACGGAAGACCGGTATATACACTAGGCAGTGGAGTTTCCTTGTTGTTGTTTTATGTTTTTGCCTTACAATGTATGAGCACGATGGCCATTACCAAGCGCGAAACCCGTAGCTGGAAATATCCTATCATCCAGTTTTTGTACATGGGCGTTCTGGCTTATGCCTTTGCTTTTGTGGCGTATCAGTTGCTGAGCTAATGAAGAATTAAAAGTTAAAAATGAATAATGCTATTCGTGTGGTGGCATTATTTTTGAATTCTGACCGGAGTCTAAGTAGTAGACAATTCAATCAATTTTTGCAAAGCTCCACATGGTAGGCGCAAAGAACCGCAACGGCGCAAAGGTTTTACACAAAGCGCACAAAGGCTTTTCGTGGTGTGGATAGAAGTTTGATTTTTTGTTAAAAGTTATTATTGAAATCAAATGAATTTTTCCTTGCTAAATTTGTATCCGTGAGCGACAAAAACCTCTATATAATTTCTGGTTGCAATGGGGCAGGCAAAACCACTGCGTCCTTTACTGTATTGCCGGAAATGTTGCATTGTAAAGAGTTTGTCAATGCCGACGAAATAGCAAAAGGCCTTTCTCCTTTTCAGCCGGAAACGGTTGCCTTTGAATCGGGCAGAATAATGCTGAACAGAATCAATGATTTGTTAGATGCAGGAGAGAGCTTTGCTTTCGAAACCACCCTGGCTACCAAAAGTTATAAAAGTAAAATTGAAGAAGCGAAGGACAAAGGATATTCTGTTAGCTTGCTTTTCTTTTGGCTGCAAAATGCAGAGTTAGCCAAAGAACGTGTCAAAACCAGAGTATCCGAAGGTGGGCATAATATTGAACCCGAAGTGATTGAAAGAAGATATGGGCGGGGCATAAAAAATCTGTTTGATATTTATTTGCCCATTGTTGATGGTGCTATGATTTTTGATAATTCTGCCGGCAATCACGAACTATTAGCAAGAAAAACAATAGATGGAATTGAGATTGTCGATGAAATTAGATACAACGAATTAAAGAAACAAGTATGACTACCTTAGAAAAACAAAAGGATCAACAGAAAAAGATTTTGCTTGGCCTCGAAAAAGCTTATCAAAAAATGCTGGAGTTTAAGCGCCAAAAAAACTCCACCCTTGTGGTCATCCGCGATGGGAAAATTGTGCATTTGAAGCCTTAGTAGCCATTATTTCTCGCTAAGGCGCAAATAACAATCCCAAACTATCCACATGCGCATTCCCCTCCCGGAGTTTATCCTGAGCTTGACGAAGGAGAGGGGTTGGGGTGGGTTTTGTATCCGAGATGGGGAAATGGCATTTTCTTAAATGACTTTGGCATTTCCATTAATAATTTCTCAAAAACATTAATGAATTTGGCGTTTCCATTAATGACTTTGCCGTTTCCCACAATGGAAATGGCATTCCCTACCATTTTTTCTTCCGATTTTTGATCAAAAACCATAATTATTTAAAGCTTATGCAAAAAACGTGGTGATTTCCACGCTTTTACATTGCTTTTAGTGTTATGTTTGGTGGAAATATGGGCGCAAGCACTTGTTCTGATTAAGGAAAAGCTGGAAGAAAACCCAAACTACTTCCTTCAACCGACATCATTTTTAAATATGATTTTAGAAACAAAAAAATCAAAAATCTTCCCCCCCTCAAAAAAACAAAACTTATAACGCTGACAAACAAGGACATACAGACAATGAAAATGAAACACATCTGGTAAAAAGCAGCTACCCAAAAAGCAAATTCAGCGCTTAATTGAACATCTGCCTCGCATCAGCTTTTATACTAAAAACGCCATCATCGACAATTCTCAAAAACTTAAAATCTTGCCCCGATGACCAACCCCACTATCAGTACAATACTCAAGTTTTTCCCTACAGTCTTTTTTGCTTGTATCACATGGTTAATAGTTTACAAGCAAATGAAGACCGAAAACATCAGCTTCAAAGAATACCGGATTCGTAGAAAAAACAGGCTGTACATCGCTTTGGTTTTTATACTGTTTTCAATAGGCTATGGCATTTATAGCATAGCGACGATTCCTCATTAATCCTGCCCCGCTGCCAAAGGGCATTTATGATTCTTATCATTCGCAGAGGCGGTTTCTACAGAGTAAACTAACTTTGTACTCTTATGATGAAAAGACTGCTTTTTATAAGTTCCCTCTTTCTGTTTTCTTGTGGCAAAAAGGCTGAAACCATTAAGCCTACAGTAGCGCCCATCTCAGAGTCCATCTATGCCTCCGGCCTCGTAAAAAGCCAAAACCAATATCAGGCTTTTGCTACGGTCAATGGCATTATTCAGGACATCCTGCTGCAGGAAGGCGACACGGTAAAAAAGGGAATGCCCATCCTCACCATTGTCAACGATGCCCAACGCCTGAGCAAAGAAAATGCTGAACTGGCGGCCAACTTCGCCGACCTCAATGTGAATCAGGGCAAGCTGAATGATGCCCAACAAAACATAGAACTGGCACAACGCAAACTGAAAAATGATTCTTCTTTGCTGGCTCGTCAACAGGTGTTGTGGCAGCAAAATATTGGCTCGAAAGTAGAGTTGGAGCAGCGGGAACTGGCTTATCAAAATGCCAAATCTGCACTCTATTCGGCAAGGGTAAAATATGAAGATCTGAAACGCCAATTGGTGCTCAACGCAGCACAATCGCAAAAAACTTTACAAATATCCTCGCGCCTGGCCAGCGACTTTACACTGCGCAGCGATATTGACGGCATCGTGTATCAATTGCCCAAAAAGAAAGGGGAATTGGTAACTGCCCAAACGCCATTAGCCATCATCGGTGATGCCGAACATTTTGTATTGGAAATGCAGGTGGATGAATATGATATTCTGAAAGTAGAGAAGGGCCTGAAAGTATTGGTGACAATGGACAGCTACAAAGGAAAAGTGTTTGATGCCGTGGTGACGAAGATAGACCCATTGATGAACGAGCGCAGCAAAACATTTTTGGTGGAAGCCACTTTTACCGAAGCGCCAAAACGCTTGTATCCCAATGTCAGTTTTGAAGCCAATATCATTTTACAAACAAAAGACAAGGCGCTTTTGATACCGAGAAATTATGTCATCAACGACTCTTTTGTATTGAAAGAAAACGGGGATAAAGTAGCGGTAAAAACCGGTCTGAAAGATTATAAAATGATTGAAATCCTCTCGGGCATCAGTGCCGAAGATGAATTAAAAAACCCGGCCGAATGAAACTAAAACTCATCACCAGTGTGTCACAATCGCTGTTACTCGCCCGCTGGAAACAAACGCTGGTAGCGGCTATTGGCGTTACTTTCAGCATCACGATGTTTATCACCCTGCTTAGTTTTATGACGGGCCTGAATGATTTACTCGATGGACTGATACTGAACCGCACACCCCATGTTCGTTTGTATAATGAGATACAACCTTCCGAGCATCAACCGGTAGATTTGCTGGCGGCGCATAAAGGGCATTACAATTTTATCCGCTCCATCAAACCCAAAAACGAACGTCTGGAAATTGCAAACAGCGGCGCCATTATGGCTGCGCTAAAGAAAGACGAAAGGGTATTGGGCATTGCCCCAAAAATCACCGCGCAGGTCTTTTATAACGTGGGTGCAGTGGACCTCACCGGCGTCATCAATGGCATTGATGTGGAAGCCGAAAACAAATTGTTCTTCTTTGACGACTATGTAACCGAAGGCAATTTTATCGACCTCAAAAACATTCCCAACAGCATTATTCTGGGTAAAGGTGCAGCCGAAAAAATGTTGGCCAATATTGGCGATGTGATACAAGTAACCACCGCCAAGGGCGAACGCTTGCAACTGAAAGTGGTGGGCTATTTCCAATCGGGATTGCAGGACCTTGACAAAATACAAAGCTATTGCTCCATAGCCACCACGCAGAAATTATTGGGTGAGTCCAATGCATATATCACCGACATCCAAATCAAGCTTAAAGATATTTTATGGGCACCCGAAATGGCCACAGAATTTCAAGCTTTGTTTGACACCGAAGCCATAGACATTCAAACGGCCAATTCACAATTTGAAACCGGCAGTTCTGTTCGTACTCTCATCTCTTATGCAGTGGGCATCACCTTGTTAATCGTTGCTGGCTTTGGCATTTACAATATCCTCAACATGATGATTTACGAAAAGATGGACTCGATTGCTATCCTTAAAGCAACAGGTTTTTCGGGCGCTGATGTCAATCGTATTTTCATCACCATTTCGTTGAGTATTGGTGTATTTGGTGGTGCCCTTGGTTTGATTTTTGGTTTCGGCTTGTCTTCGTTGATAGATCAGATTCCATTTAATACCGCAGCCTTACCCACAGTCAAAACTTACCCCATTAACTACAATCCTAAATATTATATCATCGGGGCGATATTCTCGGTGGTCACTACCTATTTTGCGGGCTACTTTCCGTCGCGCAAAGCCAGTAAAATAGACCCTGTTATCATTATCCGAGGAAAATAATCATGAATCAAAACATACTAGAGGCACGCAAGATTTCGAAGTATTTCCACGACCCCAACACTATTCAGGTGTTGAAGGAAATCTCTTTTGCCATGCAGAAAAGTGAGTTTGTTTCGGTGATTGGCAAATCGGGTTGTGGCAAATCAACTTTGCTGTATATCCTTTCTACGATGGACACGGATTATGAAGGTGAGTTATTGATTAATGGTGAAACGATGCGCGGCAAAAAGGAATCAGAGCTGGCTTGGGTGCGGAACAAGCATATAGGTTTTGTATTCCAGTTTCATTATTTGCTGAATGAATTTTCGGTGCTGCGCAATGTGATGTTGCCGGGACTAAAACTGGCCGAATACAGCGAAAAAGAAATTGAACATCGGGCCTACGAAAAATTGAAAATGCTGGGTATAGAAAGTGAAGCCTTGAAAAAGCCCAATCAATTATCGGGTGGTCAAAAGCAGCGTGTAGCCATAGCCCGCGCCCTCATCAACGACCCACTCATCATTATGGGTGACGAACCAACAGGTAATCTGGACAAGAAGAATACAGAAATCGTTTTTGATATTTTTAAAGAGTTGGCTGAAGTATATCATCAATCTTTATTGATTGTTACCCACGACAACGAATTTGCCGAACGCACGCACCGCATCATCGAAATGGAAGACGGAAAAATTATCCGGATGTAAACTTATTTCACAACCACATAATGCAAATACTCAGTTGTACTATCTGCGATGTGATTTCTGTTTTCTGTTTTATCTGCTTTAAATCGATTATACTTTTTTGTAAAAACGCCATATTCACCGCGTAGGCTCATAATACTTTTGATATCTTCCAAAGAAAGCAAACCCTCATTGTTATAAGACAGAAAAATGTATCGCGCATCTGCAGCAAGTATCAACTCTTGAAAAGCTTTCTTGACTTTGCTTTTGGTAGAATAATCTGATTTCTGATGGCTATAATTGCGCAAACCCGTCTTGCCTTTTAGAGGCGGATTATCATACAGGCTAATAGTTTCGAGTAGGTGATAATTGGGCGCGTACTGCCGATGATTGTAAGGAGGATCGAGGTAAAGAATGTCCGTTTTGATCGACGAAATAAGTTTGTTGGCATCCATACAATAAACATCGTGTTGCTGCGCATCGAGGCTATGTTCGGCAGCTTGCATGCGTAATTTGGCACTAGCCGAGCGCTTAATTTTTTTTAAGAAAGCACCATACACAGAGGCTGTATTGGCCAGCTTATCCATGCTTTCTATCAAGGTAGTGAGCAAGAAATAATACTCATTTTCCGTAATTAAATTGCCTTGATACCAATCTTCTATTTTACTGCGAATGGCATCGCAAAGCATACCGTTTTCGTCGGTAAAATAAAGGCGCTCATACGTTTTGAGCTTCGTGCCGCCCGAGCAATAATTATGGAACAAAAAACCTTCAACAGGCGCAATGTCTGATAAAAAATGGCACACTGCATATTTCCTTTCGGCAATATTAATGTTCGCTAGTTCGGGTAATTCGTTCAACAAATTTTCAAAGGACAGCACATCATTATTGCCTATATAATGCCTGTTGAGCACATAACTATAGTGTTGCAAATCGTTGGCGATAACCTTAAATCCTTTTTGCTTAAAGTGTCGGCCAACGATGCCGGTGCCCGCAAACAAATCACAAAAAATAGCGCACTGCTCATCTGCCACTGACAAAATGGATTCCTCTAAAAAAGGAAGTAAAGAATATTTGCTGCCGATGTAATTCATGCTCTTGAATTCTTTAGTAAAGTTCGGTTATTTTTATTTTGCAAAAGAGGGTTTTACCCTAAAAGTAAAACCCTCTTTGTTGTCAACATCTAATCCAATGCTTTGTCTACGCTCAACAAGACAAAATGTTATTGTTTTAGAAAAAGATGATTAACCAATAGCATGTGCCAAATCTGCAATCAAATCGTCAGCATCTTCGATACCCACACTCAGGCGAATGAGTGAATCGCTGAGGCCACGAGCTACGCGGTCTTCTTGCGGAATAGAGGCATGGGTCATTGTGGCAGGATGTCCGATTAAAGACTCTACACCACCCAATGATTCGGCCAAGGCGAATAGTTCTGTTTTCTTCAGTACTTCCAAAGCAGCGTTGATGTTGTCATCTTTAAGAGTAAAGGAAATCATACCACCAAAATCGCGCATTTGCTTGCGAGCAATTGCATGGTTAGGATGATCTTCAAATCCGCACCAAAGCACTTTTCCCACTTTGGGATGTTGGCGCAACCACTCTGCAATCTTGCGGCCATTTTCGCAATGACGTTGCATGCGTACATGCAAGGTTTTAATTCCACGAAGCACCAAGAAGCAATCCTGAGGGCCAGGTACTGCACCACAACTATTTTGGATAAAACGAAGGCGCTCTTCCAAGGCAGCATCATTCACTACCAACACACCGTGCACCACATCTGAGTGTCCGCCTAAATATTTTGTTGCCGAATGCAAAACAATATCAGCACCCCAATCTAATGGGTTTTGCAAATAAGGTGAAGCAAAAGTATTGTCCACTACCAACAAACAATTATTGGCTTTGCTGATGGTTGCGGCTGCCTCAATATCAATAATATTCAACAATGGATTGGTGGGCGTTTCTACCCAAATCATTTTTGTCTTTGCGTTTACATAATTGGCAATGTTGCTGGCGTCGTGCATGTCAATAAAATGAAACACCACACCATAGTGAGCAAAAATCTTGGTGAAAATTCTATAGGTTCCACCATACAAATCATTAGACACTATGACCTCGTCGCCAGGCTGCAACAACTTTGCTACAGCATCTGTAGCTGCCATTCCACTACCAAAACATAAAGCAAATTTTCCATTTTCAATGTTGGCCAAGGCGCTTTGCAAAGCCGCACGCGTTGGGTTTTGGGTACGGGCATATTCATAGCCTTTGTGGTCGCCGGGTGCTGCCTGTACATAAGTAGAGGTCTGGAAAATTGGTGTCATAATTGCACCTGTTGTAGGGTCGGGGGATACGCCGGCGTGTATCAGACGGGTAGCTAATTTGTGTTGATTTGAAGACATAATATTGGTTTTAGCTTTTTTACTTTCGAAATAGTGTAATGCCTACAAAGGTATCAAGATAGCTGCTAGTAAAAAAACGAAGTCTGCCCGCCTCAGCTTCAATACTATACGTCTTGCCCTTATATTTGCATTTGTCACAAAAATAAAAACAATCAAAACTGTGAAATATCGCTACGCACTGCTTATTATCTTATTGGTCATCATCATAGACCAATGGTCGAAGATTTATGTCAAAACACATTTTTATTATGGCGAAGAAGTGTTGGTGATGGGCAATTGGTTTCGCTTGCATTTTATCGAAAACAATGGAATGGCTTTTGGAATGAAATTTAGCCAAGGCGATATCGGCAAATTATTACTCACTTCTTTTCGACTGATAGCAGTAGGCTTTGGCTTTTATGTGCTCAAGCAATTGGTAAAAAAACAATACAGCCGTGGCGCTATCATCTGTGGCTCCTTAATATTAGCAGGGGCAATGGGCAACCTGATAGACAGTATGTTTTACGGCCTCATCTTTACGGAAAGCAGTTTTCATATGGCCCGCTTTGTTCCATTTGGGCAGGGCTATGGCAAATTTCTTCATGGCCAGGTAGTAGATATGTTGTACTTCCCGATGGTTGAATTTAAAATTCCCGATTCCCTTCCTTTGATAGGCGGCAAAATTTTTAGTTTTTTCGACCCTGTATTTAACATTGCCGACGCAGCCATTAGCACGGGTGTCATTACACTTTTAGTGTTTCAGAAAAAAATGATTCATGCCAAAGAGAATGTGCAGCAAGCAGAGGCGCAAGACCAAAATATATAAAGCATGACGCAGCAAGAAGATGACTTAACTCCTGTAAATCTCTGGCTGGCCGGGCGCAGCTATCGTATCCTTGTCAAAAAAGGTGATGCTGAGCGCATCCGACATTCGGTAAAGCTGGCAGACGAAAAAATAGGGGAACTCAAACGTACCTATGCCGGCAAAGACGACCAGGATTTTCTGGCCATGTGCCTGCTGATGTATGCAGCCGACAGCAATGGCGAAGACAGTATCAGCATCGCTGACGATATTAAAAAGCTGAACGAAGAGCTGGATAAGGCCTTAGATTAAGAATAATTATTCGTGTTTTTGAGAAAGAAAATTTTTAACCCAATGCAACAATTAACCATTAAAATCCCTGACAATACCTTGAGCTTTTTTATGGAGTTAATCCAAAGCTTTGTTTATGTGCAAGTAGAAAAAAATCAGAAAACGCTACCTTAACAGACCAACAAATAAGACTTTTAGTGGAGGAGCGCAGCAAAATGAAGGCAGACCCTGATTCGATGAGAGATTCCACCTTGGTGTTCAGCAATTGCCCTTCGCAATTTCCACCAACAAGTATTAAGCGCTTGCAGGTGGTCTCTACACAAGGCTCTTGCCCCAACACCTGCAAGGGCGAAAAATAAAATATATAGTTATGATATTATTAAATCCAATACAGTACTGGCTACTTACAATTGCCTGCCTTTCAGTCATTATATTTTCATTAATTCTTTTATTTAAGAGAGAGAAAAACGAAAGGAGCAAGGTCTTGTGGTTACTACTAATCATTTTTATTCCTGTAATTGGTTCTGTAATTTATTTTACAAGTACATTGATAGGCCGCTTAAAACTGTTATAGTTCCTTAAGGTCTTACCTAAAACTACATGTGTTGCTTCAATGTTTTTAACTTTGGAGCAACGCGGATAGTACCTACGGCACATTAGCCTTGTGGTGTTATTTTGGCTACCGAGCTTTAGTGCCATACGGCACAGCTTTCTCCCAGCTTTGTGGGGGTTCGCTGCGCTCACCCCACAAAACACGCGATTTTAAGTCTATTGCAAGATTATCTCTTTAATGAGAACCTTTACGCCTTTGCACCTTAGCGGTCTTTGCGTGAACAAAACGCGTCAGGCAAAGCCTAAAAAATGACGAACCCTGACGGTGTACTTCGGCAATGCTCAGCATAAACTGCAACGGATGCTCAAAGAAAAAGAGAAAGCTGATTAACAAAAACCTTTACTAATACTCAATAGTACACACAAAAAAAATGCACCACAATGATTGCGGTGCATTTTTGTAAAGGAGATAATCCAAAATACTATTTGCTGCTGGCTGTAGCAGGCATCATTAATGCGTGCAATACATTCGTTGAGCTCAAGTATTTATTTGCCGCTGCGGTAAGCATAGCTGGTGTTACTGCTTTGACACGGGCTTCGTAGTTGTTGATATTTTCGGTAGGCAAGCCATACTGTTGGTATTTGCTGATGGTACCCAACCAAAAGCCATTGGTTTGTTTGCCAGCTTTAAATTTCTGAATCGCTGTTTCTGTTGCTTTTGCCAATTCGTCTGCCTGGATATTACCTGGTTTCTTAGTGTCATTAACGATTTCCCAGAAAGCTACTTGTACTTTTTCAGCATTCTCTGGTCCGCAAGGCAAGTAGCTCTGCATCATAAAGCGCTCTTTAGGATATTTTGACAAACGAAGGCCAACGCCACCACCATAGATAGCGCTCATTTTTTCGCGGATGATGTCGGTGATACGGTTGTCAATTACTTCTTTCAGCATCCCCAAAACAAGCTCATCTTGCTGGTTGTAGGCTGTATTAAAGTAGCTCATTTCGTTCACCATACTTTTGGGTTCGTCACCCACTTTCACGGTAAATTTGTTGTCGCCTTTTACCAATTCAATGCCAAGATCTTTGTTTTTATTACCTACATCTTCTTTGCCCAATCCGCCGATATATTTTTCTATCAAGGTTTTGAATTCAGCTTCGGGGAGGCTACCTACAAAGAAATAGTTCATACCGTTAGCCGAGTTGAAACGCTTGTTGTAAAAAGCAATGGCATTATTGAGGTTGATGGCATCAAAATCACTCTGAGCAGGTATTTGCTTCATACGAGGGTTGTTGCCGTACATAAAGTTGTTGAGCGTATCGCCAAAATAACTTTGTGGGTCAGACTTCATTTGGGCAATCATCTGCATTTGTCTGTTTTTAAACGACTCAAAAGCGATTTGGTCTACACGCGGAGCAGTGCTTTTAAGGTACAATAATTGCAAAGCCGTTTCGAAATCCTTGTTGCTCGAACGACCGCTTACCATGTCTGTATTGAGGTCGATTATGGTAGAAACGCTAGCAATTTTTCCGGTCATAAATTTTTGCAAATCGGTATTTGAGAATTCGCCGTAACCCATTTCGTCAACCACGTTGTTGCTGTAGTCGGCACTTTGAAAATCGCTACCTGTGTACAAAGAAGAGCCACCAAAGCGGTATCCAGAAAAGAGTATTTCATCATTTTTCAAATCCGTTTTTTTGAATGTCACTTTTGCGCCATTGCTCAAAGTCCAGGTTGTAGTACCAATTTTAGTGTCTTTTTCTTCTTTGATTACTTTGCCAGGCACGGGGTCTTTAGTCAATAATTTTGAAGGCAAAGCTTTTTCTGCGTAGGCTACCACTTCTGATTTCAAACTGTTATCTACATAAGATTTCAAGTCGGCATCCGAAGGCAAGTTGTCAGCCGTTTTAGTAGTCACTAAAGCGAAGTAAGTTTTATCAATTCCGATTTCTTCTTTGATTATATTTACTTCTTCTAAAGTGATTTTTGACAAGTTATTTTTTATCAAATTGTACTCCCACTCGATACCGGGCGCGGGCTCATTGGTAAGGAAATGGCGAACTAATTCATCAACACGAGTTCTTGATTCTGTTTTATCTCTTTCGTTATACATTTTCTCGTAATTAGCCATCAATGAGGCTTTAGCACGATCTAATTCTGAGGCAGTAAAACCAAATTTTTTGATTTTAAGAGATTCTTTTACCAAAGCTTCTGTTGCTTCTTTGATTTTATCATTACCACAAACAGCAAACAATTGGAAGTTTTCCCAACCGCGGGCCCAGCCGCCTTGTATGCCACCTGCACTAAAAATAAAAGGAGGATTTGCGGAATTTTTTAATTCGTCGAAACGAGCAGAAATCATAGCGTTAAACAAAGATTGCTTTGTGTCATCAAGATATTCGCTCGCAGTTGTAGCTGAACTTTTCCTTTTGCTATTGCCGATAATTTGTACAACGGTATAAGGAGCTTCTTTGTCACTTAATACCATTGCTTTGCTCACCGTACGCTCTGGTATCTCATAATATTCGGGTCTTGGGCGTGGGTTTGCAGGATTTTTAAATCCACTGAATTTTTCCTTAATCAAGCGTTCTGCTTCTGCTGGCTCAATATCACCCACAACCATTACTGCCTGAAGATTTGGGCGGTACCAATCGCGGTGAAAACGTTTAATCACATCGTGTTTGAAGGTTTTCAACAATTCGTCGTCGCCAATAGGCAAGCGTTTTGCGTAGCGCGAACCATTCAAATATTCCGGCAACCATTTTTTCATCATTCTATCATCTGCACCTTTACCCAAGCGGCTTTCTTCCAATACTACATTACGCTCTTTATCAATTTCGTCATTCTCTAACAATGCAGCACCACTCCAATCGGCAATGATTTGAAAACCCTGATCAATTTTCTTTTTGTCTTCAGCAGGAATTGGCAAAATGTACACTGTTTCATCAAAACTAGTGTAGGCGTTCAAGTCTGCACCAAACTCTACGCCTATGCTTTGTAAATAGTGCACCACTTCGTTTTTCGGAAAGTTTTTCAATCCATTGAAGTTCATGTGTTCCATCAAATGCGCTAAGCCCAATTGATCGTCATCTTCTTGAATAGCACCGGCATTGACTACCATACGGAGTTCTATTTTCTTTTCTGGCTTTTTGTTTTGGATAATATAATACTTCAAGCCATTGGGTAATTGCCCTGTTTTGACCTTGCTGTCAAGAGGTATTTTTTCATTTTGGGCTACAGCCAAAAAGGGTAGCATCATGCATATAAATGCCAAAAACTGTTTTAATAACTTCATAAAAATGATTTTTTTAGGTGTACAAATTACAAACAAAATCTGATATAGAAACGAACCGAATGTTATTTCGATTGATTCTAACAAATTGATATGATTTTTTTAAAGAAAACCTTAGGCGAGATATAAAATAAAATGCGCTGCTTTTTTACAAAGCAACGCATCGATAATTGAATTTTAAACGAAAGTTATTTGTCTTTTTTGATAATGGCATATACCTCTACGGCAAGGCCCAATAATATCATTATAGGAGCCAGGGTGATGCGGCGAAAACTGTACACTTCATCATAATTAAATTTGTGTGGGTCGGGGCTTTTACCACCAGCCATCAATACCAATCCAAGCAAAATAAAGGCTACACCAATCAGCATCCATTTATAATTGCTTTTGTCAAAAAGGAAATCTTGTTTTGAATTATTGCTCATAAAAATATTTTTTTAAGGGGGGTATTATTTAAGATTAATAAAGGTCGTCAACGGTTACTTTAAGGTATTTGATAACGGAACGATGTGTGCTGACAAAAGAGATGAGAATACCAGCAATAATCATAGCTATCATTAATAATACCAAAAGCGTGGGGTTGTTTAATGCTTTTAATTCTGGCACACTTGCCTCTGCCGTAGACTTTACCACCATCAAACCAATAACTGCTAATACACCACTGATTAATCCATTAAGAATAGCGCGGGTATCAAATGGCTTGGCGATAAACCAACGTGTGGCTCCTACCATTTGCATTGTCTTTATCAAAAAACGGTTGCTAAACATTGCCAAACGTACGGTATTGTCAATGAGTACAATCACTACCAAGATGAGCACAATTGAAATAATACCTAGGATGATACTCACTTTCTGCAAATTGTCATTTACTTGGTTCACAATCGTTTTGGGATAACTCACCTTATTGACAACATTGCTTTGCTCAATAAACTGTGTGATTTTTTCTATGCTATCTTTATTGACATATTCCTCATTCAAATTTAGCTCGATACTTGCAAACAAGGGATTAAAACCCAGAAAACTGGAAATATCTTCTCCTTCTAATTCATTTTGCATTTTCAATGCTTCTTCTTTGCTGATGATTCTGCTCTTTTTTGTAAAAGGTTGCTTATCAACAATTGCCTTTAGCTGGCTTACGCTTTCAGGACGAACATTATCATGAAAATCAATTTGCACCGCCATGCCCTCTTTCACCACTTGAGCCAAACTTTTGCCATTGATAACAATCCAACCCATTGTACCCAAGAGGAACAAAACAAGCGAGACGCCTATCACCGAAAAAGTATAAGATGCTTTGGATTTGTTAGTACCTGCCATTAAGTGTAATCTAAAATTGTTGAAAGTTCAAAGCTAAAAAATTACAGCCAATTCCTACCCTTTTTTTAATAAAAGTATGATAAAAGCTGTGTGGCCCTTCGGGAAAAGTAATTATCGTTGGATTGTAGCCCTTCGGGAAAACAAAAGCAAATACACCCCTATTAGCAGCATAGTAGTAATTGTGGAAGCAAAAATCTTGAGCAACAAGTATCCAAAATTATTGAAGCTCCACAATTCTATAATGAAAAACACAGTATGATGAACCAAAATCAAAAAAGCACTGTAAGTAAGAAATGGGGGCCAACCCATTGTTTTTACAGAGGGTGAAAGCTGATGGTACTCTTTCATATTTTTCGGTAATAAGGCCAATAAAACGTTGGTACGCAAATAAGCAATAAGCACCATAGCAAAAGCGTGCATCCCTGGAGTATTCATAAAAGAATCAACGATGCTGCCACAAATAAAGCCTAATAGTAACAAGACCCAAACAGGAGCCTCGAAAGGTATTAATAAGATGAATAGAGGATAAATATAGGGCGTAAAGACAGGGAAACCCATAGGTTGTGTCCACCAATTGAGGGTAATGTTGTTCAGAATCAGCACCTGAAACAAGAGAAGCAGAAAAAACTGCACTATATATTTAGTGTACCGGCTCATTTCTTTTGTTGGGCTTGTTGTTTTTCGGTAGAATCTTCCAGTTTTCTGCGTTCTTCCATATAATCATTTTTTATAGCATAGACATACTGAAGATTACGGAAATTGGTAGCAGGTTTGATGTGCAACAACCTTGAATTGTCTTTTTTTACGATATACACTTTTTCTACCCTTCCTACCAACATATCTGAAGGAAAGAGTGTTGAATAACTTGTTGTCAAAATGCTATCTCCTTTTTTTATCTTGATTTCGGGTTGAGTTATTTTCATCAACAACTCATCAGGGCCAGAGGTCTCCTCCCAATACACAAAACTTGTGGTTCCGTCTACAAGTTTAGCGCTTAATCTTTGTTTGGTGTTCAATACAGAAAGTGCTGTGGCAAAATGAGCAGAAACATTGACCACTCTGCCAACAATACCCGTGCCAGAAATCAAAGCCATATTTTTATTAATGCCGTCCTTATATCCTCGGTTAATCGTGATAAAATTGGAAGACGCATTTACAGAATTATTGACCACACGGGCTTTATAATAAGTGTAATGTGCGTATTGGATGCTGTGTACCGAATCACTCAATATGGTTTTCCTAACCACTGAGCTATCATTTAGGATGTCCGATTCCGTATATCGGGCAAGACGTTGACGAAGTTTGGTGTTTTCATTTAGTAGGCTATCATTCATTTGACGAAGACCAAAATAAGAACTAACACCAGATTGTTTCTTGTACCAAAAAGCCACAAAAATATTTGCTGAATTCATTAAGCCATTACCTTGAAGGGAATTTGTTTTGGATATCATCACGATACAGAGAGTCTCCAACCCTATAAATAATATAAGGTTGAAGAATCTTTGAATAAAGGAAATGAGAACGCGCAATGAATTTCTATTCTTAGAGAGGACAAGAAAATATTTCTATTCAAAATGATAACTTGCCGAAGCAATTTTATCTCATCAGGAAAGACATCTTTGCAATATTTTTCAGGGCCAATCCGGTACCACGCACTACCGCACGAAGTGGATCTTCGGCTACTTGTACTGGCAATTTGATTTTGTGAGAAATGCGTCGATCTAAACCTCGTAGCAAGGCTCCGCCGCCCGTAAGGTATAATCCTCTACGATAAATATCCGCCGCCAATTCTGGAGGGGTACTTTCTAAGGCCTTTAAAATGGCTTCTTCGATTTTAAACAATGATTTGTCTAATGCTTCAGCGACTTCTTGGTAACTAACCATAATTTGCTTTGGAATACCTGTCACCAAATCACGACCATTGACAGCAATGTCATCTGGCGGATTATCCAAATCTTTTAAAGCAGAACCGACATGGATCTTTATTTGTTCGGCAGTACGTTCACCAATCAACAATGAGTGATATCGGCGCATAGCTTCCATGATGTCATTTGTAAACTCATCACCCGCAATACGCACTGACTGATCGCAAACAATACCGCCCAATGCAATAACTGAAATACCCGTAGTGCCGCCACCAATATCAATAATCATATTTCCTGTGGGCTCTTCAACATCAATGCCAATACCCAAGGCTGCGGCCATTGGCTCGTGTATCATGTACACTTCTTTTGCTCCTGCGCGCTCTGCAGAGTCATGTACGGCACGTTTTTCTACTTCTGTAATGCTTGAAGGAATACAAATCACCATTCTCCAACTCGGGGGGAATAAGGTTTTTTTGGGTGTTACCATCCGTATAAATTCACGGAGCATGCTTTCGGCTGCATCAAAGTCGGCAATAACCCCATCTCTTAATGGACGAATCGTTTTGAGGTTATCGTGGGTTTTTTCGTGCATCATCATCGCCTTTTTACCAACAGCTACAATTTTATTTGTAGTTCTGTCTTTGGCTACGATAGACGGTTCGTCAACTACTACTTGGTCGTTGTGAATAATTAGTGTGTTCGCAGTACCTAAGTCAATAGCTATCTCTTGCGTCAAAAAACTGAATAAACCCATAAATATGTGGTGCCGAAAAACGGCAATTTTGAAATAGAAAATTAATCCTCGCAAAGTTGCAAAAAAATTAACACTGTTACTAGCATTCTTTGCAAAAAAGAACGGAATTCTGCTATTTATTTTGTTAAAAGTACAAATTAGCGAACCAGAGCTTTTAATGGTTTTTCAATTCTGAATTTTAACAATGTTCTTTTGTCGCGGGCGTTTCATAGTTTCATCCAATTGCACATTGGGAAGAGGCTCAACAACGAGATGAGCTACAAAGTAATTATAGGTTTATTTATACACAGATGTGCATTTCTTTATGGCAATTGAAAAAATACCTGTACTATTTTCGGTTTGATTTTACGCACAAAAAATATGGAATTAGAACAATTAATGTTACACGTTGAAGCGCTTATATTTGCTAGTGAGCGCCCAATTACTCAGCCTGAACTACTAGACCATGTGGGTCAAACTCTTGAAATGGTTATTGAGCCAGAACGCATTGAAGCTTGTATTGAAGCCGTTCGCGAAAAATATGATACTGATTTTTATCCTTTTCATTTACGAGAAATCGGTGGGGGATATCAATTCCTTACCAAAAAAGAATTCCATAAAACCGTTTTGCAACTAAACGGAGATAAGCACATCAAAAAATTGTCTGCATCTGCAATGGAAACTTTAGCCATCATTGCTTACAAACAACCCATAACAAAAAGCGACATAGAATTTATCAGAGGAGTTAGTGCTGATTATTCCATTCAAAAATTATTAGAAAAAGAATTGATTATTATTGTTGGCAGAAACGAAGATGCAGTTGGAAAACCATTACTGTACAGTGTCTCCCGTCACTTCATGGATTATTTGGGAATTAATTCTCCAGCTCAATTACCTCAACTAAAAGAGTTTGAAACAAACCTCGTAATGCCCTCCAATGCTATTGAAGCACAGGTAAGCGATACCGCCACATTGATCGTTGACGAAAACGGAACCTTAAATAAAGAAGTGCTTTAGAATACCAATACTAAAGGCATATAATTGCTGAAAACACAAGAGATTGCTCAAAAAAATTTGCATTTTCTTTTGTTTTCAGCATTTTCGTTTTATCTTACAGCGTTAAAACCTCAAAATTTTTCTGTCTTGAAACGATATATACTTTCACTTGCTCTCCTATTGCCTGCATTGACGCAGGCACAGAAGCACCACGAAGCTGGTCTCTCGTTTGGTGTGGCCAACTATCTCGGCGACTTGCAAGACAAGATTTTTCCGTCTTCGGGATATCATCCTTTGATAGGCGTTAACTACAAAATGTTTATGAACCCTCACGTGGGTCTTCGTTTTGGTGCATCTTATACAACCATTTCTGGTGCCGATAGCATTTCTGATATTAGAGCCAATTTTCAAAGAAATTTAAATTTCGGCACTCGTGTTATAGAGGCGCACGCAGGAATCGAATATAACTTTTGGCCTATCGACAGAGTTCGGTCAAGAGTTAGCCCTTATGTGTTTGCTGGTGTAGGTGTCTTCTATAGTAATCCTTTCACGAATGGCATGGACGGCGAGAAGGTTTTTTTGAAACATTTGAGCACAGAAGGTCAAGGTTTGCCTGTTTACCCCGACAGAAAGCCATATTCTAACGTAAACGTTTCTTTTCCTTTTGGTGCAGGTATTAAATTCTTAGTAAATAAAACCTTAGTTATTAGTGGCGAAATGGGCTTCAGACCAACAACTACAGACTACCTTGATGATGTTAGCAAATCTTATGTCAATTTAGACACGCTTTCAAAATATAAGGGAGCACAGTCTGTACAACTTTCATATCGCGGAGATAAAGCTGTAGGTTGGAGAGAAAGCGGAAGCAACTATGTAGATTATGGATACAAAAGAGGTGATAGCAGGTCAAACGATTGGTATTGGTTTGGCAACATAACTATCGGTATTTATCTAAAAGCATCTGGAAATACTCGTACTTACTGGCAAACAACTTGCCCAAGAAGGGGAAAAACAAAAAAGTAATTGCCCAACAAAGAACCTATTACAAGCTTCAAGTATTACTACTTGAAGCTTATTTTTTTGTCATCATAGAAAGAACTATGTAAAGCATCTCCTTTTTAAAAGCCAATTGCTTGAAGTAGTGAATAATTTAAGCCCTAGTTTTAAAACAAGGGCACAAGATCAAAATCAGGATAACTCATTAGCGTAGTTGGATGTCCCTCCATAAATGGTAACCATAAAGGCGGATTGAAACAATATGGTAATAATTTTGAGTAAACAGCGCACAATCATTATAATCAGAATTACCCAAAACTTAAATGTAAATAGCCAAACTTATAGCGACGAATAGAAAATCCGAACAAGAGGAAGCTAAAGAACCATTTATAGATGAGGGGAAATAATTAGATTGTTATTAGGTAATTTAAAATTCGAGCTAATTGGAAAAGCAACAATAAAAAAGTGCTTCAAACATCATTTGTTTGAAGCACTTAAAATATTAATGGAAACGAATTTTAATGAGATTCCTCGCCTGGTCGCAACGGAGTGGTTTGAGGAATAAAATCATTACCATTTCCATCATCGCGATAATCATAAGCCCAACGATGAACTTCAGGAATATCTCCCTCCCAGTTTCCATGACCAGGGTTAATAGGAGTAGTCCACTCGAGCGTTGTAGAACCCCAAGGATTTTGAGTAGTTACCTTACGACCTTTCCAGATACTTGCGAAGAAATTAAACACAAATAGTAGCTGACCAAAGAATACAACAATTACAACAACACTAATAAAAGAGTTTAACGAACCAAAGTTTTTGAAAGATTCCCACGCACTATAGTCATAGTAACGACGAGGCATACCTGCAATACCTTCATAATGCATTGGCCAGAAAATCAAATAAGCACCAATAAATGTAATGAAAAAGTGAATGTAGGCCAAAGGCTTATTCATAAAACGACCAAACATTTTTGGATACCAATGGTAAATACCAGCAAACATACCAAAAAATGCAGATACCCCCATTACAATATGGAAATGCGCAACTACGAAATAAGTATCGTGCAAATGAATATCCAAAGCAGAGTTGCCCAAGAAAATACCAGTCAATCCACCAGAAATGAACAACGATACAAAACCTAATGCAAACATCATAGGTGGGTTAAAACGTAAATTACCTCTCCAAATAGTTGTCAACCAGTTAAATACTTTAACAGCTGAAGGAACCGCAATCAACAAAGTAAGTAGTACAAAAATTGACCCTAGGAAAGGACTCATACCCGTAACAAACATGTGATGCGCCCATACAAGGAATGCAAGTACAGTAATACCAACCAAAGAAATAATCATCGCAAAGTAACCAAAGATTGGCTTACGGCTATTAGTTGAAAGAATTTCGGAAGCCATACCCATACCAGGTAACATAATGATGTACACCTCAGGATGTCCAAGGAACCAAAACAAATGTTGATAAAGGATTGCTGAACCGCCAACATTTGGTAACGCTTTTCCACCTATAAAAATCTCAGAAAGGTAAAATGATGTTCCGAAACTACGGTCGAAAATCAATAACACAAAACCAGAGAACAAAACAGGGAAAGATAAAATACCTAAAACTGCAGTAAAGAAAAGAGCCCAAATTGTTAATGGCATACGCGTCATCGTCATACCATTAGTACGCATATTGAGAATAGTGGACACATAGTTCAAACCTCCTAGCAGAGAAGAAACAACAAACAACGCCATACTTGTTAACCATAAATCCATTCCTAGCCCCGAACCCATTGACGCTTCTTTCAGAGCACTAAGTGGAGGATAGGTTGTCCAACCTCCAGATGCAGGACCTGTTTGAATAAACAGAGAAATAAACATGATAACACCAGCAATAAAAAAGAACCAATAAGAAAGCATGTTCATGAATGGAGATGCCATATCACGTGCTCCAATCTGAAGAGGAATGAGTAGGTTAGCAAACGTACCGCTTAGTCCAGCAGTTAATACGAAGAAAACTAAAATGGTACCATGCATAGTTACCAACGCATAGTAAAATTCTGGATCTAACTTGCCGCCCTTGGCCCATTCTCCCAAAAACTTTTCCATAATTGGAAATGTTTTGTCGGGAAAACCCAATTGAAGCCTAAAAAACACAGACATCAACGCACCAATTATTGCCCAAATGATACCTGTAATCAAAAACTGCTTAGCAATGACTTTATGGTCTTGGCTAAAAATATACTTTGTAAAGAAATGCTGCTCATGATGCTCGTGACCATGATGGTGGTCATCGGCATGTATCGAGTGTGCTGCATGTGCTTCGTGTACTATTGCTTCGTTGCTCATTTTTTTTAAATCTTATTTGTAATGTTGCTCCCTGAAGGGCAAATTAATATGCTTATACGTATCTGAATTAGTTTTTAGCTACTGGAGTTTCTGCTTTAGCTGCTGTTGAATCATTTGAAGGAACAGGGGCTGCAGGGGCAAAATAGGCTGTTTGTTTTGCCATCCAAGCATCATATTCTTCTTGAGTTTCTACGATAATCGTTCCACGCATTGAATAGTGACCTTTTCCGCACATCTGGTCACAAGAAATTTCGTAAACAAAGTTTGGATTTTTAGTCATCTCCTTCATTTTGGCAGATGTAATAGTTGGAGTAAACCACATTGTTGTGGTAATACCAGGAACTGCATCCATCTTTAATCTAAAATGAGGGAGGCCAACATCATGAATTACGTCTCTTGAACCAATGATGAATTTGATAGGTTTATTGACTACCATGTGAATTTCTCCATTTTGGGCAACAATATCATCAGCACTAGCAGGGTCTTTTTCATTGATACCCAACACATTAGTTGCGTCATTAATGTCTTTGTAGTTTCTTTTTCCAAAAACATTGTCTTTACCGGGATAACGGATGATCCAGTTAAATTGCTTGCCAATTACTTCTACAACAGCTGATTCAGCAGGTGCTGCAGATGTAATATTCATCCAGTTACGCAAACCAATGGCAACCAAAACGGCCATAACAATAGCAGGTATGGTTGTCCAAATTAATTCTAATTTATTATTGTGCGCTAAGAAATAAGAAGACTTGTTGTCGTCTGTAGATTTATATTTAAATGCGAACCAAAATAAAAGAACGTGGGTGATAAAAAACACTATACCCGTTACGATTATGGTTACCAAAAACATAGAATCATAAGCTTCGCCTTCCTTTGAAGCAGAAGTGAGCAATAATTGCCCTTTTAAAGTATCATGGCAAAACCAAATTGCATATAATCCACATAAGAAAAACAAAACCAAAAGGCTAGCCATCGTATTATTGGTTCTCTTCTCTCGCTGTCTTTCGGTTCCTCTCAACGAAGCTGCGTATTCACTTGCTTGTGCTATCTGGTAAACTATCATTAGCACCAGGAAAGTAATTGCTACTGTTATAAATATAGACATCTTTTTAAATCACTTATGTTTACAAGTATTGTTTCTTTATTACTATTATTATTTACCAGCAAATATATTAACTGATGTGAATAACCGATTCCTTTAATAATGGGTTGTTATGGGTAATCAAAGACGCTTTTGATAAGGTATTTGAAACTGTAAAAATCATTAATCCAACAAAACCCAAAAGCAATCCAATCTCGTACCATCCTATTGTCCAATGCTCTCCAATAGGGCCTGGCATCATCATTTGATAAAAATCAAGCCAATGACCAAAAATGATAATTAAAGCCATTGTAGTCACAGTAAAATAATTTCTTTTGCTGGGACGTGACATTAAAATAATTAATGGCATACAGAAGTTTATGATAAAACCACCATAAAACAAAATACTATATGGACCATGTTGGCGTGTTATAAAATAAGTAGTTTCTTCTGGAATATTTGCATACCATATCAACATGTACTGAGCAAACCACAAATAAGTCCAAAATACAGAGATTGCAAACATAAACTTACCTAAATCGTGAATGTGCTCTTTATTGACTATTGTTAAGTTGCCATTGTTTTTTAAATACACTACCCATAACAATATCATTGACATTCCACCCACAAGAGAACTAGCAAAAACATACCAACTAAACAAGGTCGAATACCAATGTGCGTCAATGCTCATAATCCAAATCCAAGGGGTAGTGCTCATCATCGTTAATGCAAAAACAACAAGAAATAATGCAGCCCAAATCATAAATTTAAAATATCCTTTGGTGCTGTTTTTGGGAGCAGATTCTTGAGCTATAGAAAGAGCTCTGAATTTACGACCAAAGAAACCCCACAAAGCAACAGTAACAACAGTAAAACCAATTACCATTCCTTTATTTAAAAACGCGCTTTTACCTTCTAAGACCTTGTCGCCTTCAGGGTGAACCCAATGATAAATAGGGTTGTGACCATGGTGGTCTTTAAAAACAACAATGGTAAGTATTACTACAAGAGCAGCAATGCCACCAAATAACCAAGCGTTTGCTCCAATTGCTTCTGGAACACGACGATAAGCAACTATCCAACCACCGTGAGCAAGAGAAGATGCAGCTTGAATAAAAACGCTGATAATTGCTAAGAAAGCAAAATAAACAGAGTTATGCAATAGACCAGCCCAAAAGCGAGTGTGATCAGCATCTGTTGAATGGTTGCCCATTAAGGTAAAGAAGGCAATAATTAGTGCCAAAACACCAACACCTATCAGCACCAAACTGGTAGTGCGTAAACGGGCTGGTACTTCAAAACGATCGTTCATTTGTTCTTATTTATAAAATTCTTTAAAAATACTATCTTGGTAATGTAATTATTTCTTTTCTGTTGATGCTGTATCTGTTGCTACAGCAGATGCAACAACTTGATTTGTAGTAGCACCCAAAGTAAATGGAGCACCACCATTTTCTGACTGTACCTTTTTAATATAAGCAATTACTTGCCAACGCTGCTTTACATCTAATTGGCTAGAATATGCACCCATAAGGTTTTTACCAAACTTTAAAGCAGCATACATGGTTCCAATACTCATTGCCTGATACTTTGCATCTTTAAAATTAGCAGGCATTGCAGCAAATTTTCCGCTTGAATACAAGGGGCCATTACCATCTAGCTCCCCACCGTGGCAAATACCACAATAAATCATATATAAACGTCCGCCTTCCTTCAATTCAGCTTCGTTAAATCTATAGCTTGTGGTCAATGCTTTGTAGGCATTTGTATCACCTTCTACCAAATGGTCTGGCAAGTCGTGACCAACAGCAATTGTTCCTTTTGTAGGTACGCGACTGGTTTGTCCATCAGCAAAATTTGGATTGCTTGTGTAGGCGTCATATGCACGAGAATAGGTCATATCTGGGGCATATATTTTGCCTGGATTACGACGCATATTTCCACTGTTGCAAGACATCAAACCCACACTTACCAAAAGGCTTGCTACTACTATGCTTCGGGTCTTATTCATAATATTATTTAAAAAATACTTTTGTCTTAATGTTGCTTTTGAAAACTATATCTCAAAAAATTACTTGGCCAATTCATAGGTTTCTTCTTCATCCCAACGTCCATACCACCATCCTTCTTCGGCGATCTGAACATTTGTTTCTACAGCTCCTGTTGTTCCCAAAAATGCTAAGGCTTCTTGCTCAGAGGTATGATCATTCAGTTCAAGAACCAAAACAAAATAATCATCAGTTTGACGAGGGTGAAAAATGTGCTTTTTAACACCTGGCATAATTTGGTTGAGATAACAATAAGTCAACACCATACCAACAGCTGCGAACAATACTGTAAGCTCAAATACGATAGGCATAAAAGCTGGTAAAGACCAATTGGGCTTACCGCCAAAGTTGATTGGCCAATCAGAGGTAAAAATCCAAGACATGAAACCTACTGCTGTGCTGGTACCTGTAAGGCCGAAAATAAAACCTGCAACATGCAAATCTGTTTCTTTTAATCCCATTGCCACGTCCAAACCATGGACAGGAAAAGGTGTGTAAACATCATGTAATTTATAACCACTGTGGCGAACTTTATCTACAGCAGGAAACAAAGTATCCTCCGTATCATAGCAAGCAACCGCAAATTTCTTTATAGCCATTTTAATATCAAATGAAAAATGAAAAATGAAAAATCAAATTCTTTAGAACTGTTTTTCTGTTTTACGCCTATTTATTGTTTTTAGTGATGACTGTTTTCGTGAACAAACTCTTCAATACTCTTCTCGTCCTCTTTAGCCATTTCTTTTTTATAATTATCACCAGAAGTTTTCAATACAAATTTAATCTCTGCTACAGCTACAACAGGGAAATATTTAGCGAACAAGAAGAAGCAAGTAAAGAACAATCCGAAGGTTCCGATGTAGAAACCAACTTCTGGCCAAGTTGGGCTATAGTAAGTCCAGCTACCAGGAAGGTAATCTCTGTACAACGAAGTAACGATAATTACAAAACGCTCAAACCACATACCAATATTCACTACAATAGACATAATGAAAGTAAAAGGAATGTTACGACGTAATTTTTTGAACCAGAACAATTGAGGAGAAACTACGTTACAAGTCATCATCGCCCAATAGCTCCACCAATAAGGTCCAATAATACGCCAGTTAAATGCATCTTGCTCATAAATTACCTGACTATACCAAGCCATAAATAGCTCTGTCAAATAAGCAACACCTACTATAGAACCTGTCAAAACGATAACTTTATTCATCGCTTCAATGTGACCCAATGTGATGTATTCTTCAAGGCTTAAAATTTTACGAACAAGAATCAATAAGGTTTGTACCATCGCAAAACCCGAGAAAATCGCACCAGCCACAAAGTAGGGAGGGAAGATGGTCGTATGCCAACCTGGGATTACAGAAGTCGCGAAGTCAAAAGATACAATCGTATGCACTGATAGTACTAGTGGAGTAGAAAGACCCGCCAATACTAGAGATAAAGATTCAAAACGTTGCCAGTTTTTAGCTGTACCTGTCCAACCAAATGAAGCTAGACCATAAGCACGCTTACGAAATTTAGTTTTTGCACGGTCGCGAATAGTTGCAAAATCAGGCACAAGACCAGAATACCAAAACAATAAAGATACCGTGAAGTAAGTGGAGATCGCAAACACGTCCCAAAGAAGTGCTGAGTTGAAGTTCGGCCAAAGAGGACCACGTGTATTAGGGTAAGGCAAAACAAACATCGCATCCCAAACACGACCCATATGGAAAATCGGGAACTGACCAGCGCACATTACCGCAAAAATGGTCATCGCCTCAGCAGCGCGGTTTACACCAGTACGCCATCCTTGACGGAAGATGAGAAGAATAGCAGAAATCAATGTGCCAGCGTGACCAATACCCACCCACCATACGAAGTTGGTAATATCCCAACCCCAACCTACAGTGCGGTTAATACCCCAAACACCAATACCAAAATAAACCTCCCAAAACACGGAGAAAGCTCCGAAACCTAAAAGTATTAAGGAAATAAAAAATCCTACATACCACATTTGGCCCGGCTTCTTTTCAATTGGGCTTACAATATCCTCGGTTACTTGGCGATAGGTTTTATTCCCATCCACCAATGGTTCTCGAACTATGGATTCGTACTTTAAGTGCATAATTGCTTTGTTATTTTTTAATCGCAGATTTTATTACTAAAACACCGCTTATCAATGTGTGCTAAAATATTCCTTTACTTAAAACTAGGAGATCAATTTGCTTTTGTTGATCATCAAATCTTCTTTACTACCAGCAGTCACTTTATCTGCGTTTCTAATTTTTGCAAGATAGTTGACATTCGGCAATATGTGCAATTGCTCCAATACGTAGAACATACGCTCTTTATCTTCGCTATGACGAATTTTGTAAATCTCACTTTCTGGGTCATTCGCATTACCAAACTTGATACTGTTAGAAGCACAAGCTTGCTGACAAGCCGTGCGAACCGCACCATCTTTAAGTGGATCACCCGCCTTTTTAGCTTCTAATTTACCAGCCTGTAAACGCTGTACGCAGAAAGAGCATTTCTCCATAACACCACGGCTACGAACAGTAACATCTGGGTTCAACACCATACGCGTCAAATCATCGTTCATATCATCACGACGATCGTCTTCGTACAAATTATCATCGAAGCAGTCTGCACCGTTCCAATCCATCCAGTTAAAGTGACGTACTTTATATGGACAGTTGTTTGCGCAATATTTAGTACCAATACAACGGTTATAGGTCATTTGGTTTAAACCTTCTGAGCTATGGCTCGTTGCATTTACAGGACAAACGTTCTCACAAGGTGCATTATCACAATGCTGACACATCATTGGTTGGAATACCGTTTGAACGCTATCAGGGTCATTTGGATTACCGCTGAAATAACGATCAATACGAATCCAATGCATTTCCTGCGCCTTCAATACGTGCGTTTTACCAACAACAGAAATGTTATTCTCTGCCTGACAAGCAATAACACATGCCGCACAACCGGTACAAGTATTCAAGTCGATTGACATTCCCCAATGAATAGCCTCATGACTTGGCCTTTCAGTGTGATCAGGATAGAGCGTTCCTTCGTCTCTGAATTTTTCATCCATTTCAGGATCATATCCTTTAGATGGCGCATCATGATGTTCCCAAGGCTTGGTAGTATAATGACCAATAGCCTCGTAACGCTCTCTGAGCAATGCTTCGGGATCTTTAGAGAATTCGTCAAGTGTATATTCGTGAATAATTGGACGACCTTCGTAACTATGATGCGTTTGCGTAATAGCTACTTCGTGACGTGAATTATCTGGTGTAATTTTTATTGCCGAATTGGTATATTCAAACGTTTGAGAGGTTGTATTGAAATTTACAAATGGGAAGGCATTTTTACCACCTACCAACTTGCCATTTTTGTCAACCCCACTCGCTGCTGCACGACCCACACCTTTATCGCGACCATAACCAAAAGCTACAGCCACAACATCATTATGCATACCTGGCACCACTACGATTGGCAACAATAATTCTTTACCTTTCCAAGTGATTCTGGCTTGTTTTTTATTGGCTTCAACTTCAGTTATTGAGGTCAATTCCGCATCAAATTTTTCTTTTGCTGTCTTTGGAGACATACAAATGTAATTGTCCCAAGTAGCTTTGGTAATTGGATCGGGCATTTCCTGAAGCCAAGGATTATTACTCCAAGCACCACCACGACCGATAGCCACATTTGGATATAACACCAATTCCATTTCTGAAGCTTTTGGTGCAGACTGAATGGCCGCTAAAGCAGCAGAGACATTACCATTAAATGCAGCTCCAGAGATTGTCATTGCAGTTGGTTCATAAACACCATCTTGCAAGGCTTTGTCAAAAGCAGTTTGTCCACCTAATTTGCTAGTCCAATAGCTGTTCCACATATCTTGATATGTGATAGACTCGCCAGCCCAAGTCAAAAGACTATCTTGGAAAGCACGGGTTTTGAACAATGGAGCAATTGAAGGCTGAATAAAGCTGTAATGACCAGTCTTTGGTTCAGCATCACCCCAACTTTCTAACCAATGATTATCAGGAGTAACAATTGTAGATTTTTGAGCAGTTTCATCCATTCTGTCTGCAAACGACACAGAAAGTGCAACTTTAGAAAGTCCGCTGATGAATTTATCTGACTCGCAATAATCATATACAGGGTTAACATCGTGCATCAATAAAGCACCAACTTTGTCGGCGTTCATGTCTGCAACTAGTGCCACCATTTCTGAATCAATACCTTGTTTGTAATTGCTTTCTACAGACCAGTTGATTGTAGTACCAACCGCACCGATAGCGCTATTGATGGCATTGACAACAACCTGAATATTTTTATCGTTGCTACCACAAACTACCAAACCATTACCTTTTTTAAGGTCGGCGGCAGCTTTGCTAAGCATTTCATTTAAATTTTTGCTACCAAGGTTTGGCGCTGTACCATTAGCAACCAAAGCATATAAAGCCGCTGCAACAGCACCTAATTCTGAAGGACGACAAGTAGCGCGATAATCTGCTGCTGCACCCGAAATGGTATGTGTAGGCTCTACCTGATAGTGACGAGACATTGTCAAATTCTTAGCAGTCACTTGACGGCCAGAACTGTATTGCTTCGAAAACTCTACTGGAGATAACCAAGTTCCCAAAAAGTCTGCGTTGAGGCTGACAATTGTTTGGGCTTTATCAAAATGGTAAGAAGGTAAAGAACGTTTGCCATAGCTTTCTGCATTGGCCAACAACATACCTGAATAAGAAATAGAATCGTAAGTAACGTGTTTGGCGTTTGGATATTTCGCTAAAAATTTAGCAACAACCTCTTTAGTAGTAGGGCTAATGATCGTAGAAGTAAGCAAATAAACTTGTTTGCTACTAGCTGCTGTCAAACCGTCTTTAACGATTTTGTCAATATTGCTGAAAGTAGTTTCTTTACCGTTAGCAAGTGGTTGGCGAAGGCGTGTTTTATCGTATAGATTTAAAACCGCTGCCTGAACTCTTGCCGACGTAGAACCTCCTGTGATAGAAGATTTTGGGTTGCCATCCAATTTGATAGGGCGACCTTCACGTGTTTTCACCACTACAGCACAATAATCACCACCATCTACAAATGATGAAGCGTAATAATTGGCGATACCTGGTTGAATATCTTCTGGCTTGATGGCATAAGGAATCACCTTACGAACAGGCATTTCACAACTTGCAGCAACCATCGCAGCCGCAGTGCTAAAGCCTAAAAACTTAAGGAAATCACGACGCGGTGTTTCTGCTTGAAGCAATCCGCCACTTATGTCAAAAGGCAAATCTTCTTTAAACTCATTGGCAACAACCTGCTGATGTTCAGGAGTTTCATTAAGTTCTTCAAGACCTTTCCAATATTTTTTCTGACTCATACTATTTTTTACAAATTAGCGGATAAGTGTAATTTAAACTTTTCGCTTTTTGAACAAATATTTTATTAATCGTTTTCTTTTATTAATTCAATGAATACTAGTAATGGCATTTTTGACATTCCAAACCACCAATATCCTCAACAGTTACTCCTGTACGTTTGCCTGCTTTTAACTCGGCATGGTACTTTTGATACAAACTATAGTAGTTGTTATTTTCAAATTGTACGTTAGTTTGACGGTGACAGTTTACACACCAACCCATTGACAATGAACTGTGTTGATACACTTCATCCATTTCTTCGATGTTACCGTGACAACGCTGACATTGAATTTGACCAACGGCTGTATGCTGAGCATGGTTGAAGTAAACGTGATCAGGAAGATTGTGAATTTTAACCCACTCAATTGGCTTAGCTAAAATATTGCCGTTTGCGTCGCGCTTGTATTCTTTCTTTACAGGATCCCAACCAGCGTAGTCATATAATTTTTGAATTTCGGCAGTACCGTCTATTTTCTTTCCTTCTGCTGTTACCAAAGGATGTTCAGCAGCCCCTGTGTATTCCGAAATACCTTTATGGCAGTTCATACATACATTAGAAGATGGTATCATCGCTTGTTTGCTTTGTTGTGCACCTGAGTGACAATACAAACAGTTGATTTGATTGATTCCAGCATGTACTTTGTGAGAATAAAATATAGGTTGCTCTGGCATGTAGTTTTGCTGACGACCCATTTGGATGCCGCCATTAACGATAAACAAACCAGCACTGATAAACAACACAATTGCGCCGATAGCAATAATCACTTTGTGGCGATAGAAAGGAATTTCTTTTTTTACTGTTTGCCCTCCATTGGTCGCTACCACACGACGAAGACCTTTGTTTACTCTCCAAAGAATAATTGCCAAAGCCAAAAGAGCCAAAGTAATCAATGGGTACAACCATCCACTTCCTTCTTCGCTAGTAGAAGAGCCTTGAGCCGCTGCGGCTGGTGCAGCAGGAGCTTTAACACTATTTACGTAGGTAACAATAGCATCAATCTCTTCGTTGCTCAAAGCACCAAAGGCAGTCATTTGGGTTTTTCCCCACTGGTTATAAATATCGTTGGCATACTTATCACCTGATGCAATTACTGCAGCAGGGTTTTTTACCCATTTGTACAACCATTCTTTGCTGGGTACGCGCTTGTCTACGCCTTGCAAAGCAGGGCCGGTAGCATCTTTGAGAGGATTATGACAGCTAGCACAATTGGCTTTAAAAATCGCCTGCCCATCGGGGGCTGCAAAGGCTGAAAAATTACTGAGCAATAGGATTACAAACAACGACAATGCGCTTTTTGTAATTTTTCGAATCAATAGCATAATATTATCTGACACCTGTGAATATGATTAGAATTAACATTCCTTTACACGAAAACGAAGCAAAAGTACAATACAAAAATGAGATTTTATACACATTTTCAAAAAAATATTTCTCAATACTGGCAAGGGTTTCAAGCGATTCATGATATTTATTTTTTCTTATTTGTCATTCAATTGTCAGTAACTTGGTGCTGAAAAATGGCAGAGAGATGACAAACCGGTAACTTTCTTTGTATTCGGCAAGAAATCTTATTTACTTTCGGAAGAAAAATTTCAAGTATTTGGATTAGATAAAGTATCGAAAAATCTAGGCCGATAATTGCTTAATTTGATATTTTTAAACTATTGTTTTTTTGCCTTATTATTAATATAGATGATTGATATATCCAACGAGCTTCAGTTTCAAACCTCACGAAGTGGAGGCAAAGGAGGCCAAAATGTCAATAAAGTAGAAACCAAGGTAGAGGTGCGCTGGCATGTACCAAGCTCTCAATTATTAATTACAGAGCAAAAAGAGAGAATTCTCCTAAAACTTGCCAATCTGATAAACAAGGATGGCTATTTAATTATTCATTGTGCAGATACACGCTCTCAATTAGAAAACAAATTATTAGCCATCAAGCGAATAAACGAAACGGTGCATAAAGCACTATTGGTGGCCAAAAAGCGAAAAACGACCAAAATTCCCAAAGCTGCAATTGAAAAAAGGTTGGCATCCAAACGGATCGACTCTTTGAGAAAAGCAAACCGACGTGGCGGTCCTTTTGACTAAGCCCTTACCAAATCCATTGCAATTCACCGTGTGAAAACGCCTTAATCACGCCGTCTCTAAATAACAAAACGAGCTGTCCATCCTCATTTACACCCATAATTTTTGCCTCAAACTCTTGGTTGGCCAATGCAAATGCTTGCAAGCGATTTCTCCCAAACAACAGTTCGTTGTAACGTTCTAGCGCTTCGTTTTGCTGAAAATTACTGGTAAAATGCACAATATTTGTTCTAAGCGAGACTAACAAATCTTGACAAGAATACTCTTTGCCAGTAGATAAATAAAGTGATGTGGCATTTGGCAAATCAACAAAAGACCGCTGCAACACATTGACACCAACGCCAACAATAGAGTGTGTCCAATTGTTTCCTCTCCATGAATTTTCAATTAATATACCCGCTGCCTTTTTGTCATTAACTATGATATCGTTAGGAAATTTTATCCGAACAACTATAGTTTCGTCTAATTGCTGAATAGCCTGTGCCACAGCCAAAGCTACTGCGGCCAAAAAAGCAAATTGCGCTTCTACAGACACTTTGGGCTGTAATACGATACTCATCAAAAGAGACTGAGCAGGCTCTGCCTCCCAAACATTGCCCCTCTGACCCTTTCCGGCTGTTTGCACATCTGCAACAATTGTCAGACCAGGCTGCGCCGTATCGGCATCTATCATTTGCGCGGCACGATTGTTGGTGCTCTCTAAAGACTTGAAATGCAGGACGGGTGCTTGTAGGACATCTTTAACGTTTGATGACAAAGTTTTCTTTAATTTTGAACGATAAAACTACAACAATTCGTCACATTTGACATTAAACATAAATCATTCATAGCTTGAATAACACCAAAATCGACACGCTGGACAAAACCTCCACCGACTCGAAATCTGCCGTAAAGCGCAGTCCACGACTCAATACCAATAGCAAACTTTATAAAACAATTATTGCTGCAATAGAAGACAAAAAAGGTGAGCATATCATCAGTCTCGATCTGCGCAAGATTGACGAAGCTGTTGCAGACTATTTCATTATTTGCGAAGCACAATCACACACACAGATTCACGCTATTGCGGCCAATATTGAAAAAGAAGTTCAAGAAAAATGTGGGGAGAAAGCATATCATAGCCAATACGGACAACATTGGACTTTATTGGATTATGTCAACATTGTCGTTCATGTTTTTGATCGCGAACAACGTAAATTTTATGACATTGAAGGCCTGTGGGCCGATGCAGTGCACACCGAAATCAATAAATAGACACTACCAATAATAGTGCCTTATTCACCTTTTTTAGATCTGGCAAAAGCCTCAACACAATGCAAGAAAATCAGAATAACAAAAACACTCCCGACGGAAAAAACATTCCGCCCAAAGGCCCTAAATTCAATATTTACTGGGTTTATGGAATCATCGTTTCAGTAGTATTAATCATGTTGATGTTTGGCAACAATTTCAACAGCAACATCGAAGCGCATAGCTTTTACGATTTTCAAAACAATTATCTGAATAAAGGTATTGTAGAGAAAATAACCATCGTTAATAAAGATATTGCGGAAGCCAAACTAACTGCTACAGCCAATACTGCTGCACCTTCGCCATCAAAAGCATTGGCAGAGCCCAAGGACCTGATTTACTCCTTCCCAATCGGGTCTGTAGAGCAATTTAATAAAGACCTTGACGCTGCTTATGCCAGCAATCCTGCGCTCAACAGAGTGCCGATAATGTACGAAACCAGAGGTAGTTACATGCGCGAATTATCCGGCCTGATTTTGCCTATCCTAATTCTTGTAGCGATGTCTTTTATGATTATGCGCAAGATGGGCGGCGGCATGGGCGGCGGCGGCGGTGCTGGCGGTGGAATTTTCAATATTGGTAAATCTAAAGCTCAGTTGTTTGAAAAAGGTACAAAAGTCAACATCACCTTTAACGACGTTGCAGGGCTAGACGAAGCCAAAGTAGAAATTATGGAAATTGTTGATTTCCTTAAAAACCCCAAAAAATATACTGCGCTGGGTGGGAAAATCCCCAAAGGAGCACTACTAGTTGGCCCTCCAGGTACAGGTAAAACACTTTTGGCAAAAGCAGTTGCGGGTGAGGCTCAAGTGCCCTTTTTCTCTATGTCGGGTTCTGATTTTGTTGAGATGTTTGTGGGGGTAGGGGCTAGCCGTGTACGCGACTTATTTAAACAAGCCAGAGAAAAATCACCTTGTATTGTTTTCATTGATGAAATAGACGCCATTGGACGCGCCCGCGGAAAAAACATGATGATGAGCAATGACGAGCGCGAAAACACCCTCAACCAAATGCTGGTAGAGATGGATGGATTCAGCGGCGAAACCGGTATCATCGTATTGGCAGCTACGAATCGGCCTGATGTATTGGATGCGGCTTTGTTGCGTCCAGGCCGTTTTGACCGTCAGATTTCTATTGACCTGCCAGACGCTAAAGGACGTGAACAAATATTTGAAGTGCATTTGGCTCCAATTAAAAAATCAACTGCATTAGACGTTAAGAAACTAGCCCAACAAACCCCTGGTTTTGCTGGTGCGGATATCGCCAATGTATGTAACGAAGCGGCTTTGATTGCTGCTAGAAATGGCAAAACGGCTGTAGATATGCAAGACTTTAATGATGCCATTGACCGTATTATTGGAGGGCTTGAAAAGAAAAACAAAATCATTCAACCCGACGAAAAGCGCGTCATCGCGTACCACGAGGCCGGCCATGCTGTTACAGGTTGGTTCCTTGAAAATGCACATCCTTTGGTAAAAGTAACTATCGTGCCAAGAGGCACAGCAGCATTGGGATTTGCCCAATATTTGCCCAAAGAAAAATACCTTACCCTTACACAAGAACTTGAAGACGATATGTGTATGACCCTTGGAGGCCGAGCCAGCGAAGAAGTTTTCTTTGGCAAAGTTTCTACAGGCGCATTAAGTGATTTGCAGCAGGTAACACGTACCGCCTACGCAATGGTGAGCATCTATGGTATGAATGATAAAATAGGCAACATCTCTTATTACGACCCACAAAGCGAAGGTGGTTTTCAAAAACCTTATAGCGAAGAGACTGGTAAAATTATTGACCAAGAGGTTAAAAAATTATCTGATAAGGCTTACCTCAGGGCTAAAGCTTTGATTGAAGAGCGCAAAGAGGAAGTAAAAATTATCGCCGAAGAATTGTTAAAGAAAGAAGTGCTGTTTAAAGATGATTTGGTAAGGTTGATAGGCAAAAGGCCTTTCAAAGAAGACAATGTTGAAGGCGATGTAATCCTTGCCGAAAACACAAATGAAAATACGAAAGCAGAGGACACCACAAACTTTTCAGAAGAAACGGTTTAAATAATGAAGAGTATTTTATAACAACGGGCATCCAAAATATAATGGATGCCCGTTTTTTATGAAGGATGAGGACTGATTTCTTTACAACCTCTGGTACTCGAAATGCGGATTACCTTTATGTCCATTTTTATAAAAATCGATAAAGCGCAATTTGTACCACAAGTCTTCTTCGCCCGAACGAATAATGTAGTGCTTTGAGGCATCTACACTAAACTTTCCGCTATTTAAATCATAAGACTTCCATTCAAAACCAATAGCGTCAATTGCATTTTGAAGTTTTACAGATGAAATGCTGGAAATACTAATATCCGAAAAATTTTTAGTGATGGTGTCTTTTCCCGCGTTGCTTTGATAACTGTTCAGCAAACAGCCAACCACCGAATAGCGCATATCCAAATCACTATAATAGTGGGTGTACTTAGTGAACACAATATCCCATTCCCTTTTCGGTGGTTCTATCTGCACAGTTTTTCCCCCATCATCAAAAGATAAAAAACTATAATTAAAGAGCTCATTCTTCTTTACTTCCAATTGCCTTTCATTACTGCCATCTATTGATGCAAAACGAATTTTGTATTTCAGTCTGTCGACAGATAAAATCTGAATTTTCATCATGCCTAAATACTTTCCTGTTTCATCTGTTCCTCTGTGCAAAACATAGGTTTTATTTGCCATCCTCCAATCCCCAAATGCAGTGCTGTCAAGACTCCCGGAAGCTGCATCAATTAGAGACGGCACACCTGTTGTATCTGCAACTTTTACCTGATCAAAGGACTTGCTAACCGGGTAAACAGCCATCCGAAATTTTGCACCGTTAAGCACAATATGCCAGCCCTCAGGAGCCGTCTCAAATGCTAAGTCCCAGGCAGTATATTTGTTTGACGCAACAATCGCATTGTACTTAAGGCTATAATAAATCTGAAGACTATAGTCTTCCTTCATATCAATGCTCGCAGCTTTTTCTTCTCCTTTTGGCTTGAGCGGCACGGGCAATTCTTCCTTCATACAACTCACCAAGCCACAACTCATCAACGTAATGAAAATAGTCTTTTTAAAAAGTATAGTACGCATTACTTTAAATTTTTACTTAGCTGAAAATTGATACCCTATGCCCAAAAAAGCAGAACGACCAGTACTGATAGAAAGACTGCTTGATGCTGTGCTGTGCGCAGCGCCAGCGTTGGTGCTTGCTCCTGTTCGGTTGATGTTAACTGTGTTAAACAAGTTTTTGCACCCAAGGCTTATTGCTAACTTATTTTTCAACAAGCGTATGGTCAGGGATAAGTCTGCCATCGAATAGGCATCAATGGTTGTCAATACAATTTCATTATTTGCATTCAGCGCATAGCTAGGAGCAGAGCCAGTGTGTTTCCAAAACAAAGAAATGTTGGCTTTTTGCTTAGACCATTCATAGCCTACATTGCAGCGCATCTCGGGTGTATAGCTAAACCTTGTTGCGGATGTATTTTCTTTTGCAGACAATTGATTGTAACGACCAATATAAGATGTACCTAACGAAAGAGTAAAGTTTTTATAGGTTCCTGTCCAATTCAATTGCAAGCCCTGAGTTTTAAACTTGTGGATATTGATATAAGTAAAACGCAAAATAGTTGTATCGGGCTGCGCCAGATTAATCATATCGCTGATGCTATTGTAAAAGGTGGAAACCTCCATTTTATAAGTAAGTGATTTTACTTTACCTATATAGACGGCAGCAAGATTCACATTGTCCGAGCGCTCAGGTTTTAGATTTTCGTTTCCTACAATATCGTGGTTGCTGTCTTTAAATTCGAAGAAAAGTTCTTTAAGGTTTGGTGCTCTAAACCCCCTTGCATAAGAGGCTCTCAGGATTAATCCTTTGGTAATAGCGTATTTCACATTAAGCGAAGGTATAATCGGCGCAGCAAAGGATGTATTGTAAGCATAGCGCAAACCACCACGTAGAATTAATGAATCCAAAACTTTGTATTCTGCACTGGTGTACAAAGCATAGTCTCCGATTTGCTGTTGGGCATTAAGGATTCTTCTTCCACTGCCATTCTCAATATTTATATCATATCCAAATTCATAGTTGAGCGGGAAACGGTCATTGCTATTGGATATTGTTGCGCGCGAATTAAACAAAGAGTAATCAGCACTATCCTGATCAGATGCTGCAGCTAAAACATCCTTTAAAGTGGTTAAATCTTTCTCGTAAGTATTCTTAATTCGTCCGTAATGATAGAAGGCCGCAATAACGCTATAGGTCTTGCTCTTAAAAATTTTGCCATTCGCAAACAGGGCATTGTTGAAGCGGGTTGTTTTGTAATAATCATCAAAGGCAGTGTAGCCATAATAACCGTTGGGTGCGCCTCTGTTGGTAATGATGTCATAAAAATAATCGCTTTTGAATCTTATTGTTGAGTGTCCAAACCTATAGGAGTATTGCAGATTTGCGTTGTACTCTTCTTTGGCATCCCACTGTAGAGAGCGTCGACCGTCAGCAAGTTCTGGCTTAAATTGCAAGAAGTTGAAACCCTCCTTTTCATCCCAACCATCAAAAAAATTGCGTGCGCCAGAGACTAGAATGCTGTGTTTTCTTTTCTTAAAACCAATGTTTGCATTGACATTATATTTTCCTATTGTCTCTGTATAAGTATTGACCCCGGCTTCAACACCGCCCTGTATCTTACTCTTCGTTATAATATTGATTGTACCCGCCAACGCATCTGTACCATAAGTAACAGACATGGGCCCTTCTATCAATTCTATGCGCTCTACGTTATACACATTAAGTTGTGCAATGTCAACATTTCCGTTTTGCCTGCCAATAACAGGTACACCATCAACGAGTATTTTTACATTTTGCCCGGACACGCCTTGAATACTCACACTGCTGCCCAACACATTATCTTGGGCAATCGTTACATTCATTTCATTCAATAACACATCGCGCAAATTTTGCGCCCCCATTGCCGCAATTTTTTTCGCATCTATAACCCTCACCCTTTGCACAGCATCTTCTGTTTTGGTGGGCTTATACTGTCCTGTAATCACCACATTTGACAATATCTGTTCAGAGTATTGACCGCTCTCAACGGTATCATTTACCTGAGCTAAAACGATAAACGGATTGATAAGGGAAAATGTGGTACACAAAACAAACAACAATAATTTTCTATTGACATTCATTTTTACTGGTTATATTTTGCTCAAATCATTTACCAATACCCGCCATGTTTCCAATTCGGGAACACCTGGTTTGCGTGCACCAAAAAACTGTACTATCATTTCGCCCTTCTCATCAAAAATTTCTAGAGAAGTTACGATACCATCAACACTGGGTTTTTTTACAATAAAAGAAGAGGCTATTGCAGTTTCATTAAGATGCAGATTAAACATCGGATCTAAAACATTGTACCAGGGGCCAGCTTCCATCAACTTATTTACGGTACCACTATGAATCTGAATACAACCTCTATTGCCTACAAAAACCATTATAGGAACCTGTCGCTCCGAGGCTAATTGTAAAGCTTTGCGCGCAGTGTCATTCGGTACTTGTTGTACAAATTCTTGTGGAGCTAGGCGAAGTGCCTGAGTGCGCGAAAGTTTATAAGTGCGGGTCAAACCAAAAAACTCATGGGTGTCTTTAAGGTCTTTCCAACCTTGCTGAAACGAAGCCACATCAATTTCCGAATCTGGAATTTCTGTAGCCAAGGGAGGATATGCTTCGAATACTAACTCTTCGTGTTGGTTTTCGGCTTTAAACTTTTCGACCACAGCATCATAAGCGGGAATATTGCTTTCGCTGATCAGGTAAATTTTATGGGTTGCTTCGCCGCTCTTGTCAAATATTTGTATGCTTTTCCTATCCCCTTCTGAAACAGCAAATGCATATTTCCAATGCATCATAAACATACGCAAATCGATGTCCTCATTTACAGCTAATCCTATAGGTCCTTCGAAAGATAAATTATTATAAACACCTTTACGTTCGTGCACCACACTGTCATTTCGGGTGAGGCCCATTACTTTACCAAGATGATTAATCTCTTTAAGAATTTCCTGAAAATCCGGGCGCAATAAAGTAGTGCCTTCGCCAATGTTTAGTGACACTAATTGTGCTTCACTAACATTGAGTTCCTCTGCCGCATTTCTTATGCGTAATTTTGGATTCACCTCTTTAAGGCTGTTGTATTGTTCTTTCAAACTAGGAGCAATTGTTTGCGACATTTTTTCGAAATTTTTATTGTTATAAAATGAATTTTTAGGAAACACTTATCACCATAGGGTGGTGACTGCGGGGGTGGTGAAAAACAGAAAGTGGTACATCATACACTTCGCTGATTGCTTCATCAGTAATGATGTCAATTGGCTTACCATAACCTTTGACAGCACCATCCTTCAGCAAAATTATTTTATCAGCGTATTGCAATGCCAGATTCAAATCGTGCAGCACAGCCACTACACAATTTCCTTTTTGTGCAAAGTTTTTTGCAATTTTCAAAGTGCTGTGCTGTTGCCTGATATCAAGGTTGTTGCTGGGTTCGTCCATAAACAAAAAGCGGGCATCGGGTTGCAAATCACCGCTGACCTGAGTCAATACTCTTGCCAGTTGAACACGCTGTTGTTCGCCACCAGACAGGGTTAAATAGTTTCGGTTCTTTAATTGATATATACCCGTGCTGTGCAAAACGGATGCTACAATTTCTTCATCAGATTTTGTTTCTTTTGTTTTGAAATGCGGATAGCGCCCCATCATCACCACTTCGTAAACACTGAATGGTAATTGTAATTGATGCTGCTGCTGTAGCACAGCTGCAAAAGTGGAAAGCTCTTTGGGTTGCCAAAAACGAAGAGGCATTTTATTCAAAAACAAAGCACCGGAATCCATTTTAATTAAACCGGTAATGATTTTCAGCAATGTAGATTTACCCGCACCATTCGCTCCTAAAATCACTAATACTTCGCCCGGCATTACTTCAAAAGAAATATCTCTCAAAGCTAGTTTCGGGGCTATTCTATAGTTGATGTTTTCTACTTGCAGCATTACAATGATTTTTGAATTCTCAATTCTTTAATAACGATGTACAGGAAAACCGGCGCACCTATCAGGGAGGTGATTATGCCTATGGGCAACTCCGTTGGTATAAACAATGTCCTTGCAGCGAGGTCGGCCGAGACCAGCAACAAAGCGCCCAAAACTGGCGCTAATAAAAGCAAATGGCGATTGTCCGGACCGATAGTTAAACGAATAATATGCGGCACAACCAAGCCAATAAAACCAATGACACCTGCCACGGCAACAGATGCACCAACACACAATGCTGTAAGTAAAACAACTGTTTTTTTCACAAGCTCTGTATTGGTCCCTAAATGTGCTGCATTCGCTTCACCTAATGAAAATGCATTAAGCGACTTGGCCATTCGGGGCAGTATCAAAACCGGTAAAAGAGTAAAAGGTAATATCCCCACAACATTGCTCCACGAAGCGCCACCCAAACTGCCTAACATCCAAAAAGTAATGCTGCGCAATTGCACATCATTGGCCGCATAGGTAAACAGGCCGGTACATGCACCAGCCAAAGAATTAATGGCTATACCCGCTAACAGCATTGTAGCAATTATTGTTTTACCCCCTGACTGAGCAATTTTATAAACCAATACAGCTGTAATCAAAGCACCTAAAAATGTAACTGCCGATAAGGCATAAACACCCAATACTGCTGAAAAAAAAGTGTTGGAGTGAATACCCAAAACAATTGCTGCTACTGCCGCTAAAGAGGCTCCTGAAGAAATGCCCATCAATCCCGGGTCGGCAAGTGGATTGCGAAACAAACCCTGCATTGCAGCTCCCGAAACAGATAAAGATGAGCCAATCAACACTGCCATTATTACCCTCGGAAGACGAATTGCCATCAACACAGACTCTTGTACTGTTGTATAGGAAACATTCATCTTCACACCTGCATTTTTTGTTAGTATTGCCAATATCTGTAAAGGACTAATGGATACAGCACCAAAGCCCATTGCCATCAACACAGATATAAGCAGAAGCACAATAATCGAAATACCTATCAGTTTAATCTTTTTTAAGCTCATTTAGTTTTGTTGATAACTGTACTATTGCTTTTCCTAAGCGTGGTCCGAAACCCGTGAGTAATTGACCGTCCATTTCTATTACTTGTTTGTTTTTGCCGGCAGTCGTCATCGCTACTCCGGGCACTTTTAGCAATCCGTCCATTCCGCCAAGGCTCTCTAAACCGCTGTCAAACATGAGTATCACATCAGGATTAGCTTGAAGTAATGACTCTGGCGTTAGTGGTTTAAAATCTTCAAAGTCGTTAACTGCATTTTCGCCTCCGGCCAGTTGAATCATTGTATTGGCAGGCGTATTGTTTCCGGCCACCATCATGGTACCGGCACCACGGGCATAAATAAAAAGCACTTTAGGTTTGGTGCTTAATTCTACTTTTTGTTTTAAGTCCTCGTCAATAGCCTGGATTATTGACTGAGCTGATGCTGCTTTGCCCAGGCTATCTGCCACACTGTTGATGAATTGCTTTGTGCCGCTCACAGATTGTTCCAGCGGAAATAAGATTACCCTTATATGAGCACTTCTTAATTGCTCCAACAGTTCCGGCTTTACATTTTCATCAGTACCTACTACCAATGTTGGGTTCAGGGCAATGATGGCCTCGGATGACATATTTCTGTTGTGCCCAACTTTGGGTAATTTAGCGATAGATTCAGGGTAAGTGCTGGTGACATCAACACCTACTATTTCGTTTTGTAAACCAAGCGCACAAAGCACTTCGGTAGTAGCACCACTTATTGAAACAATTTTTTGCTGCTCTACTTTGCTTTCCTTTTTTTCCGTTGTTGAGCCACAAGAACACAATAAAGCAATCAGAATTAAACTTAGGTTTTTAATTGTTGGGCGATACATTCTTTTCATAAAATTTTTAAGATTAAAAGAGAAGAGAACACAAGTTTTTGTGCACGCTTGTGTTCCTTTGTTCCAGGATTTTCTATAAGGTTTATCCTTAATTATTGAACGATGAATTTCTGTGTGACTTTTGCACTTTCTGTCTGAATTGAAACGATGTAAGTACCTGCAACCAGGTTTTCTACATTTAAGGTTTCAACATGAAGACCTGCACTTCGATCAATACTTTTCACCATGATGCTTCTACCCATTATGTCAACAACTTGCAAAGATGCTGTGCTGGAAGTGTTTTGAAAATGATAGACCACATTTATACTTTGTCCGGCAATTGCAGGGTTGGGTGATAATGCAAGCGTGGTGTTTGATTTTGTTGTTTCGTCAATAGATACTGACGTTAGTTTCTCTTTGGTAAAGATTGCGCTGCCGTTACTACTAACACCACTTATCCAACCTGTAAAATTCAACTTCCAGATGTCTCCATTATTTCGGCGAATAAAATAGACATTTGAATCTTTAATTACTCCACTTGTAGACTTCCAGTTATACCCTAATCCATTAATGTCTGTACTAAAAGCATGAGCACTAAAAGTATTGTAGGTTACTCTGTTTGCCGGATCAACAACTGCCTTTGCCACATGTAAAGTATCATTAACCAAAACGCCTGTAACAGTATATCCTGCCATGCCCATTGACGCATAATCACCTGTGCTATACTGGCCAAAAACCAAATCCCATTTGTCTGTTGCCGGTTCTCTGTCTAAGCTGCTTTTTGTATCCAGATTAAAATATCCAAAATTTTTGTTGCTGTAGGCGCTTTTACTTAGTGTTGAAGTTGTAGAATCAGAGCCGTTAAGATTGGCATAAGTAAAAGTATAAGTGCCACTCGCCAATCTGTCAATAATCAATTTCTTAAAAACACCGGTCTGAGTTTTGACAATGTACATCGAATCGCCCAAAACATAATGTGTACCCATATCATAGACACCCCAGCCCAGATCGAAAGGATCTGCAGCATTGGCATAATTTCCCAATGCACCTGTCCATTCTGTTTCACTATTATACTGTGCAGTCCAGGTACTTAAACCGTTCGTGTCTGCGCTTGCCCAAGCACTTTTATCTGCTTTTGGATAAACCCATAAGGTGCCGCCATTGCTATGGTTGACCAAAATGCTGGAACCCATAGAGCCCGAAGTGCGGAAAGCCAGGTCCCAATTGTTTTTGGCTTGCGATCCTTGCTCATCATCCGGCAAACTATACCATATTTGGTTGGCATATCCGGCACCCAGATTGACCGTGTCTATTACAACTTGTGCTTTCGAATGGAAGGCAGCAAATGTTATTGCTGCAGCGAAGAGTATTTGTTTTTTCATTTGTGTATATTTATAAAAAACTTTACACAAATCAGAAAGACAAGATAAAATAGATGGTGGCCGAATCTGCCGAAAAGCCCGGATACAGCCTTTCTTGCTCCCAGCCATTTCTGAGTTTTAAGTACAGAAATCGGCGCACCATTTTTTATACTTGTGCACTAAAGCACATGTATCTCTGAAATGTTGACTAGTAAAATGTTGGGGGGAGCAAGAATTATTTCGAATGCAAAAGACGGAATTAAAATCCTGGTTCCTTTTAATAATCGGGAAAAATGATTTGCAACATCGGGAAAAAGAAGACCTTAAATTGCAGCCTAAAATCTTGAGCTAAATGGAAAACAATTATTGGGAAAACATCGCTTTTGACAATAAAATTTTTGCCGAAACCCCATTGAATATTGGCGAATATGTAGATTGTCGTTTTGTCAATTGCAATTTTGCAGGTAGTGATTTATCTCGTTTTGTTTTTGATCGTTGCCATTTCGAAACATGCAATATGAGTTCAGCTAAGCTTAATCAATGTGCGATGCGAGAGGTTTCTTTTAGCAATTGTAAAATGCTGGGTCTTCATTTTGATTCTTGCAATCCCTTTTTATTTGCAGCAAATTTTGACCATTGTATGCTGAACCTCTCTTCTTTTTATAAAATGAAATTAAAGGGCTTCAAGTTTAAAGATTGTAGCTTGCAGGAAGTGGATTTTTCAGAAGCAGATTTAAGCAATTCTTCTTTTGAAAACTGCAATTTACTCCAAGCCATTTTTGATACAAGCATTTTAGAAAAAGCCGATTTCAGAACAGCAATCAATTTTGCTATCAACCCCGAAAAAAACAGAATTAAAAAAGCAAAATTTTCAATTCAAGGATTATCCGGATTATTACAGCATATAGACATTGTTATTGAATAGGATATTTTTCAAATTTGAATTACATCTATTTTTGACAAATCAAATATTTTATTCATTAAAATATACTCATCCCTATTGACTTTTATGAGTTGTTCACACCCCTGTTATTAACTTTTGAGCAAGAACAAAAATGCTGTTTGTATCATTGCATGAGTTCTTCGCAGAATCATGTTTTTTGTTCCAAAAGTCTATTTTGAAAGCATAAATTTTTATTGTTTCAAATAGGCTGAGGTTCGAATAAGTCGAATAAAGATTTTTAGAAAAAACAAGTCGAGAGTAAACAAATCAAAACATTTTTAAGCGAAGCCTGAACAGTCAGAAGGCAAACGCATTGCAACACCGCTCTAAGTTGAAAAACTTTAAAGGCCATCGTGTCGCCATTCGTTTCCGGAGAGATGAAGATTTAACTATTGAAAAAAGAATACACAATGAGTAACGAAAGCACAGAGATATTATTGAGAGAGAATAAAGACAGATTTGTTATTCTGCCCATCAATTATCCCAAAATTTGGGAAGCCTACAAGCGTCACGAAGCGAGCTTCTGGACAGCAGAAGAAATTGACCTCAGTGACGATATGAAAGATTGGGAAAAACTGAACGATGGCGAACGTCATTTTATCAGCCATATCCTTGCCTTCTTTGCTGCGAGTGATGGTATCGTGAATGAGAATCTTGCTGTAAACTTTATGAGTGAAGTGCAATTGCCCGAAGCTCGTTGTTTTTATGGTTTTCAAATCATGATGGAAAACATCCACAGCGAAACCTATGCTTTGCTGATTGACACTTATATCAAAAATGCAGAAGAGAAATACAAATTATTCCACGCGATAGATACAGTACCTGCTGTGAAAAAGAAAGCAGAATGGGCACTTCGCTGGATTGACAACGGAAGTTTTGCAGAAAGATTAGTGGCATTTGCTGCAGTTGAAGGGATTTTCTTCAGTGGTAGTTTTTGCTCTATTTTTTGGTTGAAAAAAAGAGGTTTGTTGCCAGGTCTTACTTTCAGTAATGAACTGATCAGCCGCGACGAAGGCTTGCATTGCGAGTTTGCTTGCTTGTTGTATAGTATGTTAGAAAATAAATTGAGCAAAGAAGCTATCCAAAACATCATCACCGAAGCTGTAACTATTGAAAAAGAATTTATCACGGAAGCATTACCCGTTGATTTGATAGGAATGAATGCCAAACTGATGCAGCAATACATTGAATTTGTAGCAGACAGATGGTTGGGAGAATTGGGAAATCCAAAAGTGTATAATGCAACAAACCCATTCGACTTTATGGAAATGATTTCGCTGCAGGGCAAAACCAACTTCTTCGAAAAAAGAGTAGGTGATTATCAAAAAGCAGGTGTGATGGGAGGAAAAGAAGAGAAGAATACATTTTCGTTGGAAGAAGACTTTTAAATCACCACAAAGAACACAAAGCGAAAACACAAAACCACAAAGAACAAGGTAAATTAAACTCTGTGTCGCTTCGTGAAAACCTTAGTGCCCTTTGCGGTAAAATTCAAATCAAAAATCATTTTTTATATGTACGTAATAAAGAGAAGCGGAAAACAGGAATCCGTAAAATTTGATAAGGTAACGGCACGTATCGAAAAACTTTCGTACAGCCTGAGCCCGATGGTAAACGTCATTGATGTTGCTAAAAAAACCATTGAAGGTATCTACGCGGGTGTACCCACCACCGAACTAGATAGCCTTGCTGCAGAAACTGCAGCATCGTTGACCATCACCCATCCCGACTATGCTATTCTTGCATCAAGGATTGCCGTGAGCAACTTGCACAAAAACACATTGAAGTCCTTTTCGGAAACCATGCGCAACCTCTATAACTATATAGATGATGCCACCGGTAAACACTTACCCTTAATTGCCGATGATGTAATGGCCATTATCGAAGAGCATGCCGAACTACTAGATAGTACCATTATCTACGACCGAGATTTTGCCTTCGATTATTTCGGATTCAAAACTTTAGAAAAATCTTATCTGCTTCGCATCAATGGCAAAATCGTTGAGCGTCCGCAACACCTTTATATGCGTGTGGCTGTTGGTATCCACAAAAACGATATTGACAATGTTATCAAAACCTACCACTTGATGAGTGAACGTTGGTTTACGCACGCAACGCCCACCTTATTCAATGCGGGTACACCAAAACCTCAGATGAGTTCTTGCTTCCTGCTGACTATGAAAGATGACAGCATCGATGGCATTTATGACACTTTAAAGCAAACAGCTAAAATATCGCAAAGTGCTGGCGGTATTGGTTTGGCTATTCACAATATCCGTGCTACAGGCAGCTATATTGGTGGCACCAACGGTACGAGCAATGGTATCATTCCGATGTTGCGCGTGTTTAACGATACGGCCCGTTATGTAGACCAAGGGGGCGGAAAACGTAAGGGTGCATTTGCAATATATTTAGAACCATGGCATGCCGATATATTTGAATTTCTTGACTTGCGCAAAAACCACGGTAAGGAAGAAATGCGCGCTAGGGATTTATTTTATGCCCTTTGGATTTCTGACTTATTTATGAAGCGTGTAGAGGCTGACGGTGAATGGAGCCTGTTCTGCCCCAACGAAGCTCCCGGACTGAGTGATTGCCACAGTGAAGAATTTGAAGCTTTATACACAAAATACGAAGCCGAAGGAAGAGCCAGAAAAACAATTAAAGCTCAGGAACTCTGGTTTAAAATAATGGAGTCGCAGATAGAAACTGGCACTCCATATATGTTGTATAAAGATGCTGCAAATAGCAAAAGCAATCAACAAAACTTAGGCACCATCAAGAGCAGTAACCTATGCACCGAAATTATGGAGTACACTTCGCCAGAAGAAGTAGCCGTATGTAATCTCGCGTCATTGGCCTTGCCTCGCTTTGTTATTGATGGCAAATTTGACCACCAACGCTTGTATGAAATCACCTATCAAGTTACCAAAAACCTCAATGCCGTAATTGACAATAACTACTATCCTGTTGAAGAAGCCAGAACATCTAATATGCGCCACCGTCCTGTTGGGCTTGGTGTTCAGGGCTTAGCAGATGTATTTATTATGTTGCGCCTGCCCTTCGAAAGCGAATTGGCCAAAATGTTGAACAAGAACATTTTCGAAACGATTTACTTTGCGGCAATGACCGCAAGTAAAGACCTCGCCAAAGAACAAGGGACTTACGAAACTTACGAAGGCTCTCCTGTGTCTAAAGGCATTTTCCAATATGACATGTGGGGTGTTACGCCTAGCGACCGTTGGGATTGGACAACATTAAAAGCAGAAGTGAAAAAATATGGTGTACGTAACTCTTTACTTGTTGCACCAATGCCTACAGCTTCTACCTCTCAAATCTTTGGCAACAACGAGTGTTTCGAACCTTATACTTCTAACATCTACACCCGTCGTGTGTTGAGCGGAGAGTTCATTATCGTCAACAAACATTTGTTGAAAGATTTAGTGAACCTCGGACTATGGACTAATGCTATGAAAAACAAAATCATCGCAGCAAATGGTTCGGTTCAAAACATTGACGAAATTCCAGCAGAAATTAAAGAACTCTACAAAACAGTTTGGGAAATCAAGCAGCGCAATCTGATTGATATGGCTGCCGACCGCGGCGCCTATATCTGTCAATCGCAATCACTCAACTTATTTGTAGACAATCCGTCTGTATCAAAATTGACCTCCATGCATTTCTACGCTTGGAAAAAAGGATTGAAAACAGGTATGTACTATTTACGTTCTCAAGCGGCTACTCAGGCAGTACAATTTACCGTAGAGAAACAAGGCAGCAACGATGTTGAGCCGATGATACCACATACTGAGGTTAATCAAGCACAAACAAGCACTGATATCGAAGCAACAGAATACGAAGGCCCAAGCTGCTCTATGCAGGATGGTTGTCTTACTTGTGGCTCCTAAAAAACCAATTTTAATTTTAAAGTAAAAGACCGCAACATCAATATTGTTGCGGTCTTTTTTTTGCATTTTATTTTGCTTTTATCTTCTCCCAGGTATCATAAAGCGACTCCTGTGATGGCCTGTTAGCAGGCATTTCGGTTAAGGCTTCACAAGCAACCAGACTTTCATAACAATCGGCAGGCAACTGCTGATAAAGTTGCGTTCCTTTGGTTTTCCAGGCAATCATTTCATCGCTTACTTCCTTAATAATTTTTGCAGGATTCCCCACTACTAGCGAGCGATTAGGTATAGTTGTATTAGCATTTACAAAAGCCAAAGCGCCAACTATACACTCATCACCTATCACTACATCATCCATTATTACTGCATTCATGCCTACCATGGCATTACGCCCAATTGTACCGCCGTGAATAATAGCCCCGTGCCCAATATGAGCAGACGCTTTGAGCAAAACTGTTTTGCCTGGAAACATGTGAATCGTGCAATTTTCCTGTACGTTACAACCGTCCTCAATAATGATAGCGCCCCAATCGCCACGCAGAGCGGCGCCAGGTCCTATGTAAACATTTTTGCCGATAATGACATTACCTGTAACTACCGCCTGCGGATGTATAAAGGAACTAGGATGTACAACTGGTATGAAACCTTTAAATGCATAAATCATAAGCCCAAAAATACAAGACTCTTCAACAAAATACCAATATCACCCTATATTAACCCTTGCATGCGATTAATAAATAAGCATAGTGTTTTAACTTAGCAGCCTAATCTATTCTTCAGTAAATGAAAAAAATACTTTTTATTGCTTCAGCAATGCTCCCCATGTTTGCTTTTGCACAAGACGAATTGGTAAAAAAAATTGAAAAGAACAGCAGCGATAGCTCAAAATCTAAATTCAAATTCACCCCGATTATTGATTTAGAACGCACTTCGGTAAAGCTTCAAGGCAGCTCAGGCACCTGTTGGAGCTATGCCACAAACTCTTTTTTGGAAAGTGAAATGTTGCGTATGGGCAAAGCGCCCGTAGAGATTGCTCAAATATACTCGGCTCGAAAAGTGTACACAGAAAAAGCAGATGCCTATATCAGAATGCATGGCTCAGTGGCTTGGGGAGACGGAGGCTCCTGCCACGACGTAATTAATATGTTTAAAAAATATGGCGCCATGCCACAGTCAGTCTATACCGGACTAAATTATGGCACCACCAAAAACAAGTTTGCAGAAATGCAAGCGGTATTAAAAGGAATGCTTGATGCCTGGGTAAAAAATCCTAACGGTAAATTGTCGCCCAACTGGAAACAAGCCTTCGAAGCTGTGATGGACAGCTACTTGGGCAAAGTGCCCGAAACATTCAATTGGAATGGCAAAACCTATACCCCTCAAAGCTTTGCCGACGAGGTTGTGGGCATCAACCCCGATAACTATGTAGAAATCTCCTCCTTCACAGACAAACCGTACTATAAAAAAACAATGTTGATGGTCCCCGACAACTGGAGCTTTGACAAGGTGTATAATGTAAAAATGACCGACATGACCGACATTATAGATTATGCATTGAGCAAGGGTTTTAGTATTTCTTGGGCTACAGACGTGAGCGAAAAATCATTTAGCTGGAAAAACGGAGTGGCTTATGTACCCGAAAAAGACTATGACGATATGACTGACGACGAAAAGAAGGATATGTTCAATGGACCGAAACCCGAGCGAGCAATTACCCCCGAAATGCGTCAGCAAGCATTTGACAATTACAGCACAACGGATGACCACGGTATGCACATTGTTGGCACCGCCATGGACCAAACAGGACGAGAGTATTATGTGGTGAAAAACAGTTGGGGAACAACCAACGATTACAAAGGCTATTTGTACGTGACCAAAAACTATGTGCAATACAAAACCACAGCATTCTTATTGCATAAAAGAGGTATTCCTGCAGAAATGCGTGCAAAATTGAATATTGATTAAACGAAACAAATTTTACTTTAAAAGCCCGCCTTGCTCCATAAAAAGGCGGGCTTTATTGTAGCAAAAGTGCCTAATTTTACAACTGATATGTACATCCAAAACCAAAGTTTTAAAGACGAAGAAACATTATTAGAACAATTGTTCGATTTTGGCCTAGGCGAACCTACGGCTGAAGTAGCGGCAATGATTGCTACAATCAATACAGACCTGCTGAATAATGAGCAATTTCAAGCCTATAGGGCTACTTTGACCGACGAAGAGGAAATCATGGAGCTTGATGATGATGAAAGAAGATTACAACTAGCCGAAAAATTAATGGCTATCTATGAGGCATTTTTGGTAGAAAAAAACCAATTATTTGGTATAAAAGGAGGCAATAACATTCTGTTGTATTCAATGGACTTATATTAAAAGCTGATGTTTACGATTTCACTACACCAAGTAAAATTTTTCGCACCCATTGGCTTATACCCTCAGGAAAAAATACTGGGCAACCGATTTGAAGTAGATATCGATGTGGATGTCAAAGATTACTCCGAGCATCATTTTGTAGACTATACTATTATTAATGATTGTATTCATATAGCATTTAATCAGGCCGAAGAAATCTTGGAAGTGCTCGCCCTTAAAATCTACACATCCATAAAACATCAATTCCCGTTTGCGCAAAGAATTAAAATCGTGATCCGGAAATATAATCCTCCGATGAAGGGAGAAATCGGGTATGCACAAGTTGCCTTTGAAAAATAATTGAATGGATTTGGGCGGCAATTAGAATTTCTGCACCATCATTTTCTTTCTGCCCAGCACTTTGCCATCAACAAATAGCGAATAAAAATACAGGCCACTATGATAAGTTTCTGAATTCACTTCTATCTTTCCTTCTGAATTGTGCAGAGGATAAGTAGCTACTTTCTTTCCTGTAATATCCATTATCTGAATTGTCGCTTGTTCTGCACCTTGGGGGAGTTTGTAATGAATGATAGTGCCATTGTCACTTGGGTTGGGAACGTTTTGTGACAGATAAAAATCAATTGGGCTGTTATTGTGCGCGATGCCCGTTTGCTGCTGGCAAGTTTGATTTATCTTGTATAAGGTATCAATTTCTAAAGCACTCAGGGCACGATTATAAATGCGTATGTCATCCATTTTGCCGTGGAAATATTCGTCGCCATAAGAAACCCAAGAGCTTTTGCCAAAATAGTTGTGGGTGCGCATTACCGGACAGGGCGTTTCCATCGGCACATGGCTTCTTATCGTTACATTTACACCATCTAGCCACACAGTAGCGGTTGAGCCTTTTTGAACTATGGTCACAAATTTCCACGCACCCAAAGGGAAAGCGGGGCCATTTGCAGATTTGTAGGTATAACCGCCACAGCCTAATCTATGAACAATATAAGCATCTCCAATATAGGCTCTAGGGGTGGGCGAATAAACAACAAGTTCTGTTTCAAAAACACCATCTTGTCCTAGGCCAAACTCGAAAAATCGAGCAAAATCTTTGTAAGAAGAGACGTAAATCCATCCCGAAATTGTGAAATCACCATTAAACCAAATAGCAGGGGGTATTTGTATATAATCATCAATACCATCAAAGCTATAAGCACTATTCGCAATTCCATTTCTATCGGTGGTTAAGCTTGCTCCATAAACAGTACAGTGCTTGGTACCCACAGCATCGTCGGCATTTCCATCAAAACAATAATGAGCAATAAGACCTGTAGCAACAGGCTTTTGCGCAAATGCTATTGGATAATAAATTAAACCGATGGCAACAAATAAAAAAGATTTAAAAAATAACTTTGGTTTCAAGACTGTGGATTTAAAAGAGTGATTGAATTAAATTATAAATTACTTGTAATAATTATTGGTCGATTCCGAGTGAAAACAATCAAAAATAAACTTGTAAATATAGAGCTAAAACCCTAACAAGGCTATTATTGCTGTATCATCATTTTCTTTTTATCGAGAACTTTACCATCGGCATAAAGCGAATAAAAATACAGACCGCTGTGTAAAGCTTCTGCATTCACTTCTATTTTCCCTTCTGAATTGTGTAAAGAATAATCCGCTACTTTCTTTCCTGTAATATCAACAATTTGAACTGAGGCTTGAGCTGAACCAAGTGGCAATTTATATTCAATGAAGGTGCCGCTGCCACTTGGGTTGGGAACATTTTGTGACAAATAAAAATCAATTGAGCTGCTATGTTGCGCAATGCTTGTTTGCTGTTGGCAAGTTTGATTTATCTTGTATAATGTATCAATTTCTAAAGCACTCAAGGCACGATTATAAATGCGAATGTCGTCCATTTTGCCATGGAAAAATCCATCTCCAGCCCACGTGCTTTTACCAAAATAATTTTGAGTTCTTAATACTGAGCAGGCTGGACTTAAGGGGCCAGACGAGGTAGTAACTTTAACGCCATTTCTCCAAATTTCTCCCCTTGTTCCTCTTTGCAAAACAGTTACAAAAACCCAAGATTTAAAAGGGAAGGCTCCAGAATATTCTGATTCAAAAGTATAGGGCAAACATGCATCACGATGCACATGCAATCCATCAAAATAAGGGCTAGGAGCAGAAGGGGTATACAACACAGCATTACCATTAATTGGTCCATTGCCTATTTCAAAAAAGCGAGCCATGTGTTTGTAGGATTCTTCATAAATCCAACCCGAAACCGTGAAATCATCAACAAACCAAATATCTTGAGGGATCTGAATATAGTCGTCAATACCATCAAAGCTATAGGCGCTATTGGCTATTCCATTTCTATCAGTGTTCAGCGACGCGCCAAAAACGGTACAGTGCTTGGTACCCACAGCATCGTCGGCATTTCCATCAAAACAATAATGAGCTATAAGACCTGAAGACACAGGGCCTTGCGAAAAAATAGCAGGTGAATAAAATAGTGAAGCTAATAGCATCACTGTTTTAAATAACAATTTTGTTTTCATAGTTAATTAATTTGGGATAACAAATGTATAGCTTATTTTCTTCAATAAAATTTTATTGTTCTACAATTTTGTCTGCCCTGTTCCTTGCATAAAAGAATTATTTTTGTGGCATGATGCAAGATTTACGTTCCTTTTTTGCCCCAGTACATTATGCCGAAACGATTGACCCTAATTCTTTTCAGCCATTACAATGGGGTTCGCAGATAGCGTTTGCCCATTCCGATTCGATGCCTTTTGAGGATGCCGATATTGTCATTGTTGGCTGTGGAGAAACTAGAGGAGAAAGCAAGGAAAATAAACACTACAGTGATGCACCAGATGCCATTCGTGAGCAATTTTACAAATTATACAATTGGCATTCGGGTATTAAAATTTTTGACGCTGGAAACATTTTACAAGGTGCAAGCATTGACGATACTCGTGCCGCACTTCGTATTGTGTTACAAGAATTGCATCAGGCCGGAAAGATTGTCATTTTGTTGGGCGGCAGCCACGACCTTACTTTGCAACAATATGAAGTATTCGCTAAAGCGGAACAGGTCATCAATGCATCGGTAATTGATATGCTTGTAGATTTGGATGAAACAGAGACAACGACCTCCAAAAGTTTTTTGATGGATATGTTGACAGGTAGTCCAAATTTTATCGGCCACTATAACCATATCGGTTTTCAAAGCTATTTTGTAAATCCAATAATGCTTGAAACGCTTGATAAAATTCGATTTGATTTCTTCCGGCTAGGGAGAGTAAAAGAGAATATCGAAGACATGGAGCCAGTATTACGTAATAGTCATTTGTTGAGCTTTGATATGAACGCTGTAAAATACAGCGATGCCCCTTTGAATAAAATAGGCAGCCCCAATGGGCTTGCAGGTGACGAAGCGTGCTTGCTCACTCGATTTGCTGGAATGAGCACAAAACTATCCTCATTTGGCATCTACGGATTTGACGAAAGAAAAGACAAGGACAACATGACGTCGCTATTAGCCGCACAAATGATTTGGTATTTTATTGATGGTTATTTTTTGCGCAAAAATGAAGCAGCGCTATCAGATAAACATGAATTTGTAGAATATCATCTTCAATTTACGGGTAACGATATTATGTTTTTGAAAAGCAAGCGCAGCAACCGTTGGTGGATGCAATTACCCGATGGCAATTTTGAACCTTGCAGCTATAACGATTACATACTAGCATGCGAAAACGAAATTCCAGAGCGTTGGCTTAGGGTACAAGAAAGGGGATAATTTTTTTAGTTGCTTTTATTAATCAAGCCCATATTACTCTATGCCTGAATCTAAATCTTTTGCAGTTGTTGTTCTAGCCGCAGGGTCTATAAAAAATAAATATCAAAGCTATTCCTTTTTATACAACAGTCCTGCCTTAGTCCCTATTGCTTCTCGTAGCACCATATCTTTCATTCTCGCATTTTACGAGAATCTAGCTACCAACCTATACATAGCTGTAAATGATTATGAGGAAGTGCTATTTAGGAAAGAATTACTTTATTATAAAAATGTAATTTTGGTGCCAATTAAAATGAGCACAAGCGTATGTGACACTTTAAGCCAAGTATTACCTTTTGTTAAAGAAGATGATTTAATAATAAATCTTGGCACGACAATACCTACAGTTTTAGCTGTGCCTCATTCGGCAATAATCGATGAGAATTTGTCAACACACGAGGGTTATTCAGGAGTTAGGTTTGAAAATCGAAACATTAATTTTATACTCAAGTCAAAAGGGGGTACAGAAGAGTTTTTTGCTTTTACAGGCATTTTAAGGGAGGCAAAATCTACATTATCAGCTGCCCTAAAAGAGATCAACGATTCAACTGATTTGCTGGAATTGGTTATAGCTCTTCATAAAAAAACGCCTACCTCATTTCAAAGGTCCGAATGGATTGACACGGGGCACGAAATAAACTATGCCGATGCAAGGAAAAAACTAATCTCAAGCAGAAGTTTTAATGCCATTTCTGTTAACAACTACACAGGCATACTTACGAAAAGCAGCAAAAATATTGAAAAACTGAGTCAAGAGATTAACTATGTGGCAATGCTGCCATCCGAACTTAAAATTCTTTATCCTAGAATTCTTTCATTGGATAATAGTGTAGGCAAGGTACAAATGGAATACTATGGTTACCCAAATTTGTCAGAACTACAATTATATAGGTCTATTGAGCCGTTGCAATGGGCAAGAATTTTTGATAGTCTATTGTATTCATTAAAAACCATGAAAAAACACTCATTTTCAATTGGGCCCAATGCATTTAGGGATTTTTACTTTTTAAAAACCTTGCAAAGAACGAATACCTATTTGGCTACACTAGCCGATGATGACATTTTTAGCACCTCAAATACAATTATTATCAACGGCAAGGAGTGTTATAATTTTAAATTTTTACGAAATAAGATTTCAAAAAGAATTGAAACTTTGTACAACGAGAAAGACTTTTGTGTGATGCATGGAGACTTTTGCTTCAATAACATTTTATTTGACTCTGTTAGTGACACTTTGAAATTAATAGACCCAAGGGGAAGTTTTGGAGAAGACTGCGTTGGAATATATGGCGATTTGAAATATGACTTGGCAAAGCTTTTACATTCTACAATAGGGTATTATGACTATATTGTGAATAACCTTTTTGCTTTTGAACAAGAGGGCAACATGATAAATTATTCATTCCCCTTAAGAGAAAATCAAGAACTACTTAAAGTATTGAGCTTTGAAATGCTTGCAAAATTGGATATTGAGAAAAAAGACATCCTATTTATTGTAGGCCTGCTGTTTTTGTCCATGTGTCCACTACACTCGGATAATAGCCACAGACAACGCTTAATGTATGCACATGGGTTATCGTTTATAAATGATTACCTTTAAATTTTAAACTATGAAAAGAATTTGTATCGACCTTGATGGCGTTATCTGTACCATAAAACAAAGCAATGAAACATACGCAGACGTTAAACCAATGCCTGGCGTTGCAGAAAAAATTCACAAATTAAGAGCTAACGGTCACTATGTAATTATTCAAACAGCCCGACACATGAAAACTTGTAATGGAAATGTTGGTCAAGTAGTTCAGCGTGTTGGACAAATTACATTAAAATGGCTTTCTGATAACAATATAGAATATGATGAGATTTACTTTGGAAAACCTTGGGCTGAATTGTACATTGACGATAATGCTTTGAGATTTTCTGATTGGTCGGAAATTGCAGATGACGGCCAGAATCTGCCACAGTCGAACGAAAGTCAAAAACGCCCTCAAACATCATTATGAACTTTGTAATTCCAATGGCTGGGCGCGGCCAAAGATTCGTTGATGCAGGTTTTGATAAACCAAAAATGTTGATCAACGCGAAAGGAAAAACATTATTAGAATGGAGTATTGACTCCTTGCCTCTTGAATTATGCACTAATTTGGTTTGCATTATCCTTCGTGAACATGAAGAGCAATATCAATTAACTGCTAAAATTAAGTCTATTTATGGTTCATACTTAAACTTGCAGTTTCTATTGCTTGATCAAATAACTCGCGGCCAAGCGGAAACTGTTTGGCTTGCTAGGAACTTGTTTGATCAAAATAAGGATTTGGTGATTTTCAATATCGATACCTATTTTCATTCTGAAACACTTAAAAATGCGCTTCAGCGAAATGACATAGATGGCGTGCTCGGATCTTTTAATAGTAATCAGAGCAGATTCAGCTTCGCACTGGTAGGTGATGATGGTTTCGTGTCTAAAACAACCGAAAAGGTCGTTATATCAAACTGGGCACTTACCGGGTTGTATCATTTCAAAAACACCAGAGACTTTGAGGACACTGTTTCTTATCATTTAGAAAATAACTTACAGGTCAATAACGAGTTTTATATTGCGCCTATGTATAATTACTTGATTAAAAAGGGGAGGAAATTCATAATCGACAGCGTAAATGAATTTGACATATTAGGGACGCCTGAAGAATTAAGATTATTTCTAGAAAAGCCTTAACCCATGATCCTTTTCAGCATTGCAGTACATGAACAGCCCTTGGTAATTGTCAACCAAATTGAAAACTTTCGTTATTTCAATCCTGATTGCCAAATCGTTCTGCATTTTTCTGCAGCGATGTCACAAGAGGAGTTTTTAGAGTCTGTGACACTGCTTCGACCGTTTTCTTCGTTTGTTCATGTTAACGAAACCCGGCTTTGGTCTGGATATGGCGATGGCACACAAATGAAAATGCATGTAGTTAATTATTTGTATGCTCAAAAACTAAACCTTGCTTTTGACTACTTTTGTTTGCATGCCAGCAACGATATGTTTGTAAGTTTTGGATTGAAGGATTTTGTAAAAAAGTTTGATGCTGGATTTGCCGTACCCGAATTGGGCTCCTTGAGGTGGGTGCATCTTGAACGCGCGAAACATGATTGGTGTCTGAAAAAAATGATGAAAAAACACCATTTACCTAAATTAATTGGAGGCCAAGTAGAAGGCGCTTTCTATTCCAATGCGATTATGAATCAGATTTCAGAGCGAATCATGGCTGATGGGATGTTTGAGCTTCCATCACTATATGCACACGGAACATCAAAATTTTGGTCAAAAGTATTCAACCAAAAATACATTAGAGCAATACTAAGAAGAGTGGTAAAAGGCTTCTTATACGCAAAAGAAGAAATTTATTTCATTACTTTAAGTCAGGATTTAATACAAACTAAAGCTAATTACAATTACTGTTATATTAATTGGATGGACGGATTAAACATTTCGCTCAGCGATATCGAACATATCCGAGATAAAGAATATGGTGCTTTGGCTTTTTATAATAAATTAGACTTTTCAGACAACAAAATAGCACTTTTTGCTGTAAAGAGGGTTGACCGAAAAATCAATGACCCCATTCGTCAATACATCACTTCATTACAACAATAATAAATTCCGCATATTTTAATGTCACAACAACGATATTTGCTATAATCAAATTTTAACTCAACCCCCTTGCTCGAAAATAAAAAAATAGCTGAAGAAGAACGCGCCATATTAGTTGGCTTAGTTCATCATCGCCAAACCGAAGTAATGGTCAATGAATACTTGACCGAACTAGCCTTTCTTGCCGAAACGGCTGGCGCTGTCGTGGATAAAAACTTTATCCAAAAACTTCCGAAACCTGATAGTAAAACCTTTCTTGGAAAAGGGAAGCTAGAGGAAATACACACCTATGCTATGGCCAAAGGTATTAACCTGGCCATATTTGATGATGAGCTTACTGGCTCACAAATTATCAATATCGAAAAAGCAATTGGCATCAAAGTCATTGACCGTAGCGATTTAATTCTCGACATCTTTGCCCGCAGGGCCAAAACAGCGCAGGCTAAAGTACAAGTAGAATTAGCCCAATACCAATATTTACTACCCCGCCTCAAAGGCATGTGGCAACATTTGGAGCGTCAGGGTGCGGGTATTGGTAGCCGAGGGCCAGGTGAAACAGAAATCGAAACCGACAGAAGGATAGTGAAAGACAAGATTTCTTTGCTCAAAAAACGGCTAGGAGAAATAGACAAACAATCCTTTACGCAGCGAAAAGAGCGAGGTACCTATATCAGAGTTGCCTTAGTGGGATATACCAATGTGGGTAAAAGTACTTTGATGAACATCATCACCAAAGCTGATGTGTTTGCAGAAAACAAGTTATTTGCAACACTAGACACTACCACCCGCAAAGTAGTGTACGAACAAACACCCTTTTTGCTCAGCGACACCGTAGGTTTTATTCGAAAATTACCACATCACTTGGTAGAAAGTTTTAAAAGCACTCTAGACGAGGTTCGTGAAGCCGATTGTCTGCTTCATGTCGTTGACATCTCGCATCCTGCTTACGAAGACCAAATGGGTGTGGTGATTAAAACACTTCAAGATATCAAAGCCTTTGACAAGCCAATCCTCACCATTTTCAACAAAATGGACTTGTACGAAAAAATAACATTTGACGAGTGGCTGGACGATAGCGTGAAACAAGAAATGCTTCAGGACCTGCACGAGCGCTGGCAATTAGCAACAGACAATAATGCAGTTTTTGTTTCGGCCACCGAACGCCGTAATATTGATGCCCTGCGCGAAACGATATTAAATAAGGTAAAGCTATTGTACGAAGAGCGTTATCCTTATCTAACAGACTTTTATTAATCATAAACCAACTTAAATTTTTGTCTCTTTAACATGTCTATGAATTTACAAAAAACACTAAACCAAACTATCCTATGAAAAAAATCCTACTACCTTTAATTTTATTCCTTTCTTTTTTTAACAGAGCAGCCGCTCAGGGCGGAATAGAAAGTGGACTAGTCGCTAAATATTGCTTTAGCGGTAATGCTGATGATGCTTTAGGGTTGCGCAATGCAACTGCTATTGGTGCGACATTGACGACTGATAGGTTTGGTGTGGCAAATGAAGCTTACTTATTAGATGGCATCAACGACTACATCCAATTGCCCGATGACATTTGGGTATCAGGCAATTTTTCCTTTACGGGATGGTTGTATCTCAATGGGCAAGACTCTTGGGCAAGATTTTTTGAATGGGGCAATGGAATAGACAAAGACAATGTATTCTACTGTCCGTACCAAAGCGGGCAAATGGTTTTTACCATTCACCAATGTAGTTCTCCAGCTAGAACTTACGCCTATAATCCATCAACTGTTGCTACTGGCGCTTGGACTCACATTGCTATTACATTAACTGGCGACACTGTAAGGGTATACAAAAACAATTCCTTTGTTTACTCTTTCAAAATGACCTACATCCCTTGCTCGGTTGTTCGTACGCAATGTTATCTGGGCAAGAGTAATTTCCCGAACCCATATCTTGAGGGAAAGATTGACGACATCCGAATTTATAATCGCGCCATTAGTGCAATAGAAATAGACAGTATCTATAATTTAGTGGGTTGTGGTTCTTCTATGGTCGATCCTTGTGCGGGCACAACCGCCAACTTCAAAGACACCAATACCTCTTGTTACACTTTTGATTTTACAGACCTCTCTGTGGCAAAAGATTCTGGAATTGTAAGTTGGAATTGGGATTTTGGAGATTTGAGCACCTCTTCTTTAAAAAACCCAACACACACTTACGCAAATTATGGCACTTACAACGTAAGACTAATTGTAAGCGACAGCAGTGGTTGTGTTGATACATTCATCAAATCAGTCTCGATTAATTATAGCCATTTTGCAAATGCCGGAAAAGACACTTTCTTATGCCTCAACAATGGGCTTGCCAGCACTATTTTATTGGGCAATGGTGGCACTAGCTACAGTTGGTCCCCAACAACTGGTCTGGTGAATCCAACAGCAAAAAATACAATGGCCACTATTAGTACTGCCACAACCTACTATTTAACTGTAACCAACGCCTTTGGATGCAGAGACCAAGACACGGTAAATATTAACCTACATCCGATACCGATGTTGACCAACACACCCAAAAACGCAGCAGTATGTATCGGCGCTAATCTTCAGTTGAATGTTTCGGGCGCTAAAACTTATCAATGGACACCTGCTGCTGAGCTAGACTCTGCGCAAAAAAGCAATCCTTGGGTAAACAACATTCAAAGCCCCAAAACACTTGTTGTAAAAGGTACAGACGCTAATGGCTGTGTCGCTGTTGACACGGTAAAAATTACACTCAACCCTGCCGTAGTTTTATCACTTAACCCAAAAAACATTGCAGCCTGCGCTTCAGATACAGTATCCTTTAATGTTACAGGTGCACTAACTTACAAGTGGTCTCCATCCGAAGGTCTAGACAACGATAGTATCTCTAACCCAAAACATTTTGTCAGCACGAACAAAACCTATTATGTAAAAGGGAAAAATGCGCAGGGTTGTGAAGGCACAGACTCTTTATCGGTAATATTATACCCGAACCCTATTGTAGAAGCCTATGCATTCGCCAATAAAAACATTGTTCGTTGCCAAGGCGATGAAGTAAACTTAAGCGCTACTGGCGCCAGTAGCTATAGTTGGAGCCCCGCTGAGTATTGTGCCAACGCAACAAGCTCGTCCACCAATGTGTTTCCTCCCAAAAGCACCGTATTTACAGTCACAGGCATTAACGATAATGGCTGTAAGGCTACAGATACCTTATCAGTAATCTATGATGGCAAAGAAAAAGCCTTTGTACCTAATGTCTTTACACCCAACAATGACCAGCTTAACGACAAAATAGGTGTGGTGGACGCTTGTAACATTGTGTTTCTATCTTTTGATATCTACAACCGATGGGGTCAAAATGTATATTCAGGCTACAACCTAACTGATAAATGGGATGGCACTTTTAATGGCCAACCTTGCGAAATGGGTACTTATTTTTACCTCATAAAAGCACGCAGCTTAGAAGGCGTCCCCGTAGAGTTTAAGGGAGATATCACTCTAGTTCGATAAATCATCATTTCTATAAAAAAGGGCTGTAGCACTCAAAAGCTACAGCCCTTTTTTCGCAATTAAAAAATGTGGGGTCTATGAAACAAACTTAAAAAATGTACATTATTGCAGCTTATCAAATCAGAACAACACAATTCCTTATTTAAGCCTATTTTTGTTTGAATAATTATTATCATTAAAAAAGCAGGTTTTCAATTTTTTTATGGAAAAACCAATCATAGGCATAACCACAGGAGATATCAATGGCATCGGACCAGAGATTATTATCAAAACCCTGTCTGACAATCGTATTTTAGACTTGTGTACCCCCATTGTTTTTTCGTCCAATAAAGTAATTAATTATTACAGACGGATAGCGGCTGACCATCAATTGGTATTTAACAGTACCAAAGAAATGGACAAGCTAAACCCCAAGCAAGTCAATGTATTTAATTGCTGGGAAGAAGAAGTGTCGATACAGCCAGGTGTACTCACCGAAGCAGGCGGAAAATATGCTGTACGTTCTTTACAAGTAGCCACACAATGCCTCAAAGATGGCCAATTAGACGCTTTAGTTACAGGGCCAATCCATAAAAGCAATGCCCAATCGGCCAACTTTCCTTTTTCGGGGCACACTCCTTTTCTTAAAGAAAAATTTGAAGCCAAAGATGTGCTCATGTTACTTTACCACAATGACTTGCGCGTAGCACTGGCCACCGAACATATTCCTATCGAAAAAGTAGCAACTAATATTAGCACGGAACTGTTACAAAGCAAACTATCTTTATTAAAAGAAAGTTTAGTAAAAGATTTCGGCATCGACAAACCGCGCATCGCTGTACTAGGGCTCAACCCACACGCCGGAGACGAGGGAACATTGGGCAACCAAGAGCAAAATATCATAAAACCGCTCATCGAACAGTGGCAGCAGTCCGGAAACTTAATCTATGGCCCATATAGCGCAGACGCTTTTTTTGCCAAAGGCAATTATAAAAATTTTGATGGCATTTTGGCGATGTATCACGACCAAGGCCTAATACCTTTCAAGACGCTAGCCAATGGCGAAGGCGTTAATTTTACAGCAGGCTTACCCATTGTGCGCACCTCGCCAGATCACGGTACAGCCTTCGATATCGCAGGCAAAAACCTTGCCGACCATTCCTCTTTTATGGAAGCCGTTTTTCAGGCAATAGAATTGGTTCGTCAAAGAGAAAACTTTGCTGAATATACTGCCAATCCGCTTCGCCGACGCAGAATGGAAAAAGAAAGAGACTAAAAATATTCGTTCAAAAAACAGAAGAAAAAATAGCCTTAGAAAAAGATGATTCAGTTCGAAAAATTTACTCTGGATAATGGAATGCGTGTTATTGTGCATCAGGATACAACCACCCCAATGGTGGCAGTCAATCTACTTTATGATGTCGGCGCCAGAGACGAAAACCCAGACAGAACAGGCTTTGCACATCTTTTTGAGCATTTAATGTTTGGTGGTTCTGTAAATATTCCAGAATACGACACGCCTTTACAAATGGCTGGTGGAGAAAACAATGCTTATACCACCAACGACATTACCAATTACTATATCCAATTGCCAAAACAAAATATCGAAACGGCTCTATGGCTAGAAAGTGACCGCCTCTTGTCTTTGGCTTTTAGTAAAAAAAGCCTCGACGTGCAGCGCAAGGTAGTATGCGAAGAGTTCAAAGAGCATTACATCAACAAACCTTATGGTGATGCCTGGAAACACTTGCGCGAATTGTGTTACAAACAGCACCCTTATCGTTGGATGACCATCGGTAAAGAGCTAAAACATGTCGAAGATGCACAGCTTGAAGATGTTAAAAACTTCTTTTACAAACATTATCGACCCATAAACAGTATTCTTTGTATTGCAGGCAATGTAAATACCGAAGAGGTGAAAGCACTCGCCAATAAATGGTTTGGCGACATCCCTTCGGGCGAAAAATATAATAGAACAATTCCTGCAGAGCCTGAACAAACCGAAGCGCGTACCAAAACGGTGGTACGAAAAGTACCCTTTGATGCTTTATACAAAGCTTGGCATATACCAGCACGTATGCAAGAGGGCTATCACGAATGTGATTTAATCACCGAAATAATGGGTAACGGTTATGCATCGCGTCTTTACTTGGCATTAGTTAAAGAACAGCAGATTTTTAGCAATATTAATTGTTACCATACGGGCAGTTTAGACGCCGGATTATTGGTGGTAGAAGGTAAAATCAAAGAAGGCTTCTCGCCCGAAGACGCCAATAAAGCAGTGAAAGCGCAAATTGATTTATTGCTAGAAAAAGGTATTACAGACGATGAATTACAAAAAGCCAAGAACAAAATAGAAGCAATGATTGCTTTTGAAGATATGAGCATTTTATCTCGCTCCAACAATCTTGCATTTTATGAACTGCTTGGCGACGCCTCGCTAATTAATGAAGAGTTAACGAATTATCAAAAGGTAACAACAGACTCTTTGTTGCAAATAGCTAAACACGTTTTTAGATCTACAAATGAAAACACCTTGTTTTACAAAGCAGAAAAGTAAATACACGTCTCCCCACAAGACGGAAATAGCAGGCAAACGAAAAACCTCGTTTTCCTGCTTTCTTCATTAAAGGGCCTTGGCTCATAATTGCTACCATCCCAAATAAAAAACTTAAGTTTGTACCTCTGTTTTCAGCCACATGCGCCTAATTATTCGCTTTTTTATTTTCCTGCTTTTCTTCTTACCCATTTTGGGCAATGCTCAACAAAATGTTGGTTCTAAAATCCCACGGGTATTAATTCTTTTAGACGGCTCTAGTAGTATGTCTGAAGATTGGGCGCCGGGCAAAACGCGTTTTCAACAAGCTGGAAAATTTATCTTGTCTCTTATAGACAGTCTCAGTGAGGCCAACTCAGAAGTTCAATTTGGATTGCGTGTATTTGGGCATCAATATCCTGCTCAAGACAAAAACTGTTTTGACACCAAACGAGAAATCATGTTTGCTCGGGACAATACTGTTCAGATGGAAGCGCGCCTCGAAGCGCTACGTGGATATGGGGTTTCGCCCATTGCTTACTCTCTTAGCGAGGCAGCAATGGAAGACTTTGAAAACGAGGCCAAATATGCTTATAGTATCATCTTAGTAACAGATGGAGGCGAAAGTTGTGGCGGTGATATTTGTAAAGTGGTGAATGATTTGCTTCAGCGTAAAATTTTTTTCCGCCCCTATATTGTCAGTCTTGTTGATTATGCCCCTCTCAAAGATTTGTATCATTGTTTGGGGACATTCCTTACCGTAAGCAAAGAATTGGAAATGCCCAAAACCATTTCTGTCATTACAAATGCGCACCGTGAAGGTTTTGATAGAGCCAAAACAGGTAAAGTCATCACCGTATTGCCTGAAAACAATAAAAAGGACACAATTGTAATTCCTTTTACTGTTAAAAAAGAAGAAGCACCGAAAAAGATAGAGGAACCGAAAAAGCCAATTGAGGTGCCAAAGAAAGATACAGTTGCGGCAATTCCTGAAAAACCTAAAGAAGTACCAAAACCAATTCTACAAGTTCGGGACAAAAGAACAATTGCGTTGCTTCGTCTCAAAACAAAATTAAAAGTGTACAAAACAATTGTGGTAGACCCACCTAGCCCAAACCTACTGATAGTACCGGCTTTCAAGCTGTCTGCCATAGGGGATGCTCCTAAAGTTGAGATTGTTACACCGCCGCCGCCCCGTAAACAAGAAAAGGTTTTTAAACCGCTTCATTTTTCTAAAAGAAAATCATTACAAAGCGTATTGGTAGTTATCCCTACACCTAAAAAATTAACTGTTCCGCCATTTGTGTTGTCAAAATTTGAACCCATTGCAGCGGTAAACCCAGACACCATTATCATTCCAATCACCATCAGAAAAGAAGAAGTAAAGCCAGTCGTAAAACCAGTCATCAAACCCAACATCAACCCAACAGTAAAACCGATAGTAAAAAAAGAGGAAACTCCTTTTGTAGTAGAAAAAACACCTTCTTCCGAAACAGAAGTTGAAGTTTTCTTTACAGATGGCAATGGCAAATTTTATTCTACCACACCTCAGGTATTATTAAGCGACCCTGTTACCGGGAAAGACGTACATACTTTTTACAGAACAGTGGGCCCCGACGGCAATCCAGACCCCATTAAAGTACAATCTGGCAGTTATAATTTAAGCGTAGTAGGTAGCGACAGAACTTTCTTAAAAGGCGTGGAGATTGCGCCGAATATGAAAAATAAAATTGTCATTACTGTAGGCATGGGTTCACTAAAATTTGTTTGGAAAACGGGCGACCCCAAAAAACCTGTGGACAAATATCAAGCTCAGGTGAAAAGAAATTTTGTTCCACAACCTATGGTACAGCAAGATTGTGACACGGTTCTTCCTTATCCTCCGGGCAATTATCATATAGAAATCAACACATTGCCTGTTTCGGTTCGTTCTGTTGATTTGAGCTTTGGTGCAGTGGTCATCATCCCCATCGATGTGCCAGGCACACTACAAATCACCAATACCAACGCAATTGGTAAAGTCACCCTTTATTATCCTTTAGGTGATCGATATGTTCAATTTCATAAAATGGATGTTAATGGCAACCCTGGTCTTCAAAGTGTAGAAATAAAACCCGGACCTTATGAAATTCATTATAGCCTAGTGCCGGGCTTACCCGAAAAAGTACTTAAGTTTCGTATCAACTCGAACGAGACATTTACTACCGAATTGAAGTAATAACAATTCCATTGATTGACATCATGACTCCTTTTTCTATCCAAATAATCAATTCGCAGCACCCTTATTTTTCACAGGTTTTTGCGCTGCGCGAAAAAGTATTGCGCCGGCCCTTGGGGCTTTCATTATTCAATGAAGATACAAGTGGAGATGCAGAAGATGATATTTTTATTGCGCTAGAAAACGACTTGGTAATTGGCTGCCTGATAAGTAAAAACAAAGGGAACAATTGGATTAAACTCAGGCAAATGGCCGTAGTTGAAAGCTGGCAGGGAAAAGGAATTGGCAAATTGTTGATGCAAAGTGCCGAATCTTTTGCCAGAGATAATGGAATCCAAAAAATAGAATTACACGCCCGAGAAAATGCAATTGGCTTTTACGAAAAGCTAGGCTACAAAGGATATGGCGAGGTCTTTACAGAAGTTACAATTCCACATTTGGCTATGGAAAAATTATTATAAAATTGCTCTAACTACGCCATAGCGTTTTAAAACCAAATAACTTCGTGTTATGTCATTCTTTACCCAAACCGAAAAACCTTTTTTAATCGCTGGTCCTTGCAGTGCCGAAACACGTGAGCAATTGTGGCAAACCGCAGAAGGGATGAAGGGCATCCCTATAAATCTGTTTCGCGCTGGGGTTTGGAAACCACGCACCAGGCCTGGCTCCTTTGAAGGCAAAGGAGAAGAGGCTTTGGCTTGGCTAAAAGAAATTAAAGTGCATTTTGGCTTGGCCATCACCATTGAAGTAGCCGAAGCAGAGCACGTAGAGCTTGCTCTAAAATATGGAATAGATAGTGTATGGATTGGTGCTAGAACTACCGTAAACCCTTTTCAAGTACAACATATTGCTGACGCCCTCAAAGGTGTTTCTATTCCTGTTCTAATAAAAAACCCCGTAAACCCTGATGTAGATTTATGGCAAGGAAGCATAGAACGCATTATGGCCGCTGGCATTACAGATGTTGCTGCTATTCATCGAGGCTTTTCAACCTATAAAACTACCCGTAGTTACCGCAACCAACCCAATTGGATCATCCCCATCGAACTTCGTCGTCGGTTTGCTCATCTGCCTATTTTTTGTGACCCAAGCCATATTACCGGCAAAGCAAGCTTAGTAGCACAAGTAGCACAAAAAGCCATGAACATAGGCTTTGATGGGCTGATGATAGAAACACACATCCATCCACAGCAAGCATGGACAGACGCAGCGCAACAATTAACCCCAGATGAATTGAGGACATTGCTCCAAGAATTAATCATCAGGAAAGAATTTGCACCCGACGATTGCTTAAACTTAGAGTACTTGAGGCAAACCGCTGACAATATTGATGCAGAAATCATTGATTTGCTCTCGAGGAGAATGGAAATTTCGGCACAAATGGGAGAAATAAAAAGGCAAAACAATATCACCGCTTACCAACCTGAGCGCTGGCGCGAAATATTAGAAACCCGCTGCGAACAAGGAAATAAACTTTCTTTGGACAAACAATATATTGCTGCTCTGTGGCAGATTATCCACGACGAAAGCATCAAAAAGCAATTAGAAAGCCCCGAATAAAATATTAAATTTACACCTAAAAATAATCTCTCTTTTGGCACTGATTCAACACAAAAATGTTCAAGTTCGCTTTGACCAACAAGCGGAAAACTCTGCTAGCTATGTGATTCCATTTATTGAAGAAACTCATATTATCAACGCAGCTACCCATGTAATGGAAGTTGGCTGCGCTGAAGGAGGTGTGTTATTACCTTTCTTACAGAGAGGTTGCCATTGCGTAGGAGTAGATCTTGCAACAGCGCGTGTAGAATTAGCTAAAGATTTTTTGAAAGAATATGTAGAAAATGGTCAGGCTACTTTATTAAGTCAAAATATTTATGACAGCGACTTTGTAGAAAAATACCAAGGTGCTTTCGATATCATTATTCTCAAAGATGTTATTGAACACGTTCCAGAACAGCATAAATTCATTCCCCATCTTACCCGTTTTTTACGTCCTGGTGGTCAAATATTTTTTGGGTTCCCGCCTTGGCATATGCCTTTTGGAGGCCACCAACAAGTGTGTGAAGGTAATTTAGCGAGCAAGTTGCCCTATTATCACATTTTGCCCCGAAGCTTGTATACATCGTTACTTAAAGCAATGGGCGAAAATGAAAACACTATTATTGCACTTCAAGAAATTTGGGATACACGCATCACCATCGGTCAATTTGAGCGATACATTAAAGAGGCAGGGCTAAAAGTAATGCGCAAACAGCACTACTTGATTAACCCCATTTATAAATACAAATTTGGATTACAGCCCCGAAAGCAATTAGATTTCATTGGTAATATTCCTTACCTCAGAAATTTCATAACTACTTGTGTTTATTATACTGTTGGCCTTTAGAAAAAGCATGCCTAACAAAAAAGAGTCGGTCGCAAAGTTTTGTGACCGACTCTTTATTATTTATTTGTTTGCTAAAATCTAGTAATACTTGTTCATTTTAATCAATGTATAAATGAAGCCTGGCAACCAGAACAAGAAATACAAAACAAGAGAAATCAACCAATCGTAGCCATTCCAATTGTCATTTATGCCCATCGCTAACCATCCTAACCAAAAAATGGCCAATACAACATACAAGACTTGTGGAATTGTACTTGAGCCACCTTTTTTGTGAAGCATTTTATTTACTTCTGCTTTTTGGCTTTGCGTAACTTCTGAAGCCAATTGCCCATTTTCTACAGCACCAATGTTAATAGCCGAACCCGCAAGCTCTGTCTTAACGGTCTGTTGCTTAATTGGGAATGCTGCCATTGATGAATTGGCATTCAACATTCCTGCAACTAAAACGGCAAATGTGATTTTAAATACCTTGTTCATAAATTTTGATTTAGTTTAATCAAATGTATTGCATTTTCAAATAATAGCGAATGATTGGGCCGTTTTTTTATTTTTAAATTTTGAAACACAAATTAAAAAGTTAGCTCCTTACTTTTGCAGTCTAAAAAAAAGGAAATTATGGAACAAAGATATGCACGCGAGACCTCCAATACTATGACAGAACTAGTTCTGCCAAACGACACCAATACCCTAATCAATCTTATGGGAGGAAGGCTAATGCACTGGATGGATATCGCAGCTGCTATCTCGGCAATGCGGCATTGCAACAAACCCGTCGTAACCGCTTCTGTTGATAATGTTTCTTTTCATCACCCCATAAAGCTTGGCAACATCCTTACGATTGAATCAAAAGTCACTCGCTCTTTTAACTCTTCAATGGAAGTCTATCTTAAAGTACTTGGCGAAGATTTACAACAACAAAGTAAATACTTAAGCAATGAAGCCTATTTTACTTTCGTTGCTTTGAATGCTGATGGCACTCCTTGCAAAGTACCAGAACTAATTCCGGAGACAGACGAGGAAAAAGAAAAATACAATGGTGCGCTAAGGCGCAGGCAATTAAGGCTTATTTTGGGCGGCAAGATGAAGGTGGATGATGCCGCAGAACTTAAAGCGCTTTTTATAAAAGATTAATACTTTATGAAAGACCAAAAACTTCGATTAGACAAATTTTTGTGGGCAATTCGTGTTTTCAAAACACGAACCCTTGCCGCAGAAGCTATTGATGGGGGGAAGGTCAAATTTAGTGGCCAAAATGTAAAGCCTTCTAAAAGTGTGTCAATTGGCGAAAAATATGAAATTAAAACCACTGCCCGAAAGTGGCTAATTGAAGTTACGGGCCTTTTGCAAAACCGGGCTGCATATGATATTGCCATTCAACATTATAACGACCTTACCCCCGAAGAAGATAAAACAATAGAGCGACCCTTGGATTCAAGTTTTTTTACAGGAAAGCGCCTAAGCAAAACAGGCCGCCCCACTAAAAAACAGCGGCGCGACCTGAGTGATTTATTAGGAGATGATATTAATGCTTTAGTTGATTAATCTATAATCACCTACTTTTACTTTTATCCAGCTTTTAGCCATGTCCTCACTTCTATAAATGCCTGTGCTAGTTGCTAAGTAAAAGAACTTTTTAGCGGCATTGTTTTTAAACAGATTATCCTTTGCCACAATGCCATATACAGAAGTATTCACATCGATTCCTCCATTGGCTGGAGAAAATGCTGTGCCAGAAGTTATGTAAACACCGCCCTTTTCTGTACCGACCAGAATCATATTATTGGCAGAGTAGGTGCAAAACAACTTCTTGCCAGTTGGCAAACCGGTAAATTGTTTAAATGTTTTTCCAGAATCGTCACTATAAAAAGCACCTTGATCGCCATCATAATCTGTTGCAATAAGAGTATTGCCTTTGTGTGACAAATAAAAATCGTATGGAGAGGGGAGGTCTGTTACTCTTGGCTCCCATTGATTGTCTTTTCCGGTTTTCATAAATAACCTTGACGTCCCAAATTTGCTTCCAGCCTTAGAAAACGAGAATAGTAACTCATTATCTAAAAAAGCAAAAGACTCTGCCACATAAGGAGTATCTGCCTTTGAGTAAGATGTATCACCTAAAAAATAAGTGCCATTTTCTGGACTAAATGCAATTTTACCAATAATAGATTGAGAATTGGTAGTATAAATTCTATTTAGCTTGGGCACATCCAACAAAAAGTTGGGGTAGCGGATGCTTTTAGGAATGATAACTGTAGTGTCAGACAGGGGATTAAAACTCTTGCCTTCGTTAATGCTTACGAATAATCTATCGTCTTTTGCAATTAAAATATTTGCTTTTGAGGTAATTAGCGCTCTTAAAGGAAGACCATCCCCAGGAAAGACTGTTGAATAGTTATCTCCGTCGTTGGTCTTGAAAATATTACCTCTAGAATCAGCAGCATAAACTACATAAGGCCTTTGAATAACATTGTTGTTATCTATTCCGTTTTCTTTTTTACAACTTTGGGATGCAATTGCCATAAGCGCAATAAGCGATAGTTTTCCCAAAAGATTTTTACCCTTCATGATGAAAAAATTTTTACCAAAATAAAACAAAATTCTCTAATTCTACAATTATTATAACTACTGTACATTTAAAACATCAAACTGTCTGCATTTTGAGCTTGAAGTTGCTCAAATTCTTCGGCGTCTTCTGTTCTCATTTCCTGAGCTTCCTGAAGTACCTTTCCAAAATCAAAAAGCTGAATTAAACTACTTTCCTTTTTATTCACAAAGTTGATACTCATATTGTATTTGTAAACATTGTCTTTAAGTGTTCCACCGTTGAATACAATATTTTGAAAGGTTTTGAGCGAGGCATTATACACAAGTGTGTCGGCAGCGCTGTTTGCCATTACAGCTCCAGTCCTTTTTGCCCAAGTGTTATAATCAAAAACCATGGCGAAGGGCTGCTTATAAACATGTTCTTTAATCATTAACGGTACTTGCTTTTTGCCTTCTACATTTAAATACTTTTGGGCCAATTGGGCCTTGTTGGCAAAAACTGCAAATTTATCATTGACCATAATTACAGACGAATCGGCGCTTGAACTAATTGACTTCATTCTGTAAACACCATCTCTTAACTGTTCCAACATTTGTAGCTCAACAGCCATATTCAAAATTTTTCTAAAAGCCTCTTTTTTGTTTAGTTTTATGGCAAAGAGTACATCCATATCCGTTTTGTAGTTGGCAAAAGCGGAAGAGGCGTCTGCACTATCAAAAAGTAATGTTTCTTTTTGTTGTGCATAATTATTCATTGAGAAAACCATGTCTCCAGAAATAGCATCCATAATTTCTTGGACACTTAAATTTTGTTCTTTGAGATATCCATTAGCAAAGCCAAGCATTCCCATTTTCTCAATTGTCTTTTGTGTTGCCTCTGGCGACATTCTGTACGCCATTACAAAATCAAGCCCTTTGCCGGGTATTCTATTCACTAAATCTTCATCAATGTTTTGCGGAGAGTACTGCTTATTGATATCCTTAAGCTCATCTGAACTGTACATCAACATTTCGGTTACTATTCTGCCCTTTTCGAAACTTGTAGCAGACGAAAACGCAGAATTGCGCCACATAGTATTTGCCATTGTCAAACCACCTGTCATGGCGCCCAAATTTTTTGAGCCATAACTACTCATTACAGCATCAATGTTGACCCAAAAACCTAGGTCGTGCTTATGTTTTTCGAAAGTGGCAAAACGAGCATCGCTTAATAATGAATTTTCTTTAGTGACATTAAATGCCGACTCTAGATGGGAGGCCAAAAGAATTTCTTCGTCTACAACGGGCTCTGAAACGACATCCTCTTCAAAATAATTATACGATTCCGACTTCTGAAGCGAAACAATAATGAGCAGATTGTTTGTCCACCCTGCATAAATTTCATCAGCAAGACGAGCTTCTTTGCGCTTTTTACTTTCTTTAATTGTTGCGTCTGAAAATGTCTTTTTTACAAATGCTTCCCACTTATTCGCATCTTTTAGAGGAACCAGAGCAACAAAACATGCATCTTTATCGTCTATGCTGTTGTTTTTTAAATAAGCATAAAAAGTGTTTAATTCATCTACGCCTGCCTCTTGCATGTTTTTAATAAATTCGGATTGCTTTGCCGAATCGCTTTTTGATTTTGACCCACGAAGCTTATCCCAAAGATTGCTACTAGTAATCATACTCCAAGCAATTTTTTTTGATAATTCCTTGGTATTGACTTCCGCTACCATTAAAGCGTTTTTTGGAATATACTTTGCATGGTCTGGCGTACGATGACAGGCAACCAATAAAAGCAGGAAGGGCAATACAAAATAAATAGCTCGTTGTCTAGATTTCATCTTTGGCAATAGTTTTTGCTGGTTTCTTTTAGAACGGCAAATCGTCTGCAGCAGCAGGGCTTGAAGGACTATTAAAGTTGTTATTTGATGGTGGTGCTGCCTGATATTGTTGTTGAGGCGCCGCTTGTGGGGCTTGATAAGCATTGTTCTCTCCCATATTAGCGCGCTCAATTCGCCAAGCATCAAGACTAGTGATATAATTCACCTTGCCATCTTTTTCCCACTTGTTGCCGCGAATATTAAAACTCACTTTTACTGTATCCCCTTCAGAAAAACCATCTAATAGTTCACAACGATTTTGAACAGCTTGTAGTTTTGCAAAATTTGGGTATGCATTTCCGTTAACCTCTTCGGTAATGTCTAAAACAAATTCGCGTTTTTTAAAACGCTCAGATACTTGCATTGTTGCACCCTTTTCGATCAATTTTCCGATTACTTCTAAAGCCATTTTGATAAATATTTAATTGTTTGAAATTTTTACTTTTTTGATAAAGTCAAAGATAATGAAGCCAACCTACATTATCAAGATTGGTTTCTTCATTTTGTCCTAAAAAAATAACCCCTACAATGCAGGGGTTATTTTTAAAGAATAAAGAGGGAGATAAATGGGTCTCGAACCCACGACCTCCAGTGCCACAAACTGGCGCTCTAACCAACTGAGCTACTACCTCCGTATTTCATTGGGCAGCAAATGTAAGGTGTTTTTTCGAAAAAAGCAGAACAAAGAATTGATTTATTTGTTCTGCACAAAATTTGCTAGCCAAACAAAAGAGGTAATACTCTTTACCAACGACCTCTGCCATGGCCTCGGCCTGGATGATGATGGTGGTGGTAATGTCTTGCCGGTGGATGATAGTGTGGCCTTGCTGGTCGGAAGTGAGGGCCTGTTCTATATCTCGGACTTGGTCCATAATAACCCACATAGCAAGAGCTAAACCCTAGACTTAGGAATAAGAGCCCAGTAATTGCAAATGCGCTTTTAAACTGTTTCATTGTTTTGAGATTTTATTTCTGCATTTTGACATTGAGTGCTGACTAAAGTTTAAAGTCTATTGCTGACATTCAAAGCATTTTTTAACTTTTATTCTGAGCATTGCTGCTATCTTTGCAAACACAAAATTATCTATGAAAAAATGCTTAGCCCTCGTGGCGCTTCTACTTGCAGGATTTAATAGTGCTATAGCCCAAAATGCTGCAAACACAGATGTTAACGATAAAAGAACAACGGTTGAAAAACCTTCCCGAGATTTTGTGATGTTAAAATTGACAAGCAGTGGATGGGCTAATGCTCCTGATAGCATCAATACCAAAGGTGTTGGAAGAGGTTTTGCGGCATCAATTATGTATGATTTTCCGATCAAAAAATCTAACTTTAGTTTTGCTGCTGGCGTTGGTATAAATGCTCAAAACGTGTTTTTCGATAACCAAGTTTTAAATTTTAAAGATACTGGCGCCCAGGTTTTGTTTACAGGTAGCGCGGGCATTAAAAGATATAAATTTACAACAACTCGCTTAGAGATGCCTCTTGAGATTCGTTTTTTTGCTAACAACAAAAATCGTAACCGTGGTTTCAAAGCTTCTATTGGTGCTAATGTAGGTTTGTTTATCAGCGCCCATACCAAAGCGGTGTCTGGTAGTGGTGGTAGCAAATTCAATGATAAAATAACCACAAAACGTTTTATGGAACAATGGAATTTTGCCCCAACGATGCGTATCGGATATGGCAATTTTAGTTTGTTTGGTAGCTATAGCCTTACCCCAATATTTAAAGATGGAGCTGGGCCTGCGGTGGTTCCTTTTTCTGCGGGTATTTGTATTACTGGATTGTAAACAAACTTATTGACCGAAGAAACAATAATCATATTATACGAAGAAAGGGGCATCAAAAATTTTTGATGCCCCTTTCCTTTATGAAAATCTTTTTCTTACAATTTTATAAATCTTACCGGAACTACTATTCCGCTTTCCATGGTCATTTTTGCAAAATAAACGCCTGGGGCATATTGACTGATATTGATTTCTTGTGCACTTGAGGCCTGAAATACATTTTTGCCCATGAAATCAAACACTACAATATGATTCATCTTTTGTGTAGAATTGTTATTAATTAAAACCTTATCTGTAGCAGGATTAGGGCTAAAACTTATTTGCGAACGAAGCATTTGTTCTTCAATATCTGATGGGCCAAATACGGTTACATCAAAGTCATAAGTACAACCATAAGTATTTCCAGAACCTTTGGTATTACAAGGGCTCAATCTAAAGGCGCCGTCATAAGGACCAAGAGGGTCTGCCGTCTTTTCTGCTCTTACAATACGCATGCGCGTTTTACCTGGCTTTGCAGAAGAAGGTGCCATTATAGTGATGGGAACAGACATCCCCGACATTGTTCCCGAAGGCAATTTTGTCATTACTGTATTGTCATTATGAAAAACCAATTCGCTGGCTTCAAAAGTATTGCTTTGGTCATAATCTATCCACATTCCAAAATAGGAAGGTTGAACGTCTGCAACACTAAAAAAATCTAAAAAAATACTGGTGTTAAGCGATTTTGAAATGGGCGGAAGTTTGGCAGTATCTACATATAAATAGGTATTAGAAGACGAAACAGAACCCATTGGACCAAATGAATGAGAGTAGGCGCCTACCGAAATAGTCTCCATCATATTGTAATTGTTATTGAATTCTGACGCGCAATAAGGCGCCGGATTTGTTTTTTGAGCAAGCGCAAAAAAGGGAGTGGCTAAAAATAATATTGTGTATATTTTTCTTTTCATATCTGATGTGTTATGTTTTTTAATAATCGTGTTGGTACAAAGTACGTCTAATATTAAGTATTTCTATGGGTTTTCGAAATAAAAATTTGAAACGCCTTTAATTTTTTTCTAAAATTTTCAGCAAATCTGATTCTATTGTTCCTTTGCTTGTTTCAACTATTCTTCCCAACTCTTCTCCGTTTTTCATCAATATAATTGTGGGCACGTTCGTAACTTTAAAAGCATCTTGCTCATTGTCTTTCGATTTTTTGTTCCTATCCACACCGTACATTTTATAGTTGGTGTAGCAACGCGATAGCAACATTGTTTTATAAAGTTTGGGCAGCAGATTGTGAGTGTCTTCACACCAAGTACCCATAAAAATATAGATTTGACAAAAGGGTAAGTTCTTTTTTAATTCATCTAGAATGGTGGCTTCAGGATTATAATTATTACTACTCATTGTAAACCAGTCAAATGTTGCCTCGTCAGTAATATCATCAAAGGTACATCTGCCCACAAACATTGTTTGACCTGTTTGTTCGTCTTTACTAACATCGAAATTAAATTGTGCTTCTGCGCTCATAGATAAAATTAAAAGGGCTATTAATCCTATTATTTTTTTCATAAAAATTATATTTGATTACGTAATGCGATTAAGGTTTCGCGTAAGGCTTTTAAAGATCCAATAACGGTGTTTTTTTGCAAATCTTCAAGATTCACATTTTTCAATTCTTTTAGCTTTGTTTTTGCTCCTGCAATAGTATAGCCTTGTTCTTTTACCAAATGATGAATGACTCTTAGCTGCTCAATATTTTCAGGCGTATATAATCGGTCACCTTTGCGCGTGGTGCGTACTTTCATGCCAAACTGTACAGTCCAAAAACGAATATGAGATGTTCTAACTTTAAATTTTGTAGCCGTCTCACCTATGGTATAATAATTCTTTTCGTTATTTTTTTCTGCCACGATGGGCGCTTTGTTACCGACTTTTGCAGGCTCTTTTGCTATTTGATGAGGATGCTCTTCGTTGATGATTATTTTTTCTGAAGGCCGCTTCTTTCTTTCCGCTGGCGCCTTTACTGGCACAAGCGGCTCATCATCAAACAAAGTAAGGATGCGCACATTCATACTTACAAATTTACAGTAATTATGTTATTGTTTATTTTCAGTATTAATTCCAGCGGATCGTTTTTAATAAATGTTGAATGTCTGTTTTAAGAAAATCGTTGAACGGTTTTAGCGAATCTGCATTGGGCGTACAATTAAAATATAGCGCTCCTCGAATAAAATTTTTAGTAGAGTCTGTGGCTACAAACTGATATTTTGAAGCAGCATCACCTCCCCATTCGTACAAATAACCTTGAACATTATATTCGTTTTTAAAAGAAAAGTCATTCTGATAATCGGCCTTTTTTGTGTGATAAAAGGACATGAAATGAGCATCTTCTAGTAATTTTTCCAGAGTTTGATTAGGGTTAATATTCTTATACGATAGGTAAATAGTACCATTCATCTCTGGAAAATTGATGTTTATCCAATAGGGATTATCTGGATTTTTATCAAAAATCATGGTATCTTTTGAGATATTGGCATAAGTAGGGTATTCAAACCTATAAGGAAACCCTGCTTGATCAAATACTTGATAAGTATGCTCTGCAGGGGTATCCACTCTAGCATAACCTCTTGGTTTGGGTGTAGGCTCTTCTGGCCGGCAGGCACTCAAAAAAATAAGTCCTGATACAATCAATGTAGTAAATGCACGCATAAGTTTGTCAAAGCTAAAGAATTTGTTTGTGCTTCTTTTATAAAAAAGGGGCAAAATGAAATTCATCTTGCCCCTACAATAAAATCTAACTATTTTTCTACTAACGAATGTTGTCGTTTTTGAATTTAATAGTGCTTTTGCGCATCATCATTTCTTGCAAAGTACTACTCAACGAACGTTGCATTTGCTGTTGCTCTTGCATTTGTTGTTGTTGGAAAACCATAGCTTCATTAGGATTAGCTACTTTAGGTGTTCTGCTCACCAATACCATATAGCTCACGCCATCTTGGCCTTTCATTGCTGGTGCAAGAGCGCCTACTTTGGCAGTTTTGCAAAATGCATAACCAATTGCTTTGGGCTCGTAACCAATGTTAGCTAAATATGGAGTTGTACTTGTGAAAGAATCTGCTGACAAAATTGTTTGACCAGTAGCTTGTGCTATTCCTTCAAGTGTTGTTTGGCCTTTGTATTTCTCTATAATTTTTTCTGCTTTCTTTTCTGCACGTACTATACTTTCTATTTCAGGTTTTACAGCATCATTAATTTTTAATGTTCCTTTTGGCTGGATATTAGTCAATTTGGCGATAATGTAACGGTTATTTGGAGAGCTTAGTTTGATCACTTCCGAAACCTGATCTTGCTTAGCATTATACATCCAGCGTACAAGTTCGCGTGCAGCACCCATACCTTGAATACTAAAATCTTGTACTTTTACTTGATCTGCTTCACGTTTTTGCATGTTCATTGCCTTAACACCATTTTCAAAAGATTTACCATCTTTATACTTAGTAGCAAATTCTGTAGCTTTTGAATAAACTGAAGTTTCAGTAATATCACTTGGATAAAGCGATTTTACAACAATGGCTAATTTTGTTGCTGTTTGAATATCCTTCTGATCATTTATTCTTACAATATGGTATCCAAATTGTGTCTTCACCACTTTTGTTTCCCCAACTTTACCATCAATAAATGTAAATTGGTTAAACTCGGGCACCATCGTACCGTAAGCAAAATATCCAAGGTCGCCACCTTTTTGGTTATTTTGATTATCAACAGAATATTTAATGGCTACAGAATCAAAATTTGCTGCTCCAGTTTGGATGCTTACTAATAAACTGTCTGCTAATTTATGTGCTGCACTATCATCCATTTGCTGGTTGGGCTGAATCAATATATGTTGCGCTTTTACTGAATCTGCCATTTGTCTGCGCTCCATCACTTTTACCATAAGGAATGAAGAATTTTCAAGATAAGGTCCAAATACAGCACCGTCAGGTTGGCCCAAAACAGAATCAGCATAGGGCGATTTAAATGTCGATTTTGTAAAATAATAATCTCTGTAACCTTGCTCAGAATATTTACTCACAAAAGATTCCATTCCAGAGTTTGGCGTTGCTAAAAATTCCTCTCTAATTTTATCTAATGCTGTTGCTGTTGTTAATGTATCTTCTCTGCTAGGTACAACGTCAAAAGAAACATAATCTATACCTCTGATTTCTTGAGGAATTTCAAATCTCTTTTTGTGTTTTGAAACATAAGCATCAATATCTGCATCAGTAATTGGTGCTTCTGAATCTGGTATTACTGTAACCGGAACTTTTACCAGACGAATACTAGCTATCTCTGATTGTGCAGCCATTTTATAATCTACCATGTATTTTGGAGAGTATAAACTTGCACCAATTAAGTTGTTGAATTTTTGTAACTTACTTTGGTGAATAACAAAAGATTTATAGTTATCCCAATTTTCACGCTCTCTTTCCATGGCATTGGGGTCAGTACCTTCAGGAGGGCTTTTTAGTTGATCTTCGTACATCTTAATACGACTAGCATCAAACATACCTGTTTCGGGATTAGTGAAAACTGGATATTGCATAATCATTGGGCTAGGGTTAGCACCATAAATCAGATCCTTCTCTTCTTTTGCCGAAATAAAAATTCCTAATTTACTTAATTGCTTATCAACAACTTTTTCATTGATTAAGTCTCTAAAAGCTTGTTCTTGAATTTGTAACCTTACTTCGTCTGTAATTTCTTTACCTTGATTACTGATAGAGTAAACCGTATTGTATTCACGGATACGTTTATCTAAATCTATAGGTTCAATTGCTTCTCCATTAACCTTAGCTAATTCGGTGCTGCTACCAAAAACACTACCAGAATTGCTAGTGAATGCATCATTAAGTACGAATGCAATAAGTGAAACTGCAATTACTCCACCTGCTACTTTTGCGTATTTATCTCTTATCTTTTGGATGATAGCCATTATAAGGGTCGATTATATTTTTTATTAAAATGAGCGCAAACTTACATTATTTTAATCAAAACGGCAATTTTGCGGTTTAATGTCTAACCTACTATTTTATACCTTTATTAAGGGTACTTTATTTATTTTTTAAATTACACCAAAAATTTACTTCAGTGTAAACTTTGTTACTTAACTTACATTCATTAAAAACTAATTTTAATCTCATTATTTAATCTTTAACAGCATAAATTATGAAAAAAAACATGGGTAGCACTGATCGTATATTACGTATCCTATTAGCTGCAATTTTTATTGGTCTTTATGTTTCTGGTACTGTCACTGGAAGTTTGGGTATCATATTATTGGTATTAGCGGGTGTATTTACACTAACTAGCTTAATCAGTTTCTGCCCTTTATACACGATAGTCGGAATATCTACTTGCCCAACGAAGAAGTAAACTTTTCACTATTTTATTAAAAGCCTTTGGATTAATAATTCCAAAGGCTTTTATCTTCATAAACATCATTATTCTATTTTCAAAAAATAATTGTTCTTAATTTCTGTGGATAAAGCGTTAATTACTAACGGATAAAGTCCGAATAAAGTGAGTAGATACAAACATGATGATTTTTTAATAGCGAGTTTAAAAATTGAATTAGATTTTAGTAATAGTTTCTTAACACTAAAATAATTTTTACAGTTTTTTTCATTTTTCACATTGTTAGATTTTTTATACAGAATAGTTATACACAGAATAGCGAAATAACGATAGTTTTGCTTGTGGGATAATTGTGGATTAAAAGTGGACAATAAGATTTTCTGAGAAATCCTATAAGGAAAAGATTTTTGTATCCCCATATTCACAGCCCTAGTTTATAATAGTTTTCTTTTAAAAAATTTTCTAAAAAATATTATTCTACAAAAATGGCTGAAGAAAAAATTTTTGATTCCGTGGCAAAAAATGGTTTTTACGATGTTGATATTGATCCAAGCCTTGATTTGTTTAAAGAGATCAATCGATTAAAGAAAGAAAAGAAGGCTGTTGTTTTAGCTCATTACTATCAAGAGGCCGATATACAAGACATTGCGGACTATATAGGGGATAGCCTTGGCCTTGCACAGGCTGCTGCTAAAACTGACGCGGATATTATTGTCTTTGCTGGTGTTCATTTTATGGCAGAGACGGCCAAAATTTTGAATCCAAACAAAAAAGTTTTATTACCTGATTTGAGGGCTGGCTGCTCTTTGAGTGATAGCTGTCCTCCTGAGTTGTTTGCTCGGTTCAAAGAGAAACATCCCGACCATCTTGTTATTTCCTATATCAATTGTTCTGCAGGCATTAAAGCTTTAAGTGATATTATTTGTACTTCGGGTAATGCTAAACAAATTGTAGATTCTCTTCCTGCGGATCAAAAGATAATTTTTGCACCTGATAAAAATTTAGGGGCTTTTATTAATAAGCAGTCTGGTAGAAATATGGTTTTGTGGAATGGTGCTTGCATGGTTCACGAGATATTTTCTCTTGAAAAAATTACCCGCTTAAAGGAACGTCATCCTAATGCAATGTTTATAGCACATCCCGAATGCGAAGAGGCGGTGTTAGCTATTGCTGATTTTGTGGGTAGTACCACTCAACTTTTAAAGTATAGTCAGGAAAATACGAGCAATGAATTTATAGTTGCTACTGAGACAGGTATTCTTCATCAAATGCAGAAAGCATCTCCTCATAAAACTTTTATCCCAGCACCTCCTAATAATAGTTGTGCTTGTAATGATTGCCCTCATATGAAGTTAAATACCTTAGAAAAACTCTATTTGTGCATGCGTTATGAACAGCCTGAAATTATTATGGATGAAGCTTTGAGAATAGCTGCAAAGAAGCCTATTGATAAAATGATGGAGCTCAGTAAACGGTTCGGATTATTAGGTTAAATTAATATTTACAAAACAACATTTTTTTAAAATTAAAGCATATCTTAGCATTCTATTTTTAAACAAATCAACTTTATGAAAAGAATAAATTTACTAAAAATTGCAGCTTTTTCTGTCTTTGGTATTTTAATGACAGATACTGTTGTAGCGCAGACACCTCTCAAAGAAAGTATTGGTGGTAACCTAGGTGCTACGAGATTTGTTGTTACTCAGCCTGTCACTGTTGCAGGTCTCAAAGATGTTAATTATGCTCCTTGGGGTAAAGCTGCCACTCCGCCAATGTATAATGTTCCTGTAGAAAAGGCATATGATACCCTTGGTGCTTCTGTATTACTAAATGGTACAGGTTCTTATCCTTCTTTGGCTGGTAAATTCGCTCTTATTTTTAGAGGTGGTGGTGTTACTTTCGTTGACAAAGCTAAGCGTTGTAAAGATGCTGGTGCTGTAGGTGTTATTATTGTCAACAATGTACCAGGATCACCTGTAGGTATGGGCGCTCCGGCTGGTTATACCGAAACGATTCCTGTACTAATGGTTTCTGATGTTGATGGTATTGCTATTAATAATGCTATTAAAGCAGTTAGTTCTCCATCAGATACTGTAAAAGTTACTTTAGGTGGTTGGAATCTTGGTGGAACGCACGATTTGGGTATCGTATCTAGATTTTTACCTTTACCTAGTGCCTTAAATATTCCTTTTAACCAAATGAGTGGTGCTACTGGAAAAGTTTATAATCAACATTATATCGCTGGTGCTGTAGCTAACTATGGTACAGCAACAGAAACTAATGTTACTGTGATAGATTCTATTTTTTGGACTCCAAAGGGTTCATCTATAAGAACTTATGTTGATAGAAAGTCTTTTTTAATCCCATCTATTGCACCTACAGATTCTATTAAATTTGGTTTTGGAACTCCTTACACACTTACTGCTCCTACTACTCCTGGTAAATATGAGCATGTGTATTCTATTGATTATTCAAGTACAGATGAGTATCCAGAAGATAACAGATTTGTATTGAATCAAATGATTACTGATTCTGTGTATTCTAAAGTACCTCTAAATCCTACTACTGGTCAAATTATAGCAACAAGTGGTTATGGCCCTGCTAATGCTACTACTGGAAGTACAGATATGGCTTTAGTTGGTTCAATGATGTACATTAATAATGCTGATTTATTAAATTATAAGTACACCCAATTTACATTGTCTATCCGTGATGTACAAACTTTAAATGGTGCTACTGTTTTTACACATTTATTAAAATGGACTGATGGAGTAGGTGGTTCTTTGGATTCTTTTGTACAATCTGGTGAACTTAAGCAAGTAGCATTATCTGCAACAGTTTTAAGAACAGAAGATACTTCTGGTGATATATTTACTGCCCGTATGCTTAATGCTGTTGATCCAACAGATACTTCATTGAAGGTTGAATTAGAAGCAAATTCTTGGTATGCTCTTGTTGTAGAAGTTCCTGCAAACTATTTCTTAGGTTATAATGAAGACGTTTCTACTTATACTCGTGCCTATGCACAATTTGTGGCTGCTGGTTCTATCCCTGGTTCTGCAATCGGAGAAAGAGATGAAATTGCTAGATTTACAGAATCTTTATCTACAGTATTAGGTGATACAGCAAACTTTTTTGTGAATTATCCTTTTGGAGCTGTTGCATCTAGCACTCCTCCAACAAACAACTTTTTCATTGATTCTGTATTTTTTGATAGATACAATAAAGTTCCTTCAATAGCTTTAGTAACTTCAGCAAATTCTAAATTATCTATTGCTAGTGCAGGTTCTAAAAAAATTGGTGCCATCAAAGCCTATCCTGTTCCTGCATCAAATGCTGTAACTGTAGAATTAAATCTTGAAGCAACAGAAAAAAATGTTGAAGTGAGATTGTTTGATGCAATAGGACGTACAGTTTATTCAAATAAACTTTCTAATATTAAAAGCGACAAGTTTGAAATTGATTTAACCAATATTGCTCCAGGTACTTATCATATTGTTGCTGTTTCAGTTAATGGTTTAATTTCTAAATCAATAGTTGTTACTAAGTAATGATTACTTATTTAATGATTAGTAATTTTTAAAAAAATAAAGGCGACCAATTTTGGTCGCCTTTATTTTTTATTAGATAACTAAAGTGAATTTATCTACCCATAAACACCATTAGTATTTGTACGTCACTTGGATTTACTCCAGAAATTCGACTCGCCTGACCCAAAGTTTTTGGTTTTATTTTTTCTAACTTTTGACGAGCTTCTGTACTCAATGCATGTAGTTTTTCATAAGAAAAGCTATCAGGAATGATTAAATCTTCTAAATTAGACATTTTTAGGGCTAATTCGCGCTCTTTTTCGATATAAACGTCATATTTCGCTTGGACTTCTGCTTGCTGCAAGCTGAGTGGATTTAAACTACCAATTTCGGCTTTAAGAAAGGGTATTTGTTCCACCAATTCTTGAATATTGATATTTGGTCGTAGTAATATTTTATAAGCTTTTGTTTTTTCATTGAGTGTGGCAGAGTTTTTTTCTATCAAAAATGAATTGACAATTTCAGGTTCTACACTACATTCTTGTAAGGTCTTTTTAATTTTTGCAACTTCATCTAATTTTTGGTTCATTAGGTCTAAACGTTCTTGTGAGGCAAGACCTAAATCATATCCTTTTTGTGTGAGTCTGAAGTCAGCATTATCCTGTCTGAGTAAAGTGCGAAATTCTGCACGGCTCGTAAACATTCGATAAGGTTCGTCAGTGCCTTTACTAATAAGGTCATCAATTAACACGCCAATATAAGCATCGCTTCTACTTAATGAAAAAGGATTTTTTCCGTGTGCATTATTATGGGCATTGATACCAGCCATCAAACCTTGACAAGCAGCCTCCTCATATCCTGTCGTTCCATTAATTTGTCCAGCAAAAAACAGGTTTTTGATGTTTTTGGTTTCTAATGTATAAGTCAATTGTGTCGGTGGAAAGTAATCATATTCGATAGCGTAACCTGGTCTGAAGAATTTACAATTTTCAAAACCAGGCACTTTACACAAGGCTTTGTATTGAACTTCTTCGGGCAATGAGGTACTGAATCCATTGACATAGATTTCAACCGTGTTGAATCCTTCTGGTTCTACAAATAATTGATGTCTGTCCCTTTCTGCAAAGCGGTTGATTTTATCTTCGATGCTAGGGCAATATCTCGGGCCGCTTCCTTCTATTCTACCAGCGTACATAGGTGATCGATCAAAGCCCGTTTTTAAGATATCATGTACTTCTTGACTGGTGTATGTAATCCAACAATGGCGTTGTTGTTCTGGTTTTATTCTTTCAATAGGCAAATAAGAAAAGCCAACAATCTCTTCATCGGGCTCTTGTATTTCCATTTTACTATAGTCTAGGCTACGGCCATCTATTCTTGGGGGAGTTCCTGTTTTTAATCTATCGGTTTCAAAGCCTAGCTCTACTAATTGTTCAGTAATTCCTGTTGCTTTACTTTCACCCATTCTTCCTCCGCCAAATTGCTTTTCGCCTACATGGATTACTCCATTTAAGAATGTACCATTGGTAAGTACAACTGATTTTGATCTAATTTCTTGACCCATTCCAGTTATAACCCCTTCTATTGTTCCACGTGAAACAATCAGCCCTTTTACCATATCTTGCCAAAAATCTACGTTGGGCGTTTGTTCCAGCATCTCTCTCCAAGTATTCGCAAAGAGCATTTTATCATTTTGAGTGCGTGGACTCCACATACCTGGGCCTTTGCTCTTGTTGAGCATCCGGAATTGTATCATGCTTTTATCACTCACAATACCACTATAACCACCGAGTGCATCAATTTCTCTTACTATTTGACCCTTGGCAATTCCTCCCATTGCTGGGTTACAACTCATTTGGGCAATAGTTTGCATATTCATGGTAATGAGCAAGACCTTGCTCCCCATATTGGCAGCAGCAGCAGCAGCCTCACAGCCTGCATGACCTGCACCCACTACTATTACATCATACTCTTGAAACATAGAGCAAAGATAAAGCTTAATGTTTAATGGATAATGCTAAAAGGTTATAGGGTTATTATTCCACGTGAAACAATAGTTTACCTTTTCTTTGTGTTTATAGTGTTAGCATCGCCGATCGTCCAAAGAAAATGTTTGTAAAAATTACGCCTATTTTTATATTGACAATCTTGGTTCTATTGCTCTGTGTTATGGGTGTGGTTTATCATTGGTTGAACTATGATCTCCATACTGGTCTGGGTAGTGGTTTGTTAACTATGTTATGCCTCTTGTTATGCCTAGAGTTTGTAGTTGATAGATGATATTTAGTTAAACGGTTCACTTGAATGATTGTTGTTGTTTTTATATTAGCGACCGTTTTTGTTTATCTTTTTAGTATGTAAATCTTAAGTTTTTTTTATTATTACACTTATTGTTTTGTTTCACGTGGAACATAAAAAAGCTTGGCACAAGTGGCCAAGCTTTTTGCTAAGGATAAATTATAGTGCTTATTGTTTAAAAGGATTACTGAATTTTTCGTCGCTCAGTATGGCATTGTCATTTAAGGTTTGTAAGAATGCCGTAAGTGCCGCTACGTCTTGAGGTCTTACAGAATGTGCTGGGATTCCTGTTGTTCCACTACCAGGTGCACCGCGCGTAAGCATATCTTGTATATTAGCCACCGAGCCGTTATGAAATAATGATGTACGTAAAGCAACATTCCTTAGGCTGGAAGATTTAAAACGTCTTTGATTATTGATACCTAGGTCGTTTGGGTCTGGTAGAGAAAATGGAGCAGTTGGATTAGAGGTAATAAACATAGGGGGTTTATGGCATCCTGCACAAGAGGGTGGTGTGCCTCCTCCAGGGCCAGGTGCTGCTGGGGCTGTTACAAATAAGGTTGCACCTGCTTGCTCTTGGGTGGTATAGGATTCTATACCTTGTTGTACTCGGTCATATTTGGATTGGTAGGTAACAATAGAGCGTACAAATTGAGCCAAGGCCTTGGCAATTCTTGTTGTGTCTATGTCTGTGCTGCCAAATGCTTTTGCAAATAAAGGGGGATAATAAGATTTGGCTTTTACTTTAGCCACCATGTCGGCGAGGGTAGCACCCATTTCTAAATGGTCTTGGATAGGCATAAGCACCTGCTGTTCAAGTGTTGCAGCTCGCTCATCCCAAAACATTTTGCCTGACTTGTAAAATCGAACATTGAGTAATGGCATTGAATGTCGCTTTCCTAGTTCTCCCTGAAAGCCAGGGCTTAAAACTCTATTGTCAACAAAAGATTCATTTTGCTTGTGGCATGAACCGCAGCTTATCGTGTTGTTGGCAGATAATATTTTATCGTAAAAAAGTACTCGACCCAATGTAGCGCCTTCATTGGTAATAGGATTGTTGCCTGGTGTATTGTCGTTAAGAGCAAGCTCTGAGGCTACATGGGCAGGAAAGGTAACGCTATAGTTAAAAGGACTGCTAGGAAGGGTGGGGGTGTCTGCGTCAGTAACAACCGTTGTTAGGCTTGTTGTTTCTTTGTCTTTTTTGCAGCTTTGTAAGGCAACAAATAAGAAAAAGGCTGTAATCCAAATGCGAGAGTAAAACATAATGAGGTTTGTTTTTTGTGTAAAAATAGTACTGAACTTATGGGTGTTCGTGGGAAGGCGGTGGCGGTTTTTTGTGCATAAACAAATCAGACAAGTCTTGTACTAATGCTTTGTAGTTTGCTTGTTGTTCCGGACGACACAAACGACCAATTTCTTCAAAGTGTTGTAAGTTGATTAATTCTACAGCTCTTTGTTGTTCGCTAATGGATTCTAACAATGAATCTCTCTTTAAGTTGCTGTCAACTAAGCTTTGGTATAATGCCTTTTTTAATTGTCGTATTTCTTCTTCTTTTTTATGTATCTGATGCCTATGTTGCTTGATTAAAAAGTCATATTTAGTTATTTGCTGCTCATCTAAGTTTAATCGAGTAATAATTTCTTGTCTAGGACCCTCTCCTTTTTGGTGTTCTTTGTTGTTTTGCCATAGTAGCATGATGTTGCAGAGTAACAATAGAACAATAGCAATGGTTAATAGTTTTATCTTGCTCATGCCTATCCGTAAATTGAAAGGTTATTGATTAAACCCATTTCTTCCACAAAATTTTGCTCTTTGCTGCTTGTTTTTTTGTCAATAATCCAAAAATTACCAGCAAGGATTAACAAACCACCTATGATGCAGCTCATTAACAGCGATTTAGGTGCTTTATCTCGCTGCACCTTGCTTATTGTGTCTAACAGTTGAGGGTACGAAAGATTGCTGATTTGTGAAACCTGAAAACCCCTTAGTTGTTCTAATGCCTCTTCAACGTTGATATTTTTTTTCATTTTCTGTTGTTTCTTCGTCTATTACTAGTTTTAGACGACCGTTTGTGATTATTCCCTCGGTAGATTTAATTTATTTTGTAAATTTTGTTTGCCCCGTTGTATTAAGGATTCAACTGCTTTGTAGCTCAAACCCATAATTTGTGATACTTGTTCTATTGAAAACCCCTCTAGCTTATTGAGCACAATAGCCGTTAATTGTTTAGGCGCTAAAGAATGTAATTGCTCCGATAATAATTGGTAGGCTTCTTTGTCTTCCATTTTGTTTTCAGGCGTACTCTTTACTTCAGTAAGAAAAGGCACAAATGAAACAAAGCGCAACTGTTTTTCTTTCCTTTTTCTTGATTTCAACACGTCTAAACAGTGATTTATGGCAATTCGGTAGATCCATGTTCCGATTTGAGATTCTGCCTTGAAAGTATCTAGTTTATAATATACTTTCACAAACACCTCTTGCACAGCATCTTCTGCTTCCTGCTCTTGTGGCAAATAGCGGTAGCATAGTGAAAAAACCTTTTCTTTATAGCTTATAAAAATGTCCTCGAAAGTCATTATTGGAGCAATGCTGTATAAATTTCTTTTTTAAGCTGGAATGGCACAAACATATATAAACTATTTTGTAAAGCAATTTTTGCACTAATAAAAGCAAAACATAATGGAGCATGAAAGTACTTTCAGTTAACTTTGTTCTTTATCATACAAATCAATCAAAACGTGAACCATACTGCATTTATAGCTGCGGCTTTATTAGAAGATATTGGCAACGGCGACCATAGCACTTTGGCGTCCATTAGCCCTGCGGCCGAAGGCAAAGCCGTCCTTAAAATAAAAGAAAATGGAATTTTAGCCGGATTAGATGTCGCCAAAGCCATTTTTTGTCATCTACAGCCCGATGCCCAGGTTGTAGGGTACAAAAATGACGGAGATGTAATGTCGATTGGTGAAACCGCTTTTGAAGTCGAGGCTAAAATACATACCATCTTGCAGGCCGAAAGACTTGTGTTGAATACCATGCAGCGGATGAGTGGCATTGCTACCCTCACCAATGAATATGTGCAATTATTAAAGGGTTTTTCTACAAAAATTCTCGATACTCGCAAAACCACTCCTCTTTTTCGGGCTTACGAAAAAGAAGCAGTGCGCATTGGTGGAGGTGAAAATCACCGAATGGGCCTCTATGATATGGTGATGTTAAAGGATAATCATATTGATTTTTGTGGTGGTATTACCGCTGCTGTCCTCAAAACTAATGAGTATTTGAAGGCAAACAACCTTGACCTAAAAATAGAAGTGGAAACGAGAACAATTGAAGATGTGAAAGAGGTTTTAGAAGTCGGTCATATTCAACGTATTATGCTTGACAATTTCTCTCCCAATATGGCTGCCGAAGCAGTAGCACTCATCAATGGACGTTATGAAACAGAGGCTTCTGGGGGTATTAACAAAGACACGATTATTCATTATGCCAAGGCTGGTGTCGATTACATTTCTGTGGGTGCCATTATTCACCACGCTGTTAGTCTCGACTTAAGCCTAAAAGCACAGCTCCACTAAATGAAGCATTTAGTCTTTATTGTCAATCCAAAATCTGGAGTTGAACGTAACAAGAAGATTCAATTAGCCATTGATAAATGCTTGGATAAGGACGTTTACAGCTACGAAATACAATTTACCCAGCATATTGGCCACGGCACAGAATTGGCGCGTAAAGCGGCTGACAATGGTGCTTATGCGGTAGTGGCTGTTGGCGGAGATGGCTCTGTAAATGACATAATTAAGGGCTTGTATGGTACCCATTCGGTATTGGCTATTTTGCCCAAAGGTTCCGGAAATGGTTTGGCGCGCACTTTGAGTATTCCGGTAGATGAAGAGAAAGCCATTCAGATTATCAACAGAGGATTAATTGACAACATCGATATTGGTTTTGCTAACGATAAGTTGTTTGCTAGCAATGCCGGTGTTGGCTATGATGCCTTGGTGTGTAAAAAATTTGCCAATAGCGAAAAGAGAGGTTTATCTGTCTATGCTTGGTTAATTACAAAATATATGTGGTTGTATCGCGACTGGACTTGGCAAATAGAAGTGGATGGAGAAAAACGTCAAGAAACGGCCTTTTTTATTAGTGTTGCCAACGGTCGGCAGTTTGGTTATAATTTTAAAATTGCAGAAGACGCCAGCTGGACTGATGGTTTGTTGGATGTGGTTATCATCCGAAAGTTTCCAAAGATTATGGGTGCCATGTTGGGATTGCGCATGCTTACTGGCACATTACTCAAAAGTCGCTACGTTCATCGCATTCGCGGGAAAAATATCATAATCAGTAACCCAAATTTGAAGCTGATGCAAACCGATGGAGACGCTGTACCCTGCGCTTCGGCTATTCATTACCGAGTAGAACATAAGGCACAAAGAGTAATTGTTGGCGCCAAGGATATTAATCACTAAAGCAATAAATTTCTTAAAACTTCCTTTGGGCTAAAAGCAGACCTTTAAATAGCGTTACTTTGCCAACTGTTTATGACAATAAAGTGTCTGTCGAATCAATCGGTTCATATTTACGAATCTACAGCTAAACTACCCGTTGCTTGGGATGAGGCTTTGCCTATTTATCACCCATTGCGCAGCAATGCGCTTGCCCTTTACGAGAAGATACAATTGCCCGATATAAAATGCTATTATGCACTATATGGCGACATTATTAAACCCACAGCCATTGCTTATTTTCAATTATTAAATGTATTGCCGAAGCATTTAAACACTGGTTTGTTGGCTGGTTATCAGGCCAAATTGGCGCCACTCTGCTTAAATGTCTTTCGTCCTTCTTTGCTCATCGCAGGTCACCTGTTTCGACACGATATTGTCAACTTTTATAGTGCAACATTAGCGTCTATTGATGCTTATCGGGTCTATGAAAAAATGATACAGGCCGTTGCCCATAAAAGTTCTGCTATGGCAACATTAATCAAAGATGTGCCCGAAGAATTGGTTCCTTATTTTCAAAATTTTGCGCCTCATTATACCCAGCTCCGCAATGATATTTCAATGCAAATGCTTTTGCCAGAGGCCTGGAAAGATTTCTCTCATTACGAAGCAGCATTAAAACACAAGTACGCTCAAAAACTGCGCAAAGTCCGTGCCGCAAGCCAACATTTGCGAATTGAAGAGTTAAGTACAGAGGAGGTTGTAGCCAATGCCGAAGTTATTTTTCAATTGTACCAACAAGTGAGTAGCCGACAAGCAGTGAGCCTTGGTTTGCTCAACGCTTCGTTCTTGCCTGAATTAAAAAAAATGTATCAGCAGGAATTGAAAATCTGGGCATTTTATGAAGGAGACAATATGGTAGCCTTTGCATCTGCTTGGCTACAACCTTCTTGTTTTGATATGTTTTATATTGGCTTTGATTATAAACGCAATTCGGCACTGAGCCTGTATTTCAACATTTTGTACTTCAGTGTAAAACAAGCGATTTTCTATCAAAAACCAAAACTAAATCTTGGTCGTACCGCCCTCGAAGCCAAAGCAAGATTGGGGTGCACTCCCCGCTATTTACCAACCTTTTTGTATGTCAAGAATGTGTGTATCCGCGCTCTGGTCAATAGTAAAATTAACCTTCAGCACGAGCAAGAGGGCGAATGGGAAGATCGCCATCCGCTGAAACCACAAAATACGCAGAGCGCCACTTAGCCGTTTAATTCTTTCATCAGCGCAGCAAATGCTGTTTTCAACTCGGCTAATTCTTGCTCCACTTTAGCAAATCTTTCTTCATAATCATTAGTTGTTTTGGTGATAGGTTCGGGCTCTTGCAGGTATTCTTCAATTAATTCGTCGCCACCAAAAAGGTGCATGTAGCGCATTTCTTTTTGTCCTGCCTGACGGGGTAATTGTTTGACAAAAACGGTTTCGCCACTACTTAGTTTTTCCAACACTTGCTGCACTTCTTCGAGTGAATCAAAATCATATAGCCGGCCTGAATTACTGTTGATTTCGCCCGGGGTGAGTGGGCCGCGCAAAAACAATAAGCAGAGTACAGCTAGCTTGTCGGGGGTAAAAGGAAATTTGAGGGCAAGGTTGTGTTTGTATTTGGTACTGCGGATACCCGCGCCTGTAGCAGTTGACACAAGCCCTTTACGCTTGAGGCGGTCGAGGATGAGCATCACCGTAGCTTCGTCATAATTGACAACAGGCTTGCGTGATGATTTTTGGTTGCACGCCGCGGTGAGTCCATTGAGGCTCATGGGGTAATACTCGGGTGTTGCACGTGATTTTTCTATGAGTGAGCCGATGACACGGATTTCTTCTGCATCAAGATGGCTGAGGCTTAGTTCGTTGTTTTCCATAGTTGAAAGGTAAAAAAGGAAGCGGAATTATTCTGCTAATTTTTCTTGCAATGCGGCAATCACCTCAGCGCTGTTGCCTATAAAAATCTCTTTGCCCACAATAGCGACAGGCCTTTTGAGGAAAGTATATTCTTCTAGTATTAAGTTGCGATAATCTTGCTCCGTAAGGGTTTTGTCTTTGAGCCCACGTGCCGCATATTGCTGCGAACGGCGACTAAACAAAGCTTCGTAACTACCCGCAAGCGCTTTTATTTCGTCTAATTGCGCAGTTGTAATCTTGCTTGTTTTGATGTCTTGCATTTCAAAGCTTAGAGCCTTGTCGCCAAGCTCTTTGATAATACGTTTGCAAGTGCTGCATGTGGCGAGGTGGTAGAGGATGTTGGGCATAATTATTTTGGTTTTAATGAACGTCAATCCCGTCAAAGTAAATTTCTGAAATTGCTGTATGATTAAATTCGGTGCCTTTGTAAATATCCACAATTTCGAAACGAAGGACCAAATCCGAGCCATCTTTATTCTTTCCTAATGGGTTAAATTGAAATGCTTGATCTGTTCTGGAGTCTTCAAGGTTAAGAATGGCATGTTCTAGCCCATTGATGTATAGCTTAAGTTTCTTGACTCGATTATTCTTAGTCCAAACAGCTTTGTTTTTTACATAACCATTAGAGATAATAATTTCGGTTATTCTTGGGCTTTGGTTTTTAAAATAGTATTCGATGTACTCTCCAATTCCACCATTATTTTTACTTACCGCCCAAGCTGTCTTATAGCTAATGTCATTTGCCATTTCAGGCGGATAGCTTATTATTTCGTCCTCAAAAAAAGATGATGCAATTACTTTATAATTGCCGCCACCACAATACCAACTACAGCCACCAGGTATTACATCCCAAATATTCTCTACCGTTTCTTCATACAAATTCAACAAACTGTCTAATTCAGCTTGTTCTTTAATTGACAAGTTCGCACTTGCAATCAAAACGTCTCGACGTTTTAACGTGTTTTCTTTTTTAATGCTCAAGTCGATTTTTACGATCTCATTAGGATACAAATCCTTTATTTCATTTTGAGCAATGACAGAATTATATCCCATTAACAGAAGAATAACAACCCTAAATTTTTTCATTTTTCACTTTTAGATCTTCATTAATTAATGCGCCTCCAGCCAGTTATCACCCACACCGCTCTCAGCTTTGATGGGTACTCCGTTGGGTAGCTCCATTGCATGTTCCATTTCGCGGATGATGATGGGTCGTACGATGTCTATTTCGTGGCGCGGTACATCAAACACCAGTTCATCGTGCACTTGCAAAATCATTTTGGTTTGTAGTCCTTCTTTTTTCAGAGCCTTGTGTACGGCAATCATCGCCAATTTTATCATATCTGCAGCGGTGCCTTGAATGGGCATGTTGATGGCGTTGCGCTCGGCATAGCCACGCACCACTTGGTTGCCGCTGTGGATGTCGGGTAGCCAACGCTTGCGACCAGCGATTGTTTGCACATAGCCATAATCATTGGCAAAAGCCATTGTCGCGCTCATGTATTTTTTCACCCCTTCAAATTGCTCAAAATAGGCGTCGATAATGCTTTTGGCTTCGGTGCGCGAAATACCCAAATTCTCCGCCAAGCCAAATGCCGACTGCCCATAAATGATGCCAAAGTTTACCGCTTTGGCATTACGGCGTTGTGTTTTATCCACTTCGCTTTCGGCAATACCATACACGGTGGCGGCAGTGGCGGTATGAATATCTTTATCGTCTTTGAAGGCTTGTATCATGCGCTCATCACCAGAGATGGCTGCTACAATACGCAATTCTATTTGCGAATAGTCGGCAGAAAGCAACACGTGGTTTTCATCGCGCGGAATAAAGGCTTTCCGAATTTCTCTTCCTCTATCGGTGCGGATAGGAATGTTTTGCAGGTTCGGATTATTACTACTCAATCTACCCGTTACCGCAACGGCTTGGTTAAAGGAAGTATGCACGCGGCCTGTCTTAGGATTGATAAGCAGTGGCAGGGTATCCACATAAGTACTCTTTAGTTTACTCAACTCGCGGAAGACCAAAATGTCATCTACAATTTTGTGTTTGCTGCGCAATTTCTCCAGCACATCTTCGCCCGTAGCGTATTGTCCTGTTTTCGTTTTCTTGGCTTTGGGGTCTAGCTTCATGTGGTCGAAGAGCACTTCCCCCAGCTGCTTTGGCGAAGCTAAATTAAAACGCAATTCCGCTTGGGCATACACGCTTTCTTCGGCTGTGGCAATGTCTTTTTGCAATTCTTGCGAATAGCTTTTTAAGAAATTCTCATCAATTCGGATGCCCTCAAACTCGATGTCGGTAAGCACCGGCACCAAAGGGTTTTCAATATTTTGGAATACTTGTTCTACTTCTTTTTCTTTGAGCAATGGATCGAAGGCTGCTTTCAGTTGCAGCGTCACATCAGCATCTTCGGCTGCATATTCTTTCACCGCTTCTACATCTGCATCGCGCATGTTGCCTTGGTCTTTGCCTTTTTTGCCAATGAGCGTTTCGATAGATACGGGCTCATAGCCAAGGTATTTGCTGCTCAGCACATCCATATTGCGTTTGCCCTCGGGCTCTATCACATAGTGGGCAAGCATTGTATCGTAAATAGTTCCTCTTAATTCAAAGCCATACCATTTCAACAACAGCATATCGTACTTGATATTTTGCCCAATCCACTCACGGTTTTCATCTTCAAAAACAGGACGAAATTTTTCTAAAATTGTCATTACCACATTGCGCTCTCTGGGCAAAGGCAGGTAATAAGCTTTGGCTTTTTCCCAAGCAAAACTCATCCCCACTATTTCGGCAAGATTGGCGTCAATGTTAGTTGTTTCGGTATCGAAGCAAACGGATTTTTGCGCCGTTAAATCTTTAATGAAACTGTCGAGATTATCGGCACTTAGTAAAATATATTTGTGAGGCGTGTTGCTAATATTGTTGATGCTTTGGGGCAACAGGTCGAAAAGCATTTGCTGTACATTGCTGCTATCACTTGCGGGCATTACCTTTGGCGAAGATGCGGGTTTTGTTTTTACAGCATTGCCAAACAAATCTGTACCACCTGTTGCAGTGTTTGATGGAGTGGCGCTCGCTCCGCTCGCGCCAAGCAGCCGTGTTGCCATTGTGCGAAATTCCAATTCTGCAAACACCTCACTCAAGGCTTCTTTGTTCCACTCTTCTACCCTAAAATCGCCTTCGTGAAAAGCCACCGGAACATTGGTAATAATCGTTGCCAATCGTTTCGACATAATCGCACTCTCCTTGCCTGCCATCACTTTTGCGCCCAGCGCACCTTTGATTTCGTGGGCGTGTTCCAACACATTTTCCAGCGTGTCGTATTCGGCCAAAAGTTTAGCAGCTGTTTTTTCGCCCACACCTTTGATGCCCGGTATGTTATCACTTGCATCGCCCATTAGGCCAAGCAAGTCTATAACTTGGTCCACACGTTTGATGTCCCATTTTTCACAAATTTGTTGTGGGCCTAATATTTGTGGGCCTTGGCCAAAAGCCGCAGGCTTGTACATAAATACATTGTCGCGCACTAGCTGACCATAATCTTTGTCGGGTGTCACCATGTACACGGTATAGCCCAGGTCGGCAGCCTCCCAAGCGAGTGTGCCAATAAGGTCATCGGCCTCATAGCCATCCAGCTCCATGCAAGGCAAATTAAAGCCATTGATGATGCGTTTGATATCGGGAATAGATTGAATGAGGTCGTCGGGGGCAGCCTCGCGATTGGCTTTGTAATCTGTAAAATCGTCGTGGCGAACAGTAGCCGCTTTGGTATCGAACACCACAGCTAAGTGTGTTGGTTTTTCCTTCGTCAGCAATTCTACCAAAGTATTCGTAAACCCAAACTGGGCATTGGTATTTTTGCCATTAGAGGTAACGCGCGGATTGCGTGCTAGTGCAAAATAAGCGCGATAGATAAGCGCCATCGCATCTAATAAAAAGAGTTTTTTTTCGGCCATAGGCACGAAGGTAATTAGTCAATTCGGCAATTTGACAATTCGGCAATTCACAAATTGTCGAATTGATTAATTGTCACATTGTTTTTTGGGGTCGGCTTTTATCATTTCTTCGACTTCGTTGCGTCGCACACTTCGAGGGTTTATCATTTCTTCGACTTTGCTTGCCGCACATCTTAAACTTATCCTCTGACCTTCTTTCCCGGAGATTTCAGGTTACAGCCAAGGACCCCAGCGTATTGCTTTTCTAGTATTTAGTGGGGCTCGCTGCGCTCGCCCCGGGCACTCTTTAATAAATATTGAACTTGATAGAATTGCTTTTTTAGTAAGGAGTTCACAAAAAAAGCGACAACAAAATTTGCTGCCGCTTCTTTTTTTTATCTATAAGATATTATTTCAAATCTTCAACACTCTTCATTACTTTCTCTTTCAGATCTTCTTTGAAGGTAACAAGTTTTTCAAAAACAAGCTTATCGCTTGTGCCCAAAATTTGCGCAGCCAGAATTCCTGCGTTTTGAGCTGCATTGACAGCAACAGTAGCCACAGGTACGCCATTCGGCATTTGTACAATACTCAATAACGAATCCCAGCCATCGATAGAATTACTTGACTTTATTGGAACACCCACCACAGGTAATGCGGTAAGAGAAGCCACCATACCTGGTAAATGTGCAGCGCCACCTGCACCAGCAATGATAACTTTTAGTCCACGCTCGTGAGCTGATTTGGCATAGTTAAACATACGCTCGGGTGTGCGGTGTGCCGAAACAATTGTTAGCTCATACGCCACGCCCAATTTTGTCAAAACGGCTGCCGCTTCATTCATAATATTGAGGTCGCTAGCACTGCCCATAATAATACCTACCATAATATTGTCCTTCGTGTTTTAAGAAATTATTTTTACAGAATCTTTTAAAGCTTTTGCCTTTTCGGTGGCCACAGCAAGGTCTTTGTCCACCACAGTGATGTGTCCCATTTTGCGGAATGGCTTAGTAATGGCTTTGCCGTACAAATGTACATAAACGCCACTTTGAGCCAAGGCATCCTCTAAGCCCACATATTGTGCTGCACCTTCATAGCCTTTTTCGCCCAGCAAATTAATCATCACCGCTGGACGAATAATACTAGTGTCGCCCAATGGCAAATTGATAATGGCACGAATGTGTTGCTCAAACTGCGAAGTGATATTGCCCTCAATGCTATGATGTCCACTATTGTGCGGACGAGGTGCAATTTCATTCACCAACACTTTTCCCTCTTTGGTCACAAACATTTCTACAGCCAGAATGCCCACAATGTTCAGCTCCGTAGCCACTTTTACGGCAATAGCCTCAGCTTCAGCTTCTATTTCTTTGTTGATGTTGGCAGGTGAAAATAAAAATTCTACCAAGTTTGCTTCAGGATTAAAAGCACATTCTACCGAAGGGAAACAAGAGATTTCGCCGCTTTCGTTGCGGGCAACAATTACCGAAATTTCCTTTTCAAAATCAACGAGAGACTCCAGCACACTTGGTGCATCAAAAGCATTTTCTAAATTATCGGCGTGTTTTAGTTTCACAACCCCTTTTCCATCATATCCGCCTTTGCGCATTTTTTGGAAGAAGGGAAAAGAGGCAGAGTGTTGGGCAATTTCGCTTTTGTCTTTGACTAAAAAGAAATCTGGGCTAGGGATATTTCGCTCTTGGTAAAACAACTTCTGTAAACCCTTGTCTTGAATCAGCTCAATCACTTCGGGTTGCGGATACACCTTTTTGCCTTCGCTTTGTAGTTTTTTGAGCGCTTCCACATTTACGTTTTCTATCTCAATGGTGATGACATCTTTGTCTTGCCCAAAAGCATAAACCGTGTCAAAATCATTGAGGCTACCTACTGTAAATTCAGTAGCGATGTTTTTGCAAGGGGCATTTGGGTCGGGGTCGAGGCAGCAAATAGGGAGATTGAGGTTGATGGCATTTTGTATCATCATACGCCCCAGCTGTCCGCCGCCCAGTACGCCTATTCTTATTTTATCGGGTTGGATGTATTGTTGCAAGTCAGGTGTTTTTTCTGCTGCAAAATTAGGGGAAAGAAGGAAGTATTTCGGAAATAAGTCTTTAGACCAAAAAGGACAATGGGTTACTACTCAATGAGGCAATTCAGTATTTTGTCTTAGCCTTCGTCTTCGCTCAGGGTAACAAAATACAGTGCTAAAAGAATTCAAATGTCAGGCTGAGCGGAGACGAAGCATTAGACCTTTGAATGCGAGAAAAATCTGCTACATCTTATTGCCCTTCCTCGCATTGCAAGTATTGCACATTGGTTGTAGGTTTTCGATATTGTTGCCGCCGCCTTTGCTGCGTGGAATGATATGGTCAATCGTCATTAATTCAAACTCGGCGGTGTACACATCAATATGAAAACCACCGGCATTGTTGGCAGCTTTGATGAGGTAAGCACCTCTTTTGTTGCAAGCAGGATTGGCACATTCTAAGCCATAAGTGCTGAACACCCGTAACCTTTTGTGATTGCTGAATTTTGTTTGCAATAAAGACAAATCCAAGCTTTGGACGAAAGTATAACTGTGACCTAGTTTTTTGGGAAAGGGCATTGAAACGAACGGGGGATTTTAGGCATTTGGTTAAAATCATTTTCTGATATTGTGTCAAAAATTTTGTTGTAAAGTCGCTTACCTTTTTTATAAACTTTATCATTGACTGATTTAAGCAAAAATCGTATAAGTTCTTCTTTCGATACAATGCTATCATCAGAAAAACGTGTTAGTTTTCGTTCAACATACTTCACACCATTCTGGGTTAATTTATCATCAGGATTATAAAAAAGTACAAGGGCTTGATTTGCATAAACATTTCCTCTATGTGCTAGAAATCTATGTCGCAAATCCATAATTTCATTATGAATAGATAGAAAATGTGCATTGTCTTTAAAAACATCATTTGGCTCTAATTTTGGGTAATCAGATTGTGATGCATCGGTAAAGCATTTACCGTAAAGACCAACAATAGAATAGATTAAAGAAGGGTAGATTATTTTAGGTAAATTTAATTTGCAAGCAGAAAGAAAATCGAGAACCTGTTTTAAGTCTTCTTGAATTGCACACCACCCAACTAAATTTTTTGATAGCAGTTCGGGTAGAACGGTTAATTCACAGTCATTGCCAAAATGATCTCTAGATCTTTTAAATAATTCTGGATGAATATTATGTATCATAGTTTCACTAATAGATTATTCAAAAGTAAGAACATTCAAACATTAGCAAAATCCAATGAAGATATAACAGCTGACGGTGCGACCCATCGTTTCCTCAAGGCAGGCTCCACGGATGTTCAAAGAATGTGAGCGGACTTAAATTATTTAACATCTCAAACACTACATTGGCTCACAGATGCCACGGATAGGCACAGATGCTGTTGGTTAATTTATTATTCGGATAAGGCTTTCTTTATCTATGAGTTTTTCGACATTAAAATTGACCAGTATTCCTATTTTTATTGAAGCTAATTTAAGGTAGGTCAGCAGTTGTTTTTTATGAACATTTTGCAAAGCTTCTACTGATTTAATTTCAATAATTACAGAATCCTCTACCAGAATATCAATTCTAAAACCCTGCTCTAATACCATATTTTTATAAACCACAGGCAGTAGCACCTGACTTTGCACATTTAGTCCCATTTCTTCTAGTTCAAAAATTAGTGCAGCCTCATAAACACTTTCAAAAAGCCCGGGGCCCAATTCGTTATGAACGTTATAGATAGCCCCTCTGATTTTATAAGTAAGTTCGTGTAGCTCCATTAATTAATGTTTGTTTTTTGAAAATTTCTGTTGAAAGTAAAAATATGCAAATAGCCCAATAATAAATCTGTGAATATCTGCGTCATCTGTGAGCAAACAAAACACAAAAGAATATCTTTAGAACAAACAGCTCATACTCCATTTTATCAATAAGAAGCCAAACGAATAAATCTGTGAACATCTGCGTCATCTGTGAGCAAGCAAAACACAAAAGAACGTCTATAGAACAAACAGCTCATACTCCATTTTATCAATAAGAAGCCAAACGAATAAATCTGTGAATATCTGCGTCATCTGTGAGCAAACAAAACACAAAAGAATACCTTTAGAACAAACAGCTCATACTCCATTTTATCAATAAGAAGCCAAACGAATAAATCTGTGAACATCTGCGTCATCTGTGAGCAAGCAAAACACAAAAGAATATCTTTAGAACAAACAGCTCATACTCCATTTTATCAATAAGAAGCCAAACGAATAAATCTGTGAACATCTGCGTCATCTGTGAGCAAGCAAAACACGAGTCGTGAAGTTCCATCACATTCTCTAAAAACCCTAAATTTGCCCAATGGAATTACCTGAACATCTTCTTTTTGAGCAATTGGCCAATGGCCTGCCCGAAACCATCACTTTGTCGGCTACGGCTTTGGAACGTGTAGCACACAATCGTGCGTTCCTCGACGAAAAACTAAAACAAGGCAAGGTGCATTATGGCATCAACACGGGCTTTGGCTCGCTGTGTAATGTGGTAGTGAGCGATGACGACCTGAGCCTTTTGCAAGAAAATCTGGTGTGCAGCCACGCTTGTGGTTTTGGCGAAATGGTGCCGGTAGAAATTGTGCGTTGGATGTTGTTCCTAAAAGTAAAAGGACTTTGCGGAGGATACAGTGGTGTGCGCACCATTATAGTAGAGCGCCTTGTTGATTTTTATAATAAAGGGATAATCCCTGTGGTGTACGAGCAAGGTTCCCTTGGCGCTTCGGGCGATTTGGCCCCTTTAGCGCATTTGAGTTTGCCTCTTTTGGGAAAAGGAAAAGTGCATTACAAAGGACAAATTGTGGACTCGATAGTGGCACTAAAAGCCGAAGGCATCGAACCTATTGCTTTGGCTGCCAAAGAAGGTTTGGCTTTGCTGAACGGAACTCAGTTTATGAGTGCTTATGGCTCTTGGGCATTAGTAACAGCAAAAAGATTATCGGCTTGGGCAGATGCTATTGGCGCCTTGTCGGGCGAAGGATTTATGATGAAAGCAGATCCTTTTCATCACCGCATTCATAGCTTGCGCCCGCATCAAGGGCAAATAGAAACCGCTGAAAATATTCGTCAATACCTTGCAGGCTCTGCCTTGCAGCAATTGACTAAAGAACAAGTGCAAGACCCATACTCTTTCCGCTGTATGCCCCAAGTGCACGGCGCCACCAAAGATGCTTTGCGTTTTTATGAAAGTGTGGTGAGCACAGAAGTAAATTCGGTAACGGATAATCCGCTCGTGATACACGAAGAAGACACCATCGTGAGTGGTGGAAATTTTCACGGACAACCGATGGCTTTGCAGTTAGATTTCTTGGCCATTGCGATGGCAGAGTTGGCAAATATATCCGAGCGCAGAACTTATTTGCTCATCAGTGGGCAAAGAGCTTTACCGCCATTCCTTGCACCTAGCGCGGGTCTCAACTCGGGCTTTATGATTGCACAATACACTGCTGCGAGTATTGTGAGCCAGAACAAACAATATTGCACACCCGCTTCGGTAGATAGCATTGTAAGCAGCAACGGACAAGAAGACCACGTGAGTATGGGCGCCAATGCAGCAACAAAATTGTACAAAGTATTACAAAATGTGCAGCGAGTTTTAGCTATTGAATTGCTCTGCGCTGCCCAGGCATTGGATTTCCGCCGTCCCGAAAAAACCTCGGAAGTGCTTGAAAAAATTTATAGTGCTTTCCGCACTCAAGTTTCTTTTATGGACAAAGACCGCGTGTTGCACGAGGATATGAAATTGGCAGAAAGGTTTTTGGATAAAGAGATTGGAATGTATTTGTAGTCAAATAACAAGAGCGCCGACAAACATCTGTCGGCGTTCTTGTTATTATTTAGCATTTGTCGGTTTGTCGTTATTTAATTTATCATCATCAGACAAAACAAACTTAATCGGAATCTGATAATACACCTTCACAGGCTTTCCATTGTTACGCGCAGGCTTCCAAGGTGGCATATTGGCAATAACTTTTTCAGCTTCTTTATTCAATCCGTAACCGAATTGCTCCTTTGTTGACACGCTATCAATAGAGCCATATTCATCAACAATAAATTTAACCTTAACGGTGGCTTCTTTTTTAAAGTAAACAGCACTATCAGGATAACGAACAGAGCTACTTATATATTGATAAAGTGCCGAATCTCCACCGGGAAACTCCGGCATTTGTTCTACAACCTTAAATATGAATTTCTTGTTGTGCGATTTAAGTTTGTTTTGTGCAAAACCATGTTGGCAACCCCAAACCATTAGGCTTAGTAAAATGATTCTTTTCATAAAAGATGAAGGGTTGTTTTATTCCTCGTTTTTGTCGTTTTCTTCTTTGGGTATAGAAAAACGGATGGGTATTTGAAAATTCACTTTTACCGCTTGTCCATTTTGTTTTCCCGGTTTCCATTCTGGCATAGACTCCACAACCCTTATAGCCTCTTCGTCAAATCCATTTCCTGCAGGCCTTACAGAAGTGACGTTGTTAATCGCTCCGTTTTCGTCCACTACAAATTTGACAAACACTTTTGCTTCTAGCCCCTCTTCCAAAGCTTCTTCGGGGTATTTCAGGTTTTCTTTGATAAAACGTAGCATTTCTGCTGCTCCGCCCGGATATTCGGGCATTTGCTCAACATAAGTAAAGACGCTTGGTGCTTCGGCTTTTATGGCAGATTTCTTTGGGTTGTTTTCTTGAGTTGTTTCTGTGGCTTCGGTAGAATCGTTTTGTGCCTGCACGCTCATACTGAATAAGGAGAACAAAAGAACAACAAATGTGTATTTCATTAAATAGAATTTGCATGCAAAAGGATGAAATTTTCACAACATCTCGAAATCTTTTTTCAAGATAAGACTTGATAGAAACCGTACCTTTATGTTTTCAAATAAGCTTGTATGAAAAGTGACATTCAAAACCTCGATGATATAAAATTATTGGTCAATACCTTTTATGCCCGTGTACAGCAAAACGAGATTATAGGGCCCATTTTTGCCAGCAGAATAACAGATTGGACTCCTCATCTCGAAAAGATGTATCGTTTTTGGCAAACGATATTATTACACGAACATACTTACAGCGGAAGCCCATTTGCGCCTCACGCTACGCTACCAGTCGAACAGCAGCACTTTGATGCTTGGCTTGGACTTTGGGAAGGGGTGGTCGATGAATTTTTTGAAGGAGAAAATGCTGAGGAAGCAAAGAAGCGTGGCAAAATAATGGCGCAATTGTTTCATTATAAAATAGATTACCTCAAAAGCCATCCAGCCATGAAACCATTAATCTAAAAATCAGGTATAAATGAAAAACTACGATACAGTGAGCGAAGCAGTAAATGATCTTGTTAAAAGAGGTTATACTACAGACCTTAATATCCATGAAGATGGCGAATGTTTAATTTGCAACAAAGGGGAAGTTAGTCTGTCGCCAGATGAATTTGAAATTGATGAAATACATCGCTTTGAAGGCCAAACAGATCCTGGAGACGAGATGATTGTTTTTGCCATTTCATCAAAAAAATCTGGCATCAAGGGTATTGTCGTCAATGCCTATGGCATTTATTCCGACTCCTCAGCTGCCAAAATAGTTAGGCGCCTAAGTGAGCATTTACATTAGCACAAAAAGGGCCTGTCCATACAGACAAGCCCAATTGCACTAGTAAACAAACCGTCTTTAATTTTCTTATTTCAGGCAAACAACCTCTCCGGTATAAACAGTATATCCGGCGGTCACGCTGTTGTGTATTGTTTTTTGTGTGGCCCACATATTAATGCTGCCACAAGGGCTTGGGCTTCCTGACGTGTTGAAGGCAAAAGCTGTTACTGGTAAATTCGTTGTGCCAGAATAGCTGTTCGAAGCCAAGCTACTCGTCAATGCATAGTTGAGTAAATAGGCATCGTTAACAGAGAATGTACCCGTAATGGTGTCTCCTTTGGCATAGCCACCACAGCCAGATTTGTCAATGTTCAAACTGATTTGTGGCAATTGAGAATCCATCTGTATTCTTTGTGTTACACTGGCCCCATTGTCGTTTTCCAGCGTTATTTCCAGTAAATCGTTGGTGCCAGGATTGAATCTCGCCAACACACTGCCGATGTTATTCAGATAGTCTTTATACTCGTAATAATTGTTGGCATCGGGTGTTACTACAGGATGAGTAATCTGATTGGCTGCTGTGTCGTAACCCAATAAATGCAAAGGACTATTGAGATAATAAGATAAACCTGTTACAAGGTTGCGTACTCGTACCCGATATTTCATGCCCACCAAAGGAGCAGACAAACCTTGCATCACAATTGTTCCGGCAAAAGGACTATTATCATAAGTGTTGCTTTGGTTAAACTCTAATTTTGCTCCTGGTTTTGTTAGGCCGGTAAAACTGTTGATATTATCAACGGAAACTCCACCAAGGGTAATCATCACAGGATTTTTACCATCCCAAGCCTTGCCGGGTGCAATTTGAATATACGAGTCAACAATATTGCCCCAATAAGGAATTACATTGTGATCTTTGGTAGAAGGTGGTACGTTCCATGAAAGTACAGCGCGCACTTTGATCACAGTAGGTTGTCCACAAGGAGTTCTGAATTTCGAGAAGTCGAAAGGAAGAATTACTGAATAGGCTAAACCATCTGCCGGTAAAGCAATGTCAAACACATTGACAAAGGAAGTTCCCACATAGCGCCAGGTACAATCCGCATCCGTCTGAATCCAGAATCCAACATATTCTTTACTGCCTTTGCTACAAAGGTTGCCTGAATAGCCAGAAGGTTTTTTCACACGTATTGAGGCAACCAAAGCTTCCTGATGATAATCAAGACCTACACAATACAGTTCTTCATAAGACACATTGCCTTTCAAAGAAAGGAATTTTTTCAAACTACCAGTCCAATCTAATCCCGCATCTTTAAAGATGTTTTGATTCTGAAGCATGATGGCCTGATTTTTCGAATAAACGGCTTCGTGCAAAATTTTCACACCAATTCTTTCTGCTTCAACTTTCAATTTGTCATTAGCGTATAATTTTGTTAGTTCTGCCAGTTCTATTTTCTGTGGCACAATCGCTTGCTGAGCCAAATCAAGCTTGTTAATTCCTTGTACCGAAGTGCTGGCCAGGCTGGATAAGCTAACTGTGGGATTTTGAATTGCTGCGGTAAGCAAAGAGCCGATTTTGTCAAATGGAAAATTGGGTTGCAGCAACAACATTGGCGCAATTTGTATGTTGGCCTCTTTCATATCGCCCCAAGCAACAGACTGGTTAGGCTGGTTAGCGACTAATGGATTGTTCCAGGAAAGTATAGCGCGCAAGCGGGGAAGGTTAGCTTTGCTGCAAAGCATGTTTTTCGGGTCGATTTTTAATCGTACCACATAAGAGATGGGTTTTTCCAATGCTCCGTTACAGTCTTTGCTATCTGGAATATCATGTACGTTTACTGCGGCCATGCCCATGTCTTGCCATGCTCCTCCTCCATAATCCAAAAAGAAACGCACATATTCTATAGAGCCTTTGCTGCAAAGGTTGCCGCCATATCCGCTACTGCGCGAAATCTTAATGGTTGCAGTCAACTCTTCCATAACAGGCTGGTAGCCAATACAACCCAATTCTTCAAAAGCAGTATTGTATTTAAGAGGAAGAACTGCCTTCAATTTGCTGTTGGCAATTGTGCCGAAATAGTTTGCATTTTCGGCCAATAATTTGGGAGCATTGCTTCTGCTGTCCAGATGAACTTTAAGTTCTTTGTCAGTTAATTTTATCATTTCATACAGATTTTTTGGTTATCCCTACTCTGTTTTGGGTTTTCGGGTGCCCCCACTGTTTCTTCATTATTTTTAGGTTCGTTTATTGGCAAGCGGTCTTGTTCTGTTTTAGTTTTAAGGCTTGGCTCAACAACATTTTTGCTGCTGTAGCAAACTAATTTGGTAACGCAAAGATGAAGAGATAGAAATGGGCAGACAAGAGGAAAACAACTACTTTTAGAAATGAAAATACACTGTCTTAAAAAGGGTGTTTTTCCTGTTTTTGTTTTCAGAACAAGTACATTGAAATGGAAACAGTATGGCAAAACACGCTATAATTAGGCCTATTGCCAACCCAGCAAAAGAAAGGGGTTCTTTAATTTATGAATTATCAATTTGGGAATCGTATTTCCGAAATACATTTGTTAAAGACAATTTTTTCTAACAACTAATCAAAAGTAAAAATGAAGTACAACATCAACGGTTTTCTATGTCTTATTGCTCTTTGCAGCACGATGCTTTTTTCTTGTGGCGGGCCTGTGCCTGATGGTGGCGGTGGCGGGTCAGACACTACTAGTGTAGAAGTACCCAAAGAGTTTTGCGGTGTGCCGCCAGACATGATGATTGCCCTAATTAGAAACTATAAAGAACAAGTATGGCAAAAAACATCTGATACCTTGGCAGACAAACATGATGCCCGCTATATGGAAATTTCTATTCAACAACTTGAAAATTTTCTTGCTTATGCAAAACAAAGCGCTCAAAAAGATGGATTAAATCTTGCCTCCATTCGGATGTATTATATCAACTATCCGGGCGAAAAGAAAACAGACGAGTATTTGATGGCACATAAAACGGGTAATGTTTTTGAAGATTATTCTGGTTGTCATTCTATTGCTTTGGTGCCAGTTGTCGGTGCTGGCATTCATGATGCTGCAAGAAGAGATTATTATAGTGTTGGTCAGCCAATAAGAAACGAACTGAACACCGCAGACTTTGCTGGAACGGGCAATTTGATTTTTGTGCCTGACAATTGTGGGCCTACATCTCCGATAGAGAACCACAATGAACTTTGTCCCCCAATGAAAGGCTGCATAACCAATACTTTGCTACAAGTAGCTGATGCTGCTCATTAGTTATGACGTTATCGAACATACTTCACAATATTAGTTATAGTAGTGAGCTGTTAGCCTATCTCACTACTATACTTTTATTTACCAAAAGAAAAAGCATCGTGTCTTTTATTTTGTTGGTGTTGATGAGTATGATTTTTATTACAGAAACATTAGGCAAATTCAAGGCTTTTTTTCCCTCTCATCACAACATATTTGTTGTTCAAAACATTGAAATGCTTGTAGAAATATTTTTGTTTCTACTTGTCTATTATTTTTCGGTGAGCAGTCGTTTACTGAAGAAAACAATTGCTGCCATGATGATTCTTTTTGTGATAACTTCAATAATATCAGTAAAGGTTTGGCAGCCTCTTCAGCTAGCATTTCCATCCTACGCATTGGTGTTTGGAGGGCTTTGTATTCTTGTTGCCATTCAGTTGTATTTTTACGAAGGCATTAAGAATATGCATCAGCATCGTTTTAATACTAGCTACTTGTTTTATATCAGTATAGGGTTGTTTATTTTCTATGCCAATGAAATGCCCGTGATGACACTGCTCAATCATTACTTGGATAATAATGTTGGGGTAGAGAAAATTGCATTTGTCTTTGACCTTAAATTAATAGTGAGCATTATTTTTTATAGCCTTTATTCTTTTGGCATTTTATGGACGATAAAGAAATAACTTTTCTTATTTTATCTGCAAGCATTACAATCTTGTTGGTGAGCATAGGCCTCGTCTTGTTTTTGGTGTTCTTTATTCAAACCAAAAGTAGAAATCTTAAAGAGCAATACCGGCTTAAAGAGCAATACGAAAAAGAGTTATTTGCGGCACAAATTGAAATTAAAGATCAGACGCTACAGCAGGTAGGAAGAGAATTACACGACAATATTGGTCAACAACTTACCGTGGCGCGAATACACTTAAAAGGTTTGCTGAAAACGAATGAAAACGAAAAGCTCATCGAAGTGAATGCGATTACTGCAAATGCATTAGATGAGTTACGAAAATTGTCTAAAACATTGACCCGCGGCGGATATGAGCGCGACGCACCGCTGAGGGAATTGGTGGCGCAGGAAATGGATTTAATAAAGAAGACGGGAGTTATCAATGCGCATTTAAAAATATTCGGGCAGGAGTATCACCTAGGCGCAGAGCATGAAATAATTTGTTTTAGAATCTTGCAGGAGTTTGTATCTAATGCCTTGAAATATTCAGGTTGCGAGCATCTATATTTTGAACTACATTATTTGCCAGAGCTTTTTATTTTTGTTTTGAAAGATGATGGCAAAGGTTTCGATGCTGATAAAGTAATTAAGGGCAGCGGCCTTGTCAATATAGAAAATAGGGCAAGAATGATTGGCGCTACCTACCAACTCAAAAGCCAATTAGGGATAGGTACTACCGTAACTATACAATTAAAACCGACTAAAAATGATACCGAATAGCATTGCCATAGTTGACGACCACCAAATTGTTTCAGAAGCCATCGCAGGGCTTATCAACGCTTTGCCCCAGTTCAATGTTTTGTTTGAGGTAAGGAATGGAAAAGAGCTGCTTCAGAAATTGTCAAACAAAAAAAACATTCCAGATTTGATTTTGTTAGACATTAATATGCCTATTATGAATGGCTTTGAAACAGCGGCCTGGTTGCAAGAAAACCTTCCGGAAGTTCCTTTTGTGGCACTTTCTATGAATGATGATGACGAATCGATTATTAAAATGCTCAAGCTTGGGGCAAAAGGATATTTAATCAAAGACATAGACTCAGACGAGCTGTTGATTGCGCTAGATGAAGTGCTGAAAAAGGGGTTTTATTATACCGACCTAGTTACCTCAAAGCTCCTGCACAACCTCAGCAATGAAGCTTCGCCCAAAGGCAAAGTGCCACAATTAAAAGAAAAAGAAATGGAGTTTATCAAGCTTGCTTGTACCGAAATGACCTATAAAGAAATTGCCGAAGCCATGTTTGTTAGCCCGAAGACTGTTGATGGTTATAGGGATGATTTGTTTCAGAAATTAAACATAAAAAACAGAATTGGTTTGGCCATGTATGCCATCAAGCAAGGTTGGGTTGAGATTTAATAACAATCTTTTACTGATATAATTTTCAATTCTTTACCTTCGCTTTGTCACTATCGAAAAAAATCAATGTCTGGCAATATTACCTCTCAAGCGAAAGAACAAATTTTAGGGAAAATTAGAAAAGCGTTGAACGCTTATGCAACCGAGATGCCTTTTCCTGAAGCAGACAAGTGGGATGCAAAGCAAGCATTTGAAGGCAGCAATCTCTCGCCCGACGAACAATTTGCTGAGCATTTTATTGCTTTGGGAGGCAAATATGTTTATTGTCAAAATGAGCAAGAGCTACTCGAAAATATAGAGGCTTTATATCAAAGCCTCGCGTGGTCTAAACTTTTTTGTGCCAATGAACGCCTTTTAAAAATCGCTCACAATAATAAACTTGATTTTGTTTTGGTCGCCGACAATGCCGATGAATCTGCCGATGCTTGTATCACCAATTGCGAAGCTTTAATCGCACGCACTGGCTCTTTTTTAATGAGCAGCCGACAAGATTTGGGCAGGGTAAGTTCGGTGTTTTATCCAGTACATATTGTGGTGGCTTATAAAGATGACGTTGTGTATGATATTGAAGATGGATTGGTGAAAATGCAACAAAAATATGGTGCGCAACAACCTTCTATGATAAGCCTCCAAACTGGCCCAAGCCGAACTGCCGATATTGAAAAGACACTGGTAACTGGCGTACACGGCCCCAAAGAAGTATTTTGTTTTTATGTAAATGCCTAAGGGTATTTTTAATTTTTTAATTGTCGATTAGCTTATGTTGGTCAAGGTTTTTGGAAGTGCTGTACAAGGTGTTGATGCCATTACCATCACGATAGAAGTAGATGCGACTCCAGGCAGTCAAACAGGTTATTTTATTGTAGGCTTGCCAGATAATGCAGTGAAAGAAAGCCTTGAGCGCATTGTGTCAGCTATAAAAAACAATGGCTTTGAAAGACCAAGAACCAAAATCTTAGTCAACATGGCGCCCGCCGATATTCGCAAAGCAGGTTCTGCTTATGATTTGCCGATTGCTTTAGGAATGTTGGGTGCATCAAAACAATTGCCCACTGAGACATTGGCAAATTATGTAATTATGGGCGAGCTTTCTCTCGATGGCTCTTTACAGCCTATCAAAGGGGCTTTGCCCATGGCCATACAAGCGCGTAGCGAAGGTTTCAAAGGAATGATTCTTCCAAAAGAAAATGCCCGAGAAGCAGCTTTGGTGAACAACTTGAATGTCTATGGTGTATCGCACATCCGCGAGGTTATAGACTTCTTCTATGACAACGAAAGTTTGCAGCCGCTTGTGGTCAATACCCGGGAAGAATTTTTTGAAAATCAGCAGATTTTCGACCTTGATTTCAATGATGTAAAAGGTCAGGAAAACGTAAAGCGTGCATTAGAGATTGCGGCAGCAGGTGGTCATAACGCTATATTGATTGGCCCTCCCGGTGCCGGTAAAACGATGCTTGCGAAAAGACTACCTTCCATTCTTCCGCCATTAAGCTTGCAAGAAGCACTAGAAACTACAAAAATCCATTCGGTTGCTGGTAAGCTACCTATGAATACTTCACTGGTTGCGCAGCGGCCTTTTCGCTCTCCACACCATACGGTTAGTGATGCCGCATTAGTAGGCGGAGGGGGCATTCCGCAGCCTGGCGAAATCTCTTTGGCACACAACGGCGTTTTGTTTTTAGATGAATTGCCAGAATTTAAGCGCACCGTTCTTGAGGTAATGAGACAACCGATGGAAGAAAGACAAGTAACTATTTCTCGTGCCAAAGTGAGCGTTGACTTTCCGGCAAGCTTTATGTTAGTGGCTTCTATGAATCCTTGTCCTTGCGGTTATTATAATCACCCCGAAAAAGAATGTTCCTGTGCACCAGTAGTCGTTCAGCGCTACCTCAATAAAATTTCAGGTCCTTTGTTAGACAGAATTGACTTGCACGTAGAGGTTACTCCTGTTTCCTTTACAGAACTTTCTGGTGGGGGCAATGCTGGCGAAACAAGCGCACAGGTGAGGGAAAGAGTAATTAAAGCAAGAGAGATTCAGGCCAAGAGATTTGAAGGTAAACACGGCGTTTATTGCAATGCACAAATGGGCAGCAAATTGCTCAAAGAAGTATGTATGATTAGCCCGGTAGGCGCTAATCTTTTAAAAACAGCCATGGAAAGATTGAACCTTTCTGCAAGAGCGTATGATAGAATTTTGAAAGTCTCGCGCACCATTGCCGACCTTGCAGATAGCGAAGATATTCGTCCTGAGCATCTTGCTGAGGCTATTCAATATCGCAGCCTCGATAGAGAAGGTTGGGCAGGATAATTTACTGTATGATTAATTTTTCGTAAAGCGTCTTGCTTCCCACTTTGATACTTGCAAAATATAGTCCCGAAGCGATATCTTGTTGGGCTTTCCACTGTAAGATGTGTTTGCCTGCACTAAGTTTTGCCGTGTTAATTACACTAATTTTTTGCCCTTGTACGTTGTAGATGGCAATGTTCACTTCTGTATTTTCTTTTAGGGTTAATTCAAAATTTATGTTACCAAAAGAAGGGTTTGGGTAAACAGAAATTCTGTCGTTTTCTAAGCTTGTGTTTTGAATATTACTCGCTTTCTTTTCACAGATATTACTGCGGCGCCAAATGTCATTTTGAAACATTAACCATTCGGGGCCATTTCCTTCACCAATGCTAAGCAAATAAGCCCTTCCAAAATTTTTATAAAAATCAGGATACTCGGCATGCCCACCAGCTACAAATACATCCATTTTGCCATCTTTATCAAAGTCGGCAACTAATGGTGCGTGGTCAATAGCATACAACGAATCGCCATAATCTGCACGCAAGTTTTTATTAAAAATTAAAGATCCATCTTGTCCATTCAAGCCAATTACCGATCCGCCGTCTGTGCCAAATACTATGTCTAAGAATGTGTTGTTGTTGACATCTGCAATGGCTGCACCACGAAAAGATTGTTTGTAATTGGGGATATTGTATTCCCAAAATAATTTGCCGTCCCAGGTGAGTGCCGCCATTTTATACCAAGCACTAAAGACCACCTCGCATCGACCGTCATTGTTAAGGTCGGCAATGAGCGCTGGTCCACCCACATAAAAGTTGTTGCCAAAACTATATTTCCAATTAGTTGTTCCATTTTCTGCGTTGATGCAATACAAGGTGTCGTTATAGCAGCCTACTACCAATTCTTGTTTGCCATCTTTGTCCAAGTCACCCACAGCAGTACCGTGATACATCACATCGTTGACAGCGTAAGACCACAAGAGCTTTTGGTCTTTGGCACGATAGGCATAGATTTTATTGTCTGTTTTCACGCTGGCATTCCAAGTGCCGACGATAAAATCCAAGTCGCCGTCATTGTTCACATCTACGATAGTGGGCGCCGTTTGTATCCAAGATTTGGTATCCACGGCTATTTCCCACGCTTTGCTGCCATCTTCGGCATTGATGCAAATGACATATCCACCAAATTCGCCGTGCAGTATTTCCGCTTTACCATCGCCGTCAATATCAGCAATGGTGGGTGGTGAATCGCTGCCGCGCGTATTGCATATCCATTTTACTGCGCCCGTTTTTCCATCAAAGCAAAAGGTCTTGGGGTTGCAAGAACTAGGAACAATCACTTCCATTTTGCCATCGTCATCCACATCATAAATAATAGGTGCCACATCGTTGCAGCCTTCGCCACTGCCTCTTGCATTGTATTTCCAGAGCAGGCTACCGTTCTCGGCATTGAGGGCATAAATCATACTATCGTTGCGGTAGCAACCAAAGACAATTTCCAATTTGCCGTCGCCATCAATATCCGCCGAAGCCGATTGCCCAAAAGACGCATCCTTGGTATTGAAGCTCCATTTGACGCTGGGCTGGGCTTGCGAGTAAAAAGAAAGCAATATGCTGAGCAGGAATAGTAAACGTGCCATATGCAAGAATTATTGCTACAAGATACACATTAGTACATTAGTACGAAAAACAAAATATTTCTGGTTAAAAGCCGCAAGCACATTTCCCGTTGTCATTCTGCAGGGGTCTATAAAGAACACCGCAATGACACCCCCAATTCCACCACGTGCGTCATTGCGAGGAGGAGGAACGACGACGAAGCAATCTGTCTTGTTGTAAACCAATTTGATTATTGTGAATTGATAACAGATTGCTTCGTGCATCGCAAGTACACGTGCGGTTTTTTGATTAAATTTGAAAACAGAAATGAAAATGCTATTTGCCTCGATATGGTTTTGTTTGTTGCTGCTGCCGATCGATTTGTTGGCACAGGAAGCCGTTATTGTTAGAAATGCAAGCGAAAGAAATGGTACTGTATATCTAAATTTAAATAAAGCTGCTGACTTTAATAACCAAATTTGTAAAGACAAAAGGATACAAAAAGTAACCTATTTTCTAAACAGAAAAAGATCACAAGATGTTTTCATTTTTGATACATCAGGACGGGTAATTAAGCAGATTTTAGAAAATGGAAAAATCGTTATTGATTCAATTTTTCTAGTCAATAAAACCATTGTTTCAAAAAAACATCTTAACATGAAAACGGTTGATTCGAGCCATTCAATATTAATTGAAAAGGTCATTTCAACTGATAAAAGAGGAAATGAAGTGTCGTACCTAAGCACAATTAGACAGTCATTTATTAAAGGTGATATCATAAACCTGAGAAATAAAAGTTACAACAATCATTTTGAAAGCGGAGATTGTATTTGGGGGTATCCTCGGCATGAGAGCAATCGTTATGGGGATAGTTATTATATGTTTCCTGGAGTACAGGTTGTGGCACCAATGGATGGTTATATTTTTCAAATGCCACAGGATAATATCCCAAGAGTGGGGTATCCACGATTAAAAACAAATTATAAATCTGAAACGCTATATCTGACAAAACAAACGACTGTAATTAAAAACTTCAATGGTCTTTCAGAAAGAAGAAAGAGAAAGCTTTTGTTGAATAGCGGGACTAGATATTATGTTGAGGGGGAAGTGGATAATCATTACTGTAGGCTAGGAAATGTATATCGAAGAAAGGGGTATAATGAAAGGGAAATTGAATTGGAGCAATTCTCTAAAATCAAATTTCATAAAAACAACCGCAATCTAATCGATACGGCATATTTGGAATACTATCCTGCTCAGAATATCAAATTACCTTGCTTGCAACCCAAAAATCCTGATTGTGATTATTATTTGAGAGGCAGGTCTGGCGTACCCCAAAGAAGAGAACTCTACTCTTTAAGCTACGAATACTTCGACGAGTAAATCACAACAACTTTAACCAATACCCCTTTAACTTCTTTAACCCAATTAACTTACATCTCCCTCAAATACTCCGCTTTCATTTTGCTCATAAATTCGGGTGTAACGCCGATATAAGCCGCGATTTGTTTTTGGGGCAAGCTGTTGATGAGCGAAGGATAGGTTTTGCAAAATTTCGCAAAACGTTCTTTGGCGCTGAGCTCTAGATTGTCTAACACGCGCTGCCGGCTAGCTACAGTTGAGTTTTGAATCAGGATGCGGAAATAGCGCTCAAACTTGGGCACTTTTTCATACAACAATTCCTGATTGCTTTTGCTAAGGATGAGTATTTCGGAATCTTCAAGGGCGTCAATATTTAAATGAGCAGGCTTGCCGCTCAAGATGCTGAACATATCAGTAATCCACCAGTTTTGTGGTGCAAACTGTAAGATATGCTCAACCCCGTTTTCATCTACAGAATAGGCACGCAAACAACCCGAGAGCACAAAGGCAGAATGCTCGCAGATGCTATTTTCGTGCAACAAAAATTCTTTGCGTTGCAGTTTTTTTTCTTGCAGCAAGGACAAAAAATAATCTTGCTCTTGCTCGTCAAGCGTGATGAGTTTTTGAGTATGTTGAATAATTGCTGCGCGATGCATGAAATGAAAATAAGACATTCAAATATACAGAAAAACAAAAAAGGCACACGCCTTACACGTGTGCCTTGTATAAAAAAACGCTGCAAACTATTTGTCTAATACTAAATGGAATATCGCCCTCTCATCGCCAGTCGTCACGGTGACGAAGTAAACTCCTTTGGCAACTGTTTGGGCCAAAGAGATGGGTGCATTAATCAAGCCATTTGAAACAAGAGTCTCACTCTTATAAACGATTTGACCCAACATATTGGTAACCACAATTGAGGCCTGACCGTTATATGCATTTTTCACTCGCCCTTTAATGGTAAAATTACCGTCAGTAGGGTTAGGATAAAGTACAGGTTTATGACTATCTAAAATTTGGGTTTTTGTTGATGTAGAAGACAAATTGCCGTCAACCAACATAAATCTTGTGGCGGGTGTCATACCTGTAAATGTAGCAGAGAAACCTACATAACCAGTTCCTGTAGTTAGTGTTGGCACTGCAGCTACCGAATTTGTTGTGGTTATTGTAGCATCAGTGGGCTCGTCTGTTTTGAGTAGTTTTAATGAGGATATTGCTGCCCCTAACAGTTCTGCATCAGTAAAATAAACAGTGGCTTGGTAGGTTTTTGTTGACCCTCCATTGCTAGCGTTAAAGGTCACTTCTTTAAACGATCTGTTTACTGGAGAAAATACTGCTGGCTTAAAACCAGGGCCAGAACCAGTAATTGTTGTCACGATACAACCAAGGTCATCAGACATATCTTTAATGCCAGCAATAAGATTATCATTAATTGGATTATAGAAATAAACTTCCTCTCCTTTGCGCACATCCCAGGTACGAGTACTAGAAAGCGTCGTTTCGATGGGCGTAGTCAGTGTTGGAACACTGTCATCATTGTTAACGTTGATTGTCATTGTATCAAAATCACGATGGATGTACACATTACTACCCATGGTGCTCAAAGTAAAATTTAAGATAATGTTCTTGTTGTCTTTGACAGCTCCATTATCAAATATAGTTAAGTCCGCGTATTGTGTTGCAGTACTACCCAATGGAAAAGTCAAACTTGTAGGGCTTAAGCTAAAGTGTTTTCCTGAAACAGCAGTACCACCAGCAATAGATATCGTAGCGGTAGGGCTACCTCCTACAAAGGCTGGACCAGAAGGTTTCATTCCTATTTTATAGATTGTACTTGAAGGACAAGCTAAGGAAGTAGAAAGTTCATTAGTATCGAGGCTTACATGGTCGAACCCAATAAATGAGCAGGGGGCATAAGCGGCACCAACACCTACAGCGTACCAAGCATCAATTACACTTTTTACTTCGGGAGTGCAATAGCCATAAAGGGCTTCTGCTACAGAAATTGAAGCTTCTCTACAATCGGCATAAGTGGCTGTGCTACCCAATATCAATTCGGTTTGATACATAATTTCTGGAGATTTTACCCAACCCAAACCCGTCACAGAATAAGTTTTTCCTAAGTCGTTGGTGCCAGTAGCGCCATCGGTAAGCAAGAAAAAAAACTTATTGAGTACACCACTATTATTGTGTACACCGCATTGGTCGTTAGCACTCGAAGGTGTACAACCAACTACATTGTACCAATGGGTGCCGCCATAAGTATCGGGGTCGCTTTTTAATTTTGGAAAATCTAGTCTGCGCAGGGGATTGCCAGCACGTATTTCTTCGCCCAGATACCAGGTTCTTTTGGGTTGCGCATCTGTTTCTTTTGGGTCGGCATAATGTTCGATGGTAGCAGCCCAAATATCACTAAAACCTTCGTTCATTGCTCCAGACTCCAAAGCATATACCAAATCTGATGTGGCAGAACAGATACCGTGGCCAATTTCGTGTGCCGTAACATCTAAGCTAGTCAGAGGATCAAAACCGCCAGAGCCAGAGCCAGACCCATCGCCATAGGTCATCACAGACCCGTTCCAAAATGCATTGTTATAATTGTTACTAAAGTGTACGTAGCTTTTCAAAACACCACCTAAGCCATCCCAGCTATCTCTACCATGTACATTCATCCAGTAATCGTAAACCATTGCAGAACCCCAATGCGCATCCAAAGCAATATTGTGCGTTGGTCCTGTTGGCCATGTGTTGGCAGTACTTGAAAAGTTAGTAGCCGAACCGTAACTAGTACCATTGTTCAGATTTAGGGTGTGAATCCCATCGCCACGAGTCGAATCAAATAAAATATACGTTGAACCCGGTTTTGCAGAATTGAAAGCTACAGTATCGCTGTATTTAGAAACCCCAGAGGCCGAAACGTGTTTGATTTGCGAATTGGAGAATAATACCTTGCCCGTAGCTGCATCTACAAAAACATGCTGACGGCTGAGTGGCCTTTCGGCATAAATATCAAAGCGGTAAGCCAGACGCATCATTCTGTCACCAGGGCCATTGCTCATATCGTCCATCCATACCAGCAAGCCTTTGGGCATAAAAGACGTGTCAGGGTTGTTTGTGCTTTTTTTAATAAATGCTTCTTCTTCGGGGATTTGCCATTTGTACAATTGGGCACCAACAAATTTTAAAGCCTTGTCAAGAGCAGCACTTTCGCTTAGAACTGCTATGGTAGAAGGCTTATGGGCAAAGCTATAATAATTGGCGCTGATTAGGGCAACCTTATTATCCTTAACCAATAGAGTAGCACCCCCATATTCTGCTTTGATGCCTTTATAGAATTGGCTATAACGCATTGTGGTAAGGCCCTTTTTGGTAGTGATATTATGCTTTGTCAACATTTGGTTTTCTACCCCATCGATAGCCAAATATCGGTTTAAAACTTCTATGGGTTTACCCGCGCTGACATTAGCATCAGGTGCAAAACGCACAAGCTTGGCCGTTTGGTCTATGCTGTTTCTTTGAATTGACAAAACTTGATTATCTGGCAGATGCTGTGCAAAAGCACTTATATATATACTAGCAGTAAGGCTCAGCAATAAAGATGTTTTGAGCAGAAAGCTCCTTTTATTAAAATGCATTTTTCATTTTTTGGGTGACAGAATAGACACAAGATACTATATTCTGCTTGTAATTTTTAACTAAACAACAACAAAATAAAAATTTGTTTAATAGCGCTAAGCAAATAAAGCCTTGTTCCCTTTCTGTTAGCTATTTTGTAATCAGAAACGAGAATGGAAAAACATGTGTGACAAAGCGAAGTCAAGTAGCCGATTTGTTCTTGGGCGTTTAGAGGAAAAGCATAAGAAACAAAAAAGCTTCACTATAAAATAGTGAAGCTTTTTTTGCGGACTGGACGGGACTTTTTTTTATTAATATGTTTTTATGTATATTGATGAGATTATACAATAGTAAAGGCTTTTAGAGTATTTTGATGTTCATTTATATAACATGATATTTTATGGTGTTCAGTGAAAACCGCCACCTTTACGCCACCTAAAATAAAATCGTAAAGCTTTCAATAACAATTTAAATCTGTGATTGAAACAGTAAAAATATACCAGCTACAGTTTAGAGAGATTGAATTTAAGGATGCTTAGTTATTTACTAATTTAGTAGTCTTTCTATATTAACATAAACAATTGAAGGTTCAGCTCCTTGCTCAAGCATATCAAGGGCAATATTAAATGCCAAAATTTCCTTTGCCAGAATTTCTCTTTTACCCAAAATAAAGTTTCCTATTTCACTTTCATCCCAATTGAGGTTCAGCGTTAGTAAGTAGTTCAAAATGTATTCAGCAATTAATTCATCGCTTTCTCCTTCGTGAAAAAGCGTAATAAGCTTAAATAAAACTTCGTCGGGAATTTCATCGTCAATATCAGAAAAAACTTCTTCAAATTCTGCATAATTGAATCGGGTTTTTGCACTATCATTTATCAATTCCCAAACTTGCTTTTGTTCCATTATAAAAAATTATTTTGTTTATTAATTTTTAATTCAGCGCACACAATAGTGCCTCACAAAACCCTAAATATTTTTAGTGAACATCTTCAGAAGTGGCAAGGTCGCTCATTCTATCAGTTTCCTCCTTTGAAAAATCTTCTGCATTTTTAATCCGTTCATTAATGGCTAAATAACGGTTTATAGCTTTAGGTTCTATTGATGTTTTGGGATTATTTACTACCCATTTTGCCAACGCATTAATATCGTGCAACAATTTACTGTAGATGGTAAGACTTTGTGTTGGCTTTTCCATTGATAAATATAATTCCAATATTTTAATATCTTCCTCATTAAACTGTCTCGAATGAATCATCGTATCCATGACCTTCAATAACCAAACCCTTTGTGGTGCAATAATTTTTTTTTCAGTATTCAGATAATATATAATCTGATTAACATGACTTTCTAATTCTTCTTGGGGTGTTTTCATATTTCAAATATACCGATGATTTGTAATAAAAAACAAATTAGAAAACGGGAAAATTAAACCAAATTTTAAGCTCAAACACTTCGTCCGGATGCTCGAAAGTCAGATAACCTAATATAACGTTGCTCAAATTCTAATTTATGTTTGTAATATCTAATCTGGACTTAATATTCGCAGATTTATAAAGAAAGATTAAATCGAAAGTTATTACCCTAATATTTCGCTCAAAGAAGATCCTTAAAAGTTATCATTAATGATAACTTTTAATTAGTTTCGGTTATTGTATAATTCTAAAAATAAAACCTATGGCTTGGAATGACGCTAAAAATTTCGGTGTAATCAAATGTGATGGAAAGAGAGTTCATCTTTACCATTCCCGTGATAATTATAATACCATTGGATTAAATGACCAAGTGCAAGATGCAAGGTGGGCTGGCGATGCCGTAATTGTTTATCTTGCCAATGGAAAAGTAAGACGATATACCTCCCTTGACAATTATTCATCAATGTAATTATCGAGTAAAATTTTGAGGATTTTAATGTAATAAAGCCGCTGGAAAATTCAGCGGCTTTATTATGTGTGCTATTCCTCAGTTGCAAGTTGCTTCGTTTCTATTGCCACTTTTTTCACCTTCATTACTGTTGCGGTTGAGGTATCAGTTATTTTAGCGATTTCCCTGATGGTAGTTTTTCCATCATTCAGATATTTCAGGATTAACTTGTTCGTTTCTTTATTTAAAAAGTCAATCTTACGCTCATTACTACCTGCTTTTCTGCCAAAAGCTACACCTCGCTGTCGAGCCGCAAGCTTTCCCATTTCTGTCCGCTCTTTTATTAATTCCCTTTCTTGTTCGGCAATAACGCTCACAATGTGAGAGAATAGTTTGAAGATAGAATTTGGTTTGCCATCAACGATACTTTCGAGGTTCATATTCTGGATATGAACATTGACATTCTTGTCCTCACAAATCTTTAAAGTTGAAAGAGTATCGAAAGCATTTCTGCCCAAGCGACTAAAATCTTCAACATAAAGGTCTGTAATTTTTCCTGCCTGAATCAATTTCAGAATTGCCAAACCTTGCGGTCTTTTAGCAAACGCAATTGAACCGCTAATTTGCTCTTGAAATATTTGGTCATATTCCTTGTTGTCCATTAATTGTCTTGAACCAGTTTGGGCAAGTGTGCTCCACCGAATATATTTTACTCTCATTTTGTATCAATTAATTTCATAGGAGTAAAATTAAACCTATAGAGCGTGAAAACCCCTGTTTTCGGGCTTTTTAACGATCCTGTAGTGTTTCACTTTAATTGTTGAATTAAAATAGGACAAGGGTACAAGACTGATACAACTAATTGAATAGTCCAAGTTCTGTGATACCACTAAACCCTTTTTCCCAAATAAACCAAGCATAACAAACCGCACTACCCCCACTATCAAAGTTTCCATTCTTTCCACAATTCAATCTTGAACTTGAAACCCAAACTTTTTTTGGTGGATTATCAATGAAGAACTGTTTGCGACCTTTGCTCTCCATAAACTGCAATTTTAAAAACATTGCAACCTTATTTCCATCAGGAATTATTGACAATGCTTTTTCTACAAAATCTTTAGCTTTTGCATAAGGTGGATTGGTAACAATATTTCCACTCCAAGTGGATATTTCCGGAGAAAGAAAATCGATATTACCAGTTCCAAAACCTCTATCAATTAAATCCGTACTTTTTACATTGTATCCCGCTGCCGTAAAAGTTCTACTTAAATGACCTTCACCACAAGCACATTCCCATATGTCACCCGAAAAAATCTCAAGCTCTAATAATAATGTTGCAGCGATGGGGTCAGTTGCATAAAAATCGTAATTAGCTCTTTCGCTTGGGGAGTGATTACTTGCGCCTAAAGTTTTGAAAATACTGTTTGTATCTCCTGTCCAATCTTTTTTAATTTCATTTTGTTTCATAAATAATTTAAGAAGTCATTGTTTTTTCTTCTTGATATTATATTTTGAAATAGAAAAAAGTTGTTATTTTTTTTGAAATTTTTTTTTGTCAGAAGCTGCTGCCTGCCTTTATCTTCAGCAATAACCATGCTGAAAAGTGCATCACTTCTTGTCATTCGACATGAAGTGATGCACTCGATAATTCTCTAACATGTTTAAGCAATTTTTAATCTTTCTACTAATGAATTTAAACATTTATTCTGGCACTCCGTGAGCTTGCCATTTCTTTCGAAATATTTTTTAAAAGACCTTAAAAAACTTATATCATTGGTTTTATTATTTTCCGCAAAGCTGAGAGCTTTGTTTATTCTATTACTTGTTGCCATTGATTCAGGAGATGTAAAGTCTAAGAATTTTTGGTTTATACTCATTCGAACCTTCATTTGTTTGACATTTAATTTTCGCATTTTAATAGTATCCAAATAGAAATTGTATTCAAAATCATTCAAAAGACCTTTACTGTTGAGATATTCCAACGCGCCAATACCAATGCTTTTAGAAATGTCCTTTCTCAATCTATTTATGGCTTCGAATATTCTATTGCCCTTATCAATTCCCAGAAACCGATTAACACAGCAGTTTCCAACTTCGGCAACTTTTTTGTTTGAAGTATTTTTTATGACACATACATTTATGATGGGATAATGCCCACATAAACATGATTGCGTTCGTGTGTTTGTGTAGCAGTGTTCAAAGTTCCACTCTTGTTTTGCGCTTGCCCATATTTTTGATTCACTGAGCTTAACGATTTCATTAATTAATTTGTATTCCATTTTTAAGTTGTTTTTTTTATGGTAAGCTTTTTAAATTTTGACTATTAGTTTTTTGCCTATCACTTTTGATATCCCCATGGCTGCCTGAAGAGATCATTCCATGTAATTTTTTTTAAGACGATTTCAAACGTTTATAACATTTGTTTTCGGATTTATAGAATGACTTGAGAAGTGAATAATCATGAACGTTTTCAAATTTGCTTATTAAGTATTTTACTTTCACAAAATGAAAAGTTCAAAAAACATGAGTGTTCTTTTAAATAAAATCAAAAAAGCTTGTACCGTTTAGGGTACAAGCTTCATGATAACACATCTGCTTTTTAAATTTTTCTTCCTAACCTAATTTACTATTATCTTCCATTGTTTTGAAAAATGATTCTTTAGTCACCACTAAACAAACATCATCACAGTGGTCGCAATAATCGCATATAAAAGTATCCGATACTACGATTCCGAAATTAATACTGCGCCTTCTCATTGTTTCTTCATAAATATTTGTACTACCACATTCTTTACATACCAGTATATCCGCACTGCTTGATTTTCTCATTTCGATTATTCATTTTTTTTTGAAACAAAACGTTCCATAAAAATTATAGCTTCATTTTTCAAAAAGTTTAAATGAGTGTTATGAATTTGAAATAATTAACTTCTTTTCATTTAACAAGAAGTAGTTTGAAATATTTCAGGAAGATGACATATCGATTAATCACAATTAGAATATAATGATTTTTAAAGATGGTTAATTACTTTAAGCATAAATTTCAATGTATTTTTAGCACCTGAAATTTACTATACACAAATTGTGTGTTGCATAAAACACCAATGCCCGCAAATTTTTTAAAATATCAACAATAATGAAAGGCATCAAACTTATTGACAACTCTTCGAATCAATACCAGTTAGGAAGCGTGTTAAAAGAATTGTTATTAGATGAATCTTATAGCGAAGTTGCCATAGCGACAGGATATTGGGACTTGCCGGGAATGTTAGAAGTTTTTGATGAGCTGACTCAGTTTTTGATACGTCCAAATACAAAATTTAGATTGTTACTGGGCGAAGAACCATCAGTTAGGTCATATCAAGTAAAAAATCCTCAAAAACAAGATCCGGATTTCCCAGAGAAATATTTAAAGAGAGATTTAGAGGAACTTAATCTAACAGATGATTTTCAGAAAATAGCAACCTTACTTGCAGATAATATTGACGACAAAGAGCATGGTAAAATTAATATTCGAGTATATAAAAAGAACTTTCTACACGCAAAATGTTACATTTTTGGTAGTGAGGAAGAAAATGCTGTCGGGATTATAGGCAGTTCAAATTTCACGAAACAAGGTCTTTCAGGAAATCTGGAATTAAATCAATTTGAGAACAATAACGCCACAGTAAATTTTATAAGAAAAAACATTTCTCAACATCCATCTCATAGAACTTGGTTTGAAGCTCTTTGGGAAGATTCTGAAAATTGGAGTAGAACCTTTAAAGAAGAAATCTTGGAAAGCAGCAAGCACGGAAGTGTATGCTACAGTCCATATGAAATGTATATTCATGCTCTGTATCGAATTTACGGGCAGGAATTGTCTGACGAAAAAGATAACAAGGTAAATAAAGATGATGTTGATTCAGGAAAACCTCAACTTTTAAATTTTCAAATTCAAAATGCAAACAGTCTAATAAAGAAATTAGAACGTCAAGCCGTGGCAATGTTATCCGATTCTGTTGGTTTGGGTAAAACTTATACAGCAATCAAGGTCATTGAGTACTATATGTTTAACCCACAAAAAAACCAAAGGGTAGTGTTGATTACCCCCGCAGGGCTTAAAAGCCAATGGGAAAAGGCATTTGATGATTTTAAGTTTCCGTATGCTCCCTTAATACTTTCTATGCAAGACACAGAAAGAGTCAGGGACGTAAAAGAAAATATTACAAAAACACCCGTTGGTCTATTTGTTTTTGACGAAAGTCATAATTTGAGAAATGATAGCGGTGGAAGATGGAGAGTCTTTACCGAATGGCGCTTAGCAAATCCTAATGCTAAAACACTCTTATTGACAGCCACACCAATTAATAATCAGCTTTCTGACCTTACAAATCAAATAAGTCTTGGGACAGGTGGAGAAATCTCAAAACTCGGAAGGTTTCAAAATGACAGTGGTAATTACGAAACCTTGAAAGAACGTTTAGAGAAAATTCAAAAAAGCATCAAAACCCAGATAAGGCTTAATAAGGGTGTAGTAGATTATCAGCAAGTAAAGGAACAATTAACCCCATTACTAAATAAATTTATTGTTAGACGAACAAGACAAGGCATTGAAAAAGAATATCCCGATGGCTTGGAGATAAATGGAAAATTACAGAAGTTTCCAAAAGCTTACCCTGATAATCTGGAGTATAATGTTCCTAATCAACATAGGACTCAATTAATAAAAATTGCCGAAAATAATGCCCAATTAAACGAGGCATATAGCTACACTATTTCAAGTCTAGCTGAACTAAAATATTTAGCTCACCCTTTAGATTTGTTTGAACATTATCAAAAGAGGGAGAAAGCAATTTCGTCTTCCTTAGAAATTCTTTACACCTCTTTATTGGCTTTAGGCTTCCCTTGTTATAGGTATAACATGTATCGACATGCTTATTATGGCAGAAACAGAGAGGCGGACGATTTTACATTGTCGGTAGATGAGAACAGAGAGTTAAGTAGGCAGATAGGTATTTACGGGATTTTTCGTACCGTTTTTCTAAAAAGGTTAGAATCTTCATTATTCTCGATCAATAAATCCATTGAAAGTTATGAATTGAAACTCCTCGATTTTCAAACGAAACTTCTAAAATTCAACAAGATTGTTTCGGTTAAAAATTTGACCGCATTGAATAAGGCTATTGACATTTATAATGAACAAAATGCAGAAGAAGATGAGCTTGATTTTGACATTGAAACGTTCGAAAAAGGCGGAGATGATTTTATTTCAATAAACGCTGATACTGGCATTTTCAATGTTGCTCAGTTAAGAGAAGACATTATAAAGGATTTATCAATTATCACTGTACTTAAGGGGCAAATAGCACTTCTGATTGATAAGGACGATAAAATGCAAGAACTTGCTAAGCATCTAAATCAAAACTATGATAAGAAAGTTTTAGTCTTTACTTATTTCGCTGACACCTTGCAATATCTATCTGAAAAATTACCGCAAAATTTAGTGCGGGGCAAGAACGTCGAATTTGCATTAGGTAATAAAGCTGAGATTGAAAATTATGCTAAAAGGTTTGCTCCAATTTCAAAAAAATACGCAATAAAAGATTCTGAAAAAGAGATTGACTTTTTACTGGCAACAGATAAATTATCCGAAGGACAAAATCTACAGGATTGCGGAATGATTGTCAATTATGATTTACACTGGAATCCTGTAAGAATGATTCAAAGAAATGGACGTATCAACAGACTTGGTTCAATTCATGAAGAGATATTTATTTACAATTTCAGACCAACTGAGCAACTGGAAAGTTATTTGCAGTTAGTTAGGAAACTTGAAACTAAAATCAATCTTATTCGCTATACAGTGGGTACCGATCAATCTGTACTAGATGAAGACCCAACCCCTCAGGACTTTACGGAAGATTTATACAGCAGAGATGAAAAGAAACGATTAGCTGCTTTTCAAAAAATATTTGAGACATCAGAACTGTCCGCAGCAGAAGACTTATTTATGGACGACTTAAGAGCGTTTGACAGAAATGAATCTTTTGATGAAAACTATAAAAACAAAATTAAAGAACTGCCCAAAGGAAAATGGGGCTCTGTTCAATCACGAAAAGAAGACGCTCAGTTTAATCATTTAGCTCATTTAGCTGCTGGTGAAGATTCTTCTTGTGAGGCTGGCTTTTTCGTTGCTTTTGACCGAGACAACATTGGTCGTCTATTGACTACCACAGAAGGGCTGTTGTCTATCCAAGCGAGTAGCGAAAATAATAGCCGATTCAATGACACGTATAAAAACAAACCTCAGACAGAGGAATTTATTCGCAATTTCATTGACGCTTACCAATTTACTCAAGAGGAACATCAAGTAAGATATAACGAACCACAAAAAGCAGCTTTCGCAGAAATAATTAATAAAATGATTCAGTATGGAGAAACTGCTGATGTCATTGAGAAAGTAATGAATTCGGTGCTACATTCGCAAAACGCTTACCTGAATAAGGAAAACATGAAGTTAATCAGAGAAGTGAATAGAAGAATTCGAAGAAATGAGCACGTAGGGGATGAAATAATTAAACAATTTGTCAAACTTGCTGAACAAAACACTGTTGAAAGTGAAGCTTTAAAAGCGCCCCTTTCAGAAATACTACAAATTTTTAGATGAACATTATTGAGTTAAATACCAAATTGCAGGCTATCTCTTCTTCTCCAAGCAGAGATAGCGTTCTTGACTTTGCATTTGCGCTGATGCAATGGATGAATATTGCGCCAAATCCTGACTTAAAACCTCAGTTATTAGCACCGCAAACTCAAAAGCTTAGAGATTATCTGGCTCCTGCTCCCCTAACAGCACAACCGCAACTGTACAGGCTATCCGCAGAAGCACAAAATGTTCGTGTTCGATTTGCGGTGTTGAAAAAGAGTAAGAAAGATTACATAAACCAATTAGTAGATAATGACCCTGGTTTAAGTAGCTTTCAATCGTTCAGTAAAAACCTTAATAACACACTTTCAGACGGTCAAGTGTTTATTCCCAGTCAGCCCTATTTTGTTCATTTTATAACTACACCTGAGTATGATAAGCTCACCCTAATCTTCAATCAGGGTGAGAATAAACGCATAGTAAGTTTTAGAGGAAGGCTTACTCATACACAATACAATAAAATCATAGATTTATGGAAAGGGATAGGTACAAAGTCTAAACCTGAAATTGCTGATTTATTTTGGTCTTCACTTGATATTAAAGAAGTCAATAAACAATTCTACCAGCAAATAAAAGAGCGATTTGATGCGCTTGTAGGAATTGTAAAATTACAACATCATGAAGCGACAGATAATCAGGTAAAGCAATTTACAGTACGGATGATTGGACGCTATATTTTTTGTTGGTTTCTTAAAGAAAAGGGAATAATTGATTATAGTTTAATCAGTAAGGCTGCAATAGAGAAGACTCCTCAATACTATCAAACAATATTGCTCAATCTCTTTTTCGAGACTTTAAACACTAAAGTACAAGACCGTGACCCTCTTACTGCAAATAAAATTTTCGCAACAATACCTTATCTTAATGGTGGCTTATTTGAGCAGAGTGATGAAGATAAATTGTTTTCTCATTTAGATTTAGATGAGTGGTTATTGCCTTTTGTAGAGATATTGGAAAGCTATGATTTTACTGTTGATGAAAGCAATAGTCAATATCAGCAGGTAGCTGTTGATCCTGAAATGTTGGGAAGGATTTTCGAAAACTTGTTGGCAAGTCAAAATCCTGAAACCGAAAAAGCCGCCAGCAATGAAAGAAAAGCTACTGGTGCATTTTATACTCCGAGAGAAATAGTTGATTATATGGTAGATGAGAGCTTGAAAACTTACTTATCCAAGAAATTATCTGTTTCAGACAATGAATTAACTTCTGCTTTTGGTAGTAATCCTACATGGCCCCAAAATTTAAACAAAAGGAAAAAAGATGCCGAACAGGCGCTAATTAATATTAAAATCCTTGATCCAGCTTGTGGCTCTGGAGCTTTTCCAATGGGCGTATTGCATCGATTGATAAGTCTTAGAGAATTAACCGGTCTTCAACCAGATACTTATCAACTTAAAAAAGAGATATTATCAAATAATATTTACGGTATTGATATCATGCCAATGGCTGTGGAAATTGCACGACTTAGAGCATGGTTATCACTTATTGTTGAAGAAGATTATAAAGGAGAAAAAATTGCAAGCAATTTTGGAATTGATGCATTGCCAAATTTGGATTTCAAATTCATGCAAGGAAATTCGTTATTAGAATCTTACGAAGGAATAAAGTTATTTGATGAGAAACTATTAGACCAGACTCCGATTGAAAAACCCAAAACTTTATTTGATGAGACAAAAAAGAAAATTGAAGAACTCGAATCAAAATATTTGGAGATTCATGATAACGGTGATTTAAATACTGTCGAAGGAGAATTAATAATTAAAGAATTAAAGAAAAACAAAGATGTATTAAAAAAAATTAGAAAAGTAGATGAGCCACAAATAAATTTTAGTTTATTTGGTGGCGAAGAACATCTCACAAGTATTAGCAAACGATTACAACAATTACATAAAGAGCTATTTAGCACGTCTGAAAAAGACGAAAAGAAAAAATTAAAGGTTGAAATTGAAGCAATGGAATGGGGTCTAATATCTTCAAGTTTAAAGCAGCTCGGAAATAAAGAGAGGTTAGATGATTTAGAAAATTTAAGAAAACAAAATATCAAGCCGTATTTTCTATATAAATTAAATTTCCCTGAAGTTTTTACTGAGAATGGAGGATTTGATATTGTGATTGGTAATCCACCATATGTGCGACATGAATCAATAGACCCTTATTATAAACCGAAGTATGAAGCTAATCACCCAGATGTTGGAAGTGGTACTGCAGACTTGTATATCTATTTTTTCGACTCTGCTATTTCTGTCACTAATAAAGGCGGGATAATAATATTCATAACCCTTAACAAGTTCCTAAAAACTAAATATGGAGAAGGGCTTAGAAAAAAATTAGAAAATAAAAATGTCGATCTAATAATTGACTTTTTCGAACTTCCTGTTTTCGAAGCAAGCACAGATACGGCAATCACCAAAATAATTAATGACTCTAATATAAATAGTACCAGATACTTTCCTGTAAAATCTCTTGATAATCTTGATTTAGTTAGTTTAACTAAAGGCCCTTCGTTGTTGGTAAATAAAGACGGTTCCGAATGGAAATTTATCGAATTGTCTTCAAAGGCAATTATTGAAAAAATTTATAAAGACACTGTTTCGCTTAAAGATTTCACTGGTGACAAAATATTTTTTGGGATTAAAACTGGTTTGAATAAAGCTTTTGAATTAACAGATGAAGAAGCCAATAATTTAATAAATTCGGAAAGTAGAGACATTGTCAAACCTTTTATAAAATCGACAGATATAAAAAAGTATAAGCTTAAAAGTTATAATAAATTCTTTCTTATAACTGGATTTGAATACGATATTCCTAATTTATTTCCATCTGCATTTAAGCATTTGAAAAAATATGAAGACCAGTTAAAAAAGAGGCAAGACCAAGGTCGAAAATGGTATAATCTTAGAGCTTGCTCTTATTATGAAGAATTTGAAAAACCTAAGCTCGTGTATATTTATACTGCTAAAAGGCAAGAATTTTATTTAGATTTAGAAGGCAGGTACATTAATAATAATTGCTACGCAATTATCTCAGACAATAAATTTCTTTTTTTCTTTCTTAACTCAATACTGTTTGACTGGTTCAAACGAATAAAATTTGTCGCGTATGGAGATGCGGACGAGTCTGGAAGAGTAAAGCTTGACTATAATAAGATGATAACTGTCCCTATTAAAAAAATATCGAAATTAGAATTAAAGTGGTTTGAAAATCGCTACGATGAACTAATGAGCGAGATATCCGATTCTTTTAAAATTAAGGCGGTGGAAAACATCGTAGAAGCAAAACTTTTTAAAATTTACGAACTCACTTATGATGAAGTAAAAGTAATTGACAATAATTTCTGGCTGAGTGAAAAGGAATATAATGATATAAAATTGAATGACGAAAATGCAAAATAAGCGCTAATGCCATTTCATCCATTACAAACACATACAGCAATTAAAATAACGCGGGCTTTCACTACCATCGGAAGTGCTCCACTGCTTGTAATGGATGAAAGTTTTGAACAAATTTTTACCAAGACCTACAACGTTTCCCCTCCCAGAACAGAGCTTATTAATGAAGTGTTTTGCGCCAACGCATTAAAACTTTGGGGCGTTACTGTTCCTGAAATCTGCCTTGTTAATATTCCCTACGAATTAGTCCTACAATACAATGCAGAGAATGCGACTCCAATATCTTCTACGAGATATAGAAAAGAGCACTTTGATTTGCCCTTTTTTGGCTCTAAAGCAATATCTCCTGTGGTAGATCTATTGGACTTCTTGCCGGGTATTACTTCAAAAGAAATGGACTTGTTCCATCAGCCCGAAGATTTATTAAAAATTGGAATTTTTGACCATTGGGTCGGCAACAAAGACCGCAAGCCAGATAATCCTAACTTATTGCTAATGAGTGATTCAGGAAAATTCAAATTCTGTGCTATCGATCATACGGCTGCATTCGCTTATTTGTCAAATTATCGTGAAGTAAGAGACATAATGATACAACTAACTGGAAATAGCAGTATCTTGTATTCCCCTTTAGCAAAAAACATAATTGATTTCTTACCTTTGCCGACCAAACAAATAATTCGGCAAGATATTCTTCAGTGTATGGAAAGGGTTTTAGATGAATTTGATGATATGGTAGATGTTGTTCCTCAGGAATGGGGATTTAGCAAAAAATCAAAAACTCATTTGAAAGATTTTTTTGGGGATAAGGAACGCAATTCAAGGATTGTAAATTATTTAAAGTAGCAATGGAAAACTTCAATCAACATATCAAATTACAACAAGGTTATACTCAATTGAGCATAATCAAATTTGTAAGTAATGAGATCAGTGGAGAGAACATTTCCATTGGTTTGCTTGCGATTTGCGAGGAACAAGTCTTTTTCGAATTTTCAAAGAAAAAGCTTGAGTTTGTAAGAAAAATAAATCCGCAAGCAGAAAAACTTATCACTTTTTCAATTTCCCAATTTGAAAAGAATGTTTGCTACGATTTAAATAAAAGCACTCAAGGATATTTATTCAAAAGCAAAATAGTTTCTACAGAATATCTCGATAGATTGTCCAATTATAACAATGGAGTATTACATTTTTCTGCTCCACAAATCTATAATTTTAGATTTCAGGAAAGAAATTTCAAATCTTTTTTTGAAAAATTTATTTACAAAGAACCTATGGTTTCTAAATCTCATCAGACGAAGATTTCTTCTATTAAGCAAATTGTAAAAGAGAAGCTTGAGCCATTAAAAGAAAAAATTGATGTTGATTATACTATTAGAAAGCAGCAATTACCTTCCTTGCTTTTTGACTTTAGTTTAGATGCTATTGGCGTTAATGGTTCAGTTTATTCTGTAAAATCGATTGATCTTAATTCCACAAAAAGTGTAAGTGACATTACAAGGGAAATTAGCGAATATGAAAGCCTTTTGGAGCGTATCAATTCTTTTTCGGAAAATCATAGTCTTCAAATTGTTCCACAAAATCACAGTCTAATTGTAGAGAATTATGTTGGACAAGATAAAAAGAAAGAAGAGTTGTCTAATATACTTGTGAATGACTCTATGCCTCTATTTACTGTCAAGAATTCATCTCAAATCGATGAAGTGACAGAGGATATTGTCAAAAGCAAAGCAGGTAAATTTTCTGAACGCCTGGCTGTATAATGTTCCCATAATTCTGATTCTATAAGCTGACCGCCGTTTGCCTGTGATTCTATTTTCGAGTGGATTTTTTATTGTTTTGACGTTGCTAATACGCATAGCCAATCAGGTTTGCTCATCCTTGCTGTCCCATTTGCTATTTGGTCGCTCCTTTTTAGCAAATGAGGCACAAGTCAGGCTGTCTATTTTTTGTGCGCAATTAAAGCTCTTAAAATAAAAACAACTTCTTATCGTTTGACAAGAAGTTATTTTTTAATCCCCAATTTCTTTCTTTTTGAATCGTATATCAGGGTACTTGGATTGACAGTATTCGATCACTACTTCATAATCTTGCTCTTTAATGATTAAAGAATCATGCACTGATAAGGCAAACTCTACAGGAATATTTTCAAGCAAATCATCAATCCAAATTTTCGCTTCATTCCTCTGAAAAAAAGATGCACTATTTTTATAATTTTCTTTTTTCAAACCTCGAATAAAGGATGTCGCTAATGGAAAAAGTCTTTCAATTCTATTATCTCTTAAATGTTCTTTTCCATTAATCCAATAAACAAATAGTTTTTTCGCTGCCTTCCTATCTTTCAAATTCAATTCAGCTGCCAATTCATCATAAAAGTCCAATTGATTTGAAAAAATATGGTGATAAGCGGGGTCAATAATATCTCTCTCTTTCAAAAGACACCATAATAAGAGCGGCTGACTTGTTTGTGCATCTATAATGCAAAGACCTTTGTTTTGGAGTTCAGTTTTATAGGCTTGTATCAATGGGTAATGAACCCTTCGCCCAAAGGTATCACGTTTAATTTCGGGTGGGTACCCCAGTTCAATCAAGCTGTTACTTAGGACTTCATACCACCTCTTTTTTACACCTGACTTCATTTCAATTTCTATTACTTCAGAGTCTTCAAAATCTATCAGAAATTTATATTGCATACAGTACCCAAATTTGGTAGAGTAAGTTTTCGATTCAACTTGATTAAAAATATTATTGGGGTCAAATTTGAACGTTGATTTGTATTTTATGATACTTGCATCCTTTAATAATTCTATTATTCTTGAATACCTGGTATTGATTGACCGAAGGAATGTAGATGGGACGTAAAAATAGCTGTCTTTCCTTTTCCTTAAGCTTGCTATATACAAAGCAGCATAAACTTTGTAAGCATTTTTGATTCTGGTCTTATTCCCTGCACAGTCAAGGATTTTCTTTATTTCGTTTGTAATTTTTATTTTCATAAATCTTATACTCACGAGTAAATTGTAAGTTGAGTTTTTGTGAAAATAAAAAGTGTGCCAGACTACTTAATGAGGAGCCCCCCTCCCCTCTCTTGTAGAGAGTTTTAATTAAAGAATATTAAACCTAGTAGATAAGTAAAGATTGCTAAATTCCGAATTGACTTTATTATTTGAAGCAATTATTATCAGAATTCCACGGCAGCGTGCGCCCACGCACGCAAAAATTATCTTGATCCTTGTATTTGAGCAATCATAAGTTTAAGCTCCGCAATTTTAATTTGCTTCTCAATTTTACTTTTCTCCATTGCATCTTGCTCTTGTTCAAATTGGCTTTTAAGTACTGCTATTTTATTCGGTAAATCTGGAATTTCAAGATTTATATTTCCAACTGAATTCACCCCTTCGAGAAGTAGTGACAAGAATTCATTGAACGTAAGTATTATTTTCATTGTCGTTTTATTTTTATATATTAAAAACGTTCTTCTCAAAATGAAACACTCTATTTTGCCGATTATTTGATTTTGTACATTGATTATTTAACCCCAATAAAAACACACTATGAATAGAGAAAAAAAGTTAGAATTTTTTAAGGATGAGTATGATGATAGCACGACTGAGCTTTTAAGTAAGTATGACTTTATCTTAGACAATGATTCCGATTATGTGTTTCCAGAAGAAGCAGATGTGCGGTACGAATTGTTTAAGAACTCCACTTGCGAATTTGAATTCTTAACGTTCAAATGGGAATATTTAGATAAGGCTACACGTTCGGATGATAGTACTTATATTAAAGGTGCAATACTTGAATTGAACAAAATCCTCGAAGATGAACGTCTTACAGGTAAGACTAAAAAAGACGAGAGCTACAAAAAGGCAGTTGATTATTTTTCCTCCATACTTAATGATTCAGACAAAGATTTGGATGATGACACTAAGACAATTTTTTTCATATCGCTACATCAGAATAATTACTTTAATAAAGTTGAAGTTCCTGAAGTAGCTTTCTTTTTAGACTATCCCAATGGCAAAAAATTAGAGCCTTTGTCATCAATTTATGGGAAATATTTCTTACTTTATGATTACCTGCTTTCACAAGCATCAAAATTAAGTTTAGAAGTAAAGTCGAGCCAAACAATTAAAATTCGCAAAAACAGAATTCAAGAAATCAAAGACAAGACTTTAGAAGAGGTTTGGGCAAAGGGTGAGAAAGACAAATATGATTTAGCCATAGAGTTTTTAAAGAAACACATTCATAATAAAGAACTAAACCAAACATTCATTATAGAGAACAAAAATGGTAACTATACTTGGCTTTACTCCTTCGATTCACAAAAGTACTTGGCAGCGTTTATTTTTATCTGCATGAAAAATGAGTACATATCTCCTCGATTAACGGCACCCCAACTTGTAAGTATTTGCTGCAACACATTCTCCATCGAGGATTTGGATAAGAAGAACTTTACAAGCCTTTATTCAAATGAACCCAAGGATGTATATCTGAAACCTTTTAGCCTACTATTTAAATAAGCCAAAATGATTAGAAGGACCGAAACCCCTGTTTTTTGAAAGTAGAGGTTTCGGTTTTTTATCGCTTTGGATTCTTCATTCTTTTGCATAAACAAATTTCATTTTATGCAAAAAAGTAAAATAGTAGTGGTCTATAAAGACCCTAAAACTCTCAATCCTAATAAGCTAAATATTGAGCTCTATGGGCAGCCGAAAAACAACATAAATTATAACCATGTTAAGATGTCCGCATCATTATTTGGAATTCTTACTCCTCTACTTACTACTAATCAAGAAAACATAATATCTGGAAATGTAAGGCATCAGGTGGCGTTAGATTTAGAAATCCCTTTAGTACCGTGTATTGTAGAGGAAGATGACGGCAGGGTAGAAGAGTTGTCGAAAATTCTCAAAAGTCGAGATGGTTTGATGGAGAAGTATAGAACTATAATTCACGACATGCCAAAATATGATTGTGGATATTCAATTCTTAAACGAACTGAAATTTTGGAAGAGGTATATGGTTTAGGACAAGGTAATCGAAGTGATTTGAAACCAGAAATAGCTGCCGCATTCAAAGAACGAAATAAAATAGCTTCTCCAAGCAAGCTTAGTAAATTAAAGGCTGTCAGGAAGCACCTTCAAAAAGCATTTCCCACCAAGGAAAAGCAAGATGAATGGTTAAGACAACAGCCTGTTAATGCATCCCCAAAGACGCTTTGCAAGGATGCCAAAGCATTAAGCGTTCCTAAAAAGGAAGACCCAACACTTAAGGCGCGCTTCAAATATGCCATTGATTATGTAAATATTTACAATCAAAGCTCTTTAGATTTATCATTGATACCAGACAAATCTGTGCAGGTTATTGGTGGATCCCCACCATACTTTGATATGAGAGCATCTCAAGGTTTTGAGAATGAACTTGGCAGGCAGCGGACAGTTGATGAATTTGTTTCGTCACTGGTCAAGCACTACATAGAATGCAAACGAATACTTACAGATGACGGCTGTATTTGGGTGAATATTTTAGATCCTATCCGAAGAGGTCGGCATAGCCTCAGCATTGAAAAGTTTATTATAGCAATGGATAAAGCAGGATTTAATCTATGCGACAGGTTATACTGGACAAAGCTCTTATCTCAACCTGGAGACGGGAATGGAAGCATGGGAAATGTCGAGCATCTTTTGAAGTTTTCATTATGTAAAGAGCCATATACAAACTACGAGTGGCTAAATGAAATTGACTTAAAGGAAGACTTAAAATTTGGACAGGGCCAGCGTGTGAGGCTTTCTTCTTTTATTAATTTACGAGATGGTATTATCAAAACTCCCATTGCAAGCACAAAGAGATTAGCAGACGAATGTATTAAACATGGCTTTGGTCTCGAAAATTCGAGCACTTATCCTATTGAAATACCCTACTTATTTTTAATGACTTCATGTAGAGAGGGAAGTCACTATGTGGATATATTCAATGGCACTGGTACTACCGCTAAAGCCGGCTTGGTAATAAATGAAACCTTTAATAAGCAATTAGTTTATCATGGTTTTGAGATTAACTCTACCTCTGTCGAAGCTTCTATAGTCAATATTGAAATGGATTTCCCCCAAAATACATCATCTAAGTCCGTTCCTCTTCCTACAAATAACGGAAGCGCTAAAAAAGCAGCCTAGTGGTTTGCCGAAAGATAGGAGCGTTTTCAAATTCCTAATTCACACAAAACATTACCTCAAAATGCTTGGTTGCAAAACCAAACGGGCACCCTATTTAAAAACTTATCTAATAATCTCAAAAATTCAAAAAGTGGAAACAAATATCATCTGCTCTACAATGAGCCATTACATCAAGCAACTTATTATGGAAGCCCTAAAAGAATTCCATAATTCAAACCAATCTCCTTACTATAGCCAAAATGCTGAAGAGTCAGTAAAAGTATATACTCGAAATGAGTTGGCTATTCTATTGAAAAAGTCCCCTAATACCATTACGAAATATATCAGACATAAAGGTTTGCATGCATCCTGTATAAATGGTGTGTATTACATCAACGACAAGTCCCTTCAAAAATTCCTTAATTCCAAAACTTTAAAATAATGACCAAAATAAGTATTAATTTTTATCTCAGACAGCCGAAACAGAAAGGTAGAAAAGCAATTTATGCTACGGTGAGGTACCAAAGGCAGACTGCAATTCTTTTCCCGGGTTTAAGTATTCATTCTAACGATTGGGTAACGAAAAAAGGGATTAGCAAACCTCGTGACATACCTGAAAACAATTCTCTTAAAGATTGTCTTTATGAGTTTGGAAAACTGGTTAGAGAAACGCACGAGGAGCTACAGAAACTATATCCCCAAACAATTGTATCAGCACATCTGTTGAAAAAAACGGTAAATTCTAAAAAGTTGATGAGAGAAGTTAACGACATAATAAAAACAGATAATGAGAAAATCCGCATAACCGAATTCTTTCAAAAAATGGTTGATGATAGTAAAAACAAAACAAGACTTAATAAGAATGGAAAAGTTTTAACCAATTCAACTATCTCAACTTATGAAACCACTATTAAACATTTTGTCAATTTTGAAGCAAAGCAGAACAGGAATTATCTGCTTTCTGAAATTAATCAAAAACTCATTGACGATTTTGCTAATTATTTAACACACGATTTAAAAATGGCATTTAATGGTGCGGGAAAATATATGAAAACATTTAGAACGATGATGAGCTATGCTCAAGAACTCAGATTTATCACTGAAAACGCTCTGGTTAAGCAGAAAGTAATTGTTACCCACGAAAGTCCAGACAATATTTATTTGACTAGAAAAGACATTAAGGACATGCTTGCACTTGAATGTTTTGATTCTAAACTCTATGAGGTTGTGCGAGACTTATTTGTTGTCGGTTGCTTAACAGGGCTGCGTTTTAGTGACTTTTCAGAACTCCGTAAAGCACGAATTGAGAACGATTTGATTCATATGACATTCCAGAAAACCCAATCCAAAGGAACAATTCCTGTTCATCCAATCGTTAAAGAAATAATTAGCAAGTACCCTAAAGGATTACCGAATTGCCCTCCTAACCAAGTTTTTAATCGATATTTAAAAGAAATTGGCAAGAGGTTACCTCAATTAAATACAGATTTTGAAAAGATTCTAACTAGAGGTGGTGTGCCTGACCCAAAGACATACAAGCGATATGAGCTTTTGAGTTCTCACACTGCAAGACGTTCTTTTGCAACAAATGAATATTTGAATAAAACACCTGTAATGACAATTATGGCAATAACAGGTCATAAAAGCGAAAAGACCTTTAGAGCATATATTAAGCTCGATTCATTAGAACATGCAATGTTGCTTGCAGCCAAATGGAAAGCTGGTGATGAGAACTTATAATCAAATTTTTTTAACAACAATAAAATTAAAACTAATGAGCAGACAACAAAAAGGCAATACCAAATCTACAAAAGACAAAACTAGTTTAGAAAAGCTACGCGAATTAGCAAAAGCCCCGTTAGGTATTAAAATCACACGAATTGTGACTTTCTACAAGGCGAACCAGATAAATGTCGGGTTATTCGATATTATGACTGACATCTCAGAAGAAATGGCATTTAATATTATTCATTCCTTGGAAAATCTCGAAATTTCTTTTTCGAGTTATTCCGAAGACGAACAACCAATTTGGATTAATCTAGTAAAGTGCTATTTAGATGATTGCAAATTAAACCAAGCTCAAGATCCATATTTCAGTATAAATTTCTTCTGCTATGTTTGGTTCCTTGAGGATTTAGGAATAATTTCTTCAGATGATTATAATGGTGTAATATTTATTGGGGAGGGTAGTAATGAAAATTACATTATACATCACGGTAAAGCGGCGTAAAAAAGAGGGATTATGTTTGAAGTCACCTTAAAAATAGATTTTTAAATCGATTTGGGAATGAAAAAAGCTCATTTAAATCGCCACCTAATCCGCCACCTATTTAGAACAAAAAAAGAAGAGTCGCTCTGGGAGCGACTCTTCAATAATCCTTGCGGACTGGACGGGACTCGAACCCGCGACCTCCGCCGTGACAGGGCGGCATTCTAACCAACTGAACTACCAATCCTTTTCTCGTTGGGGTTGCAAATATAGGGACTTTTTTTTCACAATTGCAAATCTCTTTGAAAAAATTTTTTTACGCTACATTTGTACCCAATCTAAAAAGATATTTTTATGCAGTTTCTGGATTTTGAAAAACCCCTCGAAGAGCTCTACCACCAGATAGACAAATTAAAAGAAACGGCTCAGAAAAACAATTTAGATATGAGCGCCGCTATCAACGAACTGGAAAATAGCATCGAGAGCACCCGCAAGTCGATTTACGAAAAGTTGACTCCTTGGCAACGCGTACAACTGAGTCGCCACCCCGAAAGACCTTACACCCTGTATTATATCGAGCAGATTTTTACTGAATTTACGGAGCTCTATGGCGACCGTCAGGTAAAAGACGATAAAGCTATGGTGGGAGGCATGGCCAAATTAGATGGCATGCCCGTAATGGTGTTGGGCCAACAAAAAGGTACCAATACCAAAATGCGTCAGTTGCGCAATTTTGGTATGGCTAACCCCGAAGGCTATCGTAAAGCATTACGATTGATGAAAATGGCTGAAAAATTTAATCACCCCATTATCACTTTTATAGACACCCCTGGCGCCTTCCCTGGTCTTGAAGCCGAGGAGCGCGGACAAGGAGAGGCTATTGCACGCAATCTTTTTGAAATGACCAACTTAAAGGTGCCTGTTATCTGTGTCATCATCGGCGAAGGTGCATCTGGTGGCGCACTTGGTATCGGAATTGGTGATAAAGTGGCTATGCTAGAAAACACTTGGTACACAGTAATCTCTCCCGAAAACTGTTCCACTATCTTGTGGCGTAGTTGGGATTATAAAGTGACGGCAGCAGAGCAGTTAAAACTAACCTCTGAAGATATGCTCGGCTTTAAGCTTGTAGATGATGTGATCAAAGAACCATTGGGTGGCGCACAAACTAAACCTGAAGAAATGGCTGCCACCCTGAAGCAATACCTTACAGAGTCCGTTCGCGAACTCGTGAAGCTAGACGCCGAGAAACGCATTGATGCTCGCATCGAAAAATTTTCGCAAATGGGATTTTACGAAGAGCGATAATCTGTTTATTAGTTTTTTTATCACAAAGTTTTTAAGTTTTCTTTTATGAATCATATTTTTCGTGGCACGGGTGTCGCTCTTGTTACTCCTTTTCTCGCCAACGGTGCTATTGATTTTGATAGCCTTAGCAAATTAATTGACCACGTTATCCTTAATGGAGTTAACTATCTAGTGGCATTAGGCACCACTGCCGAAACGCCAACCCTCAACAACGAAGAAAAGAAACAAATATTGGCACACATTGTTAAGCATAATGCAGGTCGTGTGCCTATAGTTTGTGGTATGGGTGGTAATAACACCGCCGAAATAGTGAGCCTTATTGCAGAGTATGATTGGACAGGCATTTCGGGTATTCTGAGCGTATCCCCTTACTATAACAAGCCAAGCCAAGAAGGCATTTATCAGCATTTCAAAGCAATTGCACAAGCCTGCAAATTGCCTATCATTTTGTATAATGTACCCGGTCGTACGGCGGGTAATATTTTACCGGCTACTGCTGTGCGTTTGGCCAATGAGTTTCAGCACATCGTGGCTATTAAAGAAGCTAGTGGCAACATGAAGCAATGTATGGAATATGTACACAATGCCCCTGCGCATTTTGCTATCCTTTCGGGCGATGATGATTTGGTAGTACCACAGGTGGCTATTGGATTTAGTGGCGTCATTTCGGTAGCTGCCAATTGCTTTACCAAAGACTTTACCACTATGGTCAATTCTGCATTAGAAGGCAATTATAATACTGCCAAAACCCTACACTATAAATTGTTGAAAGGCACTGACCTCTTGTTTGCAGAAGGCAACCCTGCGGGTGTAAAATGCGTGCTCAAAGAAATGAACATTTGTGGAGACGCACTTCGCTTGCCATTGGTGAATGTTTCTGACAATACGAAACAAGCCATTCAAGATTATTTGAAAACAATTTAAAGCCTGGATTTTCTTTTTTTTGAAAGCCTTCGGAATTTTTTCGAAGGCTTTTTTTGGTGCATAACATCCACTCTTTTTCAAAATTCTTTTGATGCTTTTACAAAGACAATTATTCTGTAAATAAGGAAAACAAGCCTAATAATCGCGCAGGTTCTTGCTGCTACTTCGGTTAAAAGTATCAGATTGGCTTTTAAAAAAAGGACCAAATTTTTATCCTTCTATATAATCTAAATCTTTATGAAAAGTATCTTGGGTTTTTATTGTCGAAAAGATGGCCAAAGCAAGTACCACAGCACCAATAAGACTGGCAGCGGGCACAAAGCCCATTCCGGCATCGTTACTCAAATAACCAAAAATAGTGGTTAATATCACCACTGCTCCACGAACAAAATTTGGAGCGCTAGTAGTCACCGTCGCACGGATATTCGTGCCAAATTGTTCTGACGCCGAAGCCATAAATACGGACCAATAACCATTGGGCAGACCGACAATGAGTAATAGCCAATAAAATGTAGTGTTACTTACCCCGTTGCTCAATAGCAAAACAGTTAACATTATGGCCAAGCCAGAAAGTGCGATTAACAAAGCCTTTTTGCGCGACCGTAAACGCTGACTGATAAAACCTGTTAAGAATGCTCCTGCCGATGCACCGATGTAATGATACATCACGGCTTTGCTTCCTATTACCTCACCCACTACGCCAAGCGCCTCGGCAAACTCGGTAGCCAAGGTTACTAAAAGACCAATTGTAAACCATACCGGAATGCCCACAAAAATGCAACGGATGTATTTGATAAAATTGGCTCTTACGGTCAAAAATTCAAAAAAACCTCCTCGCTTTACTTCGCTTGTTTTTGCTTTATGAAACATTCCAGATTCGGCAACTGATACCCGCAATAACAAAAGTAACAAGCCCATTCCTCCGCCAACATAATAAGCTACCCTCCAATCAAATTTGTCGGCAACCAAAAACCCCACTACGGCACCGGCTATACCAATGCCAGAAACAATTGTAGTGCCAATGCCACGATGTTCTTTCTTCATCACTTCGGCAATAAGGGTGATACCAATGCCCAATTCGCCCGCAAGGCCAAACCCTGCTATAAAACGCAAAGCATAATATTGTTCGATATTCGTAATCATTCCATTGGCAAGGTTGGCAAGAGAATATAAAAGTATTGTGCCAAAGAGCACAGATAGCCGCCCCTTTTTGTCACCCAATATCCCCCATACAATGCCACCAATCAGCATTCCCAACATCTGAAGATTCAAGAGATTAATTCCTTTCTGGGTCAGCTCGGCTCCACTATACCCCAGCGCTTGTAAACTAGGTTGCCTCACTATAATAAATAATATCAAGTCATACACATCAACAAAGTAACCTAGTGCTGCAATGACAATCAACAAACGTACATTCTTGGTATGATTCATAATTTATATTTCCTGTAAGGGGCAAAGTAAAATTATTATTTGAAAAATGAATGCCCCGTCAGAATTATCTTCGCAAAGCAAATGCGCTACATTCATCAACATATTGGCCTTATACTTCAACGCTATAAAGGCGAGATGCCTTTGGCTAATTTTCTGAAATTCTATTTTAAAAAGAATCCTATTTTAGGCAGTAGAGACCGGAGGCTGCTTTCGGAAATGGCTTATTGCTATTATCGCTGCGCAAAAGGCCTTATACCCCAAAGCCTTAGCCTTGCAGAAAAAATTGACGCATCTTTGCTCTTGGCCGAAAGCTTTGTGAATCACATCGAAAAAATACTGCCCGATAACCTGCAAGAATTGTATGGACGAGGCTTTGAACATAATATCCGTGCTCTTAATAAGCAGGGAATTGATTTTGATTTGGGTGCGCTGTTTGACAATACCATTGCCTTGTCGGAGGGCTTAACAAAAGCAGATTGGCTACGCTCTATGTTGCATCGCCCTAGGTTATTTATCCGTGTTATTCCAAAATATAAAGACCAAGTTCTTGCACACTTGCATTCGGCCTCATTGGTCTTTGATGTAATAGATGAGTTTTGTATTGCATTACCAAATGGTTCGGCTGTCGAGAAATATTTGTCTGATAAAATGTACCGTATCCAAGACGCCTCATCGCAGCGAACGGTTGACTATTTTAAAATAAAAGAAAATGAAAGTTGTTGGGATTGCTGCAGTGGGGCTGGCGGCAAATCATTATTGGTCAAGGATATTGCCCCTAAATCCACATTGTGCGTAAGTGATGTACGGAAAAGCATTTTAGATAATCTTGCTGAGCGCTTTCATCTTTATGGATATGCGATTCCCGAACGTTTGTTGTTTTCGGTGATGGAAGCAGATGCCACCAAATCTGTATTAGGCGAACGAACTTTCGACCATATAATAGCCGATGTCCCATGTTCAGGTTCGGGCACTTGGGCACGCACCCCTGAACAATTATATTTTTTTGAGCCAAAGAGCATTCTTGATTTTAGCTCAAGACAGAAACTAATTGCCAACAATGCTATTCAATATCTTAAGGTTGGCGGAAGCTTTGTTTACATTACTTGTTCTGTCTTTAAAGCAGAGAACGAGGAAGTTGTTGCCTCAATTCTGGCGCAAAACCCACAAGTAAAATTATTAGAACAAAAATTAATTAATGGTATCACTATCGGAGCCGATTGTATGTTTGTAGCCGTAATGAAAAAATGCAGCAAAGCCTGTTAATGCAGGAAGATAAAGGAATGCAAATAAAAAAGCCCTTCAAGTTTATTGAGGGGCTTTTTTGAGAAAATGATGTACTAGATTTTATTAGTGGACGATTCTAACATCTACCGCGTTCAAACCTTTTTTACCATCTTGTACTTCGTAAGAAACTTTGTCATTTTCGCGAATCTTGTCGATAAGACCAGTAGCGTGAACAAAAATGTCTTGAGTGCCATCATCGGGCGTAATAAAACCAAAACCTTTGGTTTCATTAAAAAATTTTACTTTACCTTGTTGCATTGTGTTTGAGAATAAATATACCTAACGAAGGTAAGGTTTCTATGTTAAAATTCAAAATTAATTGGCTGTTTTTTTTGCCCCGTTTATTAGAAAAAAACGACCCGTTTTCGAACTTCGAAAACGGGTCGTAAACTTTTAAAATTAATGGTGATTTAGCGAATGACTAACTTGTTTACTGATTTTTGACCATCAACAACTAAAGTGATGAAGTAAACTCCTGATGGCTGTGCACCAAGATTCACAGTCTTGCTAAAGCTGCTGCTGATGTTGGCATAATTTTCAGAATAAACTTGCTGACCTGTAATGTTGGTCACCATAACCGTTGCATCTTTGATAGCGTTTACGGCTTTGAAAGAAATAGTAAACTGACCATTATTAGGGTTAGGATAAATCTGAAGATTGTCAACATTAGTTAAGGTTCCGATACTTGTGCTTCTTCTGCGGAAGATAACCAAGAAGTCCTCAATTTCTCCTGAAACAAATTCGTCACAACCAATAGTATTAGGATTACCTGCACCCATATCGTTGTTAAGCACAACGCGCATTCCTGTCTCTACATTTGGTATTACTGTAGAAGGAATGGTGATTTTGTCATGCGGGTAGAAATCAGTTGAAGTCGTTGTTTTCGACCAAATCAATTCTGAAGCACCGTCATACTGAAGATTATGGTTAAAGTCCATGAATACAGAAATTTTGGCATCAGCGTGTACTCCTGATTTCAAGGTATGATATACCGCAATTGGATAAGTATCTTGAGCATATAATTCAATTGCTGGCAAATCTGTATAATCTGTACGCATACGCACAGACTTTGGATTTTTAAGGTGGGGCCCCCCTGTATTTGCAGTAAAGGTGCCCAACACTACAGTAGAGATGTCTGAACTGTCAACTGCTTTTCCTGCGGCTAGGCTATAGCAATAACATTTGTAAGGAGCTTTTAGTTTAATGAATGTTTTATTAGAATAAATAGTGTCATTGGTAAATTCACAAACAACCCTTAGACGATAATAAGTAGATTGACGAACAACAGGCTCGATTGTATCTTTAAATTTAGAACCTGGCACATTAGCCCAAATTACATTATCAAGAGAGTATTCCCATTCCCAGTGCATCTTATTCATGTTTTTCGCATGAGCGGTATTCCAAACCATAGCAGAATAACCATCGCAAATAGATGTGTCAGAAATGTATGCCACACCAGCACTTATTGGGCCAGGACAGGTTGGATTAGTAATAAGAAGAAGATAGTCTTCCGTTTCGCCATCGGCATATGTACCGCAAGGAGGAACATCTGCTGCCGTTGCTGCACCTTTTTTCATTATCACCCTCATCCCTACTGTATCAAGTACTGCTGTAGTAGGCACTGTAAAACTAGTAGTAAATGTTGCACTTGTTCCGCTGATTACTTTAAAAGAAGCCAATTCCGAAGAGGCACTATATACACCGTCGCTGTTGTAGTCTATATATAGCGCTACCCCCGAAGAGCTAAATGCAAATGTATCTCTAGTGATACCGACGACAGAGAAGGTATAGGTCGTGTCTCGATTAATTTCTCGGATAGGTTTTAAACCTGTGAACAGTGTATAAGGACGATAAAAACTTTTGTTCACAAAAGAAGGTGTCCCGTTACCGTTGTTAATTAATGTGTCTTTACCTGTAGTGATCAATTTCACATTGCCAATATTGACTGATAATATATCATTAGTGGCAGAGGAGTAGCAGTAACAATTAAATGATTGAGTAATTAAAGAGATTCGCTTTACTGGAGTCGTGTCTCTCAAGCCAGAGCTATCGCAAATTACAATCATGCGCACAAAGGTGTCGTTGTAGATACCCGCCGTAAAATCTTGGTTGATAGAAGTGCCCAAATTTGCCCAAGGACCTGTAGCACTTGCTGCTACTTGCCATTGATATCTTACGCCATATGTAGCAAATGGGTTAGGTGTTGTGCCTGATGTTTTGGCAACAAATGGCGCACCAGGACAAACACTATCTGGCTGACTAACCACTCCTGCTGTTGGCTTTCCGCAGCAAGATTGGTAAAACTGATAAACTTGGTTGTTTGGTGGTAATGTAGTTAAACCAGGGCCCCAAGCACCAGACCTGTTTACCACTGGGACAGCACCTACACCCGTAAAAATGATAAAATCGTAGCAAGTGGCAGCTCCAGATGCAGGTGGCTTTCCGTCGATATAACAAATAGAAGCGGCAGTTGAACCAGAAACTGCAGTGGCAGATTCAATTTTGTAACAATACTCTGCGATGTCGCTGCCTTCATAAAGTTTTAATTGAAAAGACATACATGCAGCGGTAGCGGTAGCGTCCCATCTCCAGTTTTTCCATTCCATTGTAAACACTTTGAGGCCAGAGGGCAATAATTCTGTTTGATAACTAGCCTCACCACCTACACCACTCATATTACTCCAAAACACTCCAAAACCAGGCCAAACGGTCAAGCCAGGAGCAAGATCAGAGCGAGGTGCGGCGCTTGTAGAGGCTGTTCCTATGAGTTTTGCCCATCCATTCGATGATACCTGAATGTTAGTAAACGACTTTTTAGAGCCGCAAACTCCAATCCTAAACGTAAAACCAATGGGTATAGACTTAGTTGCTTCGTCAGCCTCAATATCGTCAACGGGAGTACCGTCTACGAGGTAAGTATAGTCGCGAAGAAATGGGTTGACAATGAGCGGACAACTGATTTTTAGCTGAGCAGTTGCACTTATCGAAAACAAGAGCGAAAGCAATAGGGTAGTTGCTTTGAAAAAGGTAAATAATTTTTTCATAACAATCAGGTTTTGACTGAATAAATAGCGCTTACTCTAAGATAGGATTTTCAGCATTCTCCTTTTAGTAATTAAATAGCTGTTATATTTTTCATAAAACAGACTATAAAACGAAGCAGCAAGATAAAATTATTATCTGAAAAAACAAATTATTATTTCCACACTACTGAAAAGAAAAAGGGAGACGAAATAAAATCCATCCCCCTTTTATTATAAATAAAAATACTTTGATTTATCTTAGATGTACAGTGCCCGACCCAATTTTGTACCCGCCGTTGTAGAAACTAATATAATAATCTCCTTTTTGATAGCTGCTTTCTTGTTTCCAGTCAACACTGACGTTAGTCATCTTTTGTCCTTTTTCTAGGTTCACTCTTTTGACAACTGTATAGTTCATAATATTTCCTTCGGCATTCGTTGTTGTACCCGAGCCATAGGCAGCGTTGCTCAGTAGATTGCCTTCAGGACCTTCAATAACTACAAATATCTCGTTAATCCCACTTTCTACGATTCGATTCTCGTCAATGTCAAAAACCACTCTCAAAATATCTACTCGCTTGGCTTTGGTGGTGCTCACTTCTTTATCACCTTTTCCTTTCACATTGATCGGTTCCATTTTAATATTAGAAATATGAAGCACGGAACCCAATTTTTTTAGGCTAGATGCCGCTGCCGACACCGAATCATTTTCTTTAGCCAATGTTGTATTTTCGGTTGTCAATTGAGTATTGGCAGTTTCTAATTCAGCAATCCTTTCTTCATAGGTCTTCACTTTGCCGCGTAAGGTGCCGATAAGAGATTGCGCTTTTTTAAGATCTGCAATGCTAGCGTTTTTCTTACCCAACAAAGACTTGATTTCTTCTTTTAACTTCGTCAATTCGCCATCTTTATCTTTGACCATTTGATCCAACTCTGCATTTTTGCCTGTCAAGTCATCTAAGCGGGCCAAAGCAGCATCGTATTGATTTTGCAAAGTATCTTTAGCTTCATTTAAATCGGTATTTTCCGAAATCAGAAAATTATTCTGTTCGCTTACTTTATTTTTACTGACGATTAAATAACCATTACCAACAAGTGACAGTGCCAATAACCCAATCAATAATTTGTTGTAGCTTTTTGGGGCAGGGGCAACTGTTGTGTTATTTGACTGATTAATTTCCTGGTCCATAATATTTTGTTTTTTAAAACTGATTTCTGCAAATGTAAAATTCATTCTATGACAAACGAACAATTAAAGGGCATCCTTTTTATAGATATTGAGACTGCAAGCATTAGCCCAAAGCTGAATGAGCTTAATGAAAATATGCAACAATTGTGGATAAAAAAAGCCAAAACTATACGTGCTGCAAACAACGAAGATATAGATCCAGCAATGCTTTTCGAAGAAAAAGCAGGAATTTTTTCAGAGTTTTCTAGAGTGGTTTGTATCAGTGTCGGCAGCCTTGTTTTTCAGCAAAACGAATGGCTTTTCAGGCTAAAATCTATTCATGATAATGACGAGAAAATATTGTTAAATAACTTTTTATCTATACTTCAGCGCTTCGAATCGAAGAATAAAGAAGTAACATTTTGTGGCCATAACATTAAAGAATTCGATTTGCCTTTTCTTTGCAGGCGAATGGTGATTAATAAAATTGCCTTGCCTCCCCTGCTTCAGCTCAGCAATAAGAAACCTTGGGAAATATCGCATCTTGACACATTAGAATTGTGGAAGTTCGGAGATTATAAAAATTACACTTCTTTGGCTTTATTGGCCGAAGTATTGGGTATACCTTCGCCCAAAAGCGATATTGATGGCAGCATGGTCGGGAAGGTGTTTTGGGAAGAAAAAAATCCAGAGCGTATTGCGCAATACTGTATGCAAGATGTACTCACAACGGCAAAAGTGTTTTTGCGCCTAAGTGGGCATTCCGAAATAACGATGAAGGAAATTTACCTCTAAAAGAATTAGATATCAAATGCTTGCTGATTACAAACAAATTGTCGACTCTATACAAAACAAAAAATATGCGCCCGTCTATTTTTTAGACGGAGAAGAACCTTATTATTTTGACAAACTAATAGAACTCTTTGAAGAAAAAATATTACTGCCGAGCGAAAGGGATTTTAACCTGAGCGTCTTGTATGGTAGAGATGTCAATTGGAAAGAGGTGATCAATGTTTGTCGTCGATTTCCGATGTTTGCCGAGCGCCAACTGGTTATACTTAAAGATGCCGGAGCGCTTGCAGAAATTGGAGAACTTGGGGCTTACTTCGAGCAGCCTTCGCCCACAACAATATTAGTAGTAGAATACCGCAACAAAAAAGTTGACGGCAAAACGAAGCTCAGCAAAATCATCAAGGTGCATACCGTTTATTTTACGGCAGAAAAAGTCAAAGAAGAAGCCATGCCCGCTTGGATTCAACGCTTTGGTAAAGAAATCGGTTTTGAAATCGGAGACCGCGAAGCAGAGATGCTCACCTTATACTTGGGCAATAATCTTCAAAAAATCGCCAATGAAATTGAAAAGATTCGTATTAATGCTCCTGAAGAAAAAGCATTAACGCCTGCACTGATTCAAAAGCACATTGGCATTAGTCGCGAGTATAATATTTTTGATTTTCCTGAAGCTTTTTCGACAGGAAATAAGGACAAACTATACCGTATGCTTTCCTACTTTCTTACCAATACCAAGGCGGCACCGATGGTATTGGTTACTGCCTCTTTTTACACTCATTTTATTCAAATCTACAAGGCAAACCATGCTGCAAAACTTCCTGAAAAGGAATGGGCTGCAGCGATAGGTATTAGTCCTTATTACGCCAAAAATGTGATGAGTAAAACCCGCAAATGGCCTTTGCACAAAGTGGAAGAATGCCTGTTGATTATTGCGCAGTATAACGCTCGAGCTGTGGGTCTTGACTCTTCGGCCAGTGATACAGAACTCCTGAAAGAAATGATGGGTAAATTGGAATTGGTAGAGATGATGTAGCGGACAAAACGCTTACATAAAAAGAAGGCAAGTCAATGAAACGACTTGCCTTCTTACTTAGAGCTTAATTTTTAATGATTATTTTTTGGCTTCAGCAATCAATTTCTTAGCCATTTTCACATAGTCATCGTTTTTAGCATCAGTAGCCAAATCCACCACTTCATTTGCAGTAGCAATTGCTGCGTTTTTATCGCCCATTTTCAATTCAATTTTAGCTTTGAGCAAACGCACCCAATAAGCTTTAGGGTTTTGTTCTGTTGCCTTTACAATCCACATTTTTGCCTTGTTGAGGTCTTTATCATTTTCGTAATAATAAGACGCCGCTTGATAATAAGGACGGGTGTCGTTGGCCAAAGCTGCATCAATGTTTTTCATCACTTTCGAGTCAATTTCTGTAGTGATTTTAACAGGTACTTTTACATAATCCCACATCAATTCGATGGTAGCCGATGTTGGCTTTACTTTAGCAATATTGATGGTAAATGATTCTGTTTTTGCTTCAGTATATTTTGGGGCTACCGTGATACGAGCCACTTCTTTGTCTTTATTATACTCTGCAACATTGCCTCCAAGGCTTAGGTCGCTATACAACATTACCGTCCAGCTGCTTTTGCCAGGGATCGTGTACAAGGCATATGTTCCTGCTTTTACGGGCACATCACCAAAGGTAATATCATCGCTAAAAGTCAACTTTGTTGCAGCGTTTGCTCCAGTACGCCAAACTTTTCCGTAAGGCACAAGATCGCCAAATACTACGCGTCCCTTTACTGCTGGGCGAGAATATTCTACACTGATGTCTCCTAAGCCAAAACTTTGCTTGATACTTTGAGAAGGGCTAGGTGCTGGCACTTTTAAGCCTTGCGCTTGAGCCGTAATGGTACCGAAAGACAAGATTGCCGCTGAGGCAAGGGTCATTAATTTTAGTTTGTTCATTTGATTTGTTTATTTTTTACGTTGTTAAATAAGATTGTTATTCTACTAACATTGTACCAGCCTGATAGCGATATAAGTACAGATGCTTGTTTTCTGTGTAATAAAAGTTATTGTCTTTATCCCATTTAGGTTTCAAATCAAATCGGGTAAAAATGGACATGCTATTGTCCTCTGTTTTTTCATTGAACACCGCGCCATATTTATTCAAAAGGTCGGTCATCCAATAGATTAATTCAAACCCTCTGTAGGTCAAATCGTTAGGCTTACCGCCAAAGTTGCTTTTATACTTTTCGGCAACAACTTGGCCCATCGATACAGAAGGATCGTAATAATAAGGCTGTGTGATAATGATGGAAATATTTTCGCCAAAATCAATCATTTTTTTGTTGGTGGTGATGCTCTTCCAGGTGGGCATGCCATAAATTTCGAAACGATACTGTGGAAAATACGTGTCCAACATTTGCACCATTCTTTCGGCATATCCAGCATCCATTATGGGCATCAACAAAATATTCTTGCCACTGCTATCCAGCACTGCCGATAGGGTGGCAGAGTCGGGCATTGTTTTACAATCTAACTCTTGTAGATTTTTTATCTGGATATGGTCTGTAATAAAATGGTAAGCAGAGCTGTCAATGGCCACATTGGTCCTTTTCAATAACACAACCGACTCTTTAGTCCGTTTTTTATTGGCGGCATCCGCAATGGCTTCACAATTATTCTGCAAGGTTGGGTTCATCAAGATAAAATAGGGGTTCTCTTTGATGTTAGCATCCGAGGGAGAAAAAGCGGAAACAAAATTTACCTTTCGAGAGGCGGCATACTCTGCCAAAACATTTATTTGCTGGGCCGAAACAAAACCAATGATTAAATCTGTGTTTGCCAAACTGTCCGATTTGATGAGTTGGTTAATACTAGCGCCTCGCGAAGCGATATCGTGAATATAAACATCTGTTTTGTAACCCATAAATTTCAGGGTGTCAACAGCCAACTTTATTCCTTCGTAAAAATTAATGCCCGATTGTGCTTTTTCGGGTATTTTGCCCTTAATCATTACTTGGCCATCTTTCACCATCTCGTCCAGATAAAGTGGAATCATTACATCAATACGATAACGATCCTTTTTTACACTTTGAGGATAATCAATTTGTTTTTTTCTCTTAGGCTTTTCGGCTTTTGGTTTTTCAAGGGCTTTTGGTTTGATTGGATATTTGCTGAGCGAATTTACCTTTTTGGTTTTTCGGCCACTACCACCTTTCCAAAACTGTGCTGTTGCGCTATTGCCTATGGCAATGCACAATAACAATAGCAGCACTCTTGAGTAAACTTTCCTTTTCAAAAACATTATTTCCGTCAATTTGTTTCTTTATTCCCACTCAATGGTTGCCGGAGGTTTCGAGCTAATGTCGTACACCACACGGTTAATTCCTTTGACACGATTGATAATATCATTACTCACCTGCGCCAAGAAATCATAAGGCAAATGCGCCCAATCGGCGGTCATGCCATCTACCGAAGTTACGGCACGAAGAGCGACAGTAAATTCATAGGTTCTTTCATCACCCATCACGCCTACACTCTGCACCGGTAGCAGCATTGCGCCAGCTTGCCACACTTTATCGTACAGTCCTTTTTCGCGGAGCAGATTGATGTAAATAGCATCTGCTTCTTGCAACATTTTTACTTTTTCTTCGCTCACAGCACCCAAAACTCTGATGCCCAAACCGGGCCCCGGGAAAGGATGACGACCGATGAAAATATGCTCAATGCCCATCTCGGTGCCAATACGACGTACTTCGTCTTTAAACAAAGCACGTAAAGGTTCTACAAGTTTAAGGTGCATTTTTTCGGGCAAGCCACCTACGTTGTGGTGACTCTTAATGGTTTGCGAAGGGCCATGTACCGACATTGACTCTATCACATCGGGGTAGATAGTACCCTGACCCAAAAAGCTCACATCTTTTAATATCTGACCTTCTTCTACAAATACCTCAATAAACAAACGGCCAATAATTTTTCTTTTTGCTTCGGGGTCGCTCACGCCTGCCATTTCTTCATAGAAGCGTTGGCTTGCATCTACACCCTTTACATTAAGGCCAAGTGTTTTATAGCCCTCTAATACTTGTTGAAATTCATCTTTGCGCAGCAAACCATTATCAACAAAAATGCAATACAGATTTTTGCCAATCGCTTTATTAATCAGCATCGCGGCTACGGTAGAGTCCACACCGCCACTCAATGCCATCACTACTTTTTGGTCGCCTATTTGCGCCTTTAAGGCTGCTACAGATTCTTCGACAAAAGCTGCCGGAGTCCAATCTTGAGTGCAAGCACAAATGCCCACAATAAAGTTTTTCAACATTGTTTTGCCATCCAAGCTGTGCGTCACCTCGGGGTGAAACTGAATGCCATAAACGGGGTTGGCGGCATAGCTTGCCGGACTGCGGAAAGCAGCCACGGGAATGCTATCGGTAGTAGCAATAATTTCAAAACCATCGGCTAATTTCTTTACCGAATCGCTATGGCTCATCCACACTTGCGAACCGTCTGAAACGCCTTCCATCAAAGGGTTGGGCACAATGCCTTTTAAATGCGCACGACCATATTCTCTGTGTGCCGATTTGCCCACTTCGCCGCCCGACTGTTGTGCCAAAAGCTGCGCGCCGTAGCATACCGCCAATACCGGAAGCCTTTGTGCCATTGCCTGAATATCGGGCTTGGGCGCTTCGGGGTCGTTGACAGAGTAGGGCGAACCCGCTAGGATAATGCCTTTCAGCGTTTCGTCGTACACCACAGGCTTGGTGCAAGGTTGTATTTCGCAATAGACATTGAGCTCGCGGATATTACGCGCAATCAATTGCGTGTATTGCGAACCAAAATCGAGAATCAGTATTTTATTGTGCATTGAACTATTGAAAAAGGGTAAAAATTATGCTTGACCTGTTTGTCCGCCAAGGGTAAAAGGAACGGCACCCTGTGCTTGTTCTTTAATCACTCCGTTGGCAGCTTCAAATTGTTTTACATTATCAATCAACGCGAGCATCAAACGCTTGGCGTGGTGCGGGGTCATTACCACACGGCTTTTCACTTTAGATTTTGGGGTGTTGGGCATTACATTCACAAAGTCGATGATAAACTCGGCGAAAGAATGAGTGATGATAGCTAAGTTGGCGTACTGACCATCGGCCATTTCTTCGGTTAGCTCAATGTTCAATTGTTGTTGTTCTTGATTTTCCATTATAATTTTTTTGAGGGGATTAAATTTTTTTAGAAGTGGCAAAACTACAAAAAGGGAGTGGCAATTAGACTTTGTTGGAATTTTTGTTTTTTAAAGAACTTGCCTTAATCAAAGTCGATTAGAATTTTAGACTTTGTATATTTGATAGATCGTTAGAATCATTTGATGATTAGAAATACTTTTCTAGATACGGTAATAAATTACTCTCTATGAGAAAGGACTTAACAAACTCAAGTTTAGATAGAAAAAATATACTGAATAACAACATTGTTATTCAAGAGGTATATCAACAAGTTGGATTTTGGGGAATAAAATTCGAGGGGAAATATCGTTTTACTAAGCAACAAGTGGCGCAATATTATGAAGTTGACATTAGAACTATCGATCGTTTATTAGAAAACCACAAGGAAGAGTTAGAACTTAGTGGATATGAGCTTTATACAGACAACAAATTAAAGTCTTTTAAAGATTTCATCGTGTCTTTTTTAAGTTCTAGTGATGATGATCACGACAAAAATGTCGTGATCATCAAGCAAAATTTTGAAAACGAAATAGAAAGTTTAAATAAAACAGCCAGAATAGCAATATTTACTTACAAAGCCTTTATAAATATTGGAATGCTTTTAACAGGCTCTGAAAAAGCCCAAAAGCTCAGATCCGCTATACTAGATCTTGTGATAGACGTAATTAATAAAAAAATTGGCGGTAAGACAAAATACATTAATCAACGTGAGGAAGAGTTTCTTCCAAGTGCTATTAGAGAATTTAACTATAGAAAAGAGTTTACTGATGCTCTTGACTTTTACATCACTGATAATAAGTTCAAATATGGTCAACTGACTGACAGAATTTATAAAAACATATTTATAGAGAATGCAAAAGAATATAGACAAATACTAAACCTAAATGCAAGGGAAAGCGTTGGAAGTACTATGTACTCTGAAGTTTTGGATTTAATTTCTGGTTATGAAAATGGTTTCGCAAGATACTTGAAATCAAAATCCGAAATTTTAAACCGAAAACTCTCTCTCTCTGAATCATTACAATTGTTTTCTTGTTTTGAAGAAGAAATGGAGGCATTTGTGAACCCTTTAAGAGAAAAGGCGAGGAGCTTAATGGCTAGTAGGGATCTTGCTTTTAGAGATGCACTACACGAAAAACTCAAAGACTATGTAAATGAAGTAAGCACATTAGATTTTGAAAAATTTTTAGGTGAACGCAGTATGGATTTGGAGAAGCGGTTAGAAGACAATAAAGATGTTTTTAAACGTCTTAAAGACAGATAAATATGACACTAAATTACTTTTCTTCTTAATACGCAATAAAGATTCACGATAAAATAATCGAGATTTCAGGCAGAAAATCAGGTATAAAGGACTTCGGCAATATTGACAGTCCTTTAAATCACATTCAAAATGATGATTATTACCCAAATTTCGAAGAAAAATTGTGTCATTTGGTTTTTTCTTTTAATAAGTTTCACGCCTTTAATGATGGGAACAAACGCACCTCAATTGCTATAGGAGCCTACTTTTTAGAAGTAAATGGATTAACAGTATTTGTTGATAAATTTATAATTGAAATGGAAAATATTGCAGTTATGGTTGCTGATAATATTATTGACAAAGATTTACTTTTAGAAATCATTGTTTCAATTATCAATGAAAATGAATACAGCGAAGAGTTGAAGCTTAAATTGTTTAATTCGTTAACTCTAGTTGATAGCTCTTTAGCTCAAATTGATTTGGGCACAGATTTCTATAAGGATATTTATTAATAATTGTTATTCTACAAAAGTGTAAATTTGAATGCACCCTAAAAAATATTATTTTATGCTCAGGCACTTCGCAATTGCATTAGTTCTTTTGAGCCTCGCTAAAAGAAGCTAAATCGCCCTTATTACGCAGCAGTCGCGAGACTGCTTTTTTTGTGCAATTGCACCGCAACCCGTCATCCTATGTTTGAAAATATAGGATGACGCGCGTGGAGGAGTTGGGTGTAGCGTTATGTATAGATTCCTTCAGGATGAAAGCTTGTGGTTTTAGTTGCGGTTTTGTTTTGGTGTAAATTTGGGCAAAGCCCAATAGCAATCCGCCAAGCCTAACCTGCGCCAGATGGCAGTGGATAGCCTGCTGAAGCATTATAGGCGTGGAGCCTTGTGGCGGACTAGCAACGGACAGCTGGAGACCCAAAGCTTAACGAAGTAGCAATATGCTTAATCGCCTGCCTGGCCAGTCGTTAGGGCCGGCCTGAAAATTTCTTAATCTACATTATTTGTAGTGGCTCCGCGGCTTCGGACATTTGTGTTATCAAAATCAAATCATCTTTCACAATGGACAGAAAAAACTTCCTCCGCAAAGGCCTATTGGGTACAAGTATGTTTGTTGCCTCGGCAGCTATGGGCAAAGTGCTGGTCAATGGTATCGACGAACTCAAACAACTCGACGCCACTCCATTGCCCGATATCACTGGTTTTAATCACATCCCCAACACCAACTCAAAAATTATGGACAACACAATATTGCATAAAGCCGATACGCGCGGACATGCCAACCACGGATGGCTCAACAGCCACCACTCTTTTAGTTTTGCTAATTATTACAACCCCGAGCGTATGCACTTTGGTGTATTGCGTGTACTCAACGATGATGTGGTGGCGCCGGGTATGGGCTTTGGCACGCATCCGCACGACAATATGGAAATCATCAGTATTCCCTTGTCGGGAGACCTTGAGCACAAAGACAGTATGGGCAATGTGGCTACCATCCGCCACGGCGATATACAGGTAATGAGTGCTGGCACAGGTATCCAACACAGCGAATACAATCGTAATAAAGATGCTGAAGTGAAGTTTTTACAAATCTGGGTGTTTCCCAATAAGAAAAATGTAACGCCTCGCTACGACCAAATAACACTAGATGTAAAAGACCGCCACAATACTTTGCAACAAATCCTTTCGCCCAGCGCCAACGATGCGGGTGTGTGGGTGCACCAAGATGCTTGGTTTCATTTGGGCACATTTGACAAAGAAAAAGAAGTGGATTATGCAGTGAAGAAATCAGGCAACGGCGTTTATGCTTTTGTGCTGAAAGGCGATTTTACAATTGCAGGTACAGAGGTGAATAGCCGCGATGGTTTTGGCATTTGGGATGTAACGAATGTGCCCATCAAGGCAATGAGTGAGGGCGCAGAAATACTGCTGATGGAAGTGCCAATGAGTATGAATGCGTAGCAAAACGTGCAGAGTAAGTTTACCCTGAGCGGAGTCGAAGAGAAGCATTACACAAAAATTTACATCCTTTAAAAAAACAAATTTTCTTAAACAAAAAAACAAACAAAACAATGGCAACAACTAAATGGTCAATCGACCCAACACACTCCGAAATAGGCTTTAAAGTAAAGCACATGATGTTTACCAATGTATCGGGCAAATTTGATGCTTTCGAAGCAACAGCCGAAACTGAAGATGATAATTTTGAAACTGCAAAAATAAGTTTCAGCGCTGCAGCAGAGTCTATAAACACTGGCAACACAGATCGCGATAATCATTTGAAATCAGGCGATTTTTTTGATGCGGCACAACATCCAAAATTAGAGTTCTCTTCTACTTCTTTCAAGAAAATTGATGATGAAAACTACGAGTTGCACGGTAATTTATCGCTTCACGGAGAGACCAAACCAGTAACCCTAAACGCAGAATATGGTGGTATTGGCAAAGACCCTTGGGGTAATACCAAAGCGGGTTTCACGCTGAGCGGCAAATTTAACCGCAAAGATTTTGGTTTGACTTGGAATGCTGCATTAGAAGCTGGTGGTGTATTGGTAAGCGAAGAGGTGCGCATTCATGCAGACGTGCAATTGGTGAAGCAAGCGTAAACTTTTCACGCCGAGTCGCAGAGAAATCGCAACGGCGCAAATGCGCAAAAATTTCTACAGAAGCTTTTGGTGAAAACCCCTAACACAATGTAAAATAAATAGCCCGAATTTTGCGATTCGGGCTGTTTCTAATATTTTTAAACAATGGACAGAATACAAATACTCGTGGTGGGCAGGAATAAAGAAATTGTCCCTGTCTTGCAGCGATTGATAGAGCAAAATGAAGCCTGGCAATGCACAGTGGCCTATGAAGATGAAGAAGCGATTTTATGTTTTCAGCAGATGCAATACGACATTGTATTATTGAGCAGCGGCATTGAAGAAGCCAGCGAAACCAAGTTGCGCAATATTTTCCGGTTCCAACAGCCCGAAATCATCATCATCCAGCATTATGGCGGTGGCAGCGGATTGCTGACCAATGAAATCCGTCAGGCACTAGACCAAAGAGAGGCAGATAATAAAGCGAGGTTTAATTTCTTTAACGGGACTTTTAATTAAGTTGCCAGGTTCAACAATCCCTCTGCCAGTTTACGGTCGTTGCTCAGGCGAGGTACTTTGTTTTGTCCGCCCAGCTTGCCGATGCTGCGCATGTATTCTATAAATGCTTTTGGGTGAAGTGGGCTGATTTGTAATGTTTGCAAAATGCCACCCCGAATTAAATCATCATAGTACACATTTTTCTCGCGCAGAATATTGTCTAAAGTCAAAGCGAAAGCCTTCATATTATCGGGCTCTTGCTCAAAAGAAATCAACCACTCGTGATAAGGCAATGAACCGTCTTTGGTTTGTATCATGGGGGCAACAGTAAACTCAACGATATGGGCATTGTGTTGTTGCGAAGCGATGCGCATAGCATGCTCTACTTCCTCGGCAATGACGTGCTCGCCAAAAGCCGAAATAAAATGTTTGGTACGGCCAGTGACCACAATACGATAAGGATTCAGGCTGACAAACTTTACCGTGTCGCCAATATTATAGCCCCAAAGTCCGGCGTTACTGTTGATGATGAGCGCGTAGTTTTCGCCCAGTTTCACCTCAGATAAAGTGAGCCTTGTGGGATTTTCATTAAAAATTTCGCCAGCAGGCACAAACTCAAAAAAGATGCCCGAATTGGTATTGAGCAAAAGTCCTTCTTCGTTTTGGCTGTCTTGAAAAGCAAAAAATCCTTCGGATGCGGGGAAGGTTTCAATCGTATCTACATGCCCGCCGATGCTCTCCATCAGTTTGGCTCGGTAAGGTTCAAAGTTGACCCCGCCGTGTGCAATGACTTGCAGGTTAGGGAATTGTTCTTTAATCGTTTTGCCGTCATTGGCCTCTATGAGCCAATCGAAGTACATCTGCATCCAGGGCGGTATGCCGCTGATGAGGCGCATATCTTGCTTGCTGGTTTCCTCCACTATTTTGCGCAGCTTGGTCTCCCAGTCTTCGATACAGTTGGTCTCGAAACTCGGCATTTGATTTTTGCGCAAATAACCTGGCACAAAATGATTGACAATGCCCGATAGCCTGCCGGTGGGGATACCTCCCACCCTTTCGAGTGTGGGTGAGCCGGAAAGGAAAATCATTTTGCCATCGGCAAATTCGGGCTTGCCCGTTTCGGCCATATAGTTGAGCAGCGCATATTTTGCGGTGTCTATATGGTTGTCGATAGAGTATTTGGTGATGGGGATGTATTTGACACCGCTGGTAGTGCCCGAGGTTTTGGCAAAATAAATGGGCTTGCCTTTCCACAGTACATTTTCGGTGCCGTTTTTAATTTGTTCTATATAATCTTTGATGCCCTCGTAATCGCGGATGGGCACTGCCGAAACATACTCTGCATGGGTATTAACATCGGCGAGGTGATGGTCTTTGCCAAAAATGGTTTTGCGCCCGTCTTTGAGTTGTTGGAGGAAAATGCTCTGCTGATCGGACAAGGCATTGGCCATGTTTTTGCGTACTTTTTTTTGGATAACCGCCGCATAAGGCTTAGCCAAAAGGGATTTCAATTTCACAACAACTCAGTTTTGGTAAATGAGTGGTAAATGTACTAATTTTTTTTGGGGGTCATCTTTCGTTCATTCTTTGAGCCTTGGGTTGAAGTTTATACTGAGCATAGCCGAAGTACACCGTCAGGGTTCGTATTTGTTTTTGGGCTTTTAATAAACAAGCAAAAACCCCAGCCTTAATGGTTAAGGATGGGGTTTTTTTGTTATTGCTCCAATTTTCGAACTTTGGAGAGCAGGAAATTAATGACTGTGTTTTGCTTGCCTTTCAATAGTTTTTAATACTGAAACAGTTAAAGGAACTAATCCAAAAACTATATGTATCCAGGTAATGTGCACTCTGCCGTCTTCAACATAACTGCGCCAAAGAAATAGAATGTTTGCAAGAATTGCTAAAAGCAAAAATTTATGCTTGTTTAATCGTTCCATAAGATACTACAGTGTTTTAGAATTTGTAAAGAATTTGCAAACTTAACTTTATCTGCGGTTGATAAGCTTAGGTTTTTCGCCCTTACAGGTGTTGGGGTAAGAGCAAAGCCCAGCTAGAAGAAATAATACTTGTTGGTGGAGATTGTGAAGGATAATTGCTGAACGCCAAGTGCGGAAATAATTGTTCAGAGAACAAGTACCGCAACGACGTATTCAGAGACCACCGAACAGGGATGCCCTACGGAACATGCCGAACAACTGGGTCTGCTTTTATTTTAGACTGTTTGCTATTTCATTAAAATTGAGTTGGTACAAAACCTCAATATTATTATTATTTAGCAGCAGTCCATTTGAATGTACTAACTCATCTTTGTATTGGTCATAACAATCTGGACAAACATCTTTTATAAAAGCCCTCTTCTTTAAAATCATTCTATCCCCATATTGATTAGTAGGTATGATATAAATTACCTTGTTTTCAAAACGAGAGCCATTTAGGCTATTGCGAATATAAGGGAAGTCGTAATACAACGAAGCTAATAAAACCGTTACGCCCATTGAATCTAGGCTATTTGCCAGTTTAATAATAGGAATGCTTGCAGGGCATTTGGGATACCAAAATAATATAATGCACTTATTGGTATATTTTTTGATTTCATCAACACTTTGTCCATCTAAAGCCTCAACATAAAAACTATTAGAATCATTATTAATGATTTTCGATAAATTGTTTTTATTAAAAGGATAAATTTTTTGGTCTTTAAAATGTTTGGAATTATCCCTTGCTAATCCCCAAAGTTTAAATTTTTCACCTTTACTGTCATAAAAAGTTTTGCAGCTAGAATTTAATATAAAGAGTAAAAATAATAATCGGCTGAATTTCTTCATTCTAGTTGAAATTAAGGTTTAGCAATAATTTTAAAACTGAGGCTGTTAAATTTATTTTCGCCCTTGCAGGTTTTGGGGCAAGAGCAAAGCCAGCTGCAAGAAATAATACTTGTTGGTGGAAATTGTAAAGGACAATTGCTGAACGCCAAGTGCGGAAATAATTGTTCAGAGATCAAGTACCGCAGCGACGTAGTCAGAGACTGCCGAGCAGGTCAGCCCTACGGAACATGCCGAACAGCTGGGTTACTTTACGATACGCTACACCAAATGATAAATTAGTTGTTTGTTTTTAATGTAATAAATGCTGTAGGCATCCACCAAAGATTGACACCAAAAGCAACTGAAACAATCTCATAACCTTCCGCGCACTTTTCTTTTAATGCTGTTTCAACATCGCTTGTCAACTTACTTGTTGACCATATAGTGGATATTTTAATGATTTTGAATTCTGTCATTTTAATTGTTTTAAAGTGTTCTTTAATTAATGGGACGATAGAAAAGATAAGATGCTTGATTGCACAAAATAGTGGAAAAAATCAATTAAAATGAAAGTGCTTTTAAGCTATTGCTGCAGGTGATACAACTGAAAAACACTATTTGGCATTGCCCACAACTGTGTAGTGTCGTTTATATGGGGTAATACCGCTCAATGTTCCCTGATATGATAAGGAAACGGCACCCAAAACATCCCTGATTGCCATTTGTATAGCACCCTCAATGGTTTAGCCCAATTTCCTTAACTTTGGCATCAATAAAAAAATAAACACAAACTCAAATAAAATAAATGAAAGAAGTAGTTATTGTTTCGGCGGTACGTACGCCAATGGGTAGTTGGGGTGGTTCTTTAAAAGATTTTTCGGCCACACAATTGGGTGGTATTGCTATCAAAGGCGCCTTGGAGCGCATTGGCCTCGATGGCAAAGAAGTAAATGAAGTAATGATGGGCTGTGTGATGCAGGCCAATCTGGGTCAGGCTCCTGCACGTCAGGCTTCCAAATTTGCTGGCTTGCCGGATAATGTTATTGCCACAACGGTCAATAAAGTTTGTGCGAGCGGAATGAAAGCAGTGATGCTTGCGGCACAAAACATTATGTTGGGCGATGCGGATGTAGTAATTGCTGGTGGAATGGAGAGTATGAGTAATGTGCCTTTTTATAATGCCAACCAACGCTGGGGTAATAAATATGGTAATGTAACGATGATTGATGGTTTGGCTAAAGATGGTCTTACGGATGTGTATCACAATTACCCCATGGGTAATGCTGCCGAGCTTTGCGCAGCAGAAATGAACATTAGCCGCGAGGCGCAGGATGCATTTGCAGTACAAAGTTATACCCGCAGCCAGGCTTCGGTGAGCGAAGGTAAATTTGATAGCGAGATAGTGCCGGTGGCTATCCCTCAGCGCGGCGGTGAACCCAAAATGTTTGCCCGCGACGAAGAGCCTTTTAATGTAAAGTTTGACAAAATACCAAGCCTTAAATCGGCCTTTATCAAAGACGGTAGCGTTACGGCTGCCAATGCCTCGACAATGAATGATGGTGCCTCGGCATTAATATTGATGAGTGCCGAAAAAGCTGCCGCTTTAGGATTAAAACCATTAGCGCGCATCAAAGGTTTTGCCGATGCTGAGCAAGCGCCAGAGTGGTTTACCACTTCGCCATCATTGGCTGTGCCCAAGGCTGTTGCCAAAGCGGGTTTGAAAATGGAAGACATTAGTTTCTATGAATTGAATGAAGCATTTAGCGTAGTAGGCTTGGCCAACTGCGAAATCATGAAACTTAAACCCGAGCAAGTGAATGTATTGGGCGGTGCTGTAGCTTTGGGTCATCCATTGGGTAGCAGTGGCTCGCGCATCATTGTTACTTTGCTCAATGTACTGAACCAAAACAATGCACAATATGGCGCAGCAGGTATCTGCAATGGCGGTGGTGGTGCAAGTGCCATTGTTATCGAGCGTCTTTAATCTTTAATTTTTACAAGAAAGGTCTTTACTGATAAAAAAGGGTAAAGGCCTTTCTTTTCAATATCCCTCAGGTACTCTATTTTATGCAGTCATTTCGTAGCCTCGTTCAGCAATTTGAGCAAAGAATCATTGCGCCGGATTTGTTTCCGCAACAGCCCGCCAATTTGTATGACCCTTGTCGCTATTTATTGTCATTGGGTGGCAAGCGGGTGCGCCCGGCAGCCTGCCTTATGGCCAATGAATTGTTTACCGAAATAGGCGAATGTGCCTGGCATGCGGCTATTGCTATTGAGTTGTTTCACAACTTTACTTTGATTCATGATGATATTATGGACAAAGCACCTTTGCGCCGTGGCTTTGAGACCATTCACTCGAAATACGGATTGACAGCCGGTATCCTTGGTGGCGATGCCATGAGCATTTATGCCTACCAGCATTTGTCTTTTGTCGAAGTTAATTTCAAAAAGGTGTTGGAGGTGTTTAATACCACTGCCATTCAGGTATGCGATGGCCAACAAATGGACATGGATTTTGAACAGCGCAATGATGTGAGCAGCGAAGAGTATATCGAAATGATTTCGTTAAAAACATCGGTGCTGCTGGCTGCCAGTATGAAAATAGGTGCTTTGGTAGCTGATGCCTCGGAGGAGAATTGCAATCAAATTTATGAGTTCGGAAAAAACCTGGGAATTGCTTTTCAGCTTCAAGACGATTATTTGGATGCCTTTGGCGCTAGTAGCAAGTTGGGCAAGCAAAAGGGGGGCGATATTATTGCTAACAAAAAAACCTATTTGCATATTCAGGCTTTGTTAGCAGCAGACTCGGCTCAATTATCAGAAATTGACCATTGGTTGTTGTCAAACAATAATGAAGAAAAGGTGCCTGCGATGCTTCGATTGTTTGAGGCCACAGGAGCCCATACAAAATGCCGAGAAGCGGTTGAATTTTATTCTCAAAATGCCTTTAAAAATCTGGAAGAAATAAAAGTGGCTGAGGAGAAAAAACAATTTTTATACGCTTTGGCCAACGAATTGCTTACCCGCGAACAATAAAATGCTTTGTTGAAAGAGACCTTACAAAGCGTGTGGAATGGCATGCTTCATTTTGTGTATCCCCGTTTATGTTTCGGGTGCAATAGGTCTTTGTTAGATCAAGAACAAGTGCTTTGTCTAGCTTGCGCCAATGATTTGCCACTCACTCATTATCATCATATCGAAGACAATGCAAGCTCTCGGAGATTTGCTGGCAGGATAAGGTTTGAGCATGCAACATCCTTTGCTTATTTTACCAAAGACGGACTGCTGCAGGATTTATTGCACGAATTCAAATATAAAAACAATAAAGTGGTAGGTGTTTTTTTGGCCAAGCGATTTGCGAAAGCTTTACGCAAAACATTCTGGATAGACTCGGTGGATTTTATTGTTCCTGTTCCTTTGCACAAAAGCAAAGAAAACAAAAGAGGTTTTAACCAAAGTGAAATTATAGCCCAAACGCTTTCCTCCGTGCTGAATATTAAAGTTGACCACCAATCGCTAATCCGAATAGCCAATACAGAAAGTCAGGTGCAAAAATCTAGGGCCGAGCGCGCTGAAAACATGAGTCGCGCCTTTATTATTAAAGATACAGCTCATATGAGAGGGAAACACGTATTGCTTATAGACGATGTTTTGACAACCGGTGCCACCCTTGAGGCCTGTGTGCTAGCATTACAGAAAACTGAAGGAATCCGCATCAGCATAGCCACATTGGGTATTGCTATGGATTAATGTTGCCACGAATTGTACTCTTCCGAGCTGATAACTTTATAATCCTTTGGTATTTCGAAAATGCTGTTTTCCATAGGTTTTGCCTCAATTTTTTTCAGCTCAAAATGCACCTTACTACCATCCTCATTTTTTATATCGAACAATAAAGGTAAATATTGAAAAGAAGGAAATTCGTCAAAGAGATTTGCGTTTTTGATTTGCCAATCTTTGGTATAATAAAGTGTTAGTGGCGATGCATTATTACAATGTATGATGCCTAGTTCCGTTTTGAAGTTGAGAATAGCCCGCGGTTCATTTTGTATATCCTCAATCCGTAATGAACTGCATTTTTCTTGTATCTTTTTGATTTGTTCGGCCTCAAGTAACAAAGCTACTTTTTTGTCGCCGATGCTTCTGAGTGAATGGGTGCTCTTTTTAAACCCGTTATAAATAATTGTGTTTTTGTATCCTTTATTTAGCTCCAAAATCTTTACTATAGAATTGCCCTTGAGCATCAGTGTTAAAGTGCCTGTAGAACTTATTTGAGTGGCATTGGCACTTTCGATAGAAATCGCATAAACAAGCTCTCCTTCTACGAAATTGTTTTGGGCAAAAGTGCCATAAGAGCTGAAAAAAAGTAATAGCGCAATGCTAAGTCCATTCCATTTCATTGATAAGCATTTTTAACACGAGCCTAAGGTAAGTTAAGATAATGAAAATAGCCAAGCATTTTTGGTGCTTGGCTATTAAAAAATATGTTTTAAGCTATTATTGACGTGTAATTTTTCTGGTTGCAATCACATTGCCTTTGCTATCTGCAACGCGCACAACATATATACCCGATGGCATATCTGCGCTAAACTCACAACGCGCACTGTTTTTGTTGGTAGCTTTGTAAACGCTAACCACTTTGCCAATCAAATTATACACTGCAATAGTTTTTACGTCGCTTGATGGACTAAATACTACATCAATATAATTTTGTGCTGGGTTTGGGTAGATATTTACATCATTATCTTGTAGAATAGCAGATGTTATACCCACCGATTTTGTTTTGTACGCAATAAATGTTGCTTGTTTAATTGTTGATCCGTTTGTAATTTCAATGGTTGCATAAGCTTTTGAATCAAAAGCTCCACCATCCCCTCTAAATGAAAACTTGAAGTCACATTCTTTTCCAGATGAAAAAGTATCAGTGGTTTCGGTGTTTGTAGAGTACATGTAGCAGCCTAAGTTATCACAACCGCCTAAAAAATCCCAACCCGCATCTTTATTATAATCTGTGAATTTCCAAGTCAAAGAAATAGCAGAAGATGTTTCGTTTTTTGCTTTTAGATGAATATCCATAACTCCTGGTGTCATCCACCACATTTTAGATGAATCCTTTTCTAAGCTAAAAGATTGCGCATTTACTTCCTTCGCTCCCAAAAACATTAAAAAGGCTGAAGCTATAAGTTTAATTTTTTTCATAGTATTTTGTTTTCTATACTGCAAGATAAAGAAAAATCTTATCGGAACTCCAAATCAAGAATTTTATTTTGTTAAAACAAAAAAAATCATTTTCGCTTCGTTCGGCCAATGTTGTATCTTGCTGTGCTTATTTTTCATTTATGAATCAATTTCCGAAGTATAAAAATTCGATTAAGTCATTTTTTTTAGGTGCAGCTGTGGTGGGGGGTATTTCCCTGTTTATTCAGGCCAAAAATGCAGATTCTTATTTTGAGCTTTCTAAAAACATGGAGGTTTTCGCTAATATTTTTAAAGAGCTTAATACTTATTATGTAGACCCTATTGAACCAGGCAAGCTGACCAAAGTGGGCATTGATGCCATGCTGAGCGACTTAGACCCGTACACCAATTATATCACCGAGTCTGATATTGAAGAGTATGAATTTATGACCACTGGCAAATATGGTGGCATCGGCGCGGCCCTGCGTAAAAAAGACAAAGAAACTTACGTGGGCGATATTTACGAAAATAGTCCGGCACAAATGGCGGGTCTTCATACAGGTGACAAAATTATCAGTATCGATGGCAAGGCAGTATATGATAAAAGTATAGATGACATTAGTTTGTTGCTAAAAGGAAGTGCCGGCACAAAAATCATCATGAAGGTAAAAGATGCCTTTACGGATGTTGAATCTGATAAGGTGGTAACGAGAGGGGAGATTGAAGTTTCTAGTGTTCCTTTTGCGGGATTTGTAGGCCCCAATAATGATATTGCCTTTGTCAAGCTGACACAGTTTACTCAGGCTTGTGGCAAGATGGTCCGAAATTCATTGGATAGTTTGAAAAAAGCTAATCCCAATATGAAGGCAGTAGTTCTTGACCTCAGAGGTAACCCTGGTGGTTTGCTAGATGAAGCAGTGGATGTCTGCAACATTTTTATCGATAGAGGTCAGTTGGTGGTGAGCACCAAAGGCAAAGACAAAGAATGGGATAAAAATTTTGATACAGAAGATGCTCCTTGGGATACAAAAATACCTCTGACTGTGCTCGTCAATGGCTCTTCGGCATCAGCTTCCGAAATCGTTGCAGGTACTGTGCAAGATTTAGATAGAGGTATCGTACTAGGCTCAAAATCTTATGGAAAAGGATTAGTGCAAACAACAAGACCTGTTGGCTTTAATGCCCGACTAAAATTAACAACGGCCAAATATTACACTCCGAGTGGCAGATGCATTCAAGCTATTGATTATTCGCACCGCGACCAAAATGGCTTTGCAGATAAATTTGCTGATTCTTTGATTGGTACTTACAAAACAAAGAACGGAAGAATTGTGAAAAGTGGCGGTGGGGTGAGCCCAGATATTACAACAGAAGACGATAAATTCAGCCCGCTCGCTGCAGCACTGTATTCTAAAAACTACTTTTTCGATTATGCCACTCAGTTTGTAAAGCAGCATAAAACAATTCCTTCTGCAAGCAATTTCTCTTTAAGCCCAACCGAGTTTACAGATTTTACCAACTGGCTTTCTAACAAGGATTATTCTTACAAAACGAAAACAGAAATCCTTTTAGATTCTTTGAACAGTGCTGCTAAAGAAGACAAATTGCTAGAGGCAAGCAAAGCAGAAATAGCGGCGCTTCGGGCTAAATTGATGCACGACAAAAAGCAAGATTTGATTAAGAACAAAGATGAAGTGAAGCGACTTTTGGAAAATGAAATCGCTGCTCGATACTACTACCAAAAGGGTAGAATTCTTCAAGGTTTGAAAGAAGACAAAACGATTACTAAGGCTATCGAACTATTAACAAAGCCAGAGCAATTGCAAGCTTTATTACAACCCAAAAAATAATTGCAAATCAGATGTACAGCCAAAGTAAAGCTTCCTTTTTTTGATGCAATACACTATCAATTTTCCTGCAGGTCAAACAGATTATTATCTAAATGCCAGCTACTCGCAATTGCTGCAAGCGGCCCTCCCAAAGGACACCATTATTATTACAGACAAAAATGTTCATCATCATTATGGGCAACTTTTTGCCTCCTACAAAGTATTGATTATTGAACCAGGCGAACAGTCTAAATCTTGGGAGCTCATTCAAGATCTGGCAATTCAGCTGGCCCATCTTAATGCACATAAAACGTCGACACTTGTAGGGATCGGCGGAGGCGTTGTCTGCGACATTACAGGTTTTTTGGCAACAATTTACATGCGCGGAATACCATTTGCTTTTGTACCCACCACGCTATTGGCTATGGTAGATGCTGCCATTGGCGGCAAGAATGGGATTAATGTGGGTTTGAACAAAAACATGTTGGGTTCTATCCGGCAGCCGAAATTTATTCTATACGACTCTAGTTTTTTGGCCACACTGCCTGCGCAAGAATGGAGCAGCGGTTTTGCCGAGGTGATTAAATATGCTTGCATCGGAGACGCTGCTTTATCGGAGCAATTGGCTCGGCATACGATACTTGATTTTCAAGAAAACACGGAACAATTAAATAGCCTTATTGCTCAGTGTGTACAGCATAAAAATGAAATTGTACTGGCCGACGAACAAGAAAAAAGTATTCGCAAAACACTCAATTTTGGCCATACGGCCGGCCATGCCTTCGAGACAATTTATCAGTTGCAGCACGGCGAAGCTGTGGCCTTAGGGATGATTGTTGCCTTCATTGCATCAGAGAGATCATTGGCTTTGCCGATCGATTTAAGACCTAAATTAGGTTGGCTTTTGCGTCGCTATCATTTGCCCCTGCATTTAAATATTGATGTCGAAAAGGTGCTGAACACTATTCGTCATGATAAGAAAAGGAAGAATGAGGTGGTTGATTTTGTCTTACTGACTTCCATCGGTGAGGCTGTAGTGCATCCACTTTCTTTTGGTGAAATTCGTACTTGCCTGCAAATCTTTTCGGATGAATATCATTGTTAGCTTTAATGAGGTTTCGGGATGTATTAAAGTCCCCGCATCCAAAAGTATCAGTCAAAGGCTTTGTGCAGGGGCATTGCTTCACAAAGGGGACACACTCATTCGTCATTTTGGACATTCGAACGATGAATTGGCTGCTTTAGATATCATTGAGGATTTGGGTGCAACAGTTTCAAGGCTTGATAGCGCAACCATATCAATCAGTTCTACGGGCAGCATACAAAATGCATACCAGATTGACTGTGGAGAAAGTGGTTTGTCTGCCCGACTGTTTACACCCATTGTTGCTTTGCACCATTTGCCCATAAAGATTACAGGCAAAGGTTCTTTGCTGAATAGACCCATGCATTTTATTGCAGACTTTTTGCCTGCCCTTCAGGTTGCTTTAATAGATTTTGAGGGGCACATCCCCTTCAGTATTTGCGGACCTTTAAAAGCAAAAAGCATTAAAGCAGATGGCAGCCTTAGCTCGCAATTTATCAGTGGATTATTGTTTGCTTTAGCATATTCCGCTACCGAAAAAATACAGCTAGAGGTTGTTGACTTAGTGAGTAAGCCTTATATCGATTTGACCATAGAAGTACTCGCATTGTTCGGAAAAAAAATCACCCACCATCACTACCAGATTTTTACCATCGACCCAAAGTTGTTTACGGAAGTGGGGCCCGTCAACATCACTGTAGAAAGTGATTGGAGTAGTGCCGCTTTTTGGATAGCCGCTGCAACGATTAAGGGCTCTGTGTCTTTGTTTGGTCTGCGCAATGACAGTTGCCAAGCCGATAAAATGATGCTTGAGGTGGTGAGGAATATTGGGGCAGATGTCAATTGGGAAAACGATGTATTAAAGATTCGGGCAAGATTACTAAGAGCTTTTGATGCCGACCTTGCCGATGCCCCTGATTTATTTCCGGTATTGGCGGTGTTGGGGGCTTGTTGTAGTGGGCAAAGCAGACTAAGCGGACTGCACCGCTTGATACACAAAGAGAGTAATCGTGCCGAAAGCATTACCCAATTGCTTTCGCAATTGGGTGTGCCATACGAAGTTGATCAAGATACCCTGGTGGTGTACGGCAATGTCGATTTGCAGCCGATTCAATACCATTGTCCTAACGACCATAGAATGGCTATGGCTGCGGCTTTGGCAGCAATGAAATGCGAAGGAAAAATTGAAATTGAAAATGCAGAATGTGTACACAAATCGTATCCCGATTTTTGGAAGGATTTGGGAAAATTTACCCAATAATTTAAAATCCTTATTTGCATTAAAATTAAAAACGCCATCACTAGATAATTAGCGATGGCGTTTGTTTTAATTTACATTTTCTATTTACTCAAGTGCATACTGCGCTCTTTGTATAGGTTGCGGAACCAAGGGTCGCGGAGGTTTTTGATAAAGCGTATAGCCTCGCCGGTACTCTTCATTTCTGGTCCGAGTTCTTTATTCACATTCGGGAATTTATTGAAACTAAACACAGGCTCTTTCACCGCAAATCCTTCTAGTTTGTTTTCCATTGTAAAGTCTTTGAGCTTGGCGCCCAGCATTACTTGTGTAGCAATATTGAGGTAAGGCACGCCATAAGCCTTGGCTATGAAAGGCGTGGTACGGCTCGCTCTTGGGTTGGCTTCTATCACATATACTTTGCCGTCTTTGATGGCGTACTGGATATTTATGAGTCCTTTGATATTGAGGCTGCGCGCTAATTTCTTGGCTATATCTACCATTTCATCAACTACCAAGGGGGGCAAGTTAAACACAGGCAATACCGAGTGGCTATCGCCCGAGTGGATACCTGCCGGCTCGATATGTTCCATTATACCCATAATGTGCACATCCGTTCCATCGCAGATGGCATCAATTTCAGCCTCCTGACAACGGTCGAGGAAATGGTCAATCAAAATTTTATTACCAGGCAAATGCTTGAGCAAGCTCACCACACTTTTCTCCAATTCATCATCGTTAATTACAATGCGCATTCTTTGTCCGCCGAGTACATAGGATGGGCGCACAAGTACAGGATAGCCTACTTCATTCGCCACTTCAATGGCATCGTCGGTGCCATAAGCCGTGCCGTAATTCGGGTAAGGAATATTCAAGTCTTTGAGCAAATCGGAGAAGCGGCCACGGTCTTCGGCAATGTCCATATCGTTAAACGATGTGCCGATGATTTTGATGCCTTTTTCTTCTAATCTTCTGGCTAATTTGAGTGCCGTTTGTCCGCCCAATTGTACAATCACGCCTTCGGGTTGTTCGTGTTCGATAATTTCCCAAAGATGCTCCCAATAAACAGGTTCGAAATACAATTTATCGGCAATATCAAAATCGGTAGAAACAGTTTCTGGATTGCAGTTTACCATAATGGCTTCGTAGCCTAATTCTTTAATGGCCAGCAAACCGTGAGTGCAGCAATAGTCGAATTCAATGCCTTGGCCAATGCGGTTGGGGCCACTACCCAATACAATCACTTTTTTCTTTTCGCTGCGGATACTTTCGTTGTGAAGCAAACTGCCTGCTATAGCTTTTTGTTCGAAGGAGCTATAGAAATAAGGTGTTTTGGCTTCGAATTCGGCACTACAAGTATCCACCATTTTGAATACGCGTGTGATGTCCAATTCTTTACGACGGGCATAAACGTCCTCGTCGTTGCTGTCTTTCATACAAGCTGCTATTTGGTCATCGCTGAAGCCCATTTTTTTGGCTTCCCAAAGCAAATCTGTGGGCACATCTTCGAGGTGCTTGCAGGCAGTGAGGCGATTTTCAAGATTGACAATATCTTGAATTTGGTACAGAAACCAGCGGTCTATTTGGGTTGCTTCTTTAATCGTTTTGATAGAAACGCCCGCCGAGAGCGCTTCTTTGATACGGAAAATCCTGTCCCAGGTTGGGCGTTTAATGTATTCAATCAGCTCTTCGGCTTTGCGGCTGCTGCTGATTGACATCAAGCCAGTGGCGTTATTTTCTAGGCTCTGACAAGCTTTTTGCAATGCCTCGGTAAAGGTGCGACCAATGGCCATTACCTCGCCCACCGATTTCATTTGAAAGCCTAAGGTATCGTCTGCACCTTTAAATTTATCAAAATTCCAACGTGGTATTTTCACAATCACATAATCTAGCGCAGGCTCAAAATAAGCCGAAGTAGATTGCGTGATTTGATTCTTTAATTCGTCAAGATTGTAGCCAATAGCGAGTTTTGCCGCTATTTTGGCAATAGGATAACCGGTGGCTTTACTCGCCAATGCTGATGAACGGCTCACCCTTGGGTTAATTTCGACAACGATAATTTCTTCTGTTTCGGGGTTGAGGGCAAACTGCACATTACAGCCACCGGCAAAATTGCCCAAGTCGCGCATCATACTGATGGCGGTGTTGCGCATCAATTGAAAAGCAGTATCGCTCAAAGTCATTGCGGGTGCAACAGTGATAGAGTCGCCGGTATGCACACCCATTGGGTCAAAGTTTTCAACCGTACAGATAATCGCAACGTTGTCGGCTGAGTCCCTTAATAATTCTAATTCAAATTCCTTCCAACCCAACACTGCTTTCTCTACCAATACTTCGTGGATAGGACTTGCCGTTAAGGCTCTGTTTAATGCATCGTCTAATTCTTCTTTCTTAAAAACAATGCTACCGCCACTACCACCAAGGGTAAAGGATGGGCGCAACACTAATGGGAAACCGATGGCCTGTGCAAATTCTTTACCTTCTAAAAAAGAGTTGGCAATTTTTGCAGGGCAAACGGGAATGCCCATTTCAATCATCCATTGTCTGAATTTTTCTCTGTCCTCGGCCTTGTCGATGGCTTTAATATCTACCCCTACAAGTTTTACATTGTGTTTTTCCCAAAGCCCTATTTCATCTACTTCTTTGGCCAAGTTGAGGGCTGTTTGCCCGCCCATAGTGGGTAGCACCGCATCAATCTGGTTTTCTTCCAAAATCTGTTCAATACTTTCGACAGTTAGGGGCAAGAGATATACCTTATCGGCTACGATGGGGTCGGTCATAATGGTAGCCGGATTGGAGTTGATGAGGATGGTTTTGATTCCCTCCTCACGAAGGCTACGGGCAGCTTGAGAGCCAGAATAATCGAACTCGCAAGCCTGTCCGATAACGATAGGGCCAGAGCCAATGATGAGTACACTTTTGATTGAATTGTCGCGCGGCATGAACTAAATTATAGAAAATGAGTAAAATTTTAGTTGGCGCGCTGAGCAGACTGCACTACAGAATAGTAGGTACAAAAATCGGGCTCAACGCCCGAGGTGCAAAAGTAGGGTAAATTTTGGATTTTGGAAGGAGGATTTTTGATGGCTACACACTAAATTTTAAGTGGGCATTCAAGTGCATTTTTCTATTGGGCTTTGGGTTCAGGCTGTCACTCATAGTCCTCGCTGCGCTGCGGGCTATCCGCTCCATCCTGTGCCCGTCGGCATTTGTAGTGCTATTAGGCTTTGCGTACCATATTTGCTGATTACAAATCCGCTTTATTTATACCTCGGTGTGTATTGCGCTAACATCCCAAAGAGCAGGAGCTAAAAAAGCAGTCGGGAAACTGCTGTGTAACAAGGACGAAGTAGGCTATGCTGCAAAGCTATCACCCCATAATTCGCCCAATAATATGTGGCTAAACTGCGGTTGGAGAGGAGCTATGGAATAAATTTCTCAATTTTCAAATTCAACTTTAATCTTTGGTTTATCTCGTTTAGCATATCATATTTTTTTTGTGTCGATGCTTGAGTCATAAAATAGAACCTTCCTTCTTTGTGTTGGTAATATTTTTTATCTTTTGCTGTAGAAATTAAAGGAACTCCGCAATGAAATATCCCTAATGCTTCGATTTGTTCAGGTCCAATTTTATTTATTACTTTAACGAAGGTGTCTGTAGGTTTTTGCTCATTAAAAATTGTTTTGTCGGGGAATAAGACAGAAATTTTTTCTCGTTCCCTCTTCTTTTTATTTCCTTCAAATAAACTTTCGTTTACCTCTGCAAATTCTAAATTTTTAGAGCTATCTGAATAGTTTCCTCCATTTATATTGTCTGATAAATCTAATTCGAAATAATCAGAAAGTTTATTTTCTGTAAAAGATTTTATTTCATTCATTTCTATTTTGATACCGGGATTTGAAGTTCGAATCCTCTTTAAAAACTCATCAAATACTATCGTTACAATTTTATTTGGAGAAGGAATAAATTGATTCCAAGTAAGTTCAAGAACCTTACTGTTGTGAATTATTTTTTCCAATGTATCAATGTTTTCAAAAGAAAAAGAAGTCAACTTTCTAATTACATTGTCTAAACTTTCAGATTCTAAATCAATTTCCCAAATTATTCTATCTTGAGGATTCTTTTCAAACGTTTTAAATAAAAGCCATTTTATTCCATTGGTTAGTATTCCAAAATCAATACCAGGTTTGTAGCAATAATTGGCAATTTGGTTAATAACCTTATTGTCATTTAATTCAATTGAAATGTTTTTTGCTTCAACAACTAAAATACTTTTTCCTTCTTTAAACAATGTATAATCAGGAATTTTACCTTCTTCATTTGGCGCGTTCGGTCTTACAAATTTAGGATTAGACGTTTTCCAGCCAAGTGCGTTTAATACAGGTTCTATTAATTGTGCTCTAACTGCTTGTTCGTTTGAGGAATAAAGCGAGCGATAGTCCTTTATTGCTTCTAAAATCTCACTAATTGATTCATTCAGTCTTTCCATAATAATAATGCTTTTTGCTCTTTTTCGCCCTTCATGGTGTTTATAAATTGTCCTTCCCAACTTCAACCGATAATTAATGAATATAACTTATCAGTTGCTTTGTTTCTTCTGTTTTGTCGTGCTTATTTTCTTCAGCCATAGCACTTGCTGCTTCGCTTTTTCTAAGGTAACTGTCGACTGATTGGATAAGAGTATTTTGGCTATCTTGGCTCTCTCCTCGAATGATATGTTGTAATTCATTTTTAATACTTATGCAATTTTTACGAAGGTAGTAATTTTCAAAACAAACCCTCTTCGCCTTTGGTGCGGATTAGTGCCACACCAGTTAAGGTTTTTTTAATACATTAAAAAAACCAGCTCAAATCTGAGCTGGTTTTTAGTATAAGGGCGATGAAAATCACTTAGTGCTTCACCATCACTTTGGTATTTTGTTGGTTACCTTCAGTATCGCGGATACTGAGCAAATACATTCCAGCAGCAAGATTTTGCGTATTGATGCTGATGTTCCCGTCTTGGCTTTGCTCGTTGGCTATCGTGCGACCCAACATATCAATCATCGTTACAGAAATGTTCGAATTGTTGGCAACACTAATGTTCAACAGGGTATTAGCAGGGTTTGGATAAACCGTAGCTGCAAGATCACCCAAGCTGATGTGCTGAATGCTGGTGGTATTATCAATCGTATTCAACGCGTAATTAGTAATAATTGGCTCATTGTAATCGAAATAAATACCAGCACGGTTTTTGATTTCTGTACCCGCTACTAAATCGCGAACAGGCAAGATGCCAAAGGTAACAGAACCCATACTTCCATAATAATCGGCATTGCTATCGGGTAGATAAATATTGTTGAAACGGAATTTCAAAATATTGCCCTCTTGATATACTACAGCGTTATGAGTGCTTGTAATCATATGGAAACTAGAAGCGACTAGATTACTTTCAAGAGTATCTAATATAGTAATATTACGTGCAGGGGCTGTCCCCGTATTTTGGAAATGAATGGTGTAGGTCATTGGCGTGTTTTTACCAATAAAGCCTTCTTTTCCTTTACCACTTGGCGCGGCTTCTTTCATGTTTGGGTCAAAGGCACTTATAACCTCTCGGCTATACACATAAGTGTTGTTTGACGTGTTGGGGTCTGTAACACTAGTAGCAGGAGCAATGTAAGCTGTGCTGCGCAAAGTGTCACCCAAAGTGGCAGTTGTAGCAACGGCTACTTTTACTCGGCTGCTGAAATGGGCTAAATCCGTACCACTCAAATTCCAAGTTATTACTTTACCCACAACGCTTGCAGGAGCTTTGCCATCGTAATGACCAACATAGCTTAACGCTGCATCTAAGGTAAGTGTAACAGAAGAGGTGAGGCTTAGGCAATTATAATAAAACACTCTCCACCAATCGCCAGCCCAAACTTTCATTAAAGAAGTATCGCCGGGTACATAACAATTTGAAGAAGCGTGTACTCTAGCGTCAAAAGAACTTACGGGTGTACATTCATAGGCAAAATCTCGCGTGTAACTACCCATTGCAGCAACCGCAAGTGTTACAGACCCTGTTGAAGGGCAAAGAGGTTTCAAGGTATCTGCACTTGAGCCAAACCACCAGCCATAATATGTTCTGTTAACCATTGGGGTGATATTATAGGTTCCTGCTGGCAAATCAAGGGCATAATTACCTGCTGTGTCCGACCACTTATACGCATAGGAAGTATCGCCGGTAACTGTGTTTATGACACGGATTGGAATATAAACGGCACCCTTCTCTCCTGTATTTTTTATACAGTTTTTATTATCATCAACATAAAGATTACCATTCACAGTAGCGCAACTATCACTTAAAGTAAATGTTGGCAAAAATATCGTGTCTTTTACGCCGGAGCTTTTAATAATTACCGTAACTCGTGGAGTATATGTGCCAGCAAGTGTATAGATGTGATTGTATCTTGAAGTGCCATACAGCGTCGCCAATGCAGACAAGGGTGCTACCATTGTTGTATCTGTACCATCTCCAAAGTTTACATTGATCAAAGCAGTATCAACACTTGTTTTACAGCCAAATACATTTCCACTTGCCTGATATGCATAAGGGAATGGCAATCGACATAATGCATAGCCACTATCCAAAATGCCATAAGCAGATAGCTTAGTAGAAGTGACACCTGATATGCCCGTAATAGTAAACGGTGCGGAACTCATAGAATCTTTAACACCACTTGGGGCAGTCACAATAGTCTTGGTAGTATAGGTGCCAGCAGTTGCATAGGTATGAACAGCAGACTTTAAAATACTGAAAGACTTACCTGTCAGGGGCACTTTATAGATTGTGTTGCTGCCATCACCATAATCAAAAAACACGGTTAAAGAATCTAATTTTCCAACGGTACCTGTAACATTTCCATATATTCGATAACTAAGGTTGAGAGAGGCACAAGAACCACCCAGAGAATCGATATCAGAAGCTGATTTGTTGATAATAAGTGAGGCAATAGAACAACTAGAACTAATGGTAAACGGTGAAGATGTAAGCGAGTCTTTAACACCACTTGGGGCAGTAAATACGAGCTTAGTATTATAGGTGCCCGCGCTTGTATATGAGTGAACATTGTAATAATAGAAACCAAAAATTTTTGTGGAAGTCACCTTTACCTTAAAGGTAGTGTCGGTAGCATCACCGTGAAATACTTTTACTGTTATTGAGTCTGTAGCCCCTACTGTACCTATTACCGAGCCTGTAACAAAATAATTAAGACCTGCTGGTATACAAGGATTTGACAAGGAATCAATGTCATAAGAAGAGAAACTCATACCAGTTATTTGCGCTTGAGACTTCTGCAATCCAAAAATGCAGAGCAGCGCCGTAAAGACGATAAGTAGTTTTGTTTTTTTCATAATTGATAGAAATTTAGAGGTGATAGAATCTGTTTGTTTATAAGACGAATTCATTTCTGTATTTGTTAGTAAATCAAAGAAAAAATTTTCTTTTGGAGATTATAAAGCAAAAAATCATCCGCTAGGATGATTTTTTGCTTTATAAAATAAAGAGAAATTACTTCTTCTTTTCTTCTTTATACAGTATTACAAATTCTACCCTTCGGTTTTTCGCTCTTCCAGCTTCGGTCTCATTCGAAGCTATTGGATGCCTTTCGCCCATCCCCCAGGTATTGATGCGCTCAGGAAGCACTTCATTGTTCACTAATGTTTTCTTCGCCATTTCAGCTCGCATCATCGATAGGTTGTTGTTATACTCCTCAGTACCAAGCGAATCAGTAAATCCGCTAACTAATATAGCGGTTTTGTCATATTTATTGAGTGCTGCAGCAAATCGCACTATGGAGGGCAAAACCGTTTCAGAAATGATATAGCTTTCTTTGTCAAACAGTATGTTGGTCGGAAAGGACACCTTAACAGTATCATTGTATTTAGTCACTTTTGCCTCCTTAACTTTTTTGCGAATTTTTTTATATGTTTTTCGCATGTATTTTTTCTGATGATAGGAAGAATGGCATGAAGGTGTGAAAGCTTGTACGATAAGCAAAAGCAAAACAATTAATATGGGCTTGTTTTTCATATTTTTTTCATTATTTTTTAAAAAGTTATACAACAACCATTTTAAATCCTACACCATGTATCGTCTGGATTTCAATTCCTTCCTGCCCCTTAATGTATTTTCTGAGTTTAGTGATAAAAACATCCATACTGCGCCCCAAGAAATAATCATCTTTTCCCCAGATTTCGGTGAGTATATCTTCTCGTTTCAGTACTTTATTGCAGTTTTGATAAAAATATTTAAATAGTTCAGCCTCTCTTTGGGTAAGCTGTATTTTTTCGGTGGGGCTAATGAGTAATAAATTATTAAAGTCGAAAGCCAAATTGCCAATAGTAACAGGCTCAGACATTTCTATTTGTTTCTTTTGGGTGCGCTTAAGAAAAACCTCCATACGCAATAATAATTCTTGCATATTAAATGGTTTGGTGATATAATCATCGACGCCCTTCTGAAATCCAGCTATTTTAGATTCGTGACTACCCAAAGCGGTAAGGAGCAAAATAGGCACCGATTCGTTTTTTTTGCGGATTTGGGCAGCTAAAGCCAAACCATCTTTTTTGGGGAGCATTACGTCCAGCAGGCAAATGTCAAAAGTGTTGCGCATAAATTGCTGCCAACCCGTTTCGCCATCAACACAATATACCACCTCATACCCATTTTCTTCAAGGTTGTCTTTGACGATAAAGGCAATAGAAGCATCATCTTCTACTAATAAAACTTTTGCTTTTGGTGATATCATAATTGATCAATTTTGATTATCTGATGGGAAACTCAAAGTAAATATAGTGCCTTTTGATATTTCGCTAGAAAAGGAAACGTTACCGAAATGTAATTTAGTAATACTCATAACATAGTTGAGGCCCAATCCAAATCCTTTTACATTATGAACATTGCCTGTCGGCACCCGGTAGAATTTTTTAAACAAATGTTTGTGGTATTTTTTTTCAATACCAATTCCATTGTCTGCTACGGCAATCAAAATTCTGTCAGCAGCAATTTTTAAACTAATGTCAATTTCGGGCTTTTCTTCGCAGTATTTGATGGCGTTATCAACAAGGTTGCTGATGACATTTTTTAAATGCAACCGATCTCCGATCATCTTTACTTCTTTTTCGGGCATTGTCAGTCTAATACTACCGTTTTTACTCCGCACCAGTTGCTCAAAACTTTCTTTTACATTGAGCAGAATTTCTTGCCAAACAAATTTTTCCTTTTGTAGCTCAATTTTACCCCTATCTGATTGTGCCATTTGCAGTACCCGCTCTACCTGAGCGCTTAGCTGTGTGCTTTCTTTCAAGATGATATCGGCATAACTGCGCAAGCGTTGTGGTTTGTTGACAATATCCTCGTCGCGCAACACTGTAGCACTCATTTGGATAGAAGCAAGTGGCGTCTTGAGCTCATGGGTCATGTTGTTGACAAAGTTTTTTTGCACTTCACTCAGTCTTTTTTGTTTGAGGATGATAAACAATAAATAGCCCAAAAAGGCAATCACACCTATCAACACCGCTGATGAAATAAACCAAAGGCTGATTTGAGAAGTGAGTAGTTGCTGACGGTAAGGAAAATAAACACCAAAGTAGTAGTTCTCTCTTTTTATGTTCGGAAATTCTACAAGCTTAAATGGCTTTTTGTCTCCACCAGCCACCTGCACCCAGTCTTGATAATTTACTTTTTCGCTCATGCAGTCATATAGTCCGAACTGAAAATCAGTAACCAGATTTTGTTGTGCAAATGCGGCTTCAAGGTAATGTTGAAGAATTTTTTGTTCTACAAATACATTGATTTGCACCACATAGTAATCATCGGTAATTTTCTCTACGGGGCTATAATTGGGCAATTGCACTTCTTTGAGCGTCATCACATCTTGCGCTACTTTAGATAAAGCCTTATTGACATTAAAGTTAAACTCAGTTTCTTGAAGCGCATAAGCACGACGCACCCAATAGCTTTGCGTAATAATAATGCCTGCGGACACTACAAGTGCCAATATCATTATTAACCGGATAGATGCATTTTTCATCTGACTATTTAGTTTTAATGCGGTCTTTGTTTTGAGCTAGAAAATTATCCCAGCTTTGTTTCTTTCCGCTCACTTTTTTTATCGGCACTTCCGCTTGCGCAAGCATCGGATTTTTTAATTGGTAATAATGGCAAAGTGCTACGGCTACTGCGTCGGTGGCATCCATAAATTCGGGGCGTTCTTCAAAGTCTAAGATTCTTTGCAACATACCCCAAACTTGTTCTTTACTGGCTGCACCTTTGCCTGTGATAGATTGTTTTACCTTTCTGGGAGCATATTCAATTGCTTCTAAATCGTGCATCATTGCAGCTGCAATAGCTACTCCCTGCGCGCGTCCCAGCTTAAGCATACTTTGTACATTTTTGCCAAAAAAGGGAGCTTCAATAGCCACGGCCATTGGCTTATGTGTTTTAATCAACATTTCCATCTTTTTGAAAATGTGCGACAACCGCTCTGGATGATTTTTGTATTTGGATAAATGAAGAACACCCATTTCCAATAAGCTGATTTTGCCCTTGTCGATGCTAATTAAACCATAACCCATTACAAGGGTTCCTGGGTCAATTCCTAAAATAACTTGAGGTTTTGGAGGCAATTTTATTGAATGTTTTGTGGCTCAAATGTAACCAAATTACACCCTAAAAACTTAAGAAACTCACAATAGACTTCTATTTGGTAATAGAATGTTATGAATCTAAAATAACAGCTGTATTAACAAACTTTGGAAATAATATTGTGTCCTATTCATTGTTAAAACAAACGACACATGAAGAAATACTTTTTCATCTTATCCGCTTTACTCTTCAGCTTTTCTTCTTGGGCGCAAACAGATTTTTGTCGTATCAAAAATACCAGTTTCAAAACAGGTGAAAGATTGATGTTTAAAGTTTATTATAACATGAGCCCACTGTGGATTCATGCTGGCAATGCCCAATTTACTGTTGCCTCTGAAATGTTGGACAATAAAAAGGTGTTTCACATTTCAGGGATTGGAAAAACCGTAAAATCTTATGATTGGTTTTTTAAAGTAAACGACAAATATGAAACTATACTTGACCAAGAAACATTATTGCCCCAACGCTTTATTCGCAATGTGAATGAAGGTGGTTTTAAAATTCACAACTATGTCAACTTCAATCACGCTATTGGCAAAGCCGTCAGTACCAACGGTGTTTTTGAAGTGCCCAAATGTATTCAGGATGTGCTGTCCGCCATTTATTATGCACGCAATATTGATTATAACAAGCATAAGGCCGGAGACAAAATCCCCTTTGCTATGTTTTTGGATGATAAAGTGTACGATTTGTACATCCGATATGTAGGAAAAGAAATTATAGAAACGAAGTATGGAAAATTTAGGGCCATTAAAATAATGCCTTTACTCATTGAGGGTACTATCTTCAAGGGTGGCGAAAAAATGGCTGTTTGGGTAAGTGACGACGACAATCATATTCCACTAAGGATAGACAGTCCGATATTGGTAGGTAGTATTAAAGTAGATATGATGGATTATGAAAACCTGCTCAATCCCTTTACTGCACTCATTAGTAAAAAGAAATAAGCTTAGCGCTTGGGTACTATGGGCAATGAACTTGTATCAAAAGGCATTTTGGCGTTTTTTTCAATAGATTTAATTTCACCACTGCTGTCTTCATCTGCATAAGTTTTATTGTCTCCGTAATTGCTGCTGGCTTTTTTGGGTGTGCAGGCAAAGCAAATAAAGGCCCAGCTGAAAATGATAAAAAGAGCCAAAAGATAGGAGGGTTTAATAGACTTAAACATTTTATTGTTGATTTTGAGCAATAAAAATACTAAGAAATAATCACAGCTTCGGGCTCAATTATACATTGTTCAAGGAATGCTTAAATATTACGTTGAGGAAATTTTTCAATCCGCCTTGCTGCCTAACTTCGCACTATGTTTTCTAAAGAGCAAGTTTTAACACAAGCAAAGGAGTCTATCCAGCTTCAGGCGGTTTCGGTAGCGGCATTGGAACATTTTGTAAATGAACATTTTGCCGAAGCTGTAAACATTATTTACCAATGTAAAGGTCGTTTGGTAATATCGGGTATTGGCAAAAGTGCAATTGTAGCGCAAAAGATTGTAGCGACAATGAACTCTACAGGCACTGCAGCCTTATACATGCATGCAGCCGATGCCATACATGGAGATTTAGGAATGATTCAGCAAGATGATGTGGTAATGATTATCTCGAAAAGCGGCGAAAGCCCGGAAATTAAATTGCTGGTTCCGCTGGTGAAAAATTTTGGCAATAAAGTGATTGCACTATGCGGCAATTCACAATCGTATCTGGCTACAAATGCCGACATTTTTCTGAACTGCACTGTAGAAAAAGAAGCTTGCCCCAACAACCTTGCGCCAACAACAAGTACCACGGCACAAATGGTAATGGGTGACGCGATCGCTGTTTGCTTACTGAGCCTGAAAGGCTTTACAGAAAAGGATTTCGCTCGTTATCATCCAGGTGGCAATTTGGGTAAAAGAATGTACTTACGTGTGCAGGATTTAATTAAACTAAATGAGATTCCGAAAGTAAAACCAGAAAGCACTATTCGGCAGATTATTGTTGAAATTTCGGGTAAGCGACTCGGGGCAACGGCTGTTTTGGACGACGACAACAAAATTGTTGGCATTATTACCGATGGTGATATTCGTAGAATGCTGCAACTCCATACCGATGTTGATCCGCTGCGTGCAAAAGATATTTACTCGCCCAACCCTAAAAGCATTGAGGCGACAGAACTTGCCGTGCAGGCCTTAGAAATAATGCGCGAGAATGATATCACCCAATTATTAGTGACTCAAGAAGGAAGCTACACAGGGATGCTGCATTTGCACGATTTAATCAGGGAAGGGATTATTTAAAATTCACGAAAAGTAAAGCCGAAGAAAAAATTTAAAGCTGACGGTGCGACGCCTGAATAGATGGTGAACGCAATAGGCTGACCTCAAAAAAAATAAAATAGTACAATGAAACCAACTGCAAATATTAAAGCAAAGACAAGAAACTTTTTGCCCCAAGATTTTATAGTTACTGATTGGGCATCTTTAGAACCTTATTTTATTAATCTTCAAGAAAGATTGTTGGACAGTCCTGTGGCTTTGCAACAATGGCTTGCAGACCTCAGCGAATTAGAAGCCGTTATTGGTGAAGATGCGTGTTGGCGTCAAATAAAAATGACCTGCGACACCACAGACCCTACATTGGAAGAGGCTTTCACCTTCTTTGTCACAGAGATTGAGCCTAAAATAAAACCTCACGCATTCGCTATCAATAAAAAGTTGTTGAACTGTCCGTTTAAGAACGAATTGGACCACAGGCTTTACTTCCCTTATTTGCGAAATGTAGAAAATTCTGTTGCTCTTTTTCGCGAGGATAGTATCGCTTTGCAATCCGAAATCAGCCTATTGGCACAACAGTACGGTGCCATCAGTGGCGCTATGTCAGTAACAATTGATGGTAAAGAAATGACCTTGCAGCAAGCAGCTAAATTGTTGCACGACTCAGACAGAAATTTGCGTAAAAGTGTTTTTGAAAAAGTAGTGGAACGCAGATTGAAAGACAAAAACACATTGAATGATTTGTTTGATAAGTTGTTGGGTTTGCGTCATCAAGTAGCGCTGAATGCGGGTTTCAGCAATTACCGAGATTATAAATTTCAAGAGTTGGGTCGTTTTGATTACACACCCGAAGATTGTTTTGCCTTTCACGAAGCCGTAAAAGAACATATTGTTCCGCTGCAAAAAGAGCTGCTGGAGCATCGCCGCAAAGAATTGGGAATCGAGCAATTGAAACCTTATGATGTGGAAGCAGAGCCTGTGGGCAGAACACCACTACAACCTTTTGTCAATGGCGAAGAAATGCTGCAAAAATCAATTGATGTCTTTGGCAAGTTGCGTCCCTTTTTTGGCGACTGCCTCAGCAAAATGAAAGAGATGGGTCGCATGGATTTAGACAGCCGTATGGGCAAAGCGCCAGGTGGATACAATTGTCCGCTACCAGAGTCAGGTGTGCCTTTTATCTTTATGAATGCAGCCGGAACGGTGAATGATTTAATTACGATGATGCACGAAGGTGGTCACGCAGTACACTCTTTTCTGTCGCACGATTTGCCTTTATCGGCAATGAAAGAATACCCCATGGAAATTGCAGAGTTGGCGAGTATGAGCATGGAGTTGTTTACACTTGAACACTGGCAAGATTTCTTTGCAACGAAAGAAGAGTTTATTCGTGCACAATGGGAAGAAATGGAGCGTGTAATTGATGTCTTGCCTTGGATAGCCACAATCGACAAATTCCAGCATTGGCTTTATACAAATCCGGGACACACAGTAGAAGAAAGATATAAAATGTGGAAAGAAATTCATGAAGAATTTTCGACTGGAAATGTGGACTGGAGCGATTATTCAGAATACCAGTTTAGCTTTTGGCAGAAACAATTGCATCTTTTTGAAGTGCCTTTTTATTACATTGAATACGGTATTGCCCAGCTTGGTGCTATTGCCATGTGGCGCCAATACAAGCAAAATAAAGAACAAGCCCTGGATAATTATATGGCTGCATTAAGTGCTGGATATACCAAAACCTTGAAAGAGTTGTATCAAATTGCAGGCATTAAATTTGATTTTTCACCAGCGTATATTCAAGAGCTTTCGGGCTTTGTGCATAATGAAATGCAGCAATTAAAAGTAAACTAATGGCCAAAACAAAATCAGCTTTTTTCTGTCAGCAATGCGGGCACGAAACACCAAAGTGGACGGGCAAGTGCTCTTCTTGCGGTGCTTGGAATAGCTATGTAGAAGAGGTGATACAGCGCGACGACAAAACAGCAGAAAAGGAAGCCTTTGTTTGGGAAGCCCAAAGCAAAGAAGCCAAGCAAGCGCATCGCATGAATGATGTGATTGTGAGCGATGAGCCACGCATTATGTTGCAGGATGTAGAATTGAATCGCACGCTGGGCGGCGGTTTGGTGCCAGGGTCAGTAACACTTGTTGCCGGCGAGCCGGGTATTGGCAAAAGCACTTTGTTTTTACAAACAGCCTTACAATGGAATCACGGAATGGCTTTGTATGTATCTGGTGAAGAGAGTATGCAGCAAATCAAAATGCGCGCAGAAAGAGTGGGTACGCCCAATGAAAATTTATTTATTCTGAGCGCCACAGACACTTCGGCTATTTTTCGCGAAGCGCAAAGATTAAAACCCAATTTGCTCATCATCGATTCTATCCAAACCCTAGAATCACCTTTTGTAGCCTCCTCAGCGGGCTCTGTGTCGCAAGTGCGCGAATGTGCCGGCGAATTGGCTCGCTTTGCCAAAACCTCCAACATTCCAGTTATTATCATCGGCCACATCACCAAAGATGGCAGCATTGCAGGGCCCAAGGTGTTGGAGCATATGGTGGATACTGTGTTGCAATTTGAAGGCGACCGCCACTACGCTTATCGTATTTTGCGTACGCTCAAAAATCGTTTTGGTTCTACATCCGAATTGGGCATTTACGAAATGGTAACAGGAGGAATGAAAGCCGTTAGTAATCCTTCAGAGATATTGTTGGCGCAGCACAAAGAGCCCTTGAGTGGCATTGCCATAGCAGCTACAATAGAAGGGCTTCGACCTTTAATGATAGAGGTGCAGGCTTTAGTGACACAAGCAGTTTATGGAACACCACAACGTACAGTGAGTGGATTGGATTTGCGCAGGCTGCAATTATTATTGGCTGTTTTAGAAAAGCGTGGGGGGTTTCATTTTGGGGTAAAAGATGTATTTGTAAATATTGCAGGAGGCATTAAAGTAGAAGACCCTTCAATAGAGTTAGCCTTGGTTTGCGCATTGCTTTCTTCCTATGAAGACAGAGCGCTGCCCTCAAATATTTGTATGGTTGGTGAGGTAGGGCTGAGTGGCGAAATCCGCGCTGTGAGCCGTATTGACCAACGTATTGCAGAAGCTGACAAATTGGGAATGGATATGATCCTCATTCCTCAGGCAAATGCCAAAGGCTTACAATTGGAGCAATATCGAATTGCTGTAAGGATGGCAAATAAAGTAGAAGATGTGTATAGGATGATGTTTTAGTAACAATAAAATACGCAGTTTGTCGTACTCTACTCAAGGTGTAAGTTCTTATTTTTGCAATCGTTATTTACCACTTTTAATATAAAACAAAAAATGAAAAAAGCACTTTTATCAATTGCTCTTTTAGCAGCATTTACACAGTCTAAAGCACAGGGTAGCTTAGAAAAAGGCAAGGCGCAAGTTAACGTTGGTCTTGGTTTTTCGGGATGGGGCATTCCTGTTTACGCTGGTTTAGACTATGGAGTACACAAGAATATAACTATTGGATTTGAAGGCTCTTATCGTTCATGGAACAATATTGGCTACAAATTTTCAATAATTGGTATAACCGGTAATGCTAACTATCATTTTAATGACGTATTAAATTTACCAAAAGAAATGGATCTTTATGCAGGATTAAATGTGGGGTATTTTATCTACAATACGCCTTCAGGTTATTTAGGAGCAAGCTTGTCAACATTAGGGGTTTCAGGTCAGGCAGGTTTTAGGTATTTCTTTAATAACAAACTTGGTGGTAATATAGAATTTGGTGGCGGTAGTGCTACAGCAGGTGGTAAAATTGGCCTTACTATTAAGCTATAATTTCTCTATTGAATTTTATAAAAAAGAGCCGTTTCTGCAATTAGAAACGGCTCTTTTTTTATATGTAAACACGATTTATTTTATCGGTGATTTATACACCATCGACAAAACAATGTACACCAAAAACACCGCAGGAATTGCCGCAAAACTAATCATAGGGAATAAAGCTGCTGCAGCGACTATAATGATAATTCTTGGCCACAATTGCGCAAAATTCCATTGACCAGGCATTAATTTAAAAAAACTGAGTTTTGAAACCATCAACCAACAAGCTAGGGCAATAATGCCGTATAAAACCCACACATTCTTAAAATAAATTCCTACAGAAGGTACATACAAATTAATCAATGGAAATGACGCAATCAATATACCAATTCCAGGTATCGGCATTCCGGTAAATGAACTACTTGAAGTGGACATTACATTGAATCTTGCTAAACGTAGCGCGCCAAAACAAGCCACCAAAAATGCAGGAGCCATTGCCCACATACTGACATCCATAGCATTAGGTTGGGCAATATTGGCAGCCCAAAGCATCTTGAACAAAATCATAGATGGTGCAACACCAAAGCTCACTACATCTGCAAGCGAATCAAGGTCTTTACCTATGGGCGAATGTAGATTTAATGCCCTTGCCACAAAGCCATCCAATACATCAAAAATACCAGCAAGGCCGATAAAAAAAGCTCCCCAATATGCTTGTTCTGTGCCTGTTATCCAATAAGGAATGTCGCTACCAAAAGAAGCGAGGTAGGGCTGAGAGCTCATAATAAAGGCTATGGCTATACAGCCCGAAAACAGATTGGCAAGTGTAAGTATATTCGGTAAATGCTTCATTTAATTTGTAGTATTTAGTATTAGCTATAGTGCAAATTAAGGTTTTAATTTTGGCTTGTTTGCTTAGTTGAATTTTGTTGCTTGGGTTTGTTCCGCACAATCAAAAATCCGCAATCAAAAATCTCTTTAATAATTCAGTAATTTTTTTATCACTTCATCCATTCTACTTTTGGCCAAAAAGTTTTGTTCTAATTCTATCGAGAATGGAATTGGAGTGTCCAAGCTGGCGCAACGCAAAACTGGAGCATCTAATTTGTCAAAACAATTTTCAGTAATCCATGCAGAGAGTTCTCCGCCAATACCCCCTACCAAAGTATCTTCGTGCAAAATCATCACTTTGCCAGTGCGCCAAACGGTTTCTTTAATGGCCTCATAATCTAGTGGCAACAAGGTTCTCAAATCTACAATGTCTATTGAAATTTCTGGATGCTTTTCAGCGTATTCTATTGCCCAATGAACCCCAGCACCATAGGTTATGATGCTGACATCGTCACCGCATTGAACCTTGCGCGCCTTGCCAATTTCAATGCTATAATCGCCTTCGGGCACTTGACCACTAATGCTACGATAAAGGGCTTTATGTTCAAAAAATATTATTGGGTTTGGGTCGTCAAAGGCCGCAATTAACAAGCCTTTTGCGTCTTCGGGTGTGGAGGGATAGACAACTTTTAGCCCTGGGGTTTTTACAAACCAAGCTTCGTTGCTTTGGCTATGGAAGGGGCCTGCACCAACTCCTGCTCCTGTCGGCATACGTACCACTACATCGGCGTTTTGTCCCCAACGATAGTGGATTTTAGCAAGGTTGTTGACAATCTGATTAAAGCCCACGGTAACAAAATCCGCAAATTGCATTTCCATCATAGATTTGTAGCCTTTGAGAGAGAGGCCGAGCGCTGCGCCAACAATGGCACTTTCGCAAATAGGCGTATTGCGCACTCTATCTTTTCCAAATTCTTCTACAAAGCCTTCTGTCACTTTAAATGCACCACCATACTCAGCGATGTCTTGGCCCATCAATACAAGTTTTGGGTATTTGCGCATTGCCACTTTCAGGCCATCGCTTATCGCCTGAATCATTTTCATTTCAGTTGCTTCGTTGCTCTTTGGCTTTCTTTCAGCGCCATTATGAGCTTTGAACAAGTCGGCTATTTCCTCTTGAGTATTTGGTATGATTGTTGGCTCGGCAAAACCTTCAGCAATGCCATCCTCAATTTCCTTTTGAATACCTGCCCTGATAGATTCAATAGCAGCATCGTCTAGTATTTTTTCTTTCTTCAAGAACTCTTCATAATTGCTCAAAGGGTCTTTTTGCCCCCATATTTCAAACAATTCTTTAGGCACATATTTAACTCCACTCGCTTCTTCATGACCCCGCATACGGAAAGTCATACATTCTATCAGTATTGGTTTTTGCTCTGTGATACAATATTCACGAGCCTCCTTGATAGTGTTGTAAACCTCAAGAATATTATTTCCGTCAATAGTCAATCCTTTCATACCATAGCCAATGGCTCGGTCAGCTAATTGTGCACAAGCAAACTGTTCATTTACCGGAGTGCTCAATCCGTAGCCATTGTTTTCTATAATAAAAATAGCAGGCAAACCCCACACCGCAGCCACATTCATTGCTTCGTGAAAGTCGCCTTCGCTGGTGCCGCCATCGCCACTAAAGGCAACAGCCACTTTTTTGTCATTATTGAGTTTGTGCGCCAGTGCCACCCCATCTGCCAAGGCCAATTGAGGCCCGAGATGCGAAATCATTCCGCAAATATGATACTCGTTGGTGCCAAAATGAAAAGATCGTTCCCTGCCTTTCGAAAAGCCATTTTTGCTCCCCTGCCATTGCTTGAAAAGTTGCGCAAAAGGCACTTGCCTTGCGGTGAACACACCCAAATTTCTGTGCAATGGAAAGATGTATTCATCGCTATCCAGGGCCATAGTAACACCAATAGAAATGGCTTCTTGGCCAATGCCACTAAACCATTTGCTGATGCGACCCTGACGAAGCAACACCAACATTTTTTCTTCTATCATTCTTGGGCGCACAAGGCCGATATATAGTTGTAATAGTTGTTCTTTTGATAATCCCTTTTTTTGGAATTCCATATGGCAGAAAAAATAATGAACCGCAAAGGTAATTGTGTGAATTGAAAATGACTTAATTAATTACTTAAACTATAGGTAAAAGCCCATCACTGTTGCAGAGCACAAATGAAATATTGTGGCTTTCAAAGCTTGTTTTTAGACTTGCTCATAGATTGATATCGCAATCAACCTTTAAAATTTGTAATTTGCCCCCAAATATAAAAGGATATAATGGCAATACGAATCTTGGTTACTGGAGGCACTTTCGATAAAGAATACGACATGATCAACGGTAAGCTTCATTTTGAAGAAACCCACGTGCCCGAAATGTTACAATTGGGGAGATGCACTATGAATATTGAGGTGCGCACGGTGATGATGGTGGACAGCCTCGAAATGACTGATGCCGACCGCGAGATATTAAAACACAATTGCGCTACCGTACCCGAAGATAAAATTCTGATCACCCACGGTACTGATACAATGGCGCAAACTGCAGCTTATTTGGCCAAAGCGAATATCAACAAAACCATTATCCTTACAGGTGCAATGATTCCGTATAAGTTCGGAAGCTCGGATGGATTTTTTAACCTTGGCGCTGCTTTGGCTTTTTTACAAACTTTACCTGTTGGGGTTTATGTGGCGATGAATGGTCGCTATTTTAATTGGGATAAAGTGGTGAAGAATAAGAAGACAGGTTATTTTGAAGAAATATAATAGATAGATATAATGTCCAAGATAAAAATGGGTGTCCTTTGTGGATGCCCTTTTTTATTTGTTTTTGAAAATGGAGGGTTACCCTTATGTCCGAAAGACACATTTTTCACTACGCATAATTATTTACCTTTGCCCAGCTTATGAATAACAGAAAAGTAAGAGTTCGTTTTGCGCCAAGCCCTACTGGAGGCTTGCATTTGGGCGGTGTGCGTACCGTATTGTACAATTATCTTTTTGCACGCCATCACGGTGGTGATTTTGTGTTGCGTATCGAGGATACCGACCAGAGCCGTTTTGTGGAGGGTGCTGAAGAATATATTATGCAATGCCTGGAATGGTGTGGCATTATGCCCGACGAAAGTCCACTAAAGCCCGGAGCTTATGGCCCCTATCGCCAAAGCGAGCGCAAACCAATGTATCGCCAATATGCCGAGCAATTGGTGGCACAAGGCAACGCTTATATCGCGTTTGACACGCCCGAAGATTTGGAAACGATGCGCGAAAAATATAAAACGGAGCACCATAATGCGCAGTATGATAGTCGCACCCGAGCTTTTATGCGCAATTCGCTGACACTTTCTAAAGAAGAAGTAGATGCGCTGCTGGCAAGCAATACACCGCACGTTGTGCGTATAAAAATGCCTGAAAATGAAACTTTGGTTTTCACCGATATGATTCGTGGTGAAGTGAGTTTTGATACTAATTTAGTGGACGATAAAGTGTTGCTGAAAGCAGACGGTATGCCCACCTATCACCTTGCAGTAGTGGTGGACGATTTTGCTATGAAAATTACCCACGCCTTCCGTGGCGAAGAGTGGTTGCCCAGTGCGCCTGTGCATTTATTGCTATGGAAATATTTGGGCTGGGAAGCCGAAATGCCGCAATGGGCGCATCTTCCGCTGATATTAAAACCAGATGGAAATGGCAAATTGAGCAAGCGCGATGGCGATCGATTAGGTTTTCCTGTCTTTGCAATGGATTGGACAGACCCCCGTACAAATGAACAAACTACAGGTTTCCGCGAGAGAGGGTTTTTGCCCGAAGCTTTTATTAATATGTTGGCAATGTTGGGTTGGAATTCTGGCATGGAGCAGGAGTTATTTACAAAAGAGGAATTGGTGCAGCATTTCTCTATTGATAGGGTGCACAAAGCTGGTGCAAAGTTTGATTATGAAAAAGCGAAATGGTTCAACCAGCAGTACATTCATAAAACAGATAATGCTCGTTTGGCTGAATTAGTTCAACCATTTATTGCCGATAAAAATGTGGCGATTGAGCCTTCAAAATTAGCGACTGTTATTGGTCTTGTAAAAGAGCGCTTGCATTTGTTGAGTGAGTTTTGGGAGCAAGCCAGTTTCTTTTTTGTGCGCCCCGAAACCATTGACACCGCAGCAATACAAGCCAAATGGAATGATACAACAAAGCAGTTTTTTGTTTTGCTGGCGCAAAAATTTTCAGCGACAAACGATTGGAGCCACGATACTATTGAACTCGTATTTAACGAAGCAGTTGCTGAAGCAGGCATCAAAAAAGGAGAAGCCATGTTGCCGCTACGGGTGATGTTGGTGGGCGGAAAATTTGGCCCGGGCGTCTTTGCCATTGCAGAGCAAATTGGGAGAGAAGAGACGGCGGGGAGGATAGAAAAGGTGATTGAAGTGATGGGGTAACAGATAAGCCGACCCCATAAAAATTTTTAGATTACAGATTACAAAAGCCATAATTTCGCGGCTCGGATACAAGCATAACCATTTTTAAAAAAGACAACAATGCAATACACTGCTCACATCAATATAATGCCACTGAAAGAATTGCTAGACCCTCAGGGAAAGGCCGTAAACAGTAGCTTACACAACCTTGGCCTCAGCCAAATCCAAAATGTGCGTGTGGGGAAACACATCACGCTTGCAGTAGAGGCAAAAGACAAAGCCGAAGCAGAAGCTTTAGTTACAGATGCTTGCAAAAAATTGTTGGCCAATCAGGTGATGGAATCTTTTGACATCACGATTACAGAAGGATAATATAAATCGAATTGGAGCTTTTTCTTGTACCCACACCCGTCGGCAACCTTGGCGATATGACCTATCGTGCAGTAGAAATATTGCAGACCGTGGATGTGATACTTTGTGAGGATACAAGAACTAGTTCGGTATTGTTGAAACATTATCAAATCAACAAGCCTCTTACCCCATATCATCAGCACAATGAGCACAAGATAGTGCAGCATTTAATCGATCAGATATTGGCTGGTAAAAGTTTTGCACTCATTACAGATGCGGGTACGCCTGGTATTTCCGACCCAGGTTTTTTGCTGCTGCGCGAATGCTATAAAAACGACATTAAAGTTACCTGCTTGCCTGGCGCTACAGCTTTTGTTCCCGCTCTGGTACAATCGGGTTTGCCCTGTAATCAATTTGTTTTCGAAGGCTTTTTGCCTATAAAAAAGGGCAGACAGACAGCAATGAAAGCTCTGGCCGAAGAACGCAGAACCATCGTCATTTATGAGTCACCCCACAGGATAGCAAAAACATTAAGAGAGCTAGGTGTCTTTTTGGGCGAAGGCCGCCAGGCTGCGGTAGTGCGCGAAATCTCTAAAAAATTTGAAGAAACGCACAGAGGCACTCTATCTGAATTAGCCCAATATTTTGAGACAACAGCGGCTAAAGGCGAGATTGTTCTTGTGATAGGTTCTTAGCTCTCAAAAGACACATCAGTTTGTAAACACAAGAGCAATAATTGGCTAAGACATATTTTTATTAACGGTATTTTTTTGCATTTTCAAAAAATATTAGTAAGTTGCGCTTACTATTTTGCCAAAAAATATTTTAACATAAAAATATATTCGCCATGAAGAGAATATTTATCTTATCTTTTGCATTGATAATGTTTGCGGTAGGCAAGTCCTTTGCCGTTCCATTATCGGGCACATACCTTGTTCCTGGCCCAGGATATGGAAGCCTTAAAGACATTATAGACTCTTTAAATGCATTTGGAGTGTCGGGGCCCGTTACAGTAAGGCTTACAGCCAACCAAACTGCACCATCTGGAGGATATGTGGTTGGAAGCGCAATCCTAAACCCTACCCTTTCAGCAGCGAATACGCTAACCTTTGTAGGCTGGACAGCCCCAGCAATTGCATCCAAAACGATCACAGCACAAACTGGTTCTGGAAACCAAGACGCCATTTTTACGATTAGAGGTGCAAATTATGTTACAGTCAACAGTTTTGATTTGGTTGATCCTGCTACTAACACAACCGCGACTACTATGATGGAGCGTGGTTTTGCAGTAGTAAAGTTTAATAAAGATACGGGTACAAAAAAAGCATCGTTCTTAAACTGTAATATAACCCTCAATAATACAAATACAACTGCTGCTTCTGGTGTGGCGCCTCTCGGTTCGGTAGGTATCTTTATTGGCAATTGTACTTTCTTGAGCACTACACAATTGGGTTTAGCTTTTTCAGAGGATGGCACCAATGATGGAACCTTTGTTTCTAATTGTACCATTAAAAACGTCAACCACGGTATATATATGCAAGGTATTCCGGTAATTGCTGATGGCACCTCTTATAATGACAAAAACTGCACATTTGTTGGTAACACAATTGAAAATTTTACTCATCACGGTATTTACATTTCTTATTCTAATGGAGATTTAGTGAATGGCAATAAAATCAACAACACGGCAAGTGGAGGCACTGCACCTACAGCCAATTCATTGTTTGGTATCAGATATTCTAACGACAAACCTTTTACCTTACAAACAAATGCAAATTGGGATTGTACAAATAATAAAATTAATTTGTCTATCAACACTTCAGGCACATATACCGCTACAGGTATTTATACCCAAATTAACGGAACAGGTTCTACTTTCATAGAGAATGACACCGTTGAGATTACATCAATTGGAATAAGTGCAGAAGTCAACGGTATTTTTAGCCAAAATAGATTGGGCTCTCAGCGTATAGCCTCTAATGTAATTAGAAATTTCACGACACAAACAACCAACATTCAACCAGTAAGAGGTATGTTTGTTGGTGGTTTTAATGTGACCACTGGATTGGGTATTTCTACATCGACAGGCCCTTTTGATGTCTATCCTACAACTCCCACGGTTGTAAGCAACACCATTAGTGATTTTAACGTTTGCTCTGGCGGCGCATCATCCTTGTTTTATTGCTACGCCATTAACGAAGAAAATATAGCTCCGAACATTACTACTAATTATACCAACAACAGAATTTCGAATATCAATATCATTGGTAATAGTGCCGGTTTTGTGGGTATCGGAGGTGTCTATACAAGACCAACAGGTGATAAGAAAACGACAAACATTTCGGGCACGATTGCAAACAATATCTCAATGTTGGGTGCAACTAATACAACAGCAGTTTTGTTTTTTAGGAATCTTGGCCCTGTATATTCTTCAACAACTTTGCCCAACAACCACACAGTTAACTATACCAAAAATAAAGTAAGTAACATTAAGTCTGTTTTGGGTTATGCTACAGTTTATGCAATCGACTTTGGGTTGTCGGCTAGTATCCTTAATGATACCGTGATTAATATTAATAGTGATTCTGTTCAAGCCTTTGGTGCTTTGTGTGGAATACAAACCAATGCCACTAAAAGCATTTCAATAAAAGGTTGTCACTTTAATGGCATTACAAACAAAAGCAATGGCACATCTGCATTTGCTGCAGCCATTCAAATACAACCTGGTAGTGCCACAGGTGGCATAACAAATTCGGTAAATATTGCTGAAAATTTAATTCAGAATGTTTCTTCGACCGACTTACTAGGTTCTGCATTTGCGATAAACTCTACAGGTGGTAACGCTGCAACATTTAGCATTACCAACAATATTATTTCTGATATTGTTGCAGCACAAAACCCTACATCATTTAACTCTTGTGTCGGTATTAATTTATTGAACTCAGGAACGAATAATGTATTTTACAATACTGTAAAAATGGTTTCTAGCGCTACAACTGCCACTGGCTATGGTGCAACAGCACTAAGGTACAATCCTGCTGGCACGAATTTAATCCAGAATAATATTTTGCATGTTAATGTATTAGCGGGCACAAATAACAACGTGTCTGCAATTCGAGGAGGTTCTGGTTCTCCTTCTGCTCCTCCATCATTAACAGGTTTTACAGCAAGTAGTAATATATATTATACTCCAACTGGTAGTAATAACTTTTTGTATGTAGATGGAACAACAAATACGTCATTGGCCAATGGATATCATACAAGCGGTTTGACAGCAAATTCTACAAGAAATATCGTGAATGATACTTTCTTTAACAGCGAATGTGATAGAAGCAGTTATCATAATTTTATGAAGACTTCTGGAACGATAGTACGTGAAAGTAAAACATTCACGGAGAATAATCTACCTGGTACATCTGGCGTGTTTGCTCCATCAGGCTTGAGTTTTGCAGAATCGGGAGCAACAGATGTTGCCGTTAGTGTTGATTTAAAATTAGATCCTCGTCCTTTTGGTTCATCTGATATTGGTGCCTTAGAGTTTTCAGGTACGGTGCGTCCGCAAATGTTGATAACCATTACTTCTAGTACTGGTTATGATACTGCTTGTACTTTTAACTTGCCCACCCTTACGGCTACTATTCCATCATTCTTCAATCGCGTATCTTATCAATGGTATAGAGATACCAATAAGATAGTTGGCGCAACTACAAGAACCTTTATGGTGACTCCATTGAGCGGTAATTATATTATCAAGGTTTACGATTCAGCTACAGGCTGTGAATATCCATCAGCACCTTACCGTATGACGATTGTGCCTCCTCCTCCAGCACAAATTACTTATTATGATTCTCTGACATTTTGTGAAACAAGTGCAATTGTGTTGCAAGCCAATAAAGGGTATAACTACACTTATCGTTGGATGCGGAACAGTACTTTTATGCCAGGAGAGACTGATGATCACTTAGTAGTAGACAAGTCTGGTGATTATATGTTGGAAGTGAATACACCATTAGGTTGCCCAAGCTACTCTTTGCCTATCCGCGTAAAGGTATATCCACTACCAAAACCTACTATCGTTTATGGTGGCCCAGGGAAGTTGAGTACACAAAAATATTTTACTTACCAATGGTATAAGAATAACGTGAAAATAGATTCTTTTTCTATTAGCAGAGATTACTACACCTTGTATACTGGCGACGGAGCTTATAGTGTTGAGGTAACAGACAGTAATGGCTGCACTGCCAAATCGGATGTGTATTTGTTTGCAGCTAGTATTGATGAAAATGCAGTAAGCAGCAGCATTAAAATTTATCCCAATCCTGTTGTGAATGAATTGAACATCAACAGTCCAATAGAAGTGAATGCTAAGTTGAGTGATGTGACTGGTCGTGTTGTATTGGAGCAAGCAAAAGCAACGAAATTGGAAACTTCAGCATTGTCTGAAGGCATGTACTTACTGACCTTGACAGACAAAGAAGGAAAACTCATAAAAGTGGTCAAAATCAATAAGACTAGATAAGTCTTAAATATTATTGAACCCAAAAGTATTGTTCCTGAAGCCGCATCAGATATTTTATTTGATGCGGCTTCTATATTCGTAAATCAACATTTTATAATTACAATGGCATTTGACACTAAGAAATATAAAGTCTATACCTGGAAAAACTGGATGATGCTTCATTGGGTCATTAATCCGGGTCTTGCCTTTAACGAATTAGTATTAGGCCAACGAATGCCTCAGGTAAGCCTTGAGGATTTGAGCAGTACCAAAATGCGGGCAGAGCGAATGGTCATCCCTTGTCCACATTGCCAAACAATGCATGATGGTCGTACTTGGTCGACGGAGCAGGGGACTGCTTTTAGAAACTGGTTTGGGCTTTATTGCCCTTCTTGCGGAGGGCTTATACCTTGTTTGATTAATATTACTAGTTTGCTTTTTTTAATTATAACCGCACCAATTTGGTATTGGTTTTATAAGCCCTTGAAGAGATATTGGCTCTCAAAACAGGCGGCACGTTTTAATAAATCGGGAAAACAATATTTATCAAACCCATACGATGGCAAAGGATGGATTGCTCAAGGCCTTAGTTTTGGACTTCTAATGCTCCTGCTTAACGACTTGATTGTGCCCTATTTGTCGGGAAAAGAAGTAAAAGCTATATCAGTAATAATAGGCATCCCCATATGGGCTATTGGAGGGTTATTGTTTGGCTATACTTTAAAAGTTTATTTAAGTAAGAGAGGGGGCGCAAAGCATTAAGGTTGTTTTATTGTCTTTTTACGAAGACTTGAAACAAATAACATAATCAGTACAGCCCCGCTACCTGCCATAAACATATCCTTTTGAGCGTCCCAAATATCGCCTTGACTGCCCAAATAGGCTGCACCTTGCTCTGGGAAAAGAATATCAGCAACCGCCCATTCTATCAGTTCGTATAGGCAACTAAAAGACAAAGTGATTTCTACAGGTAATAGCCAGCCTACCCAATTGGGGAACTTCATTTTGTTAAGGGAAAAGTCGCGCATCGGATAGGCGAGCATGAATCCAAAACTAAAATGTACAATGCGATCATAATGGTTGCGTTCAAAATGGAAAAAGTCTTTTAGCCAAAAGCCAAATGGGTTTTCGGCATAGGTGTGTTTAGCTCCATAAACGTGCAGACATAGGTAAACAAAAATGAAAGTATAGCTTGTATCGCTAAACTGAAACCGTTTAAAAGTAAATGCTAGAATGCTTAAGAAAACGACCACCAATGTGTTTTCAATCACCCAATTGTACAGGTCTGTAGTGCCAATTAAAGTGGATGCCCACAAAGCAAAAAACAGGACCAAATAACTGATGAGCCAGTAGTTTTGGCTAAACGGAATTCGGGTTGGCGAGTTTGCTGTGGTCATTGTTGAATGCTTATTAATTAAGGTTAATGGGTTATGTTTTTACAACCTACCTCACCTACAAAGTATCTCATCTATTTTCCATAGTGCATCAAATAATCCAAGAGCATCCGCAGCCCAAAGCCAGTGCCGCCAACACTATGGTAGTTTTTCTTGGCTGTAGCAAATGATACTCCTGCAATATCAAAATGCAACCAAGGGTAAGCCGTAAAGTGCTCTAAAAATTTACCTGCCGTAATGGCTCCTCCATATGGCCCGCCCACATTTTTAAGGTCGGCAATATCTGATTTGATCATATCGCCATATTCTGGCCACAGTGGCAATTGCACCATTCGTTCGTATTGGTTGACGCCACTATTTTCGAAAGATTGTTTAATTGTATCATCAGCATTACCCATATAAATCAGTGCTTCGGAGCCTGTAATAGCCGCTGCTGCACCTGTGAGTGTTGCAAAGTCTAGCACCAACTCTGGCTTATAACGTTTGGCCCAATGCAATGCATCTGCCAACACCATTCTGCCTTCGGCATCGGTATTTAAGACCTCTACCGTGCTGCCATCGTACATTTTAATCACATCGCCGGGCACATAAGCGTTTTCGCCAGGGCGGTTATCTGTTGCAGGTACAAGTGCAATGATGTGCAGCGGTAATTTCATTTTGGCAATGGCATACATCGCAGCACTCACCAAGGCCGCACCGCTCATGTCGCTCTTCATTCGGTCCATAGAGTTGGCAGTGGGTTTCAGCGAAACTCCCCCAGTGTCATAAACAATCCCTTTCCCAACTAATACTATGGCTTGTTTGTTAAGTGATTTGGCGGGTTTGTACTCCATAATACTAAAGGTTGGCGGGTCTATGCTACCACGGTTGACTGCCAAGATGCCACCCATTTTTTCTTTAGTAATCTGCACTTTGTTGAGCACAGTAGTTTTGAAGCCTGCAGCTTTGCCCAGGGCGGTAATTTGTTTGGACAACGCTACAGCACCCATAGCGTTGAGGGGTTCATTCACCAAGTTTCTTGCTATACCTACTGCTTCACAAATGATGCTGAGTTGGTTGACTTCTTTAAGTGTAATGCTTGTTTTGTCAAACTCAATCGTATTGAGGCTATTGAGTTTTTTTGGGGCATCCGAAAAATATTTGATGAATTGATAGGAAGCTAAAGCGATTCCCTCAGCCAGCCAATAGGCAGCATTAGATTCGCTACTTTTGTTGGAAATAAAAACAGCACTCGTTTTCTCTTTGTTTAATATATCTTTCAGGCTACAACCCAAGCGGCGCAAGCCTTCTGAAACACTGATGCTATTGCTTGTGGGCAAAACGCAGATATAAACAAAGCGTCCAAATTGGTTGAGCGAAATCAGATTGTTTTGGTGTGCGATTTGGGTTGTTGCATAAGCAATTTCGGCAACCGAAAGCGCATCTGCTTTCAGTAATTGTGTAGCATCATTAATGATGAGAATAGTCGATTTTTTTGGCGAAGCCGCAGATATTTTGAATTGCATAGAATGCGAAAGTAATCAATTCGATAATTTGCAAATGAGTTAGGTGATAATATACTTCAAAGCTAATTGTCAAATTGACTAATGGTTACATTGCTCAATTGACTAATTTTACCAACAAATGAGTAAACCATATACCCTCAAAAAATCTTTAGGACAGCATTTTCTGCACGACGAAAAGATGTGCCAGAAAATTGTGCAACAGTTAGAATACACTACAGGCAAGCAGATTGTAGAAATTGGACCCGGCGGTGGCGCTATCAGCAAATACCTGATTGCGCAGGAAGGCATCGATTACAAAGCCATCGAAATTGACGAAGAAAAGTTTCATTATTTAGAAACAACGTTTCCGGCGATAAAAGGCAAAATTATTCTTCAAGACGTCCTTCAGGCAAGTATTCCTTTTGATGGATTATTTAGCGTTATTGGAAATTTTCCCTACAATATCTCTTCGCCTATAATGTTTAAAATGCTAGATTGGGAGCCTCAGGTAACAGAGGTGATAGGTATGTTTCAAAAGGAGGTAGCCGAAAGGATTGCGGCAGGGCCAGGTAGTAAAGTGTATGGTATTTTGAGCGTGTTGACACAAGCTTTTTTTAGAGTAGAGTATCTTTTTGATGTGCCACCTAATTGCTTTACCCCACCACCCAAAGTGATGAGTGGCGTATTGCGTTTTACCAATATCCACAACCCCCACGGAATAGAAAATCTCAAAAAATTTAAAACTTTGGTGAAGGCGGCATTTGGTCAAAGGCGGAAGACCTTACGTAATGCTTTGCGGAGCACCTTACCACCACAGGCAATGACAGATCCTTTAATGGATAAACGTGCCGAGCAATTGAGCATTGACGATTTTGTATATCTCTACCGAACATTTTTTCAATAAACCAAGATGAATAAAAAGGGAAAAGTACTGATAGCAGCTCCTGTACATGAGGTGCTGACTAGTGGGCTTATAGATAAAGGCTATGAGCTGTTGATGCAAGAAACGATTACCCAAGACCTTGGGATGCAGCTCGTAACTGATTGTGTTGGTATAGTTACCTCTACCAGATTGCAGGTGAATAGTGATATGATAGACGCCGCACCCAATTTGCAATTTGTTGCTCGTATGGGCTCTGGAATGGAGGTAATCGATGTGCCTTATGCCAAGCAAAAGGGAATAAAATGTATCGGTAGCCCCGAAGGAAATTGTAACGCGGTAGCGGAGCATGCTTTGGGCATGTTGTTATCCATCAATAAAAACATTGACAAAAGCTACAATGAAATAAAAAACGGACTTTGGTTGCGAGACGAGAACAGAGGTTCAGAGCTGGAAGGTAAGATTATTGGAATCATTGGCTACGGAAATACCGGTATGGCCTTGGCAAAATTGCTTCGCGGTTTTGACGTGCAGGTATGGGTGTATGATAAGTATAAAACTATTGAACCAACACCTTTTATTACGGTATGTGAAAAAATAGAACAGATTCAAGCCGCAGCAGACATCATCAGCGTTCATGTGCCTCATCAAACAGATACTTTTCATTTGATAGACGAAAATTTTATCATAAAAATGGCTAAGCCGTTTATTTTACTCAACACTTCGAGAGGGACTGTTGTGGATAGTGAGGTATTATTGAAATATTTACATACCGGAAAACTCAAAGCCTTGGCCTTGGATGTGTGGGAAGAGGAGCCTTTGGGTAAAATGTCGGAGCATTTGAGAGGGATATTTGATGAAATAATTGCTAGGCCAAATACCCTGCTAACGCCCCACATTGCTGGTTATAGCCAAGAAGCGCTTTATAAAATGAGTGCACTGCTTTTGGAAAGAATTATTAAATAGTAAAAAACAAATTAGGTATATGAAATATCTGTTAAGAAAAATTGGGCAAAACTTTTTTTATTTAACGAATAATTCTACCTTTACTCCCTTATATTTAACAAACAATTGAAGATGCGTATGAAACGTTCGTTCCTTTACCTATTCATTTTGATGCTATTAGGCTTTGCCAACACTGCGTTTGCGCAGAATGGTGAAATATACGGTACTGTTACCGATGAGACGAACAATCCTTTTCCTGGGGTTGTGGTTAAAGTTACTCAAGGTGGTTTGATGAAAGGAGGTACCATTACTGAAGATGATGGTACTTATTCTGTTAAACCATTGCCTCCAGGTACCTATACCATTCAGTTTTCTTCTACTGGGTATGGAACCAAAGAAATCGCTGCTATTACAGTTTCTTCTGGAGGAACAGTGAAAATTAACAACAAAATGACGGTTGATGCCAAAGGTTTGAACGAGGTAGTAAAAGTTGCATATAAAATCCCTGTTGTTCAAAAAAATAAAACAACAGGTTCCGATGTGATTGAAAATGCTCCAACAAGAAACTTGGCGGACATCGCTAGTTTGTCAACAAACGTACAACAATCTAGAAACGGAGCTGGTTTGCGTATCGGTGGTGCGCGTGAAGATGGTACTGTATTCGTAATTGATGGTCAGGTGGTGCAACAAGGTAATGGCCCTATTAACCCTGCACAAGGTACAGTTGATCAATTGCAAGTTTTCGCGTCAGGTATCCCTGCCAACCTTGGAGACGCTACAGGTGGTGTTGTGTCTATTACTACTAAGGGTCTAACCAATAAATTGAAAGGAGCTGTACAAGGTCAGCATTCAGTAGATGGTTATAATAATAATTTATTGAATGCTTCACTTACTGGTCCTTTGGTGTCTCGTATGCGCGATGGTGTTAAAGAGCCAATTCTTGGTTTCTTAATGGGTATCGATTATCAATATGATAAAGATGACAATCCAACATTCGTCAAAAATCCAGTATTGAAGTCTGATGTGTTGAAAAGTTTACAAGAAAATCCTTTGACCTTAGTAAATACAGCTAACGGTACTGTAATGTTGCCTTCAAGTAATAGAGTGAACAAAAATGATTTCAACTTACAAAAACAACAATTAAACAACTCAACTTCAACAGTTAGATTTAATGGAAAATTAGATTACGCCGTTAATAATAATATTAACATTACAGCAGGTGGTAGCTTTAACTATAATAATAGTCAAGTTTACAATCGTGCCAACTCTTATTTCTCTCCCGATGCCATTCCAACCCAAATAGGCGCTACCTATCGTGGATTTTTAAGATTACGTCAATCATTCAATAATAAAAACTCAAAAGGAACTGGCGACAGTTCTAAACGTGCTGTAATTACCAACGCGTTTTATACTGTACAGGTTGACTATCAATACACTACTTCAAAAACTGAAGATCCAAATTTCAAACGCAATTTGTTTGATTATGGTTATGTAGGAAAATTCACTCAAAACAGAGTCCCTATTTATCAATTTGGCGAAGACACAGCAAGCGGACGTAAAGCCGTTATCTTACAAACGTTAGACGCTGTAGCTGGTATTGGTTATGAGGCATCAAGCAAGAACCCTATTCTTTCTAATTACACCAAAAATGTATATCAAAATGCCAATTCATTAGGCTTTTTGTCAGACCTTACTCAGGTTCAGCGTTATGGTGGTATGATGAACGGTGATTTTCCAAACTTGGCACTATCTGTGCAAAATGTAGGGATTTCAAATATTGGTGCTGGATTGACAGGATATAATTACGGAACCTTCAGTCAGCTTGGCTTGCACGCAGATGCATCTTTCGACTTCAAGCCAGGAAAAACGACTCACGCTATCCAGTTTGGTTTGTATTACGAACAACGCTCATCAAGTAATTATGGTGCAAGTGTCAACATTGGAGGTACTGGTAATAACTCTCTTTGGAACAGAATGGTGCAATTATCTAACTCACACATTCTTGGTTTAGATTTTGCAAACCCACGTTTTATACATAATGGTAAAGAGTATTCGAAAGAAGATGTAGATAAAGGAGCCTTTTTTGGCCCAACCGATACTATTATCTATAATAGATTAGACAATGGTACCCAAACTACTTTTGATAAAAATTTGCGTGAAAAATTGGGAGCTGGAAGATTTGATTATTTAGATGTGCATTCAGTAGACCCTTCTAAGTTGTCATTAGATATGTTTTCTGCAGATGAATTGCTGAACGGTGGTCAAAGTTTTGTATCTTATAATGGATATGATTATACTGGTAAAAAAGTAAAAGGTCAAGTGAATTTTAACGACTTCTTTACCGCCAAAGATGCAAATGGCAGATTGACACGCCCGATAGGTGCTTTTAGCCCCAACTACATCGCTGGTTATGTAATGGATAATTTCAGATTCCAACAAATGAACTTTAATGTTGGTGTGAGAATTGAACGTTATGATAATAATACCAAAGTGCTTAAAGACCCATATTCATTATATGAGTTGAATAAAAAAGGAACTGTTGAAGGTGTGCGTAACCCTAATGGAGCGCATCCAGCCAATATCGGTGACGACTATGCTGTGTACGTAAACAACAACAATTCATTGACGCCAACAATTATTGGTTATAGAAACGGCGACAAGTGGTACAATGTGAATGGTGTAGAAATTCCAGACCCAGCTGTTTTAAAAACAGAGAATGGTGGTACAGATCCTCAACCATTTTTGACTCCAGAGGGAAAAATTAAAATGGACAATCCAAATTTTGATCCAAACCGTTCATTTACTGATTACAAACCTCAGGTTACAGCTTCACCTCGTTTCCAATTTGACTTCCCAATCAATGATGGTCAGGCTTTGTTCTATGCCCACTATGATATCTTGGTACAACGTCCTAAAACAGGAAACTTTGCTACCCCATTGGACTATTTGTTCTTGGAGCGCAACTCGGGTTCAATTATTGGTAATCCTGACTTGAAGCCAGAAAAGACTTTTGACTATGAATTAGGTTTTCAACAACAAGTTTCTAAAAATTCAGGACTTGGAATCAGTGCCTTTTACCGCGAGCGTAAAGATATGATTCAGGTTAGACCTTATTTATATGCTTGGCCACAAACCTATTACACTTACGGAAACAGAGACTTCTCTACTACAAAAGGTTTCACCTTCTCTTATGATTATCGTAAGCCAGTTGGTGCAAGTCTTCCAATTGCAATGACACTTGCGTACACACTTCAATTTGCGGATGGTACTGGTTCAAATGCAACTTCTGGTACTGGTGTACTTCAAAACTTTATTACAGCTGGATTGCCTAACTTACGTTATGTAGCACCATTGACTTATGATTCTCGTCATAACATTAATTTAAACTTGATTTATAGCTATGCTGAAAATGAGGGTCCTACTGTAAACGGAAAACACTTCCTTCAGAATTTTAATGCAAATATGATTTTGCGTGCACGCAGTGGTGAGCCTTACACTACTTATCAAAATGTTGTGGGTAATGCCATTCAAGGTGGTTTAAACGGTACTAGATTACCTTGGCATTTTGGTATTGATCTACGTTTGAGCAAGAATTTCCAAGTTAGCGGATTCGCTAAGAAGGCTACAGACGCTACAGATGCGCCTGTTGTTGCTAAGCGTAAATATTATGTGTCTACATTTGTCTATTTCCAAAACTTGTTTAACATTAAGGATGTGTTGGGTGTTTATCCTTATACAAGTCGTCCGGATGATGATGGATATGTAGCCTCTCCAAACGGACAACAATATTTTAATGCATCTTTAAGTCCTAGAACCCTTCAAGATCTTTATTCTATGTACGTAAACAATCCAGGTTTTTATAACGGACCAAGAAGAGCTAATATTGGTTTTTCTTTCTCATTCTAAAATGCTTGCTTAAAAATATTAGTGAATATTATAAATATTGAAACTATGAAAAAGAATGTTTTTCGATCAATGTTAGCTACACTTTGTATGTTTATAACATCATCTTCAGTGTTAGCATATATACCAGTAGACTGGAATACAAAGAAAGCTACTGGTAGTGGTCTTTTAAAAACCACTGCAGGTTGTAAGAATGCAACCGCATCAATAGATCTGGATATTAACAATATTCGTGCGCGTCTAATGACAGGAGGCGATATGTGGTATAATATTGGAACTAGCCAGCCAGGTTATGAAGTGCCAAAAGGCTCTCAAAGGCATTCGCTTTTTGCTGGTTCTTGTTGGATTGGTGGAATCGATGGCAATGGTCAATTGAAAGTATCAGCTCAATTGTATCGTGGTGGTGCTCAGGGCGGCAATGATTACTGGCCTGGCCCTATTGATCGTGTTACAAAAAGCATTACCGAAACATCTTGTGCCGAATGGGACAGATTCTGGAAAGTAAACGCTGAGACGGTACAGAAATTCATTGATAATTTTAATGCAGGAGGTGAATCAGCAATTGTTGGTGATGAATATGATGTCATCAAGCAATGGCCTGCTACAGGTAACATTTATGCTGTTGGTGCCAATAATAATTCGTTACCAGAATTATTAGGTCCGGTTGATGAATATGGTTATGCGCCCTTTATTGATGTGAACAAAGATGGTATTTACAATTGGAAAGATGGTGATTATCCAAGAGCCTATGGTGTAGAAGGTAGTAACCCTAGCCAATTCATTTGGTGGGTGTTTAATGATATTGGTAATACCAAAACGATGACTAAGACTCAGTCCATTGGAATGGAGGTTCAAACATCGGCTTTTGCTTATGAGTCTGCAGATTTCTTGAATGATGCTACATTTTATAATTATCGATTGATTAATAGAGGTAATATTGTATTGGACAGTTGCTTTATCGCTACTTGGACCGATGCGGATTTGGGTTATCCATTTAACGATTATGTAGGTTGTGATACCGCGCGTGGTTTGGGTATTCTCTATAATGCAGTTACTCCTGATGGTGCTAACGGTCAGAATTCCTATGGTACTCGTATCCCAATGATTGGTGTTGACTTTTTTATTGGGCCAAGAAAGGATTTTGTTAGTCCTTATACAGGAAATGATACTTTTACATTGCTTAAAATGCGTTCCTTTTCTTATTTCAGGAATACACCGAATGGTTCGGTTAGAAACCCGAGAACAGGTACTGAATTTTATAATTATATGACAGGTACCAATGCTGACGGTATTCCTTTTTCGAATGACCAAAGCAGAGGAACATCTTCAGTTGGTTTCGGTTCTGGTCCAGTGGCTCCATTCGTATTTTATGGAGATCCTTCTAACCCAGCAGAGTGGTCAATGTGTGCTGCTAAGTTGACGCCGGACGATCAACGTTTTATTCACTCTGCAGGTCCTTTTACATTGAAGCCTGGAGCGAAAAATGATATTACCATTGGTGTCGTTTGGGTAGATGATGTTGGTGCTTGTGGTACTACTTCATTCAAAAAAATCAGAAGTGCAGATGATGTGGCTCAGTCAATGTTTGATAATGGTTTCAAGCGTCCTGTAGGGCCAGAGGCTCCAATCTTGAATATTCGCGAGATGGATAGAAAATTGATTTTCTATATTACCAATCCATCGAATAGTAATAACTTCAACGAGCGTTATGGCGATCCAAAATATATTAACGAAGACAAATATCGTGTAATATCTGCAAGAGCCAAGGCAAATAATGCTACCGATTCTTTGTATCATTTTGAAGGTTACAGAGTATTCCAATTGCGTAAACCAAACGTGTCAATCTATGATGAAAATGGTAAATTGTCGCCTGATGCCATCGAAGTTTTCCAAACCGATAAGCGTAATGGTATCGCGCAAATAGTGAATTATCAGAAAAATCTTACCGATAAGAATCCTATCGAGCAGTACCTTTCTGTTGAAAAGGTAAACGGTAAGGATAGCGGTATTGTACATAGCTTTGTGCTTACTGAGGATGCATTCGCTTCTGGTGATAGAACTTTAGTTAATTACAAGACTTATTATTATAAGATAGTGGCTTATGGTCATAATAATTTTGCGTTTTTTGATCCAACTAATGAGGCCGCTACTCAAAATGAAGCTTACATTGAAAGCGTTACAGGACCAGGTAAATCACCAAATGATCCTTATGCTGCAATGCCTAACTCAATGAACCAAAAAGGTGATACGTTCTCTAATTCAGTCTTTGGTCAAGGTGTAATTATCACTCGTATTGAAGGTGTGGGTAATGGTGGTAATGACGTTCAAATTGATGATACTACTGAAGCAGCAGTTTTGCTTTCCGCTACTAATCAAGTTCCTTACCCAACCTATAAAGCAGGTAAAGGACCAGTTAACATTAAAGTAGTTGACCCTGTCAAAGTAGTTAATTCAAATTGGAGAATTTCTTTGTTGAACGCTGGTTTGAAGTCTGATTCTAACGCATTGGGTGTTGTAAACACAACTAATTGGAGAATTGATAGACTTGATGACAATGGTAATGTATTAGATACTATTTATAGCGAGCGTGATATTGAAAATCCAAATGAACAAATTTTATCTAAGTATGGACTTTCTGTATCTGTGGCTCAAGTAACAGTTCCTGGATTTGATTCAATAACTAATGGATATATCACTTCTGATGTTACATTTGCGAATACGGCTAATCCTTGGCTTACTGGTGTAAGAGACGGAGATTCACGTTCTTTGCAGAATTGGATTCGCTCTGGTTCATTTATTGACGAAATACCTGATGGTGAACCAGATCCAGAATGCGGCCCTTTCAGTGATTATACCGCCGACAAAACAAATAGATATGGTGCTATGATGTCTAATAACACTAATGTTCAAGGCACTTGGGCTCCCTATGATTTGGTTGCTACTGCTGATGGACCTACATGTGGATTTGCACCAGGTGAGCCTACTTCAATTTCTGTTAATAATTCATTGTATGTTAGTAATTCAATCACATCTACAATTAGGCAGTCTGAATATCCCAATGTGGATTTGGTGTTTACTTCAGACAAATCTAAGTGGACTCGTTGTATTGTTTTAGAAGCGCAAAATTCTCCAATTTTGGCCGAAGGAGCTACTCCAAAGTTCAAAGCACGTTCACATCGCTCTTGGAATATGCAAATTGATGATTATGGTAATCCTATTTATTCTTCGGTGGTTGGTGACACTGGTTACTCTTATTTCCCTGGATATGCTATCAATCAAATCACAGGTGAAAGATTGAACATCGCATTCGCAGAAGATTCTTACTTGAAAAAGTTTAATGGTAATGATATGTTGTGGAATCCGACCTCTGATTTTTACAATTCATTTGGTGAAACTATTTTTGGCGGTAGACACTTTACATATATTCTTAATAGCAAATATGATTCTTGTCGTTCATTCGCTGCTGGAATTGTTTCTTCAAGTCCTTTTGTTCGTGTACCTGCATTAAGGCAAATTCGTTGGGTAGGTTTCCCGATGCTCAATTTCGGGTCTTCTTACCTTTCTCTTAAAGATGGTTTAATCCCAACTGAGACTCGTTTGCGTTTCCGTGTGAATACTCCTTACAAGCCATACAAATTAATGGAAGGTCAAGTAGCAGTAAATAATCGTTATCCAATGTACAATTTCTCTACAAAAGGAATGGCAGCTACTGATTACACCCAACAAACAAGTGCTGATGCTTTGATGGATAGAATTTTCGCTGTACCTAATCCTTACAAAGGTCAGGCTTCGGGCGGTAATACCTATGAGTCTAATCGCCTTGAAACAAAAATTAAGATCATTAACCTTCCTGAAAAAGCTACGATTAATATTTATTCTCTAGATGGAACTTTGATTCGTCGTTTTGAAAAAGCAAACAATGAACCGTCTATCTCTTGGGATTTATATAATCAAGCAGGGCTTCCAATAGCTAGTGGTATGTACCTCATTCACGTAAATGCTTACGGAAAAGACAAGGTAATCAGATGGTTTGGCGCGATGCGTCCATTGGATGTTACCAATAACTAATTCTTTTATGCTCACTACTTTATAGAAGTAGTGAGCATATCAAAATGACTGTTTTTTATTAAATTAGTACAAGCTTATCATACCACAAACAAAATTTAGTATGAAAAATATAGTTACAAAAGCTATTCTATCAGCTTTAGCAGCGAGTGTATCATTTACTGTTATTGCTGGAAACAAGGATAGGTCGGGTCAGGCAGGCGCAACAGAACTATTGATTAATCCTTGGGCACAAAGCACAGGACTTTTTGGTATTGATGTTGCTTCGGTAAAAGGTATTGCTGCAATGAAGGTTAACATCGCTGGTTTATCATTTTCTGACGATCTTGAAATTGGTGCCAGCCATAGCCGATATTTATCTGGTACTGGTATCGCCATCAATAATGCAGGTATGGCTTATAGACTTAGCGAAACTTCTGTAATAGGAGTAAATGCAATGTCTATGAGTTTTGGCGAAATCGACGTTACCACTGTTGATGCCCCAGAAGGTACAGGTGGTAAATTTAAACCTTCTTTTTTCAATGTCTCTTTGGGTTTTGCAAAAGAGTTTTCTCACCAAATCCGTGGTGGAGTTAACGCTACTTTTATCACCGAACAAATAGGTAATATTGGTGCTGTTGGTGCTAGTATTGATGCGGGTATCCAGTATCTTGCTACGGTAGGTAAAGGTGAAGATAATCTTCACATTGGTATTGCTCTAAGGAATGCAGGTACTAACATGCGTTTTTCTGGTGGTGGGTTTGCCAGCGAAAGCCCTTCTGTAAATGACCCTAGTTACAATGTGGTTCGTATGACCCCTCAAGAGAAGTTTCAATTACCCACTTATATGACTTTGGGTGTAGCTTATGATATTTATTTTGATGAAAAGAACAGAGATGGTGATAAGAAACCATATCACCGTTTAACTGCAATGGGAAATTTTACCTCTAATTCATTTAATAATGATTATTTAGGTGCTGGGGTAGAATATTCCTTTAAGGAACGCTTTATGTTCCGTTCAGCATATCGATATGAAAGAGATATCATGGATAAGTTGAAAAGTACTACATTTTACACTGGCCTAAGTTTTGGTGCAACGATTGCAACACCATTGGGCAAAACGGGTCCTGTATTAGCTGTGGATTATAGCTATCGTCCTACACAGCGTCCAGCAAATGGCGTGCACGTTATTGGTTTGAGATTTAATTTTCTTAACAAAGCAGCAAAAGCAGAATTAGAGAACGCCAGTCTAGCCAACTAAATACCATATTACTAACTAATACTGCAACGCTTCTATCTCGGTAGGAGCGTTGTAATTTTTTTAAAACAACCACATACTATTATGAGCATCGTAAACTACGTTTCTAAGGAAACCTTAGAATTAATGAGAGAAGAACTGAATAGAATGAAAACCACGGGCAGAGCAGAGATAGCAAGGCAGATTTCAGAAGCTCGCGAAAAGGGTGATTTAAAAGAGAATGCAGAGTATGATGCAGCTAAAGAAGCCCAAGGATTACACGAGGCTAAGGTAGCCCAGTTAGAAGCATCGCTTGCCAATACCCGAATTCTTGACCCCAAAGATATCGATACTAGCAAAGTGTCTATACTTAGTAGAATTAAGGTTACCAATATGGCTACTAAGAAAAGTTTTGAATACCAAATTGTATCTGAAGGTGAGGCAGACATAAAATCAGGTAAAATATCAGTTACATCTCCGATTGGTAGGGGTTTATTGGGTAAGTCTAAGGGCGAGGTTGCAGAGATTGTTGTGCCTAATGGTGTGATGAAATTTAAAATTGATAGTATATCCCTATAATTAGACAATGAGCAGTATTTTTTCTAAAATCATCAACGGTGATATTCCCTGCTACAAGATTGCAGAGAACGAACTTTTCATTGCATTTTTAGACATTGAGCCATTAAGGATGGGTCACGTACTCGTTGTGCCTAAAATCGAGGTAGACAAGGTCTATGATGCCCCTGATATTTACCTTCAACAATGGTTTTTATTTGCCAAACCAATTGCCAAAGCCATCGAGCAATCCATCAAATGTAAAAGGGTGGGTATTTCATTTATCGGCCTTGAAGTGCCGCATGCCCACATGCATTTGGTGCCTATAAGCAGTGCAAATGACCTTAATTTTACCCAAAAGCCAGAAAAGCCTACTGCCGAGGAGCTGTTGAAAATCCAAGCTTTAATACTGAGTCGATTAGTTTAAGAAAAAATAATTCTGAAAAAATATTGAACAAAATTTTGTCAGTGTTAAAAATCGATTACCTTTGCATCCCGTTCAGAAAAGAACAACGTTGAGATCGTAGCTCAGTTGGTAGAGCAATACACTTTTAATGTATGGGTCTTGGGTTCGAGTCCCAACGGTCTCACAAAAAAGCTTCGCAAATTTTGCGAAGCTTTTTTTATGCATATAATTTATTAAATAATTGCCAATAACATTTAGAAAACGCATTTCTAAATGGAGTCAGTTTAATTTTGACTTTCTAAATGAAATCTTGGCTTAAAATATTTCTTTCTTTAGTCGTTTTCCATATTCTTGGAATTGCAGGTCTCATTGGAATTAATGGTATTGAAAAGCAATATCAGCAATCTGTAAAATCCTTTTTTGCAAACAGAGCAGAAATTGTTGAACCGACTTCAATTTTTCATAAAGCGATTAAAATAGCTCAACAAACTCCTACAAAGCAAACCGTAACCGTATTTTTGTTTGAGTTTGAGGAAGACGATGAGCGCTCTACTAAGTTTCCTCTCAATCCTTCTGCAACATTATTTAGATATCAGAATTTAATAGGGCGTTTCTTGCCCTTTATAGCAGCCAACTACCCCTTATTTTCCTACAATTGCTTTTGTTTTTCTGAAAAGCGATATATCGCATTTAGGGCTATTTTAGTCTGATACCTCTTCTTTGGGTTTAGCTCCCATTTTCCACCAATTGACTCGCTGCCAGTATTGAGGCGGCTTATTTAGCGTATTCTTTCCTACGCGCTTTAAATATTCAAATTAATAAATTCACATGAATAAATTGCTCAAGCTCACTGCTTGCTGCGCAGCCTTATGCTTCGCAAGTTGTCATTCCGATAAAGAAAAGGAAGATGAAATAAAGTACACGGTTACTGCTCCAATAATGATGGACACGGCCATTATAAAAACCTACGTTTCTCAAATTCAAGCAATAAGGCATATTGAATTGCGGACACAAGAACGCGGATATCTTGAAAAAATATTTGTTGATGAAGGACGGTTTGTGAAAAAAGGACAATTGCTGTTTCAGATAATGCCAACGCTTTATAATGCAGAAGTACAAAAGGCAAGTGCCGAGGTTGAATTTGCTGCCATTGAATACCGAAATACGAAAGGCCTGGCAGACAGCAATATCGTAGCCCCCAATGAATTGGCGATGTCCCAAGCCAAGTTGAATAAAGCCAAGGCAGAACTCGCTTTGGCACAGGTGCATCGAACTTTTACAGAAATACGCGCTCCATTTGATGGAATTGTTGGTCGCTTTGAGAAAAAACTAGGCAGCTTGGTTGACGAAGGTGAATTGCTGAGTAGCATATCCGACAATAGTCAGATGTGGGTCTATTTTAATGTGCCAGAGGCTGAATATTTAAATTTTAGAATGCATAACACCGAAGAAAATTTAAAGAAGGTAAACTTGATGATGGCTAATAATCAGTTGTTTGATAAATCGGGTGTAGTAGAAACTATAGAAGCTGATTTTAATAATGAAACGGGCAACATTGCCTTTCGTGCCACATTCCCTAATCCAAAAGGCTTGCTCCGAAATGGAGAGACAGGAAACATTCAAATGTCGATTCCGCTCAAAAATGCACTCATCATTCCGCAAAAGGCCACGTTTGAAGTACTAGAAAAGCATTATGTTTTTGTGGTTGATAAAAACAATGTGGCACATCAAAAAGAAGTAATTATTGCTGGTGAAATGCCTGACTTGTATGCCATTAAAGATGGCTTGACGCCAAATGATAAAATAATTATTGAGGGGATTAGAAAGGTAAAAAACAACGAGAAGATAAAGTATGAATATCAAAATCCTAGAAAAGTTATGGCTAACCTGAAAGTTGCAGTAGAATAACATTCGCGTTCATTAAAATACGACAATATAATGTTTACAAAATTCATAAAAAGGCCAGTTTTGGCTATTGTATTATCACTGGTCATCCTTTTTCTTGGAGGCCTTGCAATTAAAACACTGCCTACTTCACAGTTTCCATCCATTGCTCCGCCAATGGTGATGATTACTTGTGCCTATCCCGGCGCAAATGCCAAAACCCTTGCTGAGTCTGTGATTATTCCTATAGAGCAATCCATCAATGGCGTATGGGGTATGAAATATATGACCTCAGATGCTACAAGTGCTGGTGAGGTGGCCATTACCATAGTTTTTAATTTGGGTACCAATCCAGATGAGGCTTTGGTGCAAATTTCAAATCGGGTAGAACAAATAAGAAACAGATTGCCCGAATTAGTACAAAGAGAAGGTGTAATCATCACGCCAATAATGCCCAGCATGTTGATGTATGTAAATCTCTCTAGCAAAGACAAGAATGCGGATATGAAATTCTTGTTCAACTATGCAGGTGTCAATATGATTCCAGAAATTCAGCGTATTGATGGTATCGGACAAGCCAGGATATTAGGTAGCCGTGGCTACGCAATGCGTGTGTGGCTCAACCCTGACAGAATGCGCGCCTATAATATATCTCCAGACGAGGTAATGAAATCCTTAGCCGATCAAAGTGTAATTGGTAATGCAGGGCGTATAGGCCGGGGAGATGCAAGTCGTTCTCAAGCATTAGAATATGTATTGGTTTACTCCGACCGCTTCAGCGATGTCAAGCAATATGAAAATGTAATTTTAAGAGCAAATCCTGAGGGGGAAATGCTCCGACTAAAAGATGTGGCCACCGTTACTTTGGGTAGTGAGTTTTATGACATCTATTCCAATATTGATGGCCACCCTTCGGCGGCCATTGTGCTCAAGCAAACTTATGGCAGTAATGCCACCGAGGTAATTGAAAAGGTAAATGCAAAACTGGCCGAATTGAAAAAATCCTTTCCTCCAGGGATGGATTATGAAATCAGTTATGATGTTTCTAAATTTCTGGATGCCTCTACCGAAAATGTAATGCACACCTTGCGCGATGCATTTTTATTAGTTGCTCTGGTGGTCTTTTTATTCCTTGGCGATTGGCGTTCTACCCTTATTCCCATTATAGCCGTACCCGTTTCGCTGATTGGCGCATTTATATTTATGCAGCTCTTCGGGTTGACCATCAATATGATCACGCTTTTCGCGCTGGTATTGGCTATTGGTATTGTGGTCGATGATGCCATTGTGGTCGTGGAGGCGGTGCACGCCAAAATGGAAGAAGAACACCTGTCGCCATTTAATGCAGTGCGAAAGGTAATTGGAGAAATCAGCGGTGCTGTTATCGCCATCACCTTGTTGATGACCGCAGTATTTGTACCGATTGCATTTATGAGTGGCCCTGTGGGTATATTCTATCGTCAGTTTGCCATTACAATGGCCTGTGCAATAGTAATTTCTGGCTTCGTAGCCTTAACCTTGACACCCGTTTTATGTGCTATGATTTTGAAAAACAATCACGGACAACCCAGGAAAAAAACTTGGCTCAACAGATTCCTCGATGCCTTTAATAGTGGCTTCGAAAAGCTTACGGGTAAATATGTTGGGTTGCTTCGATTGATTGTAAACAGAAAGGTGATCACCTTCGGAATTCTGCTTGCCTTTGGTGCGGGGATATTTGGTATGAGTCAGAAATTACCCTCTGGATTTATACCCAGCGAAGACCAAGGAATGGTGTATGCCATTATTCAAACACCACCCGGCTCTACACTCGAACGAACAAACGACCTCTCAAGCCAATTGCAAAAAATAGTGAGCAAAGTAGAAGGTGTGCAATCGGTTTCTTCTATTGCTGGCTACGAGGTTTTGACCGAAGGTCGAGGCTCAAACGCAGGTACCTGTTTAATTAATCTTAAACCTTGGAACGAGCGAAAACATACCGTTCGTGAGATCATTGAAGAGTTGGAAGAAAGAGCGAAAGAACTGCCTGGCGCTACTATCGAATTTTTTGAACCGCCCGCAGTGCCGGGATATGGTGCTGCAGGAGGATTCTCATTGCAACTTTTAGATAAAACCAATTCTGGGGATTATAATGAGTTGGACAAAGTGAACAGAGAGTTTATGAAAGAGTTGGGCAAGCGCAAAGAACTCACCGGTTTGTTTACCTTCTTCAGCGCCAACTATCCGCAGTATGAATTAGAAGTGGACAATGAATTGGCCATGCAAAAAGGCGTGTCTATTGGCGATGCAATGAACACACTCTCCATTTTTGTAGGAAGTACCTACGAGTTGGGCTTTGTAAAATTTCAACGATTCTTTAAAGTATTCGTACAGGCAGCGCCCGAGTATAGGCAATTACCCGAGGATGTTTTGAAGTTGTACGTAAAAAATAATAGAGACGAAATGGTTCCTTTTTCGGCCTTTATGCGCATTAAGAAAACGCAGGGCGCCAACGAAATTAATCGTTACAACATGTACAATACAGCGGGTATTCGTGGCGAGCCAGCAAAAGGTTACAGCAGTGGAGAGGCCATAAAGGTAATTCAAGAAGTGGCTGCCAAAACACTGCCGAGGGGTTACGATATTGATTGGGCTGGGCTTTCGAAAGACGAAACCATGCGCGGCAATGAGGCTGTTTATATTTTCTTGGTCGTATTGATATTCGTTTACTTTGTGTTGGCAGCACAGTACGAAAGTTTTTTAATTCCGCTTTCGGTTATATTTTCTTTACCTGCCGGAATCTTTGGCGCCTTTTTGCTCTTAAAGATAATGGGTCTTGCCAATGATATTTATGCCCAGGTAGGGATGGTAATGTTAGTTGGGCTTCTAGGCAAAAATGCGGTATTGATAGTAGAGTTTGCTATGCAAAAGCATAGAGACGGAGCCACTGTACTAGAGGCTGCTATAGAAGGTGCTAAGGTCCGTTTCCGCCCGATTTTAATGACATCGCTCGCATTTATCGCCGGGTTAATACCATTGATTATTGCCACGGGTGCTGGCGCCATTGGCAATCGCACTATTGGTACTTGTGCGCTGGGCGGAATGCTTTTCGGTACTGTGTTTGGGGTAATTGTTGTGCCAGGTTTGTACTACATTTTTGGCTCTTTGGCACAGGGCAGACAGCTTATCAAAGACGAAGAGGATAGTTCACTTACCGAAGATTTTGTTCACGCAATAGATACTTTTCCAACCATAGAAAATGAAAGTAATGCACACTAAAAAAATCATCTATAAAGTGTTGGGCATAGTATGTCTAACACTTACTATATCGGCTTGCAAAAGTTTGAATCTTGCAACAAAAACAGAAAACAAATCTGTGCCTGTACATTTTAATAATACAGGAGATACCGCTAATAGCGCTCAACTCAATTGGAAAGAGTATTTCAACGACCCTTATTTGATAGCCTTGATTGATACGGCTCTAAAAAACAACCAAGAGCTAAATATTACGATACAAGAAATACAAATTGCCCGTAATGAAGTAAGAGCAAGAAAGGGCGAATACCTTCCATTTGTGGGTATCCAGGCAGGCTATGGTGTAGAAAAGGCAGCACGCTATACCAACATTGGTGCTATGGAGGCCAATACTAACATAGCGCCAGGTAAAGAAATGCCTGAGCCAATGACTGACTTGTTAGCAGCGGCAAGAGCATCTTGGGAAATTGACATCTGGGGAAAGTTGCATAATGCTAAGAGAGCCGCATTCAACAGATATTTGGCGAGTGTCGAAGGAAAGAATTTTATGCTTACCAATTTAATTGCAGAGATAGCGAATACTTACTATGAATTGCTTTCGCTTGACAATCAAATGATGATTATCAACCAGAATATTCAAATTCAGAATGATGCTTTGCGTATCGTGAAACTGCAAAAAGATGCTGCAAAAGTGACAGAATTAGCAGTGCGTAGGTTTGAAGCACAAGTGTTGAACACCCAAAGCGTACAATACAATATCAGGCAAAAGATAACCGAAACGGAAAATAAACTAAACCAGTTGGTTGGACGTTTTCCACAGACGATTGAAAGGCAGTCTCAAGGTTTTAGCAATTTAGCGCCATCCATCATATCAATTGGTACACCCGAGCAATTATTAGATAATCGCCCGGATGTAAAACGAGCCGAAATGAATTTGATGGCCGCTAAACTTGATGTGAAAGTGGCGAAAGCAAGGTTTTATCCATCTTTGGGTGTCAATATGAGCCTCGGACTTCAGGCGTTTAATGCAAGCTATTTTGTCAAATCGCCACAATCATTGCTGTATAACGTAGTTGGCGATTTGATGGCGCCATTGGTGAATAGAAATGCAATAAAAGCAGCCTATGCTTCGGCTAATGCCAAGCAAATTCAGGCAGTGTATGAATACGAAAAAACAATACTCAATGCTTATGTTGAAATTGCCAACCAGTGGGCCAATATCAATAATTTGAGTAAAAGTTTTGAATTGAAAGCCCAGCAAGTTACAGCGCTGTCTGAATCTGTAAACATTTCTAATAACCTGTTTCGCTCAGCCAGGGCAGATTATGTAGAGGTTTTGCTCACGCAACGCGATGCGCTTGAATCCAAATTTGAAATGATTGAAACTAAAAAGCAGCAGATGAATGCGATGGTTAATATTTATCGCGTATTGGGTGGTGGCTGGAAGTAAAAAACAATCACATTTCCTGAGCCCAAAATAGGGCCTGTCAAAATGAGGGCAATGCTTGCGCTCATTTTACTTTTATGTAAACAGCTTCTTAAATATAAAAAAGTATATTTACTTTCGTCTTTTTCCCCTACTTTTGCACAAATTTTTTAAGGCCCTCATTCAACTGCTGCCCATAAGTAATTAGCAACTAGTATCCGCTGATTCTTTCACGAAGCAAAATTAGTGCAGCTAAATAATTCAACATTTTATAATACTAAAAACACTAAAAATTTAAGTCAATTTCCTTTTATGAATATTCGTAACATTGCCATCATTGCCCACGTTGACCACGGAAAAACAACCCTAGTGGATAAAATTATCCACGCCACACAAGTGTTTCGTGACAACCAAGAAACTGGTGAGCTAATCATGGACAGCAATGATTTGGAGCGCGAACGCGGAATCACTATCCTTGCCAAAAACATCTCAGTAAACTATAAAGACACTAAAATCAACGTTATTGATACTCCAGGTCACGCCGACTTTGGAGGTGAAGTAGAACGTGTATTGAAAATGGCCGATGGCGTTTTGTTATTAGTAGATGCCTTTGAAGGTCCTATGCCTCAAACACGTTTTGTGTTGCAAAAAGCATTAAACCTAGGTTTGCACCCAATTGTGGTTATCAATAAAGTAGATAAACCAAACTGCCGTCCAGATGAAGTACACGATGCAGTTTTCGAATTGTTCTTTCAATTAGACGCCACCGAAGAGCAGTTAAACTTTACTACTCTGTATGGCTCTTCTAAGCAAGGTTGGTTCAATACATCATTACAACAAACAGATAATATTACTGCTGTTCTCGATACGATTTTGGAGAAAGTGCCAGCACCAAAGGTATCTGAAGGTACTGTTCAACTCCAAATCACTTCTTTGGATTATTCTACATTCCTTGGCCGTATTGCTATTGGGCGTATTGCTCGCGGCACCATCAAAGAAGGGCAGAATGTACAGTTGTGCAGGCTTGATGGCACCTTTGCCAAAAGTAAAGTAAAGGAACTGTATACTTTTGAAGGAATGGGAAAGAAGAAAGTGACTGAAGTTTCTGCAGGAGATATTTGCGCAGTAGTAGGTATTGAAGGTTTCCAAATTGGCGAAACTATTGCTGATTTTGAAAATCCGGAAGCATTGGAAATCATTCCAATCGATGAGCCTACAATGAATATGCAGTTCAGCATCAACAACTCACCATTCTTTGGTCGCGAAGGTAAATTTGTAACAAGCCGCAACTTGCGTGATCGTTTGATGAAAGAATTGGAAAAAAACTTGGCACTTCGTGTACAAGACACCGAAGATGCGGACAAATTCATGGTTTTTGGTCGCGGTATCCTCCATTTGAGTGTATTGATTGAAACCATGCGTCGTGAAGGATTTGAATTGACTGTAGGTCAGCCACAGGTAATTACCAAAGAAATTGACGGTAAAAAATGTGAACCTTATGAGATATTGGTGGTAGATGTACCTGCAGATTTTTCTGGTAAAGTGATTGACTTAGTAACTCAGAAAAAAGGTGAAATGTTGATTATGGAAAGCAAAGGCGAAATGCAACACCTTGAATTTGAAATTCCATCGCGTGGTTTGATAGGGTTGCGTAGCAATATGCTGACAGCTACTGCTGGAGAGGCTGTAATGGCACATAGATTTAATGAATACAAGCCTTGGAAAGGGGTTATTCCCGGGCGTAGTAATGGTGTTTTATTGTCAAAAAATACAGCAACCACTACAGGATATTCAATGGATAAATTACAAGACCGCGGTTCGTTCTTTATAGATGCAGGCGAAGAAGTTTATTCTGGACAGATTATAGGCGAGCATATCAAGCCAGGCGATCTTGTAGTAAATGCTACAGAACCCAAAAAATTGACGAACATGCGTGCAAGTGGTACCGATGACGCTAATAGAATTGCGCCAAAAGTACAATTGACTTTGGAAGAGTGTATGGAATACATACAACAAGATGAGTGTATTGAAGTAACACCACAAAATATCCGCTTGCGCAAAATTATGCTTGACGAAAACGATCGTGCTAAATATGCCAAAACGATGAAAAACTAATATTAATCTAGCTGATAACTTTCAGGGCCAATATTCGTGAGAATATTGGCCCTGATTTTTTTCAGGTAAAAATTGGTGGACATTAATTGAAAACGGCTTTTCCTATATTAGAAATGACCGTTCATAAAATTGCAGCATAATTTTTGACCCAATTAGCGTTCTTTGAGTTTGATATTAAGCGCATGAATAGTTTTTTGGGCACGATTGTTTTGTTGAGTGTATTGTTGATGATAAATCAGCTGAACACAAGGGCTATTCGAAATTTTTTTAGAAAGAAAAAGTATAATCAATAACAAGTTTTTGCATCTGGAGTGTTTTAAAAGTTTCCATCTACAGGTTGCGTCTTTTTTCTGCTGTTGTATTGTTCCAACAAAAAAATTGACCAACAAAAGGCGCAGTAATTAAGTTTACTGCGTTTTTACGTTTTGTTATTATGCCAAATACGCGCAAAAGCTGATTATTGAGGCTCCCAAGCTTCGAAAAGCATATCTAAGTAGCGATTTTCGGTTTTTGTAATTACGGTATCTGCTTTGCAGAGTTTAACCGCAAAATCAATCAGTTTTAAACGTTCATCTTTGGTAGAATCGTCGTAAAAATCATCAATAGCTTTGGTATAATGCTTTTCCCACTCTTCGGGCTTAAGGTTACTAATAATGGTCATTTCCCTATCCAAGCTTACCTGAAAAGGGAATTCGTGTACAAGGTAGTCTCTAATGACCACATCTTCGTGTGCGTTAAAACGAAAGTCAACGGCAGACAAAATCATCAAAATATGATAGCCAGCCATTGTTTTATTCATTCTGTTGTTAGGCATATTATCTAATAAGTGGTTTGGGGTGTGGTTACGAAGTTTGTTGCCAATACTATTTAAGTGAACTTTATTATTAACGTTGAGTGGCTAGTAATAAGTCTAAGTCCGTGTATTTTAAACCAAATTTTCGGGCAATTGATGCTTTTGTCACACAGCCTTTGTAGAGATATACTCCATTTCTGATTCCTGATTTAGCTTCTATCAGTGTTTCCATTCCTCCAAAATCAGAAGATTGGTTAATTAAGGGCATCAATACATTGCTGATGGCCCTTGATGCAGTACGAGAAACTCCCGAGGCTATATTGGGCACGCAGTAATGTATCACATCTTGGTGTCGGAAAACTGGTTTTTGGTGAGTCGTAGGCCTTGACGTTTCAAAACAGCCCCCTCTATCAATACTGACATCAATGATTACTGATCCTGCTTTCATGTTACCTACCATTTCTTCACTCACCACCATTGGGGTAATGCCATGCACTGGCTTCAGGGCGCCCACTGCGATATCTGCACTCGCTAATTCCTCGCTTAGGCTTACGGGGTCTAATACCGAAGTTGAGCATCTTCGGCCAATATTATTTTGTAGTCGCATCAAGCGGTAAATAGAATTGTCGAAAATGGTGACTGAGGCTCCGAGGCCAAGGGCTGCCCGAGCTGCAAATTCTCCTACTACTCCTGCACCAATAATCACTACTTTGGCAGAAGGCACTCCTGAGATGCCCCCTAATAATATTCCTTTTCCATTGTGTTGATTGCTAAGGTACTGTGCAGCTGTAAGGATGGCGGAATTGCCCGCTATCTCGCTCATAGACCGAACAATAGGATAGGTGCCAGCGTCATCACGAATGGATTCAAAGGCAATGGCAATGATTTTTTTCTTTATTAATTGTTCCAACATTTCCATTTTTAAAAATGGAATATGGATAGGTGACAGTACAACATGGTTGTAATGCAATAGCTCAATCTCTTCTTCGGAGATTGGAGCAGACTTAATGATGGTAGTTGCCTTAAATACTTCGGACTTTTCGTAAACAATTCTTGCGCCTGCCTCGCTATAGTCGCTATCGAAATAAAATGCACCTTCTCCAGCGTTACTTTCTACTACCACCTCGTGCCCGTTGTTGACCAATACAGCCACTGCTTCGGGGCTAAGGGCAACACGGTTTTCGTCAAAAGAAGTTTCTTTCGGAATGCCGATGAAAAGTTGTTTTTTTTTGGGGATAATCTCCAACGTTTCTTCTAACGGGATATACGAAAAAGAGGGCGCAACAAAAGGTTTCATTATTAATTATTTTCAGAATGGTGTAGAAATGTACAATATGATTCCGTGAAATTATAGCCTTTGCCAAAAATTGTGTTTAAGTTAATAAATAGGCCTTGCAAAAACTAATCTACCATCTGTTCAATTATTCTTTTATTTTTGCGCCAACCATTTACGTATTTAATGCTTCGTCAAAGTCAGCAACAGCGTTTGTTACAGCGCATGTCTCCACAGCAAATTCAGTTTTTGAAATTGCTTAGGGTGCCTACTTTAGAGATGGAAATGAGAATTAAAGAGGAAATGGAAATCAATCCAGCGCTTGAGTACAGCACCGAAGAATATAAAGAAGACATCTATGAAAGCGACAATGAAATTAACTCAGAAGATTTAGATGAAGTTTCGTTGCAAGACGATAGTGCCGAGCAAATTGATATTGACGATTATCTAAGAAATGAAGGTGATGAAGGAGGATACGATTATGGCAATGGAGATAATGAAAAATCAACTTATTCAGCGGTTCGTTACGAAGTAGATTTTCATCAGAATCTACTAGACCAATTGCACATGCTCGACCTTACAGAAAAAGAAGAGTTGATAGCTGAGCAAGTAATAGGTAGTATTAATGATGATGGATATTTGAGCCGCGCCATTACTGCAATAGTGGATGATTTGGCCTTTGGTAGAAATGTAAATACTAACGAAGAGGAGGTCTTGCAGATTATCAAAAAGATACAAACATTTGACCCTGCTGGCATTGCTGCCTACACGCTTCAGGAATGCTTGGTTTTGCAATTGAAGCGAATGGGCAAGCAAAATGAAATAGTGCAAGTGGCCATAAAAATGCTTGAAAACAATTTCGAATTGTTTATCAAAAAGCACTACGAAAAAATCAAAAGAAATTTAAAAATTGACGAAGCCACATTTCAGAAGGCATTAGATTTAATACTCAAGTTAAACCCCAAGCCTGGTGCTACATTTGAAGGTAATAATATCGGTAACAACTATATTTTGCCGGATTTTTTTATCGATAATAATGAAGGGGTGCTGGAGATTATGCTCAACTCAAAAAACGCACCCGAACTGCGTATTTCTCAAGAATTCAAGGAGATGCTTCAATCCTATGATAAAGGCAACAAGAAGGATAAAAAAAATGCAGAAGCAGTTAATTTTATCAAACAAAAGCTTGATTCAGCACAATGGTTCATTAACTCTATTAAGCAAAGGCAATCTACATTGTTACAAACAATGAACGCCATTGCCCATTTTCAAAAAGAATTTTTACTTACAGGCGATGAATCTGCACTGAAACCAATGATTTTAAAGGATGTTGCCGAGATGACTCAGTTAGATATCTCGACGGTGTCGCGTGTTGCCAATAGCAAGTTTGTACAAACCCAATTTGGGACCTTTTCTTTGAAATATTTTTTCTCAGAAAAGATAACTATGGAAAATGGCGAAGAGGTGACCAACAAAGAAATCAAAAGTATTTTGACAGAAATAGTTGGCGCAGAAGATAAAAAGAAACCGCTTCGTGATGAAGATATCATGGACGTGTTGGCCAAAAAGGGCTACAATATTTCTAGGCGCACCGTAGCCAAATATCGAGAGCAATTGTTGATTCCTGTTGCTCGGTTGCGCAAAAATTAATGCAGGATTGTGCGCAAAACCTCCAATGAACGAAGATTGCTAAGGTGCTGTGTGTGGTGCTGTAAAAACTGAATATACCAGTCCAAAATCCGATTTCGTGCAAGTGCATTAAGTCCTGCCACTTCATTGAGCTCGTCTAATTCTGATAATTTGATGAGTGCAGCAATAGCGCTGATATCATTCGCTTCGAGGGCATTTGCCACTGAAGGTGGCTGTGCACTGAACACGCCTTCGATAGCATTTAAATAAGGTGTTTGGTCAGAGAAATTGCCCAATACATTATAGCCAAAATGTTTGCCACATTGGATGGTGAAAAACAAGGGGTAGTTTGCTATGGTATTTCTATTGGTTTTGTCTAAATCCAGAAAGTATTGGTACACAAAATGAAATAATTCTTCCATCACTTCCTCTTCTGGCAATAATCTAGTTAGTAGCTCTACCGAATAAATGGCAATGCTATTTTTTACAATGTCTTCTTGTAAGCTTTGGTACAAGTAAGACGGTTGGAATTCTTTAATGTGCTGCAAATGTCTGTTAGGCCGATGCTCTACCACAAAATCTAGTATAGAAGCCACCTGTAGCAATCCCGCTCTTTTTGATTTTGTTTTCTCGCTCCTTACACCTTTGAGAATATAAGATTGCTTGCCAAAAATCTCTGTAAAAACAGTCAAAATAAGACTGGTTTCACCATATTTTACTGACCTCAGCACAATGCCTTTTGTGGTTTGGTGCATTTTTTATTTAATAAAAACCATTTTGCCCGAAAATCGCTCTACGCCAAGTTTGTCTGTTGCAAATACTAAAAACACACCAGTTTGCGGTCTGCGGCCGGTGTAGTCTTTCCCGTTCCAAACAGCTTGCCCGCCTAGTGCTTTTGTTTTGTAAATTAACTGGCCAGAAATGTCTGTAATGCGCACGTCTGCATTCTCAACCAAACCCTTGATGGCAATGGTGCCAGTATAGTCTCCTCTTACGGGGTTGGGGAAGATAACGACATCTTTGTTGCTTTCTCCGCCGTCAGTGGCCGTACTTCGGTAACTAACCAAGCCTTTGTCGGTGCCAATGTACACTTCTCCTGTGCTAGGGTCAACTTTTATGGTTTGAATATTGTTGGAGGGCAAAGGGCTATTGTCTGCTGTGAATCGATTGATAATTTGCCCCGCATCATCAGAGATAAGCCAAACGCCATTCCCTGTCCCAATCCATTTTCTATTGGCTCCGTCAACGGCAATTGTCTTTACATTTTCTCCTGAAAATAATTCTCCAGCAAAATTATCATACTGCACCACCCTGATTTCCGCTTCACATTGTCTGGCAATTACTTGGTCTGGGCAATTAATGATGCCAATACCATTGTTGGTGCCAATCCAAATCGACCCTTTTTTGTCATTGACAATACATTGCACCAGATTGTCTGGTAAATTTCCAATGCCCTTGCCATTTACAAGTCTCGTATATTCATCATCACTGATATCTTCTAAGGTGTTTTTGTCGTCATAAACCAGTACCCCACCGCCAGCAGGCGAAAAAAACCATTTTTGATTATAATCATCAATGATTAGTCCGGCTGCTCCATTGCCCCAAAAAGGTCGGGGTCGAGTGGCAGGCAATTCAAATTTGTACCAATTGCCGTCTTTGGCAGAGCGTGCAACCAATTCGTGCGCCGCATTGGTTTGGGTTACCCACAAATTGTTATTTAAGTCAAAGGCTACTCCGCTTAATCTGTAGGTGGACGGATCCAACAAGTGTGGTTCAAAAACGCCCTCTTTTAATTGTCCGCCAGTTTGGTCTGTTTTTAGATAGAAAAGGCCATTCATTTGCGATGCTACATAAAGAGTATTATCTGTTGGGTCTTGAGCAAGCCTGACGGCATCTTTTAAATCGGCAAATGGGGAATAGAAAAATGTATTGAAGGTTTTCCATGTGTCGTTTTCGTAAACCGAAATGCCGTCTCTGCTCTGTCTAATATTCCATCTGTCGTCATAAGCGCCATGCGCGATGTATACCTTGCCATTGTTTGATATGATGTCAAAACTTCCGGTACTAAAAGGTCCATTAGGTATGATATGCTGATTATTGTTGGCATAGACACCCGAGTAAATATCCGCAACCCAGTAATTATTGGCTCCGCTAACAACCACTTGCCGTGGGTAGGAGGCACCCATAGAGTCAACGATTTTATAGGAAGGATCAAGAATAATTATTTTGCCGCCACCCTTGTAGGTATTAAATGTCGAAATAATGACGCGCTTCTCTCCAGAGTCGATATGGGTAATGATACTACTATCTCTGGTATATGCGAACGTTAAGGTGTCTTTATTCAATGCAAAAACAGAATCTTTGGTAGCTGCAAAAATGTTATTGGCAGCAAAAGTGGTGTACTCTAAAGTTCGGGTACTATCAAGTAAGGTCCAAGAGGCAGATGCTTGTATATTTTTATTGTTTTTTAAGATTTTATAAAATCCGTTATCGGTGGCAGCGTAAAAATGTGTAGCATCAGCGCTAAATCCTTTAACGGCAAAGTTTTTTCTGTTTTCTGTAAAGACGTAGGTTTCTTTAATTTCTCTCTTTGTCAGGTCTATGACGATGATGCCCAATCCTGTACTTAAATAGGCCATACCGTTTTCGATATGAATATGGTAGATTTTTTTATCTCCAGCTATCGATTTTAGCTTTAAGTCTGGAATGTTATAAAAATTATTGTCTTTAAATAGGTCGATATTGCTGTTGGCATAAGCCAATACAGTCATTTCTGTGGCCAAGTCGTGTGCGATGTAGGATAGTTCTACATCAGACATGCCATTTACCTTTGAGTAGGTAGTTGTTTCGTTATTGATAAGGTCGTGGGTAAAAAAGGAAGTGTTACAAGCTACAAAAAGCTTGCTGCCAGTAGTAGCGATAGATACCGCTCTGTTGTATGGCAAGTGCGACTTCCACTGCCCAATGGCTTGGCCTTGAGCAAAAGACTTTTGTGTGAAGTGAACACTAATGAGAAAAACTAGTACTCGTAAATATAATGACATTACTAAATAAAATTTGAGACTTCTTGTGTGAATTTATGCCAAAAAACGTTTGATTTCGATTGCTTATTGTTCTTTGAGCAAATATTCTAAAGTTGTCGGGAAAAAAAAATGCTCCAATTTAGCCACTTTCATCGCTACATCATCGGGGCTGTCTTGTGCTTGCACGGCACAATGAGCTTGTAAGATGTGCGCCCCCTCATCATAATGCTCATTGACAAAGTGAATCGTAATGCCACTTTCTTTTTCTCCTGCATTTACCACAGCCTCGTGTACTCTAGCACCGTACATTCCTTTGCCGCCATATTTGGGCAACAATGCAGGATGAATATTGACGATTTTGTTGGGGTAATGTTGAATTAAAAAATCTGGAATCTTCCATAAAAAACCAGCCAAAACAAGCAAGTGGGGTTTGTATGTTTCAATTTGAGTTAACAACAATGGGTCGGATAAGGTTTGTTTATCAACCAAAAGAAAAGGAATATGGTTATCCGTTGCCACACTGAGCACACCGGCTTCAGCCTTGTTGCATACAATTAAAGACACTTTGGCAAGCGCTGTTTTTTTAAAATACTGGATAATTGACAGCGTATTACTGCCTTTGCCAGACGCAAATATGACTAATGATTTCATTGTATAGGACGATATTCTAATGTTTTGATTGCTAAATCGCTGTAAAAGTACGATTAGTTGTTGGCTTTCGGATATCGGCCAACAATTGAAATCCAGCCCAAAATTTAGCGCTTTATTCTGTTTTGTGCCTCGCAACTAATGGCTTTATACTGTAGTTTTGTTTTTCCGAAAAAGTTGCACCCTTTCGGTCAAAACTCCGAATAATTTTTTATAGATAAATGACAGAATTTAGACCCCAGCGATTTCAGGTTTTGCCCTTGGTTGTCAAAAACCTCATTATTATTAATTCTATTTTTTTGTTGGTCGATACCCTAATGGAAAAGTATGGTATCAATTTGTCCCAATTTTTAGGTTTGCATTATTGGACATCGCAGTTTTTTCAACCTTGGCAGCTCGTTACGCACATGTTTATGCACGGCGACCTCGGCCATTTGTTCTTTAATATGTTTGCATTGTGGATGTTTGGTAGCATTATAGAAAATATATGGGGGCCCAAACGCTTTCTAATTTTTTACTTCGTTTGTGGCTTGGGTGCAGCGCTATGTCACCTGACTGTTTTGGGCTTTGAGTTTGGTGCTATTGAAAAGGCTTTTGCCATTTATCAGCAAAATCCTACAGTTGACCAGTTTGCAAAATTCATTGTACAGCATGTGAGTAATCCATCTGCCCTTGGTTTTACAGATTTGCTCCGCGATTGGGAAAACAATCCTGGCAGTCCTGTTTTGCGTAATCAAGCATCTTTGTTTATTGAACAATATTTACATGGAGGTTTCGATGCAGTTACCAATTCTGTTTTTCCTGGCATTGTAGATCAGGCAACGGTTGGCGCATCGGGTGCAGTGTTTGGTATATTGTTTGCTTTTGGATATTTATTTCCTAATACCGAACTATACATCTACTTTTTGTTTCCAATCAAGGCCAAATATTTTGTTGCTTTTTATGCCTTGGCCGAATTGTTTTCTGGTTTTTCAAATTCGGCAGGAGATAATGTTGCGCATTTTGCCCATCTGGGAGGGATGTTGTTTGCGTTTTTCCTGCTCAAATATTGGCAAAGAACCAATAGAAAATCATTTTTCTAAAAAAAACATTATTAATCTTAGTTATGTCAGTTCGTTCTTCTTTTCAAAGATTTCATATACCCTCTTACAACAGAAACGCTGTAGTGCAGTTAATCGCATTTTCGGGAGTTGGCTTTATAATGGTGCATTTGGTTTGGATCACTTTGATTGTTTATGCGGTGCCAGAGTTGAGGGCTTATCAACTTACATTCGAATATATTGGGCTGAGCAGTCTTGATAGAATTGGGCATCGTTGGTGGACTGTTTTTACCTATGGTTGGTGTCATCGTGGCTTTTGGGAATGGCTCAGCAGTATGTTGTGGTTGTATGCATTTGGCAATGTGGTGCAAAATCTTGTAGGTTACAAACAGATTATCCCTTTGTTTGTGTACAGTATTATTGCAGGTGGATTAGCATTTACAGGAATTCAGCTAATACCTGCAGCGGCTATAGCAGACACAACTTTGGTAATGGGTGCGCAATCTGGCATTATGGGGCTTATGGCAGCAGCACTTGCGCTTTCGCCTAAATATAGAATTTACTTGAGCGAGTATTTTAGTATTCCATTGTTACTATTGGCAGGGATTTTTACATTACTGATGCTCATCAACACAGATTTCAAAATAGCGAGCATCATAATGCTGTTGGCAGGTGCAGCTTCGGGATTTATTTATACTAAACTTTTGCAAAGCGGATATCAGCCAGGAGCTTGGGCTTATCGTCTTTATAATAAAATGGACACTACCTTCAGCCCAAAAGAGGCCTATAGGCCACGCCCAGACAGAGGCAGTAATCAAGAAGCGATTGATAGAATTTTGGATAAAATAAATGAACGCGGTTACCATTCTTTGACCAAAAGTGAAAAAGATCAACTCAGAGAAACCAACCGATAGATGAATGCTCATCAACCTTTTGTCAGTCCTTGATTGACTAAATGACATTATTCTTACCTTGGCTCAAATATTGCAGCATTGATTTAAAATCAAACATTGATAACAACATAAAAAATAAAGCAAAATGAATAATAATGAATTCCGTAAATATGCTATCAAACACCACGGCATCAGCAGCCTAACAATTGATAGTTACACCTCTGCTGTCAACAGAAAAATGCCTACAAATTTAACCCCATACATTATCGAAGAGCGTCCGATGAACGTAGCGTCAATGGATGTTTTCTCTCGTTTGATGATGGACCGAATTATATTTTTGGGCGAAGGCATTAATGATTACGTTGCCAATATTGTTACAGCTCAAATGCTTTTCTTAGAAAGCACCGATCGCAATCGTGATATTCAAATGTACCTTAATAGCCCTGGCGGAAGCGTTTATGCAGGACTTGGTATCTATGATACGATGCAAATCATCAACCCCGACGTGTCTACTATTTGTACCGGTATCGCTGCTTCTATGGCTGCGGTATTAATGTGTGCAGGTGCCAAAGGCAAAAGAACCGCATTGAAACATAGCCGTGTGATGATTCATCAGCCATTGGGCGGCGCCGAAGGCCAAGCTAGTGATATTGAAATCACTGCTCGCGAGATTGGCAAATTGAAAAAGGAATTGTATGAAATTATTGCAGAGCATAGTGGCCAAAAATTCTCAAAAGTGGAGAAAGATAGCGACCGCGATTATTGGATGACAGCAAAAGAAGCGAAAGAATATGGTATGATTGACGAAGTGTTAGAGCGTAATCCGCGTAAAATGGCGCAATAAACCAAAAGATTTCTATTAAAATATAAGGTCGCTCAGTAAGAATACTGAGCGGCTTTTTTTTGCAAACAACAAATCCGATTGGAATAGGATGACCCAAACTTAAGATGAAGGATAACTTTTTCATAACGTTTAAAGTTTTTATCATCAAAAGATGGTAGTGTTTTTGATAAACAGTAGTGTTACGGCTTTTTTTGCTCGTTATAAATATTCAGAATAAAATCTCTGATTGGTTTCTGTGCAATTATTTTATTGAGAGTATATTTGCTATCAATGAATCAACAGCAATCTATATTCTTGGCCAAGAGTGAGGTGAAAACTCACGACCTTGAGCACAAACGTAAAATTTCTTGGAACATACAGAAATACAATGCAGCTGTAGTCAAAGGGAAAGAGCAGTTTGCGGCGTTGGAAATGGCCCGTAAAAAGGCAAAAAATATTAAGTGGAAGGCGATAGAAGAGTTGGATAGACACTTGGAGACATTCGAAAAAAACTTTACAGCAAAGGGTGGCAAAATGCTATGGGCAAATGATGCCGCCGAAGCGTTGCAACATGTTTTGGCTATTTGTAACAGTAAAAACACCACACAGATTGTCAAGTCGAAATCCATGGTGACAGAAGAGATTCACCTCAATCAATTTTTGGAAGAACATGGGATAGAATCTGTTGAGACTGACTTAGGAGAATATATTCAACAGTTAGATGGCGAGGCGCCTTACCACATTGTTACTCCGGCTATGCACAAAAGCAAAGAAGATGTAGCCAAACTTTTTCACGAGAAATTAGGCACACCCTCTAATTTGACTCCTACAGAACTCACACTTGTAGCCCGCGATAAATTAAGAAGTAAATACCAAACAGCACAAGTCGGTATCACTGGTGCTAATTTCTGGATTGCAGACGCAGGGGCCATTTCGGTTACAGAGAATGAAGGCAACGCTCGTCTTACTACTTCATTGCCTAAGGTGCATATTGCCATTGTAGGCATTGAGAAAGTTATTCCAAAGATTACAGATTTGAATTTGTTCCTGCCCCTATTGGCTACGTTTGGTACTGGACAAAAAGTAACTTCCTATAACACGCTATTGAGTGGCCCCAAACAAAAGGCCGAACAAGATGGCCCAGAGGAGATGTATGTAATAATGCTTGACAATGGACGCACGAACTTGTTGGCAGATGTAAAGGTTCGAGAAAGCATGTATTGCATCCGTTGTGGCTCTTGCCTCAATGCTTGCCCTATTTATAAAAATATCGGAGGGCATGCTTATGGTGCTACCTATAGTGGGCCAATTGGTGCCGTAATAACACCGCATATGAAAGGCATGGAGGAGTACAAGCATCTGAGCTATGCTTCAAGTCTTTGCGGAAACTGCACCGAAGTTTGTCCGCTCAAAATTAATATTCACTCCATGCTTTTGGCCAATAGGCAAGAGGCTGTGGCGGAAGGTTTGAATGGTTTTCAGGAAAATATGGGTTGGAAATTGTGGCAAAAAGGAATGATGAACCGCAAGTTAATTGGCCTTGCCGGACAAGGAATCAAGAATAAAGTTTTTCATTCTGTTTTTAGCAAGAGCTGGGCAAATAGACGCCAAGAAATTCAGTTCCCCAAACAAACATTTCAGCAAATGTTTGCTGAAAGAAATAAAAAAGAAGCTTAAGTTTTTGAGCAACAAATTAGCATACGATTCTATTTCACACTTGTTGCCATTGTTTCATCAACCATGGTGGCTAGATGCTGTCTGCGAAGGGGAATGGGATGTAGTGTTGGTTAAAGAGAAAGATGAAATTGTGGCTGTTTGGCCTTATCAGATTGAAAAAAAATGGGGTTTTAATATTGTTAGAAATCCCTTGCTCACACCTTATCTTGGGCCTTTTTTATTAAAAGGTAATCCACAAGAACTTGTACTTGATTTGTGGCAGCAGCTTCCCAAAGCAGACATGATTCAATGGTCGTTTTTGCCTGATTTGAAAACGCCAACATTTATTCTTGCAAAAGGAATCATATCGTCGGATAAGTACACCTATTATATTGATTTGTCGCAAACTATTGAATTGATTTGGGCAAACATTCACCCCAAAAGAAAAAATGCCATTAGGAAAGCAGAGCAGGATTTGGAGTTAAGGAAGGAGCCTTTGAACCTGCCTTTATTTGTTGAATGGCATCGATTGGCCTTTACTGAAAAGGGTAAGTCCTATCCATTTACGGTTTCGTTTTTCGAGAAGATAGTACAGCAAGCGGCCCTCAATAGCAGCTCTACGGCTTATGCCGCTTATGATGATACAGGTCTATGTGTCGGAATGATATGGCTTGCCTTTGATGCTGAAAAGATGTATTATCTATTGAGTGCTACGCCAGCCAAAACGCATAGAGGAGCTATAGCACTTTTGTTATGGAGTGCCATTCGAGAAGCAAAGGGAATGGGGTTGCTGACATTTGATTTTGAAGGAAGTGTGGATGAAGGTATCGCTCATTTTTTTCAAAGATTTGGGGGCGTAAAAATGAGCTTTACAGACAATATGCTGGTGCGCTCTCCCTTATGGAAACTAAAACAAAAGATTCTTGGTTAGTTATGAGTATCACTATCGTAGTGCCGGCAATTACAGCTCGTTTGTCCTATACTTTCGAGTGGGTTTTTGTGCAGCAATTAGGTGTTAGCTATACTCTAATTACAGAAAATCCCGAAGCTCCAAGTAATGGTTTGGTAATTTATTACAACAATACTAGGGCTGACTTTTCAATTCCTAATTTGGGTCTGCTGCATCAACAGGGTATAGCGCCGCAAATGATTGAAGCTCATTTATGGGATAAATTGCCTACGCTTTTTGCTGCTCCCCAAAGCGCTTGTACACTTCCATTCGATTTTTTTTCGGCTGTATTTTATTTGTTGAGTCGCTACGAAGAATATCTGCCTTTTCAGCCAGATAAACATCAGCGTTATCCTGCCACAGAGAGTATTTTGTTTCAGCACAACCTATTACACCGGCCCATTGTTGACGAGTGGCTTTGCGCCTTCGAAAAATTACTGAACAATAAGGGTATTACAACAAAGCAAAGAGGCTTTAATTTTTTGCCCACTTATGATATTGACATAGCTTGGAGTTATGCAAACAAAGGTGTGAAACGTAATTTGGGCGGCGCTATTAGAGATGTGCTTCAAGGAGATATTCATGCATTAGTTGACCGTATTGCAGTTTTGACTGGCCATCAAAAAGATCCCTTTGATAGTTATGATTTTATCGAAGCCTGTCATAGTGGCGATGCTCAAAGACCAATATTTTTTTGGCTGACCGCATTAAAGAGCACTGCTTTTGACAAAAACATTTTACCCTCAGAAATATCCATGAAAGAACTTGTTCAGAGATTTTCTGCAAACAACATCACGGGAATACATCCTTCCTATTTTACTAAAGAGCAAACCGAACTTTTGGCACAAGAAAAATTAAGTTTAGAATCTATATGCTCTCAGGTAGTAAGGGATAGCCGGCAACATTATATACGATTAATCTTTCCAGACACTTACTATCAATTGATAGGGCAAGGGATATCTAATGATTACAGCATGGGCTATAGCACTCATTTGGGTTTTCGGGCCGGTACTAGTCGTTCTTTTTTTTGGTATGATTTACAAAAAGAGCAAAGCAGTTTATTAAGGATAACGCCCTTTTGCTTTATGGATGCAACAGCACATTATGAACTGAAATTGTCTGCAAGTGAGGCCTTCGGGCAATTAGCACTTTTAACAGAAAGCATACAAAAAGTGAAAGGCCAACTCACCACTATTTTTCATAATTTTTCTTTAGGTACAGATAAAGAATGGCTTGGTTGGGCAGACGCCTACCAGCAATTTATTCAGAAATTGAAATAACGGAAGATGGATATTTTAGGAAGAGCAATCAGCGATTATTATTTTGAAGATAAGCAATACAAGCTTTGGGTACATGACCATCACGGACCTAAGGTAGAAATGGCAGTGCCAATCTATTTTCGTAGTCCAGAGGCTATGCCCGATTTGGAGTTAACAGCATTGAATTTATGCAAGGGCAAAACACTTGATATCGGTGCTGGTGCTGGTAGTCATTCCTTGTATTTGCAAGACAAAGGCATTACTGTTACCGCGATAGACATCTCAGAAGGGGCGGTAAAGGTGATGAAATCAAGAGGCGTTGTAGATGCGCGTGTGCAGGATATTTTTGAGATGAGAGGAGAAAAGTTTGACACTCTTCTTTTATTGATGAATGGCATTGGCCTGGTTCAAAATATAGAAGGGTTGAGGCGGTTTTTAGAGCACGTTAAAACCTTAATGAATAAGGGTGCACAATTAATATTTGACTCCTCTGATGTAGCCTATTTATACGAAGAGGGTATTCCGCAATTGCCGTATTATTATGGTGAGGTTACCTGCCGTTACGAATATCGTCGGCAAAAGTCGGAATGGTTTTCTTGGTTGTATATTGACGAACAAATGCTACGCAAAGTATCTTCAGACTTAGGATTTAATCTTGAGCGTTTGTTTGTAGATGAGTCTGAACAGTACCTTGTAAGGCTTACTTTAAAAAAATAAATTCTGATAAGTCCTGCTCTTCATTCCAAATATCCCAGCTTTTTTCTGCTTGCAATTGCAACATTTCCCACCCGTTTTTTGTAGCGGCTCCTTTTGCTACACCTTGTTTCAAAAATGCTGTTTGGTCGGGATTATAAATAAGGTCGTACAGCAAATGCTTATCACTGAGCAATGAATAAGGAATCGGAGGATAAGCTTGGGTATGAGGAAACATACCTAGCGGTGTTGTATTGATGATTAGGGTGTGTGCACGAATGATTGCTTCATTTAAATCGGTATAGTTGTAGTTGCCTTTGCCGCTTTGGGATACGATATGGTAGCTAATGCCCATTTGTTTCAAGGCATATTGAACTGCTTGTGACGAGCCTCCCGAGCCTAACACTAAGGCCGCTTTTGTATCCGCAGGTAACAAAGGTTTAAGGCTGTTGGCAAATCCAATATAATCAGTATTGAATCCTAAAAGCTTGTCCCCGACAATTTTAATGCAATTGACTGCGCCAATTTGATGGGCTTCTTTGCTGATATAATTTAAATACTCAATAACGCTTGTTTTGTAAGGTATCGTCACGTTCAATCCTTTCAGTTCGGGCTGTTGCAATAATAGCTCGGGCAGCAGGGTAATGTCTTCTATTGGATGGCTTTTATAAATCGCTTCAATATTGTTTTGTTCAAATTTTTGCTGAAAATAATTTGATGAGAAACTATGTGAAAGAGGAAAGCCGATGAGTCCGAACTGCTGCTTCATAGAACGAATTGTAGCTAACAAAAAGCGATTGAAATTTGTTGAAAATCCAATCGCTTTTTAAATCAGTTTTTGATGAACATTATTTGTCTAAATAAAAATGGAAGGTGTCTCCACGCAAGCCGATACGTGTAGCTTCTAATGGAATGACATCGTTTGGTGCAATATTTCCAAGATTCACATTAGCACCTAACAACTCCATAAAATAGACCTGCTGTGCTTTTTGTGGCGCTTCCCAAATAATTTTTTGAGAAGGTATCTGAGTCAAAATTTCTTGAACCAAACCTTCGCGCACCTCACCTGTGCCACGATAAATACCTACATTGCCGGCTTCTCGTGCTTCTGCGATTACATATTTAGATCCCGCACTTAGCTCAGAGCGCATTAACTCAATCCATTTATAAGGAGGTATAATGTGGGTGGCATCTTTTGACCCTACCTCAGAAAACACGGTAACCTCTTTGGCCAGCCTTTCGATGTAGTTGCATTTTGTTACTTGGTCAATTGTCATTGAACCATCAGAAACCTCTACATGCTGAAGTCCGTACTCTTTAATAATGTTGATGTAGTCTTCAAATTGTCCTCGAATGGCAAATGCTTCAAACAATGTTCCTCCAAAATAGACTGGAATATTGTGTTGTTGATAAACTTCAATTTTTGCTTTGAGGTTGGGGGTTACTACCGATGTGCCAAATCCTAATTTTATAATGTCAATATACGGTCGGGCAATGGATATGAAATTTTTGACTTCTTCTATAGACAAGCCCTTGTCCATAATCATCGTTAATCCATTGTTGCGCGGGATACTCGTGCGCTCAGGAATATTCTTTAATGGAAAATTCATAAAGTAAAAAACTTGAAAGTTGAGCCCAAAGGTAAGCTCTATTCAATTATTATCGAGGATTGCTTTGTCATAGTTTTTTTGGCAATAAATTTATGGTCTGTTTCGCTACCTTAGCGGTTCATTTGATATTAATTATGAAACGTAATGTTCCTGTTGTTGGTTTTATCATCGGCGCATTAGTGCCTTTGATAGGGTATTTTGTGGTTTACCTTATTTTCAAAAATAGTGGTCAATCGCTCGAAAACTTTACTTCTGCCTATTGGTCTAATAACCGCACCTTCGCCAAGCTGTTAACGCTGAGTATTTTAGCCAATTTGGTTCCTTTCGTTTATTGCAATTTTAAGCGATTAGATTATATCTCCAAAGGCATTTTTGTGGCTACAATGCTTTACGTCGTGTTTATTGTTTTGTTGATGTTTGTGTGGTAAATTTTTTGATTCCTCCATTTTGAAATATTACATCATTGCCGGAGAAGCCAGTGGCGACTTACACGGCAGCAACCTCGTAAGGGCGATTCGTCAACAAGACAGCAAAGCTGCTATTCGCTGCTGGGGTGGCGACAAAATGGAGGCTGCGGGCGCTCATTTGGTAAAGCATTACAGAGACCTTGCCTTTATGGGTTTTGTAGAAGTAATCAAACATTTGGGTACCATATTGAGCAATATTGCTTTCTGTAAAAATGATGTCCTCGCTTATCAGCCTGATGTGTTGGTACTGATAGATTATCCGGGCTTCAATCTGCGCATTGCCAAATGGGCAAAGCAACAAGGTATTAAGGTTGTATATTACATTTCTCCGCAGGTATGGGCCTGGAAAGAAAATCGGGTAAAAACCATCAAGAGTAGCGTGGACAAAATGCTGGTTATCCTGCCTTTTGAAGTGGATTTTTATAGAAAATGGAATTTTGATGCGCAGTACATAGGTCATCCTTTGGTAGAAGTGATTCAGCACGAAATAGAGCATGTTCCTCTTGTTCCCTTGTCTTCAAAACCCATTGTAGCGCTGCTTCCGGGTAGTCGGGTGCAAGAGATTCAGGTGAAATTGCCAATTATGCTATCAGTAGTAGAGGCATTTCCAGACTATCAATTTGTGGTCGCACAAGCACCATCCTTGCCCGATAGTTTGTTGTTGGATATTATTGGCAATAAAAATGTGATGATAGCCAAGGGCCAAACTTATAATTTGCTCAAGCAAGCAAAAGCAGGTTTGATAACTAGTGGCACGGCTACATTAGAGACCGCATTGTTTGGATTGCCCCAAGTAGTTTGTTACAAAGGCAATCCACTTTCATTTTGGTTGGCTACAAAATTGGTGAAGGTCAAGTATATCTCCCTCGTCAACTTAATAATGGATAAGCTAGTAGTTACTGAATTGATTCAAGATGACTTGAATAAAGACCGACTCATTACCGAGCTTTGTAAACTATTAGAAGATGGCGAGGCGCTTAAACAAATGAAGAAAGATTATCAACAACTCTGGCAGCAACTGGGTTCAAAGCCCGCATCTGCTGTTGCTGCGCAAGAAATAATATCGATTGCAAGTTCTTAAATTGAAAGAAAAATGTCTCTGCTTTTTACTCCCTATGCGATAAAATCTGTAACCCTTAAAAACAGAATTGTCGTTTCTCCAATGTGCCAGTATTCCGCCATTGATGGCTTTGCTAATAATTGGCATTTGGTGCATTTAGGTGCACGAGCCGTTGGTGGCGCTGCGTTAATTATACAAGAAGCCACGGCTGTGTTGCCCGAAGGCCGTATCAGTTATGCAGATTTGGGTATCTGGAAAGATGAACACATTGAAAAGCTAAAGGAAATCAATGAGTTTATACACGAACAAGGCTCTGTAGCTGGCATTCAGCTGGCTCATGCTGGCCGAAAAGCTAGTGCCGAAACTGCATGGAATGGAGGACGTCAAATAAAAGAAGGTCCTAATGGTTGGGTGCCGCTTGCGCCTTCGGCAATTCCTTTTCACGAAAAAGACGTATTACCCAAAGAACTCGAAAAAGAGGAAATATATACAATAATAGAGGCGTTTAAAACAGCTGCCAAGAGGTCTTTGGAAGCAGGATTTAAAGTGTTAGAAATTCATGCAGCCCATGGTTATTTAATACACGAATTTTATTCGCCTTTGAGTAATAAAAGAACGGATGAATATGGTGGAAGTTTCGAAAATAGAATTAGGTTTTTGCTAGAAGTAATTGATGCGGTGCATTTGGTTTGGCCAAGCAATTTGCCTTTGTTTGTGCGCATCTCGGCTACTGACTGGGTAGAAGACGGTTGGACAATTGAAGACTCCGTTGCGCTTGCAGCCATTCTCAAAGAGAAAGGTGTAGATTTAATTGACACTTCTAGCGCAGCAAACATTCCGAAAGCCCCGATTCCTGTTGGGCCTAATTATCAGGTGCCTTTGGCTGCAAAAATCAAAAAGGAAGCGTCAATGCCTACAGGCGCTGTAGGGCTAATAACAGATGCACAGCAAGCCGAAAGCATCTTGCAAAATGGGGAAGCTGATTTAATATTTATCGCACGTGAGCTGTTAAGAAATCCTTATTTCCCCTTACAAGCTGCCAAAGAATTGGGAGATGAAATAACTTGGCCTAAGCAATACGATCGTTCCAAGATATAAATCAATAGCGTTATGAAAACCTTTATTTCCTTTTTTCTTTTTTTGCTGCTGTCCTTTTCTGCATTGGCCCAAAAAATTACGGTCAAAGTAATTATGGAAAATAGCTCGAAACGAAAAAATGAGATTGTGTATCAAAAAGGCCATCCACTAAGTCTTTCAGACTTTCAGGGTGAGTATGAACAGGGCGTAGATGCAGTTGCTATGGCCTACTCGGGTGTTACGGTTAACTATTCAGCAACGACTAAAAACGACAAGGTTTTTCTAGAAATCAGGATGTATGCCTCTTTTGATAAATCAAAATCTTGGTGTCTTGCAAAGTCGCGAAACGAAAGAACTCTGGCTCACGAACAAAGACATTTTGATATTACAGCCAAAAATGCCTGTGCCTTGTTTAGGGCCTTACAGTCGTATTCTTTTACTCAAAATTTTGAACAGGAGATTTTTGGCTTGCAAGAAAAATATAGAAAGCTGAATGAGCAGGAGCAAGATGATTATGACTCCGAAAGCAACCACGGTATTGATAAAGAAAAACAAGCGGAGTGGAATGAAAAAATACTAAAAGAAATGGCCAACTGCGAGGACTGTTATCAATAAAATTCGACGATGAAATAGGTGTAGAAAAATGTGTAAAAATATTACTCAATAAAAAAACAGGCTGACAACATTTTGGAGTCAGCCTGTTTTTTTATGAATGAAATAAAGATTAATCAGCCAATGCGATGCATTTAAGCTCGATGGCTATTGGTGTTGGCAAGGCATTAATAGAGCAAGTGGTGCGGCAAGGCAGGTTGTCTTTGAAATACTCAGCATAAATACGGTTGTACGTTTGAAAGTCACGTTTCATATCTACTAAAAAAACAGTAACATCCACTAGTTTATCCCAACTGCTACCGCACTCTTCTAGCACAAGCTTGACATTGTCAAACACGCTACGGCATTGTGCTTCGAAGTCAAATTCTAGAAAATTTCCGTATTTATCCAGTTTCAAGCCAGGTATTTCGTCGGTGCCGGCTTTGCGCGGGCCAATACCGGAAAGGAATAATAAGCCAGCTGCTTTTCTTGCGTGTGGATATAATCCTACGGGCTTGGGTGCTTTATCTAAAAAATGTTTTTCTGACATTGATTTTTTTTTAGGTTCAAAAATACGTGCAAAATCATTATCACAAAGGCACTATGCAGTTTTTGTATCGACTACTATTGGCTAAAAAACCTTCTATGTTAAAAAAATATCAAATTTTGGTATGATTTTTGAAAAAAAGATTTTAACTTGGTGCCTGCTTTAATATTAAATTTTGCAATTCTACAAATAATCAGTTATGAAAAGTAATTCCTATCTCAGTTTTTTTAAAGGTAGTTTTTGGATACTCTTAGTATTCATTTTTGCATTGGGCAATAAAGGAAAGGCCCAATCTGCCTCTACGTATGTCTTTTCGGCTTCATCTGGCACCTTTAGTTATTTGTCGGGGGGCACTTCGGTTTCAATATTGAGCGATGATGCTACATCGTCAGCAATTCCAATTGGTTTTACATTCAACTATTGTGGAACAGGATATTCTCAGTTAAAAGCTTGTTCAAATGGATGGTTGACTTTTAATACTGGAGTAACCTCTTCAGCATGGTCTAACTCTTTAACGAACATGAATACAATCAAGCCTGCATTAATGCCGTGGTTTGATGATATGGAAGGTTATTTTGGAACGGCTTCTTATGCTACAACTGGGGCTGTTGGTTCGAGAGTTTTTACATTTGAATACAAAAATTGGGATATTGATTGGTCTTATGATTATAATATTTCTATTCAAGTAAAGTTATATGAGGCTACGGGTGTTATACAATATATCTACAAACAAGAATCTGGTTATTATGGTGGATACGAAAGTGGTACCATAGGTATTGGCGATGGCGCTGCAACTCCAACATACTTAACCCTTAATGGTACCGGGACATCTCCAACAGCATCATCAACTACATTCACAACCTCACTCTACGGAAGACCTGCAAGTGGTCAAATTTATCAGTTTGCCCCTCCCGTATTTTGCACTGGCACACCTATCGCAGGTGCAACAGTTGCTACTCCTTCTTCAGTGTGTCTTGGTGCTACCACAACTTTAACCTTGCCAACAGCAACGACTGGTGCTGGTATCAGTTACCAATGGCAATCCTCACCAGATGGTATTGTAGCCTACACGAATATAACTGGTGCAACTTCTTCTACTTATTCGGTAACACCTACTGCATCGACTTACTATAGATGCGTTGTTACTTGTTCTGCTGGCCCTACTAGCGTAAATTCTACCCCTGTTCAGGTTAACTTTTCCTATAACGTTTTATCCTCTTCTGGTGGCGTGCGATGCGGGACTGGTACTACAACATTGAGTGCAACAGGTACTACAGGTACTACAATGAGATGGTATACTGCAGCCACTGGCGGCTCGCCAATTGGCTCTGGCTCACCTTTTACCACTCCTTCGATTAGTAGCACCACCACTTATTATGTCGCATCAGAAACATCTGCTTCTGGTGTTGGGCAAATTGGTACCGGTACATCATTGACCTTGTCATATGGATACCCTACCGCATTTGGAAACTATTGGTATCAGGATTGGCAACAAATAGTGTACACTGCGGCAGAACTTAATGCTGCAGGAATTGGCGCAGGAAACATTACTGCACTTGCAATGAATATTTCAGGCTTGCCTTCTCCGGGATCTGTAAGTGGTTACAGTATTCGTATTGGTGCCACTTCGGCGTCAACCCTTAGTGCATTTACCACTTCTGGTTTTACCACTGTTTTTGGCCCTAGTACAGTCAGTCCCTCTGCTGGTTGGAATACGATTACTTTCTCCACTCCTTTTAATTGGGATGGTACGTCAAACATAATAGTTGATATTAGAGGAGATGGCGCCTATGGTTCTGCCAATGCTACTACTCAATATACAACGACTTCGGGTAACACTTGTGTTTATGCTTACTCCTATTCTTCATTAGGATCTTCGTATTACACTTCGTCTCCCACGCCAACTACCACTAATCAACGTCCAAATATTCGATTTACAGGTAATACTGTTTGCTCTAGCCCAAGGGTTGCAGTTACTGCAACTGTAAATACACCTCCAACGTTTACAATAACAGGAAGTCAAACTGTTTGTAATAACACTGTAGCTACTTTAAGTGTAACTTCTACCTTATCAAGCTACAATACCTATTCTTGGTCACCTGCTACAAATCTATTTACAGATGCTGCTTGTACCACACCTTATACCGCAGGTTCTAGTGCAAGTACAGTGTATTTTAAAAGCACTACAGCAGGTACAACAACCTATACTTGTTCTGCTAATAACACTACTTCATTATGTGCATCTACAGCCACATCTAGTGTTACCAATTTGCCATCAAGTATAGCTGCAATTGCTACTCCTTCAACTCTTTGTGTTTCGGGTAATACAAAGTTGGAATTAAATCCTGCCACTGGATATGGTGCAGCACAATTCCAATGGCAATCATCACCTAATAATAGTACGTGGACTGACTCTTCAGGCATGACAGGGATGGTGTTAAATACAGCTACATTATCTAACACTAGATATTATAGAGTGGTTTTGAGAAATAGTAGCGGTTCATTTTGTTTAAATTCCACATCTGACACTGCACTAGTGTTGAAACCTTCTGTTGTTTCTGTTGCAAACGCTGTTCGCTGTGCTCCAGGCTCTGTAACACTTGGTGCTACTGCAAGTGATGGTACTATTAATTGGTTCGATGCTTCTACTGGTGGCTCTTCATTGGGTACAGGCACCTCATTTACAACACCTTCTTTAGCATCTACAACTACCTATTATGCAGAAGTAAGGGCAACGCCTGATATTTCAGCTACAATAGGTACCGCAGGAACGACTATAGGTACTAGTACCGGAGGAACAGGCTTGACTCCCTTTGCTCAGTATTATGAGTCGGCAAGAACGCAATATTTAATTACTGCTGCTGATATAACAGCTAGCGGCCTTACAGCGGGGTCTTTTGCTTCAATGGCATTTAATGTGACAACAAAAAACAGTAGTGCCTCATTTGTTGGATATACTATTCGTTTGGCCAACACTACAGCTACTTCTCTTGCTAGCGGATTTATCTCACCCACATTTACTACAGTTTATGGCCCTTCTAACTACACTACAGCAAGTGGTTCCAACGTATTCCCATTGTCGGGTGGTTTTACTTGGGATGGCACTTCTAATGTATTAGTTCAGGTTTGTTTTAGTAATGCAACAGGTTCTTATGACGGATACACGCTTAACGACATCGTATCAGGTACATCAAAAACCTATACTTGTACTTACGGACTTTATGAGGATAACGCCTACTTGTGTGCAGGTTCTGGTTCTTATCCTAGTTATACATCAAGCAGCGTTTTGCCAGATATTACCTTTACCCGTCAGGGATGTGTGAGCTCCCGTTCGCCTGTAGTGGCTACCATTAATCCATTGCCAGTGCCTACAATATCCCCTGCTACAGGTCCAGTACAAATTTGTGATGGTAATGTAGCCACCTTTACTGCTGGTGGTGGTGGCAACTACCAATGGCGCGATGCTTCGGGACATATAAGTGGTGCTACGGGCAGCACCTTCTCGACAGGTACTGCAGGTAGTTATAGAGTTGTTGTTACAAATCCCACTACGGGATGTAAGGATAGTTCGGTAGCGGTAGCGGTAAATGTAAACCCCGTGCCAACCGTATCGATTGCTCCAGCAGGTACGCGCTCTATTTGTGCGGATTCTGCACAGAAATTTACAAGTGTAATTACAGGTTCTGGACTTACCTACCAATGGTTTAATGGCGCTACACCAATTACAGGTGCAACTAAAGATACTTTTTCTGCTTCGGTGGCTGGTAATTATACCTTGAGGGTTTATTTAGGAACTTGTTCGGATACAAGTAATGTTGCTACCTTAATCGTTAATCCATTGCCAGCATCAAGCTTTACCAAAACGGGTACTACTGGTGCGATTTGTGTAGGCAGTACTTTTGAATTGACAGCACTGTCTATACCAGCGTCATCTACTTACCAATGGTCATTAGATGGTGTTGATATTCCAGGGGCGAATAGTCAAATATTTAATGCAACTAAAGGCGGTGTTTATACAGTACGCATCAAAGACGCAAATAACTGCCGTAAAACTTCTGATACCATTAGCCTGATTAACACTCCTATGGGTGTTCCAAAACTTACACCTAAAGATTTGAGATTCTGTGAAGGCACTGAAGTGATGCTCTATGCAAATGCAGGGCCTTATGCCGTTAAATATGCATGGGTTAAAGATGGCTCATCTTTGCCAGATACTACAGCAACTATCGTAACAGGTACAATAGGTACTTATGAGGTTACTGTTACCGATGTTTTTGGCTGTACAGTGAATTCGACAAAATCGACAGTAACTGTTGATCCTTTGCCAACCAAGCCTGTCATTATAAAAACAGGAATGATGTTGTCTACCGCTGATCCTTATACAACTTATCAATGGTACAGAAACGGGAAAGTAATCCCTGGCGCTACAATGCGCAATTACACGATGATGTATGATGGTAATTATTACGTAGTGGTAACGAACAACGTAAAATGTATCAATCAGTCTGATATTTTCTCGGTGCAAGGCTTAAGTGTCAAACAAATTGTACGTGATGAAATCAATATTGATGTCTATCCAAATCCATCACAAAATATCATCAATATAGTGGCGCCAATTGAAGTTAATTTGAGCATCAAAGACATTCAAGGAAAACAAATCCTTGAACTTAAAAATGCCAAACAAGTGGATATGGCTGCATATGCCGACGGAATGTACATATTCACCATCACCGACAAAGAGGGAATGGTGGTAAAAATGGATAAAGTAGTTAAGAAAACAAACTAGTTTTCTTTGTATAAAAGCATAAAAAGTGCCCTCCAAGAAAACATACTTGGAGGGCACTTTTTATAATGTGGTGTTACGATTATCCTCTATCAAAAGCCAATCTCATTCCTTTGTAATCTTCAATAACAACACCATTTTCGTAAACTACATTGCCATTGACAAAAGTATGTGTGATGCTTGCTGGTAAAGTCATTCCTTCCATTGGGCTCCATCCGCAACGGTACAAAATATTATCTTTGCTTACGGTGTATTCTTTCTTTAAATCTACCAAAACAAGGTCGGCATAATAACCTTCTCGAATATAGCCGCGCTCTTTTACTTGGAAACAAATAGCAGGTGCGTGCGCCATTTTTTCAACCATTTTTTCAATACTGATTTTACCTTGCTGCACATAATGCAACATCAACAAAATAGAATGTTGTACCAAAGGCAAACCAGCTGGTGCTTGTGCAAATGGCTGTTGTTTTTCTTCCCAAGTATGAGGGGCATGGTCGGTAGCAATGATGTCTAAAGTGTCATCCAGTAAGGCTTTCCAAAGCGCTTCTTTGTTTTCGGGGGCTTTTATGGCTGGATTACATTTGATTTGATTGCCCAAACGTGCGTAATCGTCGGCAGTGAAATGCAAGTGATGCACACACACCTCATTGGTGATACGCTTCTCAGCCAAGGGCATCATATTGCTAAACAATTGCAATTCTTTTGCTGTGCTGATATGCAAAATATGCAAGCGCGTATCATTTTGTTTGGCCAATTGAATAGCAGAAAAAGAGCTTTCGAAGCAGGCGTTGGTGTCTCTTATTAGCGGATGAAAAGAAGCATGATCGGCATCGGGGTATTTTAATTTATTGGCTGCAACCACGCGCTCATCTTCGCAATGGGTGGCAATAAGCATTTCTGCTCCGCCAAAAATTTTATTGAGCGTAATGTAATTGTCCACCAACATATTACCGGTGCTTGAACCCATAAATATCTTGATGCCTGCTACTTCATTTTTCTTTTTATTGGTTTTTAAAACCTCCTCCACATTATCATTACTCACGCCCATAAAAAAAGAATAATTCGCTACCGAACTTTGTGCTGCTATGGCATATTTATCTTCTAATAATTCTTGCGTCAAAGCAGCAGGTACGGTATTGGGCATTTCCATAAAGGAGGTCACCCCCCCTGCCACAGCGGCTCTCGCCTCCGAATGGATATTGGCCTTGTGGGTCAATCCTGGCTCACGAAAATGTACTTGATCATCAATTGCGCCAGGCAAAAGATGCAGCCCTTCGGCATTGATTTCACGGGCGCCCGCAGGAGTTTCGATATGGCTGGCTATTTTTTCTATTCGGCCGTTATGCAGCAACACATCGGCAATAAATTGTTTTCCCTCGTTTACAACAGTGGCTTGTTTGATGATTGTTGGCATTGTATTTGCTATTAAAATATTGTTAGATTTAACTGTACTTTTGGGCAAATTAGCACAAGTATCTAAAACATAAATAAATGGCTAAAAAAATACTTTTTATTGGCGCATTGGGTCTAGCATTTTCAATGCAGGCAAAAGCTCAAAACACTTATTTACAATTAGGCGAAGATGAATATCATTTGTTGGATCGATTAGAAACCAAATCGGGTCATTTATCCGACCGATTGTTTTTGAGTGGTAGCCCGGTGAGCAGGAAGGATGTAGTGGCTTTTCTAAATTACAAAAAAGAGGTTTCGTCAGACAAGGTAGTCGTTTCTCATATTGGAGGCACTTTAATAGATAGCTACAATATTCAACACGCAGTAGGTATAAGTAGCGAATGGACTAAAGATATGGAAGGGTCAATGCCTACTAAAAAACCTTGGTTCAACACTTTCTACAAAAGCCAAGCCAATTTTTACGAAGTCAATACCAAAGATTTTTTCTTGGCGGTTAATCCAGTCATCAGCGCGCAAGTAATGCGGGAGCAGTTTTCGGTAGGTGGTACTTCTACCAGTCAAAATTTATTTGCCAGCAGCCGCGGTGCCGAAGTGCGCGGGCGCATTGCCAACAAGATTGGTTTCTACACTTATTTTACCGACAACCAAGAGCAGCCTAATTCTTATGTCAGCAATTGGATTATGCAAAATCAGGCGGTACCAGGTGCCGATTATTTCCAAAACAATCCTGGTTCTAAAACCTACGATTACATTCAAGCTCGTGGATATGTGGACTTTGCTTTGGTAAAAAACTACGTAAATCTTACCGCTGGTTATGATAAAAACTTCATTGGCGATGGCGTGAGAAGCCTTTTCCTGAGCGACTTTGCAGCCAATAGCACTTTCCTTAAATTGAATACTAAAATCTGGAAACTCAATTATCAAAACATTTATTCCGAAACCATTCCTCCTTACGCAAGAGGCGCCGACAGAGATTTGCCATTGAAATATACCACTACTCATTACCTCTCGGTTAATGCTACAAAATGGTTGAATGTTGGCTTATTTGAAAGTGTGGTTTTTAGCAAAAGCAATTATTCGTTTGGCTATATCAATCCCATTATTTTTTACCGAGCCATTGAGCGCGCTTATGGTAGTCCACACAATGTGAATCTTGGTTTTAGTGCCAAAGCTATTATTACTAAAGGAGTACAGGTTTATGGACAATTATTTTTGGATGAGTTTCGATCCAAAGAATTATTCGGAAGCAACAAATGGTGGGGCAATAAATACGGGGTACAATTGGGTGCCAAATATTTTGATGCCTTTGGTATTAAAAACCTCGATTTGCATGGCGAGCTAAATATGGTTCGCCCCTACACTTATTCACACTCCGACAGCATTACCAATTACAGTCATTACAACCAACCTATTGCACATCCGCTTGGTTCGGGCTTCAGAGAGCTCATCGGTATTGCCAATTACAGACCTATTAAAAAATTGTTGCTCACTGGCAAGTTGATGTATTACACTCGTGGTGTGGATACCGGCGGGCTCAATTATGGCAACAATATTTTTAGAAGTTATAACACCCTAGCCAACCAATATGGCGTAAACATGATCAACGGCCTTAGTAGTACTTGTATGTTGATGAGCTTAAACGGTTGCTATAAAATTGCCGAGCGTTTGTTTTTTGACTTAGGTTTTATTTATCGTAACTATACCTACGATAACAACTATTTGCCCGAGCAAAAATCATTGAGCATCTATTCTGGCCTGCGCTTGAATATTGCACGAAGGGCTTATGATTTTATGTAAATTTTTAAATTTATACTATTGCGCATCGGACTCTATTTCGGAAGCTTTAACCCTATTCACAACGGGCATTTAATCATTGCCAATCACATCGCCGAAAACTGTGCTTTGGATAAAGTATGGTTTGTGGTATCACCTCAAAATCCTTTGAAAGAATCAAAGTCTTTGCTCAACGAATATCATCGTTTGCACCTCGTAAATTTGGCCATAAAAGACAATCCGAAACTCAACACAAGCGATATTGAATTTCGTTTACCCAAACCTTCTTACACTATCGATACCCTCACTTATTTGCAGGAGCAATTTCCTAAAAACACTTTTAGTGTCATTATGGGCAGCGATAGTTTTCAGAACATCCATCGCTGGAAAAATTTTGAATTATTGATAAAAAATTACCCCATTATAATTTACCATCGACCAGCTTTCGAAATCAAGGAAACTTATGGCGCTCAGTTAGAAATCGTAAAAGCGCCGATGCTCGAAATTTCTTCTACTTATCTGCGCGAGCAAATTCGGAATAAGAAGTCGATTCGTTACCTCACACCCGATGATGTATGCGAGTATATTAGCGAGAATAGGTATTACTTGTAATAGGTTTATTTCTTTTTTATGAAAGCAGTTAAACATACTATTTTCTATTTGTTCCTCTTTTTGAATGTATCCTGCACAAATAATTCTGAAAAGAATGCGAAAAATGTTGAAATAAAAGATTCTGTTTTTGCCCCAATTATTGAAGAGGACATTATAAACAATTCTTCTTCGATGGAATGGATAGACGACTCTGTTTCGCATTACGTGCAGCAATCTCAAATGGAGTTAATTGTATTGGACCGAAAAAACAAAGAGCATATTAGCTGGATGATTGATGAACAAGAAAGGAACGGAAGAAAGTACTATGCAGTAAAAATTGGACGAGATTTTGAAAACAGGTTTGTTTCGGATGGTTGGATTTTTATTGACTCTGCCAGTCGGCAAATTTATGAATACGATTTGGCAGCGGATAGTTTAATTGAATTCAGTAATCAGTGAATATCAATCGAAGCAGGAGTAAAGTCCTTTTTAAGCCGATACAATAGAACAATATTTTTCAAGGTTTATTAGTGATAGCCTAGCGCATTTTGTTTTTTATTTGAGTTATTTTGTGGTGTTATGAACACATTTGGTAGAAAATTCAGGATTCACATTTTTGGCGCATCACATGGTGCTGTGGTTGGTATTACAATTGATGGATGCCCCGCAGGGATGCTCTTAAGGCAAGAGGATTTTTATGAAGATATTAATAGGCGCAAGGCTGGGGCGGTAGGTACAACACCTAGAGTAGAGGAAGATTTGCCCAGAATTGTCAGTGGAGTATTTAATAGCCGAACCACAGGGGCGCCCATTACCATCTTGTTTGATAATAACAATACCGAATCGAAAGATTATGAAGCTATCCGTCAAACCCCAAGGCCTGGACATGCAGATTTTGTTTTAGACAAAAAGTACAATGGCTTTAATGATTATCGCGGTGGCGGTCATTCTTCTGGCAGGCTTACTTTGGCTTTAGTTGCTGCTGGGGTCATTGCCAAAAAAATCATCAGTCCTGCAAGCATCTATTCTTACTTGGCCGAGGCTGGTGGAAATATAGATATTGAAGCGGCAATAGCAGCTGCCGTAGAAAATCAAGATAGTATTGGCGGGATAGTGCGCTGTGCGGTTAATGGTTTGCCTATTGGGCTTGGCGAACCTTTTTTTGATTCTTTAGAGTCTGTAATCAGTCATCTTGTTTTTTCAATTCCTGCTGTAAAGGGTATTTCTTTTGGAGCAGGATTTTCGGCTAGTAGAATGACGGGCAGTGAACACAATGATGCTATTATTGACAAAGATGGCACTACAAAAACCAATTTTGCAGGTGGCATCAATGGTGGCATCTCCAACGGTAATGAACTTTATTTTGATGTAGCCGTGAAACCAACAAGCAGCACTCCTCGCCAACAAAACACGTGGAACAACAGTACCGAATCGGTAGAGCCTTTTATGATAAAAGGGCGACACGATTTGTGTGTCGCCCTCAGAGTGCCTGTTGTTGTAGAGGCGGTTACTGCTATAGCCTTGGCCGATATGAAATTATTGTATTAGGGTTTGAATACTCACCCTTCCTTCGCTTGCATGGAGCGTTACAAAATATATTCCTTTCGAGACTTGTTGTAAGTCGATGGGCAAAACGTTTTGGCCAGATTGTACCGCCCAGTTTTTCATCCAGATTCTTCTGCCATTAAGGTCTGTAACAGTTACTGTTACGTCTTCTGTTTTGGTAGCCAAATAATCTAAGCTAAAGCTTCCTTGATTGGGGTTTGGGAACAGCACACAATCCAGGTTTTTGTCTCCTGAATAATTACCGATGCTTAAATCCTTCACTAGTTTTCTTACTGCACCATAGGCGTTTATTTTCCCTTGACCCCAAGTATTTGAGCCTTGCGGAGGAATGGTGCCTGTGAAAAAATCTTTGATTGCTGTTTCTTTAAGAATGGCTCTTACCTCGCTTGGGGTCAATGTTGGCTTTATTTGCAACATTAGGGCAATAATTCCTGCTGCCATGGGTGAAGAAGCTGAGGTGCCCGTGAATTCTGAAAAGTAATAATTTTTGCTACTAACAGGATGTGTGAATTTGTAGGTGGTGATGTTTTGATTGGAACCAGTCTCGGTATAGGCTGTGTCCCAAGAGTTGCAACTAGTGGTGATACTCGCGCCCGGAGCTGCAATGTCTGGTCTGATGCGGCCATCAATGTAGGGTCCTTTACTAGAATAAGAAGAAATATTATTATTAGCACCTATTGACGTAAAGGTTAGTGGGATGCCTTTGATGTTTGTAAAGGTAGTTTTTGAATTATAAGAGGCAATCAATAAAGTGTTTTTACCAGCTCCCATATCGCTGATGGTTGTTTCTGTATTGCCGTTTTCTGCCCAAGGATAACCAAGAGAAGCAAAGTTGCAATTGTAACCATAGGTATAGCCGTAATAGTAATATTCATTCCACATGTTGATGTTGCCGTCCACACCGCTTACGCTAATGCTAACGCTGTCTGTAGCTTTATTGTAAATATTAATAGTAACACGAGGTTTCATATTGTATTCGGCAGCCGAAGTAATGGTTTCGACAAAACAAGTGTCCAAACCATTGGCAGCAATAAGTGTATCTAATTTAGTTGTATTGTCAATGCAAATTCTACCCGTAGACTCACCCGCTAAGCCCTTGCTGTATAGGCTAGTGTTGACACAAAAAGTTTTAGCCGTATCTCCCCAAATGTCAATCCAAGTGCGCTTGTAGGCATTGCTAGAAAAAGCCAAAAAGCTGTGGACAATAGTATCCGAACTGGTAAATTTTTTGCCAAGGTGAATGAGGGAATTGCCATTGTTGCCTGCGCTCATTACAATGATTTTGCCTGCTCCTGCCAAAGTATCAAAAGCTTGATTGACCAATGAACTGCCATCGTGCGGTCCAGAATGTGAACCCCAGCTAATGTTGACTACAATAGGCTTGCCAACAGACTTGGCGTATTTCATTAAATAGCTAACTCCGTCAATAAAATCCGAAAAGCCTCCTGTTAGCCATTGTCCGCCAATAGAGTCGCGACGAACACCCACAAATACTAATTCACTTTCGTAGGCAACACCTCTATATTTTCCGCCAGAAGGGCCGCCATATCCAGAGCCTGCAGCCAAACCCGCAACCCCCGTGCCGTGCGTTTGTTCTTTATTGTCTGTTCCCTGAGCTTTTAATGCTAGGGTGTCAGTAATCTCGTGGCCGTAGCTGTACCCAGCAGGCGGAGTGCCGTTGGTGCCCATTTCCCAAGCTTTAACAATACGGTATTTATTGCCTAGTGTATCAAAAAAAGTAGGGTGATTATAATCGAATCCAAAATCAATTACACCAACGATGACGTCCTTGCCGCTATAACCCATCGGTAAAGAATAGCCGCCATGCACAGAATCTACTCTGCTGGCCTTGCGCGCAACGTCCAAATTTGGGATAACTGGCTCGTCTATCTGAATGTAGCGAATGCCTTTGATTTTAATAAATGCATTGACTTCTTCGAGCGGCACTTGCACCGTCCAGATATTGCCAGCTTTTGTGCCCACAGTTACATTGATTTTTGTCAATGAGGTTTGAACATCGGCTGAGGCACTGGCATTGATTTGAATGATGGAGCTGATACATATTTTGCCATCTGCTCGTTTTTTATATACATATCCTTTGGGCATAGCCTGGCTGCCTTCTTGCTTTGCTGCATCTATAATGTAAGCCTTTGTGACAGGTGATAACTTGGCTACATCTGTTTGCGCATTGGCGTTTAGGTAAATGCCTAAAGCCAACATTATGAGGTATAATTTTTTCATCGGAGTAAAAAAGAATTAAAAAAAATGAAATTGCAACAAGTAAAGATAAAGAAAAGCATCTAGGTTTTGGGGCTTTCAATATGAGACTTTTGGGGCATTTGCACCTGCCAGTTTCCTTTACTAAACCTACTGATGAGTGTCTTACAACGTTTCATTAGCAAATACTTGCTAGATATTAGCAAAAAGCACCCTAATTTTGCCATCTAATGTCGGACGCAATTAAACACGAATGCGGATTAGCTTATATCCGCTTACTGAAACCGCTCACTTATTATCGTCGCAAGTACGGAAGCACCTTCTACGCCCTCAACAAACTATACCTGTTGATGGAAAAACAACACAACAGAGGACAAGATGGAGCGGGTATCGCCACGGTAAAATTAGATACCGAACCAGGCTATAAATTTATGCATCGTATGCGCCTCAATGGTGCTGGAGCCATAGCCCGACTATTTCAGGATATCCACAGCCAAGTAGCAGAATTGGAAGCGTCACACCCCGAAATCAGTAATCATCCAGGCTTGCTCAAAGGTTATTTGCCCTTTATGGGAGAGGTGCTTTTAGGTCATTTGCGCTACGGCACACAAGGAAAAAATGATGTCAACTTTTGCCACCCCTTTATCAAATCAGATATTAATCCTACCCGGAATCTGATGATGGCAGGTAATTTTAATTTGGTCAATACCGAAGAAATTTTAGATGCGGTAAAAACAAATATTACTACCCCTTTGGGCAGTGATTTGGGGGCAATGATTGAAACTATTCATCATTTTCTTTGTCAAGAAGATGCAAAAAATCCTGCAAAATTAAATGTCGAAGCTGCATTGAAACAAGCCACGGCCCTGTTTGATGGTGGTTATGTGTGTAGCGGATTGATTGGCAATGGAGATAGTTTTGTGATGCGCGATCCTAACGGTATTCGCCCAGCATTCTTTTATCAAAATGATGAAATTGTAGTGGTGGCATCAGAGCGTCCTGCAATTATGACAAGCTTCAATGTTCCATTAGAAGATGTTCAGGAATTGAAACCAGGACATGCCATTATTGTTGATGCCGATGGGGCATTTAGACATACCGAAATACTGGCTCCGCGCGAGTTAAAGGCTTGTAGTTTTGAGCGTATTTATTTCAGTCGTGGTAGTGATGCTGATATTTACAGAGAGCGCATGCAATTAGGTCGCAATATAGCAGGCACGGTGCTCAAAGTTTTGAACAACGACCTTAAAAACACTATTGTTTCCTTTATTCCTAATACAGCCGAAACAGCATTTTATGGCCTTATTAAAGGTCTTGAAGATTACCTCAAAGAAATTAAAATCAATAAAATAAAGGCTAAGCGCGATGCCATGACCGACGAGGAAATGGAAGAGTTGATTAGCCGTAGAGTGCGTATCGAAAAGCTGGCGATTAAAGACGTGAAAATGCGCACGTTTATTACCGAAGACGCTTCGCGCGATGAAATGGTACAGCATGTTTACGACATTACTTATGGCACGGTACAAAAAGATGTGGATACGCTGGTAGTCATTGACGACTCCATCGTACGAGGTACAACTTTGCGCCAAAGCATCCTCAAAATGCTGGACAGGCTTGGCCCCAAAAAGATTATCATTGTTTCTTCTGCCCCACAAATTCGTTATCCCGATTGTTATGGCATTGACATGAGTAAGATGGGTGATTTTATTGCTTTTCAGGCAGCTGTTGCTTTATTAAACGAATCTGGCCGCGGACATATTCTTACTGACACCTACAATGCTTGCAAACAAGCTGAGCAAAATGGCACTTTGAAAAACGAAAATTTTGTCAAAGCGATTTATGAACCATTTACTAATAAGGAAATCAGTTTGAAGATAGCCTCTATGCTCAAAGACGAAGAGGTGAATGCTGAAGTAGATATTATTTTTCAGTCGTTGAAAGGCTTGGCAGATGCTTGCCCCAATCATACTGGCGACTGGTATTTTACCGGTAATTACCCAACACCTGGTGGCAACCGTGTTTCTAATAAAGCGTTCATTAATTATATGGAACAGAAATCAGGAAGAGGATATTAGTATCAAAATAAAATTTGAAGAATTGGCAATTGGAATCATATTTCAATTGCCTTTTTTTAACCCTTAATCTCAGCCAACACTATTACACGAATATTTATTTTATCACACTATTTTTACCGAATAAAATTTATTTACAATATGCAATTCATGCGATTCAAAAATCTTTTGCCCCTAGCTCTATTGGCTACAGTTGTTTCTTGCGGTGAGGCGGGCAAAAAAGAAAGCCAGGCCAAAGCTGATATTTTGGCGGCTAATATTGACAGTACGGTCAAGCCCGAAGACGATTTCTTTGATTATGCCTGTGGCAAATGGATCAAAGCAAATAAAATTCCTGATGCCGAAAGTAGTTGGGGTATTGCCAATCTGGTGAATGAAGAGCTCTATGAGCGCAAGTTAATCATCAATAAAGATGCTGTGGCTGCCAAAAACAAAAACACTACGCAGCAACAGCTTTCTGATTTTTGGACAGCCGCAATGGACAGTACAAAAATTGAACAAGAAGGTATCAAGCCTTTGGCAGAGGCCTTAGCAAAAATTGATGCTGCAAAAACTCCTGCTGATATAATGAATGTAGCAGCGTATTTGCACACTTTTGGTGTAGGGGTTTTCTTTAGCGAAGGTGTTGGTCAGGATGAAAAAAATAGCGAAGTAATGAGCTATCAATTGTATCAGGGCGGACTTGGATTGCCTAACAGAGATTATTATTTCAACACCGATGCCCGAACAGTAAAGATTCGGGAGGCTTATCCTGCATTTGTACAATCTATCTTCAAACTAAAAGGTGATGATGAAGCCACTGCAGCGAACAAGGCAAAAGCGGTTATTGCCATCGAAACGGCTTTGGCAAAGGCTTCGCGCAAAATAGAAGACCTCCGCGATCCGTATAAAAACTACAACAAGATGGATATGGCGATGTTGAAAAGCACGGCACCTAATATCGATTGGCAAATGGTTTTTACAGGCATTGGGTTGCCTAAAATTGATACGGTGATTGTCGGTCAGCCAGAGTTTTATAAAGCATTAAATAGCTTGGTGAATAAAGAGCCCATTCAGAATCTTAAGGACTACATGGCTTATCATTTAATTAATGATTATGCACCTTATCTGAGCCAAAAATTTGTACAAGCCAAATTTGATTTTTACAGCAAAACCATTCGTGGAGCTAAAGAAATGCGCCCTCGTTGGAAGCGCGTATTGGATGCAGAAGAAGGTGCCATCGGAGAGATTTTGGGACAGCTTTTTGTTAAAGAATATTTCAACGAAAAAGCAAAGAAGCGTTATGAAGATATGACCGAGGCGGTAAGAGCAGCTTACAAAGTCCGTATCGAGAATTTGACGTGGATGAGCGACAGTACTAAGAAAAAAGCTTTGATTAAATTGGCAGGCATAACCAAAAAAGTAGGCTACCCCGATAAGTGGAAGGATTTCTCTAGCCTCAAAATCGACCGCAGTTCATTTGCTGCCAATATGATGAAAGCCAACTCTTGGTGGAATACTTATTCCATCAACAAATTGGGTAAGCCTGTTGACCGTACAGAGTGGAGTATGACGCCACAGACTTACAATGCGTATTACAATCCTTCAAACAACGAAATCGTATTGCCAGCGGGCATTTTTACTGTGCCTGGTTTTAGAGACGAAGAATTGGATGATGCCTTGGTGTATGGCTATGGTGGTGCATCTACTATCGGACACGAAATTACTCATGGTTTTGATGACCAAGGTCGTCAATTTGACGAAAAAGGAAATTTGAAAAATTGGTGGAGCAAAGAAGATGAAGCACAATTTAACCAGCGTTCTGCAGTTTTGGCAAGACAGTTTAGCAATATGGTAGTGATTGATACCATGCGCATCAACGGTAATGCTACTTTGGGCGAAAACCTTGCTGACCTGGGTGGTTTGCTCATTGGCTTAGATGCATTTAAGCAAACAAAAGCCTATAAAGACAATCAATTGATTGCTGGATACACACCCCTTCAGCGCTATTTTTTAGGCTATGCCTTGGGTTGGTTGTACCAAACTCGCCCCGAGCAGTTGGCATCACAATTATTAACGGATGTCCATTCACCAGCTAAATATCGAGTGAATGGTCCTTTCCCCAACGTGCCTGATTTTTATAAGGCATTTGATATCAAAGCTGGAAGCAAAATGTACCTGCCCGATACGGCTCGTATAGTGTTGTGGTAGTCTTATAGCGATTTATTTATTCATAAAAAAATGGGCTGCCTCAGGGTTGAGGCAGCCCATTTTCATTTTAAACTTCAAACTTATTTTGCTTTTGAAGGCGTGGCTGAGGCTTTTTTAGGAGCCATTGCATCTTTTAATTGCTTTACAAAAGAATCATTAGGGTCGATTTCCAAAATCTTGTCCATGTACACTTTTGTTTGTTCTTTGTCGCCTTTGTTGTAATAATACAAAGCAATGTATTGATAAGCCTTGTTTAAATCGGCAGGCTTTTTGGTATAATCTTTTGTGTCAGGGATTTTCAACCAATCAGAGAAGAAAGGTAGTCCATCACCAGATTTTGCTTCATTATCGATTGCTGCTGACACACGGCCTTGCCAATAGGGTGCAGAAGGTTGTTCTGGATATTTGGCGCGCATCGCAGCAAAAGCTTTAGCGGCGTCTTCGTATTTGCGTCCATAATATTTGTACAGTCCCCAATTAAAATAATCTAGTGGTTTTGCTTCGGGATTTTCAGCAGGGATTTTACCATACCATTCGCCAGCTTTTGCATAGGCGTCAACATTTTTTTGTGCTAAAAAGCCTTCAGCAATTTTACGATACATTTCAGACTTATCTTTGGATGAATCTGCTGCAATGGCTTTGGCATAGTATTTATCCGCTTCTTCCACTTTGCCGTTTTGGTTCAAGATTTTACCATAATACATATAATCCGATGGTAAAATTTTCTTTGGATCTTGCTTCGCAAAAAACTTATCCATATTGATTAAAGCATTGGCTGAGTCATTTAACTCTGATTGGCTGTAACCAATGATGCGGTACATGTATGGTTTTTCGGCACCAGCAGCAATCAATTCTTCCATTTCTTTGATGGCTTCTGGGTAGTATTTGGCCAAGAAAAGAAGGTTGGCATGTTGGATTTTATCTTCAACAGATTTGTCTGAAAGTTTAAGATATTCATCACTGTTTTGTTTTGCTAATTCATACTTTCCTACATAAAAATAAGCATTTGCCAAATCGCGATAAGGTAGAGGGTTGCTTGGGTCTGCATCTTTGGCACGGGCATAGTTTACTAAGGCGCTATCGTATTTACGGGCAGCATACCATAGTTTACCAATACGGCTGTAAGCAAGTGAATTTTTGGGGTCTTTCGCTGTGACGTTTTCGTAGCTTGTCATCGCCTTACCTCCACCATCATCCAATTTTTGTGCAGCGTCGCCATAACCTATTTTCATGTCAAGGTTTTCGGGTGCTTTTTCCATGGCTTTGGTATAATATTCCATAGCTAGTTTAGGATTGCCCCCTTCAACACCCATAGCGTCAGCGGCAAATTTTAATTGTTCCCATTCTTTCTTTTTTGCTTTTGCAGCAGCTTCCAAAGCTTTGGTAGTTCCTTCTGTCGTTTTACCTTCGGCAAATAACACACGAGCAAGACCGGCAATATTTGCTGCATCTTCTGGGAATTTTGAAAAAGTAGCTCTCGCAGCGTCTTTATTTTCATTACCCAACTGTGCTAAGCCCAAATAATAGTTGGCGCGAGGGTTGCCGGCGGCCAAAGGTTCTAGTACTTTTTGTGCTGTCTCGTAGCGTTCGTAGTTGAGCATTTTAATGCCCTCTTCAATTGATTGAGCGTTAAGACTAAAGCTGAAGCCCAATGCCGCAGCGATTAGTATTGATTTCTTTTTGTTCATCATCATTTATTTAAAAAACTATTTTTTAAGTGATTACAATTTTTACTGTGGTTCTGTATTGATAGCTGCATCGCGGATAACGATACTCATTCTCATAGGTACTAAACGCGCTTTACCCAGAATTAATTGCCCTTTGTCGTAAGCCAAAAAATTGCTAAATCCTGAGGCGATACCCTGATAGGTTTCGTTTTTAATGTAGGTCATTTTGCGTACCAAAGGATAATGTTTCAATGCAATATCGGCCTGATAGGGTTGGAAATATTGCCCCATGCTATCATTAAATATTGCGGCAATTTTGAAATTTGTACTGAATTTCTCCGCTGTTGAGTCGATGGTGTCACTTACATAGCTCAAGCCTACAAATCCAATAGCATCAGGGTTTTTCATTACATATTGAATCACTTCATTATTGCCCTTTGCTGCATATAGGTTTTTGCCCAAAGGAGCACCCTTCATCAAAGAATCATTTATAAATTTCAAAGTGCTCGAACCCGCATTGTCAAACACAACAGTGTATTTTTTTTGATATTCCCCACTGATGATTCCTTTAAGTTGAGACATACTAAATGCAGTATCTTTCGCCTCTTTGTGCAACACTACGGCAACCGCATCTTTGGCCAATACAAGTGATGAGGGTACAATTTTTTTGTTGAGGCAATATTCGTTTTCCGCTTCTGTAAGTTCTCTTGAAACGATAATCAGTTTCGTTTTGCCTTCCAGATAATCTTTCACTACGTCAGCTTCTGGTTTATAGCTCACATTGATTTTTGCATCCGGATAAGTGCTCAGAAAGACTTTTATTTCCTCGTCCATCACTGGCTTGTAGGTTTCATCTACAGAGATGTTCAATACTCCCGAACTTAAAGTGTCTGTTTCTTTAGGAGTTTTTTTGTCATCTCCACAGGAGACCAAAAGTGTAAGGCTGAGCGCTGCTGCGCCAATGTTTTTCCACCAATGCATCATTGCAATTTTAGACATTATTTATTAGAGTAGGTTTGAAAATCATTTGAATCTAACAGAAGTTTAACAGCGCCAAATATAGTCTGGATGCGGATTTGCTTTCTGTTGTGGGCAATAAGTTAACCCAAAATTATTGTTGGCTATTAATGTTTCGAAGGTCTGTAAAGCCTCTCCAAATGCGGAAAAGACCATAGATGCACAAAAGACCACTCATGCCATAAACAGTATATTCACTCAGATCCATATTCCCGAACTTTTTAAGTTTAAAAACCATAAGGGCAAATAATAGGTAAACTACTCCCATGGCAATATGGAGCCAGGCGCGCCATTTTGGGGGTGTATCCGTATTCCTGTTTTCGAAACTGCTCATTTTGTCGATTTTTTAGTTTTCTCAGAATTAAGAATTGCAAATTTAAGGCTTTCTCTCTTTGCTGCTAAAAGACGTTTGTAGTCAGATAATTCCACAAAAGCATTATTCATAAGCACCAAACTGACGTAAGTGATGTTGGGCATGTTTGGTCAATAAACGTAGCGTTAAGGAAAAGTCTAAAGTGCCGAAAAATGGATTGTTGATAGACAAGGCCTGATTTTGTTCGAAAGCCAGAAATAGCTCAGTTATAGCCTTTTCAACATCTTTAATGGCTTCTTCGTAATTATTGGTTTTAACGGCTATAGGCGTTTCGGGCATCAAGGGATTGGGCGTGTTAGGTCGGAATGGTTTTTCTGATTGCAGAAAAGACCTCATTTTTTCTGTCACATCTGCACTGTAGGCGCTTTCGTTTATTTTGGGGTTTCCGTAGCCCAATCTAATATATTCTGCCATGTGTTCTGCCATTTGCTGCGGGTTCATTTTTCCAAACAATGGTGCAGTGTCGGGTTTTATCTGTCGTAAATAATTGCCAAATTCATTTCTAAGAAAGTACCCTTGTTGTGCTCCGTTTTTCATAAGATTGACTTTTAATGCCGCAAAAATAAGCTTTTGTCTGTCTGCCTGCATGAGCCTAATTTTGTGCATTCAGGAAAGTAAAATTCAACCATGTCAAAAAGAGAAACATTATTAAAACTACTTGCGGATAGAATACTGATTATTGATGGTGCTATGGGCACTATGATTCAGCGCTATAAATTGGAAGAAGCCGATTATCGTGGCGAACAATTTAAGGATTGGCATCTTGATGTAAAGGGTAATAATGACATGTTGTGCCTTACTCAGCCACAGATTATTCAAGCCATTCACCGCGAATATTTGAATGCAGGTGCCGATATTATTGAAACAAACACATTTAATTCGCAGCGCGTATCACTTGCCGACTATGAAATGCAGGATTATGCCGATCCCATTAATCGTGCTGCAGTAAAAGTAGCCCGTGCAGCAATAGATGACTATGTTGCTGAGCATCCTGGTGCTCAAAAATTCGTTGCGGGAGCTATTGGCCCAATGAATAAAACATTGTCTCTTTCGCCAGACGTTAATAATCCTGGTTATCGCGCTATTACCTTTGATGAAGTAGCCGATGCTTATTACGAGCAAATAAAAGCTTTGGACGAAGCAGGTGCTGATATCCTTTTGGTGGAAACCATCTTTGATACGCTGAACGCTAAGGCTGCGGTCTATGCGATTGAAAAATATTACAACGATACCCAAAAGGAAAAATTACCCGTCATGATTTCGGGTACCATTACCGACGCTTCGGGACGTACACTGAGTGGGCAAACTTTGGAGGCTTTTTATGTATCGATGATGCACGCTAACCCGATAAGTATTGGTTTGAATTGCGCCTTGGGAGCAGAGCAAATGCGCCCCCATGTTGAAGAATTGGCAAATCTTGCTGCTTGTAATGTAAGCGCTTACCCAAATGCAGGCTTGCCCAATGCAATGGGTGAATATGATGAAAGCCCTGAACAGACAGCTGCTATTGTGGGTTCTTTTGCTCAAAACGGATGGGTAAATCTTGTTGGTGGCTGTTGTGGTACTACACCACCTCACATTGCTGCTATCGCCAAAGAAATGTCTCAATACAAACCAAGAGTGTTGCCGGAGGTAGTGTCAAACTAGGCTTGCTTTTTTGGGGGAATAAATACATCTGGTTATAATGCTGATGCATTAGCCCAATTCTTTCATGCGCAAATGGTAGGCTAATACTGCACGCAACTTAGTATAGGTGATTTCTGGTGGCAGGTTTTCTTTGAGTATCGACCCGCTTAATCCATCTAATTCTTTAATTTTCTTTAAGACTAAAGAAAGCTCAGCAGGGCTAACAAATTCGCTTACTTCTAGCTCTCCTGTGCCTACAAAAGAAGTGAGGTGTCCTTCAATGGTACTTTGTGCCATACTGCGTGCTGTGGCTATTTCTTCAATTGTTTTGCCTGCTTTGTACATTTCTAAAGTGGTCATTTTACTACTACCCACTTCTTTTTTGGCGCTCACTATTTTTTCTTCTTCTTTAGTTTGCGAAGCTGCAAATGTTTTTTTGTCTGCAGCAATCATATCAAGTAAAGCGGCAATGTCGGTGCCTTGATTGAGACCTACTGCTAGTTTTCGCGATTGCTCAATCTGCATTTTTTTCCGTTGCAAAAGGAGAAGGATGAATCGGAGTTGAGCTATGTATTTTTTTGTTTTTTGTTTGATTTTGAATTCGTCAATATGCTCCTTAAGTGCGTTTGTCAGAAGGTCTAGCTCCTTGTCAAAATATATTGCAGCAGCAACGGTTCGCTCATGCAAATAGGCATAGTCGGGGCGATGACCACTATTAAAAATAGATTTCAGATGCTTGTTGAATTTGTGAGCAACATTTTGCAATTCGTTTATTTTGTCACACCATTGAAGTGCGAGTTTTACAGCTTCTGCTTTCTCTGGAATTGCTGATTTTGAAAAACCCATATAGTTGTCTTTATAGGCTTCGCAAAGTGTATCAAGGTCGAAACTTTCTAATAATTTTCGGGCAGCAAATTCTTTTTGTTCTTCTTGTAATGCTTCCTCTAGGTTTTGCTGCGATTCTATTTGTTCGCAGTAGCGCACCACTCGTTCGTCTGTCATTACCTGCGAAGGGTTGATGCGTGTGTGTAACACCAAGCCATCTAGTGAAGTTAAACGACTGAGTGCCACATATACTTGTCCGGGAGCAAAAGACGCTCCTGCATCTACAATTGCACGTTCAAATGTCAAGCCTTGACTTTTATGAATAGTAATGGCCCAGGCCAAACGAATGGGATATTGGGTAAAAGAACCCAGCTCTTCTTCATCCACTTCGTCGTTTTCCTGATTGTATTTGTAATTGATATTTCGCCAAGTCTCTTTCTCCAGCTCCATCTCAGTATTGTCATCTAATGAAACAAAAACCTTTCCCAACTCAATGCGCGAAATTTTTACAATTTTACCATTGTAGTATCTTCTGTTTTCGCCTTTGTCATTTTTGACAAACATTACTTGTGCGCCCTCTTTTAGAGGCATCATTTTTTCTACTGGCGATACCCGCTCTCCAAAATCACCTTTCACTACGGCGTCAAAATAATGAACCTTGTTGGGTAGTTTTTCCAACTCTGTTTTATTCACCACATCGGCCTTGGCGTTATGGGATGTAAGCAGCACATAGCCTTCGTCTGGGCTTGGTGAAAAGCTGGGGTTGTAACGTCGTTCGAGCACTTTTAAGTCTTCTGCATCTGCAATATTGTTGCGGATGCTATTGAGGACGGAAATGAATTCTATATCTTGCTGCCGGTAAATTTTCTTTAATTCTATATTGACAATATTTGCTTGCTGAAGCACCATGGCATCAAAGAAGAAAGGACTTCGATAATAGGGTGTCATCAATTGCCATTCCTCGCGATTTACTACTGGTGGTAATTGATACAAATCTCCGATAAACAGAATCTGCACGCCGCCAAAAGGCTGCTCGTATTTCATTCGTATGTGTCGCAAAACGGCATCAATGGCATCGAGCATATCGCAACGCAGCATGGACACTTCATCAATAATCAGCAATTCAAGTTCTTGAATTAATTGACGTTTGTTATGGTTTAATCGCAATCCTTTGAGTAGCGTATGACGATTGTTGATTTCCATATTCCCGCCACCCCATTCGGTTTTGTGTTCGGCTATGTAGGTGCCAAAAGGTAATTGAAAAAAGGAATGAATGGTTACCCCTCCGGCATTGATAGCGGCTACACCTGTAGGGGCTACTATGGCCATTTTTTTTGGGCAGTGTTCGCGGATATATTTAAGAAAAGTAGTCTTACCAGTACCCGCTTTACCCGTAAGAAAAATAGGCTTGTCGGTTTGGCAAACATATTTTACAGCAAGGTCAAAATCAGGGTTTTGGGTTTCGATAACAGACATAGCTGCAAGGTAAGTAATTGGGGGAAATTACTTGCTCGCCATCCTAATTACTACATAACTCACCACAATTAATAGAAGCACAATTACGATGGCTATCCATCCCCAATAATCTTCAGCAAATTTGCCTTTTCGTTTGGGGGTGTTGCGTAGTATCTCGGTGTGTAGTTTTCGCTGTAGCTCGGCAAGGGTGCGCTTCGTTTCGGCGGGGTGCAACATTTGTAGCCCCTCTATAGCATCTGCATCTGCATTGTCTTCAGTCATTAATTCTTCAATTACCCGCATTTCTGCTGGGCTTAGGCTGCCTTCCATATAGGCCATCAGCTGCTCGTCGGTAAGGGTAGTTTTACCGTTGCCGTCTTTGCCCGCGTGTTGTATGTTGTGCTGCTGGCTCATTTATGTTGATTCTTTTTTTGCAAGGCTATTTTTAGATTTCGCTTGCCGTTTTGCACATAACTTTTTACTTGTTCGAAGCTAAAGTTAGTTTGTTCCATTATTTCTTTATAACTCCGCTCTTCAATATAAAAAAGGCGAATGCAAATTTGCTGTTCTGGATGCAAACAATCAATAGCTTGGTGTATTTGTTGGCGCATTAATTCATCACTCATCCATTCTTCATGAGTTTTGCTTTCTGGTGCTGCAACATAAGCCAATGTCTCTTCAGTAGCGAAATAAGTATTGCTTCGCAGGATGCCAAAGCAATAATTGCGCATTAATATATACAACCAGCCTTTAAAGTTTTGTATCGGTTCTTGCGGAAAATGAGTAATTGTTTTGATAAATACTTGTTGAACTGCATCCTGAGCCTGAGCTTTGTCTTTGAGGTATTTCATCGCTATACCCAGCAATAGTAAAGTGTGCCTTTCCAATAACAATCCCAACCATTGGTTGTCGCCTGATTGCTGGTAATGAGCTATCAGTTCTTCATCGCTTTTGTTATGGTATTGGTTTTGTGGCACAATAAAAAACAAGTGTGAACCTTACAGACGAAACAGTTCGTTTTTTCCACAAAAATTATACATCATTATTGTTTTTTGATAAGGGTATATTGATGGTAAAAGTGCTTCCTTTGCCCAGCACACTCTCCAATTTGATGAAGCCATTCTGGGCTTCTACCATGGTTTTTACATAGCTCAATCCTAGCCCAAAACCTTTTACATTATGTAGGTTTCCTGTATGTGCGCGATAAAATTTTTCGAAAGCACGACTTGCCGTTTCTCTGTTCATTCCAATGCCATTGTCTTTAATTTTAATGGCAAGCATACCATTGTTTACCTGAGTGGTAATATGTATGATGGGCGCATCTTTGGAGTATTTGATGGCGTTGTCTAACAAATTAAAAATGATATTGGAAAAATGCATTTCATCTACATCTACCATGGATTTGTCGGCCATTAAATTGAGGTGTAGTTCGCCGTGTTTTTCTTGTATTTGTAAGGATAGGTTTTTAGCTACTTTGTCGATAGCGGCGTGCGCATCCAAGGTTTGAATATTCAGGTTAAGGTCTTCTTGTTTTTCAAGTTTGGCTGCCTGAAGTATCGTTTCAACTTGCTTGTGCATGCGCTTGTTTTCTTCTTTAATCATGCCACTGTAATACTTTATTTTTTCGGTGTCGTGGATTACCTTTTCATTATTCAAGGCATCAACAGCTAAGGATATCGTTGCGAGCGGAGTTTTGAGCTCGTGGGTCATGTTATTGATAAAGTCTGATTTGATTTCCGAAATATTTTTTTGGCGCAGCATGGTGCGTATCGTTAATGCAAATGCAGAAATGATGATGATGGTGAATAGGATGGAAGCAATAATCATTGATGCCATTTGGCGCATGATATAGTTCTGAGGCTCTTTTACATATAAAAAGAAGGTTTCTGGTTGCGCACTTGCCGAAGGGGTAATTCTTCGGTTGATGCTCCCGGACAGCATTGAACTTGTAAATCCAGAACTGGCATTTATGGGATAGTTGTAGATATTAGTGATACAATATTCAAATGGCTGTTTGATTCCGTTTTTTTTCATCGCCTGAGTGATAATCATGTTCATTTCCTCAGGTAGTATCGATTGGGCTGTAAATTTTGTCGCTAATAGAAATTCTTTATTCGCTTCATCTAATTGCTCTGGATTGAATCCTTCGGCGTTGATAAATGAATTTTGTGCAATACTGCGAATATCATCAAGGGTTTTATCAAGGTCATTCAAATATTCTTCTTGCTTTACATAGAGCGCATTTTTAATCCAAGACATTTGGATGTATAGAATGCCCAACACAGAAAAGGTGATGAGGAAAATAATTAATGGGTATACCTTTTTCATAGAATCACGAAGATAAGTTGTAGCAATAGCCAGACGGATGATTTAACTCAAATTTTTGATTGGTTGAAAGTAATCAATTATTGATAAAAAGCTAAACCGTTGCCACCCCTGAAAGTTCAAAGGTGTTTTTTGAAATTGCCGTGGCTTTATTTCAAACTTGCCAATATTTGGTAAAACCGATAACAGTCTTCAAAATTGTTGTACATTGGTACAGGGGCAATTCGAATGACATTGGGTTCGCGCCAATCTGCAATCACGCCATTATCTGTAAGTGCTTTAAACACTTCAGGTCCTCTTTCGGCAAACAATAACGAAAGCTGAGCACCTCTTCTTTCAGGGTCTTTTGGGGTAATGATGCTAAAGGAAAGATGGCTTAACTGCTCCAAGAGATACTCCAAATAAGCGGTCATTCGAATGCTTTTTTCTCTCAAGGATTTCAGGGTCGCTTTGTCAAATAAATCTAAAGAGGCACGGTGTGCCACCATATTAAAAACAGGTGCATTACTCATCTGCCAGCTTGCCGCACCAATTTGCGGAATAAAGCCTTTCTGCATTTTAAAACGGGTCTTTTCCTCGTTTCCCCACCATCCGGCAAGACGGAATGTATTGGGATTGTTGCCGTGCTTTTCGTGTACATAAGCACCACCCACTCCGCCTGGCCCCGAATTGAGGTATTTATAAGAACACCAACAAGCAAAATCTACTTCCCAATCGTGCAGTTGCATCGGAACATTGCCAACAGCATGCGCCAAATCGAAACCGCAATAAGCGCCAACCTCGTGGGCTGCTTTGGTGATTGCGGCCATATCAAATAATTGACCTGTATAATAATTTACACCGCCCAAAAGTACAACTGCCAAACCGTCCCCAGCTTCTTTAATGGCAGCAAGAATATCCTCTTCTTCAATAATATGCGCACCAGCCCTTGGCGAAATTTCAATGATGGCATCCTCTGGGTCATACCCATACATACGCACTTGGGTTTCTATTGCATATTGGTCGCTTGGGAACGCGCCAGCCTCCATTAAGATTTTATAACGACCATTTTTAGGGCGGTAAAAACTTAGTAATAATAAATGCAAGTTGACAGTGAGGGTATTCATCGCCACAACTTCCTCTTTTTTTGCACCCACGATAGAAGCGAGGCTTTGTGAAAATTGTTGATGATACGAAAACCAAGGGCTTTTTGCCTCAAAATGTCCTTCAACACCAAATTTTGCCCAATCAGCTAACTCTGCATCCATTAAGTATTTTACAGAGCTGGATTGTAATCCTAATGAATTTCCGCAAAAATAAACGCAGTTCTTGTCGTTGTGTTGGGGAAATAAGAAACGCTCACGAAAAGGATGTAAAATATCAAGCTGGTCTTGAGTAAGTGCATATTCTAATGTGGTATCGAAGGCAGATGGCATAATCAATGATTTAATATTACGCCGCAAAAGTAGAACACTCAGCCTTAAAATGATACTGCAAATTTGATAGCTTATTTTCAAATATGTTAACAAAACGCTTATGTCGAAATTTTATATTAGTTTAGTGCTGAAAACCCCAAGTCATCATTGAGAGAAAAGCCAACTTTTCTCGTCAAAAACTTTTGCTTATGAACCAATTTTTCCGCCTATTCTTCTCTTTTTTTCTTTCAATATGTTTTGCTATTAATGCGTTTGCTCAGGTAGCCGACTTTAGTGCCAGCCCCACCTCGGGATGCAGTCCGCTTGTTGTAGCCTTTACCGATAAAACAACGGGTGCTAGCAGCGGTGTCATTTACGATTGGGATTTTGGTAATTCCATTCGCTCTTCTATAGTTGGCAATGTGTCCACCACTTATCTGTCAGCAGGGACTTATACCGTAAAATTGACAGTAAAAAATGGTCCTTCAGGTGCTGCAAGCGTAAAAACAATGACCATTACAGTATTCCCAAGCCCAACGGTAAATTTTTCGGCTACTCCACTTTCGGGTTGCCCCTGTACTAATGTCTCTTTTACCAATACCAGTGTGGCTAATGCTCCTGGTGCATTTTCCTCTATTTGGTCTTTTGGAGATGGCTATACCGAAACGAGCAAAGATGCTAGCCATCTTTATTGCGTTCCGGGTAAATATGATATCGCATTGAAAGTAACCAACAGTTCGGGCTGTGCCACTACAAAATTAGAAACCGCAAAAATTACGATTCACGAAAAGCCTTTGGGAAGTTTTTACACCTCTAAAGTCAATTTGTGTAAAATTCCTGATTCGGTAATTTTTTATGGCACCGCCAGCAAGGGGAGGCCGCCTTATACTTTTAATTGGGATTTTGGTGATGGCGTTGGCACCGCTACAGGTTCTAATCCTACTTATAAATATCTAACATCAGGGACCTTTACCATTCGCTTAGTTGTCACAGACGCAAATGGCTGTAAGGATACCCAAACCAAAGTAAACCTTATTCAAGCGGTGCCGATGAATTCGAATTTTACTTTGCCAAGTAGTCTTTGCGCTAGCGGTACCTTTGTTCCTTTTGTCAATACCTCTACACCCATTCCTGTTTTTACCCGCTGGAAATGGGGCGATGCGACCACAACGACTGGCCTTACCCCTTCAAGGCCTTTTTACAAAGGTGGTACATACACCATCACTATGATAGACTCTTTTGGGCCAGGCTGTATTGATTCGGCAGTTAAAAACTATGTTGTTTATCCAAAGCCTAAACCAAGATTTTCTTATTCGCCTATTTATCCTTGTCCTGCACCGGCCACTATCACCTTTACCGATAAGAGTGCTGGAGCCGATAGTTTATTGTGGATATTTGGTGATGGTACTACCTCAAGGGTGTCGAGTCCGGTACATACGTACACTTGGGATAGTGTTTTTACGGTTTACCTCATTGCTAAAACGGTACATGGATGTGCTGATACTTTTAGAGTTAGGGATACAACTAAAGATTTTCCCGGAGGATACCCTAATCCTTATTTTGATAGCAGTAATACTCCTGTTATTGTCAGGGTACATCGGGGAGATGTCTATATAGCATTAGATTCCACTGCGGGTTGTTTACCTTTTGTTGCCAAGCCGGTGGCAACTATGTGTGGCAGATGCCATTTGCCACATAATGATACTTCTCCCTGTACCTGGGCAATGCCTGGTTATCCTTCTCCTCCTTATTGGAATTGTAAATACCCTCACCCTACCGATTGGTACCCTGATGATGTGGCAGATCCATACATCATTAAATCGAAGACTACTTGTATTGCTGATGGTTCTATTGAACACCCATATCCAATAGTTAGTTATCTCTGGAACTTTGGAGATGGCAGCCCTACAACAACAGTAGATAGTCCTACACATACATATACTGCAGAAGGTGAATATTGGTTGACGGTAACGGTAACCACACATAATGGTTGTACCCATACCGACTCGGTGATTGTAACAGCGGGTACTAAGCCTTTTGCCAACTTTAGTCTTGCCCCAAGTGCTGTTTGCTTGCATGATTCGGTAACCTTTACCAATGCCTCTAGCGGTGGTATCACTTATACTTGGCGCTTTGGCGATGGGGGGTATTTTACATCTAAGTCGCCCGACACAACGATCAAATACCGTTATAACAGAGCCGATACTTTTATTGCGATAATGAATGCCAACAGATACGGTTGTATTGACTCAATGGGTTTGCAGGTCATTGTTCATCCTCCCGAAGTGAGGCAGTATGTTGAGTATTTTTGCGATTCGCCGATGAAGGTAAAGTTTTATGACACCTCGGTAGGTTCTACTTCCGTGTTGTGGCGCTTTGGCGATGGCAATACGTCAACAGCAAAATATGCTGTACATCGATATGCTGCCGAAGGTACTTATACAGTCTCCCAAATTGTTTATAACAACGTATTTAATTGTTGGGATTCAACGTCCTTCCCTGTAAAAATTTTTATTCCAAAGCCTTTTTTCTCCACACCTGATACGACCATTTGTTTGGGCTCTTCCATAACATTCTATGATACAGCAAGAAGTTATTTTATAAATTACATATGGGGGACTTCTACCTTCAATCAGGATGGTGCTACAGGAGGGTTTACGGTCAAATACAAAGATACTGGAAGGTACTCTGTTTTTTACAAAGCAATTGACGAACACGGTTGCGAAAATGTATTCAATAGGTTAAGTTATGTATTGGTAGCCAAGCCACAGATGAAGGTAGTTGCCAGTCCGATTATTGCCTGCGCACCTTCAACAATTGTTTTTTCAGATAGTAGCACGAATACCAAGTCGGCATTTAATGTCAGCCGAACCTGGACTTGGGGCGATGGTAGTCCTTCCTTAACTAGCACAGGTATTACCGCAAGTAAAACCTATACTACGCCAGGTATTTATTCTGTAAAAGTGATCACAACAGATAATGTTGGCTGTATTGATTCTGCTTTTATATCTGTAGAGTCTCGTAAGCCTGTTGCCCAATTTGCCGCTGAGTTAGACACTTTTACTTGTATCGGACGGCCTGTAAAGTTTTATAATTCTGCCACCGGTGTTGACCTTAGTTATTTCTGGGATTTTGGAGATGGAGGAACATCTACGGCTGCCAACCCAACTTATGCCTACAGTAGCCTTGGCACTTTCAACGTAAAACTTGTAGTGCGAGATGCAAGTGGTTGCAAAGATTCTATCACTAAAATTGCTTTTGTGAAAACCACCAAGCCTAAAGCATCATTTCACTTCTTAGATGATTCTGTTGCCTTGTGTCCTCCACTTTTTGCTACAATGGTCAATAAGTCGATAGATGGAATTACCTACAGTTGGGATTTTGATAATGGCACTAAGTCTTCGGCTCCATCGCCTACAGTACCTTTTTTAGATTCTGGTTTATACATTATCCAATTGGTGGTTTTTAATAAATATGGCTGTACAGATACTACCTATAATTCTGCAAGGGTGATGGGTTATGATGGCGCATTTAAGTATGACCCTCTTAGCGGTTGTGCACCTCACACTGTCAATTTTGAGGCAGACTTAATTAATGTAGAGGTAATGGTATGGGATTTTGCAGACGGAACAACCATCAGTGCAAAAGGCAACCTTAAGACATCGCACACTTATACTAAGCCAGGTGCGTATATCCCAAGGCTTATTTTGGGTGATGGAAAAGGCTGTTCCACTTCAAGTAAGGGATTAGATACCATTAAGGTAGATGGTGTTGTACCTGTTATCAATAACACTTCTTCCTGCATCGGCAAGCCTATAACTTTTGATGACGCTTCTTATAGCTTTTTCTCTAGTTATTCATCCTCGGAGTGGACTTTTGAAGATGGTACCACAAGTACAAGTAAAAGCCCTTCCCGAACTTATGCTGACGTAGGCAACTATTTAATAAAACTAAAATCTACCAACACCAATGGTTGTGTAGATACTATTTCAAAAATGATAACGGTGCATCCACTTCCTAAAATTGTGGCACAAGACACTGTAATCTGTTTGAATGACCAAGCAATACTTTCAGCTACCGGAGGCGTTTCTTATTATTGGATGCCTGATCCCTCTTTGAGTTGTAGTGACTGCAATAGACCCACTACAAGTAGCAAAGCGCCTGTTCAATACTATGTTGTGGGTACCGATGCTAATGGTTGCTCTAATATGGATACGCTCAGTTTGGGGATAAAAACCAAGACCACTCTGATATTGGCTGAAAATATTGATGTTTGCGAAAGACAACCTATACAGCTTTTGGCAAGTGGTGCTCAGAATTACACTTGGTCGCCAGAGAAGTACTTGAACAATCCTAAAATACCCAATCCTATTGCAACTATGGAAAGTACAATTGTGTATAGGGTTATTGGTACAGAAGGTTCGTGCATTCCAGATACGGCTTTTATGAACGCTACCGTGCATCCTTTGCCCGAGGTAAATGCGGGCCCTGACCAAAAAGTATTGGCGGGTACAGAAGTGAAATTGAGTGGCACAGGCACTAATATCAAAGACTATTTATGGTCTCCTGCCGATGATCTAAGTTGCTCGGATTGCCCCAATCCTACTGCTAAGCCCTTGGTGACAACAATTTATACTTTGAAGGCCACGTCAGATTATGGATGCTCGGACTCTGATGATGTACGGATTGTAATTTTCTGCGATCAAAGCCAATTGTTTTTACCCAATAGCTTTACGCCAAATGGTGATGGTCAAAATGATTACTTCTTCCCACAGGGCTCGGGTATTGCCAAGGTCAAATCATTTATTGTGTACAACCGTTGGGGTCAGAAAGTTTTTGAACGAGTAAATATGGATGCTAACAGCAGAGAGCAAGGCTGGGATGGCACATTCGGAGGCGACAAACTAAGTTCTGATACATTCGTGTACACCATGGAGGCGGCTTGCGATAACGGTGAAGTTGTTTTTTGGAAAGGAGATATCACATTAATTAGATAATCGGTTTACATCTGGTAGAAAATGATAAAAACTATAAAATCAGGACTGAGCCTTGCCGCTATATTTTTAGTGTTTGGTACAGTGGCCAAGGCGCAGGATATTCACTTTTCCCAATTTTACGAAACAAGTATCCTTCGTAACCCTGCATTGACGGGAATTTATAACGGCGATTATCGGTTTGGGCTGATGTACAAAAATCAATGGAGCAGCATTAGTGCGCCATTCCAAACAGCTACAGGCTCTGCTGAAATGAAAAAGCAACTCGGCGAATCGCAGGATTTCATTGGCTTTGGTGTGTTGGGTTTTTACGACAAAACGGGTAGTATTAACCTCACTACTTTATCTGGGAGTCTGGCTTTTTCCTACAACAAAAATCTTAATGAGGAACACGGAACGTTTCTTTCTATAGGCCTAATGGGTGGTTATGTACAAAGAAATTACGACCCCTCGAAAATGACTTTTGGCAACCAGTTTATTCCCGGTTCTGGTTTTGACCCGAGCAACCCAACAGGTGAAAATTTACCCAATCCTAAAGTGTCGCAAATGGATTTTGGCGCAGGCATCAATTATACTTCCAATACAGGCGCAGACAATAAAACCAATTATTCTATTGGTGTTGCAGGATATCACCTCACTCGCCCCGAAAATAATTTTTTTGGCAGCAATGCCGGTGTGAGGCAGGATTTTCGGTGGAATGTTAACGCAAGCTCAAACTGGCTAATAAATGAAACCTGGAGTGCACAAGCCCAAGGAAATTTGATGCTTCAAGGTAAGTACAAAGAAATAATGGTTGGAGGCTTGGTAGGCAGAAAAAATTCAGAATCCGCTAGCGAAGATGTATTGGTCTTTTATGCCGGATTGATGTACAGGGTCAGCGATGCGGTGATTCCTGTTGTAAAAATTGATTACAACGACCTCACCTTCGGAATGAGCTATGACATGAATGTTTCGAAGCTTCGTGCTGCATCTAATATCAGAGGCGGATTTGAATTGTCATTAATCAAAACAGGATTGATGAGCGACCCTCAAAGAGGCTTCAGCAGTACGGTGTGTCCGAAAAGATAAGATTCATTATACTGAATCTAGTCGAAATCGGGATAATAACTTTAGTGAATACAACCTATATAAATAGTTGCTTTTACGATAAAGACATTTTGCTCTATTCCTTTAATAATGCTCAAAGCACTGTCCGCACTATGTTCTGTTTCGTAGATGCCAGATACTAGCGCAATTGTTTTTTCGTCGGATTTTGTGGTGTAAAAATTTAGATATTCCAAACTAAGGTTGTCCGAAGGAAATCGTCTTGGATAATAGTCGCCAGCATACAATTCATCATCATCATTGTCGGGCAAGGCTATGAGGTTTTTCTTTTCATTATAAAATCTCCCCATTGTGTCAATAGGAATTTTTAGTTGAGCATGAAGTGCGGTCATTTTTTGACGTAGTGTATAGTAATTCAAACCCGTATCTGCAATCAGTACAAAATAGGTTGCCTCATTATTCTCCTCACTGAAGTCCTCTGGTATTTCATTGTTTTTTACAACTGTATCAACTGTTTTTATTTCAACAGTTGGCTTGTTTTTGTCTGTTATTGGGCCACCACAAGCACTCAAGAGTAATAGGGGTAGTAAATACAATCTTCGTGACATAAGTGTAATATTTACCCAACTGCTTTATCCAAAAAATCAATGAAAGGCTTCATCTCTCTGACGATAGCCGTAATTTTTGTTACGGCGTCATTGCTCAACATTTCTTTATCAGTAAGCGGGCTGCCAACCGTAAAGCTTTTTAGTTTGAGATATTCCAGTGCCGGATTATCATCGCTGTAATCTTTGGGACATTTCTTGAGTTTTTGAGAGGCGTCCAAATCGCCAAACATTTTCTTGAATGATGCCTTGTGAATGATGGCTTCAAAATCAGTAAAATTATAATCAATTTCTTGGCGAATGGCCTTCAAGGCAATAGCGTCAGGCATCCAAATTCCTCCGCCAACAAAGCTTTGATTGCCAGGCTGAAAGTGTACATAGTAACCAGCAGCCATCGACTTCTTATCGCCTCGGCCAAATGCAGCACCAAAATTATTTTTGTAAGGTAATTTGTCTTTTGAAAAGCGCACATCTTTAAAAATCCTGAAGATGCAATCTTTTGCTTTTCTGCCTTCAAGCTCCGGAATCACAGGGGTGCAAGAAAGCAACACTTCGCTGATGAATTGCTCAAAATCTTGTTTGGCTGTTTCGTAATGTTTTCTGTTTTCATCAAACCAAACTCTGTTGTTGTTTTCGTTTAATTGAACCAGAAATTCCTGTGTATTTTTTTGAAGCATAAAGAAATATTGCGAAGCCAAATATAATGTAGAATTTAGTCTTTTAAGGATTAGGCCAATTCAGTATCTTGCAAAAGAATGAAAGCTGCTACTCCAGATTTTCGCTTTGCCGAAATCATCCTGCCCCTCAACTTGCCCCAAACATTGACCTATGGTATTCCTTTAGAGTTTCAGGGTAAAATAGCTGTGGGAATGCGAGTAGAAGTGGCACTAAAAGGCAATAAATTTTTTGCGGGCATAGTGCAAAGCTTACACAACTTTCAGCCCGATAATTATTCTGTAAAACCCATTCGCAATCTGCTCGATCAATCGCCGGTGGTGCAAGAATTGCAATTGAAATTTTGGGATTGGATTGGACAATATTATATCGCCTCGCCCGGAGAAGTGATGAATGCTGCTTTGCCAGCACATCTCAAGCTGATGAGCGAAACCCGCATAGAATGGGCCGATAGAAAAGATTTTGATTCACTACAATGGAGTGATCAAGCATTTTTGGCAGTACAATCTTTGTTGATAAAAAGAGAAATGACCATCAGCGAATTGCGCGCTATCGTTGGTCCTGCACATTTGCCTTCGGTACTCAATGAATTAATTGAAAACGAAACCGTTTACCTCAACGAAGGATTGGAACAAACGTATCGGCCACGCACCGAAAAAATTGTCATCCTCTCAGATAACTATGCCGAAGAATCTGCCTTGCACGCCTTGTTTGACAAGTTGCAAAAGTCTCCCAAACAATTAGCCTTGCTGATGACTTATTTGCAAATGAACAAAAAGCTAGGCTATGTACTGCGCAATGATTTGCTCAATCAGGCGAATGCCACCGCAGCACAGTTAAAGCCCTTGCTGGAGAAAGGGATTTTTGAAGTCGAAATCAGAGATGTAGATCGCTTGCAGTACAAAGCGACAGCACAATTGCCGCCAATACAGTTGACCGATGCGCAACAAAAAGCTTTTGACACCATCAATGCCGTCTTTGCCGAAAAGGAAGTTTGTTTGTTGCAAGGGGTTACGGGTTCGGGCAAAACATTATTATACATCGAAAAAATTAAAGAGTGCATTGCTGCGGGCAAGCAAGCCATTTTTCTCTTGCCCGAAATTGCACTGACCACACAATTAGTGCAACGCTTGCGTGCTTATTTTGGCAAAGAAATGGGCGTTTATCATAGCCGTTTTTCGCACAACGAGCGGGTAGAAATCTGGGAAAAAGTACGACGCAACACCTACAAGCTGGTGGTGGGCACACGCTCTGCTTTGTGGCTGCCCTACCATAGTTTGGGCATCGTGATTGTGGACGAAGAACACGATAGCTCTTACAAACAGCAAGACCCCGCGCCGCGTTTTCACGCAAGAGATGCCGCCATTTATTTGGCCAAATTATATCAGGCCAATGTGTTGCTGGGCTCTGCTACGCCTTCGGTAGAAAGCCTATATAATGTGCAACAACATAAATATGGCTTTACGTTATTGAATGAAAGATTCTTGGGGGTAAACATGCCCGAAGTGCAATTGATTGATGCCCGAAGTCTGGAGCAAGTGTACAAACTCGGCGTGCGCTTATTGACGCCAGAATTGCAACAAGCCATGGCCAAAGCTATGGACAAGGGCAAGCAAATCATTTTGTTTCAGAATAAGCGTGGCTATAGCCCTTTTCAGCTATGCCGCAGTTGCGGATGGGTGCCTCAATGCAGCAATTGCTCGGTGGCATTGACGTATCATAAAAGTACCGACAAATTACATTGCCATTATTGTGGTACCAAAGTGCGGGTGTTGCATCATTGTCTCAAATGTGGCAGTGCCGATTTGGTGAGCAAAACTTTTGGCACCCAAAAAATTGAAGAAGAAGTGCAAATGCTTTTTCCCAAGGCACGGGTGGCACGTATGGATTTGGACAGCACCCGAGGCAAGCAACAATTTGCCCAATTGCTGGACAAACTCAATAAGCACGAAATTGATATTTTGGTAGGCACCCAAATGGTGGTGAAGGGTTTAGATTTCCCGAATGTGTCACTGGTAGGCATTCTTAGCGCAGACAGTCTGCTCAATTACCCAGATTTTAGGGTGAGTGAAAGGGCCTTTCAATTGATGAGCCAAGTTAGTGGCCGCGCTGGTAGGGCAGATGGCGAAGGGCGGGTTTTGGTACAGGCATATAATCTACAGCATCCGGTATTGCAATGGGTGCAGCAACACGACACCCGCAGCTTTTACCTAAACGAAATTCATTATCGTCAACAATTTGATTACCCACCTTTCAGCCGGATAATAAAAATTATCTGCCGCCACCGCGAAGAGCATAAAGCAATAGAAGCCGCTGCCGAGATGGCACAGTCGATACGCAACATGGAGGGTATTACGGTACAAGGGCCGGTGCCTGCTGGTATTGCCAGAGTGCGCAATCAATTTGTGCACGAAGTATGGATCAAATGCCCCCGGGGCAGTCAACTCTTAAATGAAATAAAAGAAAAGCTCAAGCTTCAAAGAAACCTCAGCCTGAGCAAAAAAGGCTATTCGGGTGTACAAATTATTTTTGATGTGGATACGGTGTAGGGTTTTTGTTTTGATGTTTTGAACTTACCCCCTGCACTTTTAACGTTTTGGCGCTTGGCGCAGTGGCGGATTTCGGAGCACAAAACTGTCAATACACCACAAAAGTAGATGCGAGGTAGAATGTTCAATTAACCACTTCCCCCGCCATTGAGCCAAACGCCTGTTATCGTATCGGCCTTCTTTTTCGTCATATTTTAAAGCCTGCATTCCTAATTTCTATTATTTCCTTTTCATCAAATTTGTCTAAGTCCTTTTTTAAAAGACTTGGTTTGTTTAATCTTCTTTCAACCCAAGTATATAGGTTTTGGTATCTGCCTTCTACTATTTTTATTGGATACCATTGACCTACTTCATTCCGATGTTCTTTCCATTCATCTGTGTTGTCGGAATATCTTTCGTGCTTCTTTTCCCATAAAAAGTCATCTTGAAAGTGAAATTTCCAAGCAAATTCAATGTCCTGAATGGTTTGTGGGTCAAGTTTATCTTTCTTGTCAATATGTTTGAAAAGTCTAGTTCGCCATTCCTGTCTGTTAGGATTTTTTGCTGAATACAAGTCGTTAATTAGTCTTGTTACAACAGATTTTAAATCTCTGCTCGTCTTTGAGTAATCAAATCCAAGTTTTTCAATTTTTTCTCTAACATCAAGACGTTTATTTTTTTTGTTTGCTGACGCAATGCCTACTAACCAAGTTCCAAGTCTATGTTCACCAAAAACATATCTGTGATTTGCTTTAATATTTTCACCTGCCTTAATCGCTTCATCAAGTATTTCAAGCCAACGTTCAATTGTGTTTTCTTGAAGTTTAATATGACCGTCTTTGAAGAAATCAATATCAAGTTCTAATAACTTCTCGTAATGCTCCTGAGGCATTTCAATGTCAGGACTATTATGGATTGTTTTTTGTTTTTGATACCAACCTTGAAGTGTTCTGTCTTCGTGATTTTTACTAACAACGGTTGAGTTGTATTTTTCTTTGTATGCTTTTAATTTTTCAAACATTGATGGCCACTTAGCTAAGTAGTCGTCAGTAATATTTAGTTTTTGTTTACTTTTTACACCGTGATTTTCATTCTCCGAAATTTCTATATTTCCAAGTTCTCCTGTATTTCTGTCTTTGTTTCTCTTTTTCGCGTTATCGAAATTTTCCTTTGTATTCAAAGTCCCTGTTTCACCGTCAAAATCTTCATTAGAAAGTAACCCTTTGTCTGATAGTTCTTGTATATATTCATGGGTAACTTCAGTAATATTTGGGTCGTCAAATTCTAAAAGTGGAGAAAAATAGTCCTTAACTTGATTCAAAAATTTCATCCCACTTTTGTCAAGGCTTGTGAAGTCAAGTAAAACGGAAGCTTCTACATTGTTGAATAGTCCGTTATTTGTGAAGTTTGAGGAACCAACAATTACTCTGTTCTTGTCTTTTCCTACGAACAAATACACTTTTGGGTGATAAATATAGCTTGACGAATTGTAAATGTAGGTTGGTATTTTAAGTTCTAAAAGTTTTTCGAGTGCTTGTCTGGAAGTAACTTTTTGGTCAATACCAACATAGAAAGTTATGTTCTTTCCATTGTCTTGAGCTTTTTTAAGAAACTTTATTATTTCAAAAAGACCTGTCCGCCTTAGAAACGCAACAAAGAAATTCATATCGGTGAAAAAGTCACTATTTAACGCAGAGCAGATGTGATTACCACAAGTGTAGTTCTCTTCGTCATAAAGTCCTTGTCCGATATATTCTACTATCATTTTTGGTGTTTGTTATTTCTTTTGTGTCGTCTTTTAGGGTGAGGCATAACTTGTATATAGCCGCTACTCATCTCCCTTTTTTAGCTATAAAAAAATAGCAAAGAGGCTATAATGCTATGTTAAGTCGCTTATTCAAAAATACCAACACTGCCACATTCCTCCAAACTTGATTTTAAAATCGACTTTATTAGCTATCAATTTAGTTCTGAGAATTGTATAAAACAAGGAAGCCAATCTGCAAAACAGATTGGCTTCCTTGTAAAATTAAACTTAATAAAAACTAGCTTTCAGGTACCACCAAACGGAATCCCATTCCGTGGATGTTCACAATCTCCACCGAAGAATCGTCTTTGAGGTATTTGCGCAATTTGGCAATATACACATCCATACTTCGTCCGTTAAAATAAGTATCGCTACCCCAGATGCGCTTCAAAGCCTGCTCGCGCGGCAAAAGGTCATTCTTATATTCTGCCAGCATCAACAACAATTCATTCTCTTTTGGAGACAAAGTGGTGGTGTTGCCATCGGCAGTCAATGAACGGATTTTGCTGTTGAAATCGTATTTGCCAATCTTAAACTCAATTTGAGAATGTTGTTTCTCATTCAATTCCTGATTGCGTTTGAGCACAGCTTTGATTTTGTGCAACAACACATCACTATCAAATGGCTTGGTAATATAATCATCCGCCCCTAGTTTGTAACCGTTGAGGATATCATCTTTCATGCTTTTGGCCGAAAGGAAAAACAAAGGAATATCTGGGTCAACATTTCTGATTTCTTCAGCCAATGTAAATCCGTCCATGTTGGGCATCATTACATCAAGCAGGCAAATATCAAACTTCTCGCGGCGGAAGGCGGCAAGGCCCAAGATGCCGTCGCGGCAAAGCTCTACTATAAGGTCGTTTAGTTCTAAGTAATTTTTGAGGACAATGCCAAAGTTGGTATCATCTTCTACAAGGAGCACTTTTGATTTTTCTTTTTCCATTGTTTTATTGATTTTCTGTTTTTCAAATATAACGCTGTAATGGTCTAATACGTGTATTAAAGTAATAAATTTACGTTTTCGCTAACTTTTGCCAAGCCTTGCTCAAATGTTGCACCAAATCGCTTGCATTCATTGCTTGTTCGCCCAATGCGCATTTGGCCATATCTCCTGCCAGTCCATGAAGGTAAACACCTAAAAGTGCTGCCTCAACGGCAAGATAGCCCTGTGCCAGCAAGCCTGCCAGCAAGCCAGTCAGCACATCGCCGCTACCACCTTTAGCCATTCCGGCATTGCCATTAAGGTTATAAAAACAATCGCCATCTGGCGTAGCCACAACAGTGTGATGCCCTTTGAGCACAATGCATACTTTGTAGCGCATAGCCTGCATGCGCACATGTTCCACTCGCTGCATACTGTTGGCGCTCGGCCCAAACAGTCTGTCGCACTCTGCAACATGGGGGCTGAGGATAGAATTTTCAGGAATTTTATTCATCAGTTCGGGATGTTGGGCCAAGATATTTAAAGCATCTGCATCAAAAACACAGGGCAAGGTGCAGGCTTCTATAAAATGGCTAAAAGCCTTGACTGTAGCTTCATGAGTTCCCATTCCCATGCCAATGCCCACTGCACTTGCCCCGGCAAAGGAGTCTAAATGCTCTATATAATCTACGCCACTCGTCTGACACATAGCTTCCGCTGCAACAGTTTGTACAGGCACATAGCATTCGGCAGGTACAATGCTGCTCACTAATCCTGTGCCACTGCGCAATGCTGCTGTGATGGCTAATATGGCAGCTCCGGTTTTACCTTTTGAACCACCGATAATAAAAGTATGGCCATTTTGGTTTTTGTAGGTAAAGCGGGATTTTACCTTGATGAAAGCGGCAACTTTTTCTGCTTCGATAGTATGGTAATGAGTAGCTGTAGCCTCGATAAATGTGGGGTGCAATCCAATATCTAGTAGTTCTATTTCGCCGCAAAGCGCTGCGGTTTCGGGGTGCAAAAAAGTTCTTTTGTATAATTGAAAACTAAGCGTTTCTTGGGCACGGATAATGCTGTCTTCTTTGCCAGGCATTGTATCGGCAGGCATGCCACTAGGGATGTCAATGGCAATTTTAAAATTTGGCAACTGATTGATATGCGCGAAAAAATCTGCGAGCCAGCCGTTTACAGGCTTGTCCAGTCCTGTGCCCAAAATGGCATCAATCATGACCACATGTTCAGGCAAGTCGGTCAAGAATGTTTCGGGCTCTACATAGTCTACTAGCGCCGCATTGATGCGTAAGATTTTGTTCAACAAGCTTTTGTTTTCGGCCGAACTTTCATTTCTGTGTTGCAGTACAAACACTTTTACGCCATACCCGTTTTGTAATAATAGTAAAGCCAGTGCCAATCCGTCTGCACCATTATTGCCCATTCCGCATAGCACTACAAAAGGTGTTTCTGTGCTGTATTTTCCTACAATATGTCTGGCACAAGCCATTGCGGCCCGTTCTATTAAGTCGATGGTGCTAATGCCCGAAGCCTGTAAGGTGTAGGCATCGCAGGCTTTGATTTGGGCAGCATTGAATATTTTCATTTTGTCTGCTTTTTTTTGAGGTGCAAAAGTGGGCAATTAAACACTTTGCTTATGATAATTTTTCTACAAAATTGCTGAGCTTTTGCATCAGTGCCTGTGCATTATATTCTTCTTTGATGAGTTGTTGGGCTTGCTGAGCAATGTTCATTGCTGCTTGTTGATGTTGTAAACACCAATCCACTGCCGAGGCAAATTCTTGAGCAGTATTGGCTAAAATAAAATGGATTTTGTCTTGCGCTGCAATGCCCTGTATGCCTACACTTGTGCTGATGACAATTTTTCCGGCAGCCATAGCCTCTAGGGTTTTGATACGGATGCCCGAGCCAGAACGCAGTGGTACGATGAGCATTCTTTTATCTGCTATAAATGTTTCGGCATTATTGACCTCTCCGGCACAAAAAAAGGAAGGTTCCTGATGTCTTTTAAAAGTTTCGGGCATGTTTCTTCCTGCAAACTGAAAATAAAATTCTGGTCTGAGTTGCAGAATGGCGGGAACGATTTCGTCTAGCATCCATTCCATTGCTTCAATGTTGGGTTGCCAATCCATGGCTCCGATATGATAGGCTGTCCAATGATGAGCCTCCAATTTTTCCTGATTTTTTGCACTGTCGATGCCAAAGGGAATGCAGCATGTAGCAGTGGTGCAGCCGGTTTTTTTGATATGCCCTTCATCTGTCTTTGAAATAGGAATGAGTGCATCGCAATGATTCCATACTTTTTGCTCGTAAGTGGCAATGCGCAGCGATAGGTTGCGTAAGTAGATTCGCTTTAAAAAAGAGGGCGTTTCTTCGGCTAATCTTTGCCATATTTCTGCTTCGATGTTGTGCAGTCTTTGCGCCAGTAAAGCCTTGCTGTGGCTGCGTATGGCCATTTCGTATTCCTGCAAGTAAATGCTCTCTAACTGAATGAAGTTGGGTTTTACTCTATCAATAGTACGGATCATTCTTTCTTCAAAATGCTTGAAGTAAAATCGCTCTGCGTGTTGTGGTTTTTTACTGAAAAAATAGTTTTTCAAAGTAGGGATGAGGCGTATTTCGGTATCCACTTCCACCATTTCAAAACCTGCAATTTGCCGAAAAAGGTCGGGTAATTGAGCCGCAGCAACCTGATGCCTTGAAGTGTTCATGGCCAACAGGTGCACTTTTTTGCCTAGGTCGTGCCATCCTTTTATCATTGCATACATGGCCATTGCACCTCCGTCTTTCAGCGGATAAGGTACACGGTTGCATACAATAAGAATGGTGTCAGAAGCAGTCATTTGCCGTACAAAAATAGTCGGCAATTTGGCATCTTCGCATAAAATCTGAAAATAACTTAAAGGTGCTTTTTGTAATGTGTAATATGTAGCACTCTTCAAAATCAATTACTCATTAAGGGATAAAATATTAATGATTCTGAAAGCTTCTTCCAGCCCTACTTTCGCGCACAAATAAACACAATTGAAACTTATGAAGAAACTCCTACTCCTTCCTCTATTAACTTTTGGTGGAGTGCTTTCTGCACAAACAAAGGTTGATTTAAATCCAGTTTCTGTCACCTCGGGTCGTGTGGCACAAAAGGTGAATGAAACAGGGCGAAACATTACGGTCATTGATGGTAAAATGTTTCAGCAATTGCCGGTAAATTCTCTAGATGAATTGCTCAAATATGTTCCTGGCGTTGAGGTTCAAAGCCGTGGGCCAATGGGAGCGCAGAGCGATATTGTTTTGCGTGGCGGCACTTATCAGCAGGTGTTGATATTATTAGATGGTATCAAATTAAATGACCCCATCACCGGGCATTTTAATGGTTATATGCCAATTGCACCTTACGAAATTGAGCGAATCGAAGTATTGCGTGGCCCCGCGGCAGCTATTTATGGTGCCGAAGCTGTTGGTGGTGTGATTAATATCATCAGTAAAACATTTCATCAATTTCAGGATTCTGCAAGCCTCAATGGTTTGGTAAAAGTTACCGGCGGTGAATATAATTTCTATGCCGCCGATGCAGGCTTGAAAATGACCGGGAAAAAGGCAAATGGAACTATTGGCGTTTTGAGCAATAATACCACTGGTCAATTGTTGCGAGGCAATAATAGAGGCTACTTGAACAACCATACGCTTAGTGGTTCTGTTAGTTTTAAATTGCCAAAAGACTGGCAATTGTCTTTACGCAGTAGCTTTGATAGTAGAGATTTCGCTGCGCAAAATTTTTACACCACCTTCGTCAGCGATACGGCTACCGAAGAAGTAACTACTTTTTGGAATCAGGCTCAATTGAAAAAGCAAACAAAAAATGGCAGTCATCAGATAGATGCCATCTACAAGCAAACAAGTGATCATTATTTGTACAACAAAGCGTCAATTGCCAATGTAAATGATTCACGCTTTGCTTTGGCACAGTATATCCACACACATCAATTTAATGACAGGTTCAGCACCTCGGGTGGCGCACAGATTTCTCAGCGTAGCATCCAGTCCAACGACAGAGGCAATCATCAAACGGGGCAGGCGGCCTTATTTGGCACAGTATTGTACAAACAAAAAAATTGGAGAATTGCTACCAGCCTTCGAGGTGATTATGATGGAAATTATGGTTTTGCCATTTTGCCACAGGCCAATGTTTCTTATGTTTTACCCAATATCACCTTCCGTGCTAATGCCGGAAGAGCCACCCGCAGCGCCGATTTTACCGAGCGATATAATAATTACAACAAGGCCTTGGTAAAAAGCGGCAGTATTGGCAACCCAGATTTGAATGCGGAAAAATCTTGGAGCTACGAGGCAGGTGCTACAGCACGGATTGGTGATTGTTTTACTGTTAATGGTTCTGCTTTTTTGCGCAGTCAAAATAATGTAATTGACTGGACAACCACAGCCTATTCTGACATGCCTCGAAAAGCAAATTTGGACACGGCTGGTGTTTATGCCCTAGCCAAAAACATTAAAAAAGTAGAAACTAAGGGACTTGAGATTGAGGTGAGTTTTCAAAAAACCATGGCAACTCATCACCACGTCTATGCTAATCTGGGAGCCACTTTCCTTAATTCTACAAGCGACGACCCTAAGCCTTCTTATTATATTATTGCCCACGCCAAAACACTTGTGCAGGGTACATTAATGTATGGTTATAAAAAGATGAGCCTTTCTGTAAATATGCTTTATAAAGAAAGAAAACCACTGACGGCAAGTGCTATAAATGCGAGTGTTACTTCTTCATATTTGGTTGCAAATGCAAGGCTGGGGTTTCAGTTCAATCGAAACTGGTCGGTATTTGCCAATTGTAACAATATCGGAGATGTGGCGTATAGTAATTTGCTGGGTAGCAAAATGCCCAATAGATGGTGGACTGCGGGTGCAGCATTTAAGTTTTAAAGAGTATAAAAATAACAAAGAGCCCCAATCGAAGTCATTCGTTCGGGGCTCTTTTGCAAATCACCATTTAACCAATAAAACAACCTGAAACTATATATAGAGAAGCTTATGGCATCAACACTTTGTTGATAACGTGTATCACACCATTGCTTTGATTTACGTCTTTAATGCTCACTTTAGCCGTTCCGCCTTTGCTGTCCATTATCATTAAATCTTTTCCTTTCATCACAAAGGAGAGTGTTGCTCCTTGAACTGTTTTTAATGTAGCCTTGCCATTGCCCACTTTGATTTGCTCCATCAATTCTTTGCTACCCATTTTTCCAGCAACTACGTGGTAGGTAAGTACTGCCGTTAGTGTTTCTTTGTTCTCAGGTTGCAACAAGGTTTCTACCGTCCCTTTTGGCAATTCTTCGAATGCTTTATTCACTGGTGCAAATACGGTAAATGGTCCTGCCGATTGCAAGGTTTCAACCAGACCTGCAGCTTTTACAGCAGCTACCAAAGTGGTGTGGTCTTTTGAATTTACGGCGTTTTCAACAATGTTTTTTGAAGGGTACATCGCAGCACCACCCACCATTACTGTTTTCTCTTGTGCAAAAGAATTAGATACAATTGCAGGACTGGTCATTAATCCGATGGCCATAGCGATAGCCTTTACTGTTGTGTGTTTCATAAGTATTGCGTTTTGAATTTTTGTTTTGTTCGCAATCACTTACGATGAATATTTAGTTTCGGTTTTTAAGACACAAAGAAATTTTTTGGGAAGAAATAATGGGCGTTAAAACAAAAAAGCGGCAACATTATCGTTGCCGCTTATAGTATAAAATTGCTTAAAGATTAAATTGCTTTGCCCGCTACTACCATCTGGTCGAGTGTAGGACTGGGGTTTCCGCCCATTTTTTCGATAGTCACGGCAAACATTTCTGCTTTTGGAATGGTTTTCATTCTTTCCATCATAGCGTCATCATGCTCATCATACATTCCTGCATCTACTGGCTTGCCATCTACAATAGCCCACAGTTGGTATTGTTTGCCTTCGGGGGCTTTGGGCATACTTTTTAGGTCAAGGAAAACATTGCCTGTGGCAGCATCCCAATACAACATTGCACTATGCTCGGTATGTGTGCCTACGCCAGCAAGGTTGATTTTTTTAAGATTGGGTAAAGAAAGTACGGCAAGTGCTTCATTGGCTTTTTGGGCAGATGAGTTAGCCGCTTTGACCTCTGCTGATAACTCCTGCATAGCATTATTCATAGAAGCCATGTCACTTTCCATTTTTTTGTTTTCGCTCATCATCCACACATTACCTGCTGCACTGGCTACTAACAAGGCAACAGAAGCTGCCATAGCATATTGTCTCCATCCCGATTCGGCAGCTCCGCCTTTGTTCAAAGAGAAATTTTTTGGCTCATCATTGTTTGAATGATTGATAACATTACTTGTCTGTGTTTCTTCTTGAATGGCTTTCCAGATGTTTTGTTTCAGATGTGGCGGTGGTGCAACAGCATGTGCCTGGGCATATTGACCCAGCAGGGCTTCTTGCTCCTGAATAGCAATTAGTAGCTCGGGATACTGCGTTTTCAATTGCTCGATTTCGCGTACCTCGTCGTCTGTGGCTATGCCTAAAACATATGCCTCAATAACACCACTAGATATGTATTCTTTTATGTTCACTTTCTTAAAACCACTTTATGTAAAAACCGTTTTTAATTCAAGAATTGCATTTCTCATCCGAGTCTTTACTGTGCCCAAAGGTATATTCAAAGTTTTTGAAATTTCTTCTTGAGTAAATCCTTGGAAATATGCAAGGTCGATTAATATCCTCAGTTCTGGCTTGAGGTTTAATACTGATTTTTGAAGCCCAAGCGTGTCAATATTGTGTGAACTACTGCTTCTGCTATCGTTGACAGAGACCGTTTTTTCGATATCACTCGTTTTTTGGTCTTGCTGAAAACGCTTGGAGCGGAGCATGTCTATAGCCAAATTTCTCGCAATATTTAGCATCCAAGTGTACAAACGACCTTTACTGCTGTCGTATTGATCAATATTCTTCCAAATTTTTACAAAAACCTCTTGAAGTAAATCATTTGCCAATTCTTCTTGATTCAGAACCTTAAATATTACGCCATACAAAGCAGCCGAATAATTATCGTACAGATAATTAAACGCTTTCTCATCCTTGCCTCGCAGCATGGCGATGAGCTCTGTTTCGTCTAGTGTAATGGTTGTGTTCAAAAAAATCAATTTGATTTTATCGTTTGCCGAAGTTCAAATGTAATTGAGTAATCAAACTTTAATTTCTTTTTCGACAAGATGTACGAGAAAGTTGGTTTGAAGGTTTTGTTTTTTTAAGAGAGTGTGTTTAATACCGCTTGGATAGCCTCAAAATCAGGGATTTTGCCTGCATCTTCTAGCACTTCGGCGTAGCGTATTACGCCTTCTTTGTCGATGACGAAAGCCGAACGTTTTGAAACACCTTTCATACCAAATGCAAAGCTTTCGTAAATGGTTCCGTACGATGAAGAAACTTCTTTATTAAAGTCGCTGAGCAAAGAGAAGTTGACGTTTTGCTCTTCTTTGAATTTGCCAAGACTGAACAATGAATCAACAGAAATGCCCAAAATTTCAGCATTCAAAGCCACGTAGCTACTGATGTTGTCACGAAGAGAGCAAAGCTCCGTGGTGCAGACACTGGTAAAAGCCAGCGGAAAAAATACCAATACCACATTCTTGTTACGAAGCGAACTTAAAGTCACTTCCTTTTTATCTGTATCAAATAAGGTAAAATCTGGAGCATGTTGTCCAACTACAATTGCCATAATTTTCTTGATTTTTTGTTTGATTTATGGTCAAATATAGCGATTGCTGACAAAAATGCCACGTTAAGAAATCTTGTATGAAAAAATGACGCTATAGCCTAAATCTATAGCTGCCATACTTTGCAGTTTTACTGCTAAAATGTCCTACTCTGTGGATTTGGCACAAAATATGCTAGTCTTTCTGTACATCTTAAAAAAACAAGTTTTTAAAATAAAATACAATTAACTATGGCAAAAAAGACAACTGCACCATCAGGCGTAAGCGTAACTCCGCTTCACGACCGCGTAATCGTAAAGGCTGATGCCGCAGAACAAAAAACTGCTGGTGGCATCATTATACCCGACACTGCAAAAGAAAAGCCACAACGTGGTACGGTAGTAGCAGCTGGACCCGGCAAAAAAGACGAACCAACTACTGTAGCCGTAGGCGATGTAGTATTGTATGGCAAATATGCTGGTACCGAAATCAATATCGAAGGCACCGACTATTTGATTATGCGTGAAAGCGATATCCTTGCTATCATCTAATTGTAGATAATCAGGCAATCAAGTTAAATGGTTAAAGATTACGAAATCTTCAAATCAACCATTTTCAAATTTTCAAATCCTCAAATTTTCAAATCAAATAATTATGGCAAAACAATTGTTTTTCAATATTGAAGCCCGCAACAAAATGAAGAAAGGTGTTGATATCCTTGCTGATGCGGTAAAAGTAACCCTTGGTCCTAAAGGCCGTAATGTGGTAATCGAGAAAAAATTTGGTGCACCTGCTATCACTAAAGATGGTGTGAGTGTTGCTAAAGAAATAGAACTAGAAGACGCTATCGAAAATATGGGCGCTCAAATGGTGAAAGAAGTAGCATCTAAAACTGCTGATATGGCGGGTGATGGTACTACTACGGCTACTGTTTTGGCTCAGTCTATCATTGCCGAAGGTCTTAAAAACGTTGCTGCTGGCGCTAATCCTATGGATTTGAAACGCGGTATCGACAAAGCGGTAATCGCTGTAGTAGAAGATTTGCGCAAGCAAAGCACTACTGTTGGTAAGGACAACAAAAAAATCGAACAAGTAGCAACTATCTCTGCCAACAACGATAACAACATCGGTAAGTTGATTGCACAAGCAATGGCCAAAGTAGGTAACGAAGGCGTAATCACTGTAGAAGAAGCAAAAGGTACTGAAACTACCGTTGATATCGTAGAAGGTATGCAGTTCGACCGTGGTTATTTGAGCCCATACTTTGTAACCAATACAGAGAAAATGCAAATCGAGTTCGCTAATCCATACATCTTGATTTGCGAAAAGAAAATCAGCACTTTGCAAGATATTCTCCCCATCCTAGAGGCTACAATGAAAGCAGGTCGTCCTTTGTTGATTATCGCTGAAGATGTAGAAGGTGAAGCATTGACTACTTTGGTGGTAAACAAATTGCGTGGTTCATTGAAAATTGGTGCGGTAAAAGCTCCAGGCTTCGGCGACCGTCGTAAAGAAATGCTACAAGATATCGCTGCTTTGACTGGCGGTACTGTGATCAGCGAAGAACAAGGCATCCAATTGAGCTCTGCAACTTTAGAGTTCTTGGGTCAGGCTGAAAGCGTAAGCATCGATAAGGACAACACAACTGTAGTAGGTGGTAAAGGTAAAAAAGCCAATATCACTGCACGTGTAAACCAAATCAAATCTCAAATCGAAACCACTACATCAGACTACGACCGCGAGAAATTGCAAGAGCGTTTGGCTAAGTTGGCAGGTGGTGTAGCCGTACTCTATGTAGGTGCTGCTACCGAGGTAGAAATGAAAGAAAAGAAAGACCGTGTGGACGATGCACTTCACGCTACACGCGCTGCGGTAGAAGAAGGTATCGTAGCAGGTGGTGGTATCGCATTCATCCGCGCTATCGAAAGCATCAGCAAAATGAAAGGCAGCAACAACGACGAAGCAACCGGTATCTCTATCGTGCGCCGTGCGCTTGAAGAGCCATTGCGCCAGATCGTAGCTAATGCTGGTATCGAAGGTAGCATCGTGGTGCAAAAAGTAAAAGAAGGTAAAGATGATTTCGGTTTCAACGCCCGTACCGAAGTGTACGAAAAAATGTTGGCAGCCGGTGTTATCGACCCAACTAAAGTAAGCCGCGTAGCATTGGAAAACGCAGCTTCTATTGCCGGTATGTTGCTCACTACTGAGTGTGTGATTGCCGACAAACCAGAACCAAAAGCTCCAGCAGCCCCAGGTGGTATGCCAGGCGGAATGGATATGGGATACTAGTTTAGGTAAATAGTTAAAAGTTTAAAGGGGTTAATTGGTTTCGGCTAATTAACCCTTTTTTTATTTTTATTAATGGCGTGCCCCCGAAAGCCGCTTGTCTTATACTTCGGCAGGCTCAGTATGACAAAGCCGCTTGTCAGGCTGAGCATAAGCAACGCTTACGAGCGAAGCTCCAGAAGCCTTGGACAAAGCGGCTCTCGGGGTCGGGCTGCTACAGGCTACGCTTCGCTCCGGCACTTCGTGCTGGCTGCTTGGGCAGCCACCTTGCGCATCCCTCACGCATCCACATGTGTCATCCCGAGGAACGAGGGAACCTGCGTGCGAAATGCACTTAGCGTTTGGGTTCTCTCCTATCGTCGAGATGACAGCATGGGCTGTGCTTTCGGTTTAGTATTGCCTACAAATATTCTTGCCCAAAAAACTTCCTATTTACAAACACATTTTATAAAAAACACTTTGCTAACTTTAAGCATTATAAACATTTAAAACCCCTCTTTTTTATGTCAAACATCAACAGCAACCGACTCGACGTGTCGCTCAACCCACAAGAAGTTACCCAAATCAACGCCGCCATTACCAATATCGAAGTGCTGATGCCCTTCCTTACTGGTCTCACTACCGAAGAGCGCATTGCCATCCCCAAAATCAATGTGGCCAACAAAGCCTTTACCGAAGATGCCATCAACATTGCGGTGCAAAACCCCAGCCTTTTCCCGGGCTACATCAACCCTGCCGAAATGCAAAAAGACCTCCTGCTCTTCAATCAGCTCGATGTATTGGCAAGCTCTATGCGCCGCGTGCTCGAAAAAATCGAAGACACCCTAATGCTTGCCGGTAGCGAATCGTACATCTCGGCCCTGGCAGTGTACCGCAGCATAAGCGCAGCCCCCTAGCTCTCCTTAGTGTTCAACGCTGCACACGCGGCTCTTCAAAGTTTGCAACTTTGGAGTCACATGTTTGGTTGCAGCATGTATAGATTCACCTCTGGCGCAAGTATGCAGTAATGCCATTAAGCGCTGCGTACTTGTGCCAAACAAAGAAGGCACAAGTACGCTTCCCGCAAAAGCTCAACCCTAGCTCTCCTTAGTGTTCAACGCTGCACACGGGGCTCTTCAAAGTTTGTAACTTTGGAGTCACACGTTAAGTTGCAGCATGTATAGATCCTAACAGAATGACAGCGATGTGGTTTGGTTGCGGTTCTGTTTCGGCAAAATGATAAACTGCTGCGTTCCCCCCACTGGCGCAAGTATGCAGTAAGGCAATGAAGCGCTGTGTACTTGTGCCAAACAAATAGGCACAAGTAAGCTTCCCGCGGCTCTTCAAAGATTGCATCTTTGGAGCCACACGTTAAGTTGCAGCATGTATAGATCCTTCCAGTATGACAGCGATGTGGTTTGGTTGCGGTTCTGTTTCGGCAAAATGATAAACTGCTTTCCCGAATGCTTTCGGGACAGGCTGTTCCGCACTGTGACCTAAGCGCTTGGGGCGAGCGCAGCGAGCCCCACTAAACACGCGAAAGTTAGTCTCTGGTCTCCTGCTCCTTTCTCCCCTTCGGGGAGATGCCGAAGGCAGAGGGGCTTGAAGGAGCGAGGATGAGGTCTAAATGATGCGCAAAGCCCATAGAAAAGAAAAATGCTGATGGGCACAGGATGGCAGCTGTACCCCGCAGCGCAGCGAGGAGTACCTGCCTACCGGCAGGCAGGCAAGCAACAGCCTGCAAGCCAAGTTGAAAAGAAAGAAAAAGATGAGTGCCCCCAAATTTTTTTGGCGCAAAAGAAAAGCCCTGCCATCTGTGATAGATGGCAGGGCTTTTTGTTGATTGTATCTGTATGTTATGGATTTAAAGTGCTATTACTCTCTTTTTGCCAAAGATCGCATCTGCAACTCTTTTTTGGTTGTTGCCGTTATTGGTTTTAGACTCGAACTCTTCGCCACACTCGTTTGCTAGCACAAAGAGTAAGCCTTCTTCGGTATAGCTGCAACCTGGCAAATGTGGAATGCCGCCTTTGCCCACCCATAGGTTAGCTTTTGCATCCAACACCATAGGTATAGATATGTAGCTAATGTTGCCTTTGCAATCGCGGATTTCCATAATCGCCTTCATGGTTGTGGGTACATCGCTTTTGGCATCGAAGCGGAAGGCGAAGTAGCCACTAAGGAAAGACTTGTCGTTGGTGACAGCGATATTCGCATCGTCCACTTTAAATTTATCACTGCAAGCTTCTTTTTTATTTTCCTTTTTTTGCTCTTTAGTGTTTTGAGCATAAGACGTGAAGGCAAAGTTGAGTGCCAACGTAGCGGTAAGTAGTATTTTCTGTATCATAATGTAAAAGTAATGTGCTGCTGATTTGGCTTTTGGCTTGTTTTAGGAAAAGGGGAAAGGAGTTGATGAAAGTGGGAAATGGTTTTATAAAGATTAGGCAATGCAAATGAAAAGCCCTGACATCGCTGATAGATGGCAGGGCTTTTGTGGCCCGCTGTTCGGGATGAACTGTGTGTAAAACCAAATTAATTTCCAGAAATATTTCCTTGATAAGCCACATTCTTCGTGCCAATTGCAAACGCTTGTCTGATTAATTTATTAGCAACAGCAACTAATG